>ERZ795043.587-NODE-587-length-27027-cov-14.266536_pt1 | contig 27027 bp, 24 predicted proteins | sample MGYA00375127_ERZ795043 | MGnify/ENA primary metagenome ERZ795043 (study PRJEB30172, sample SAMN05518447) | compost metagenome | isolation source: Feedstock adapted compost from Newby Island compost facility, Milpitas, CA | place: USA:Newby Island compost facility... | reverse complement strand
GAAAGCGGCGTAAATTTTGGCAAATTGCTGCACGCGCTGCACCGCCCGGGTTTGCTGGTAATATTCCCACAGGCCGATGGCGAAATCGTCGTCGCCGGACCCGTACCTGGCGATCAGCCGGGCCACGCTGTACAGCCTGTCGTCGTCGCTGGCCAGCTCGGCGCGTCCGTCCCCGTCCATGTCCCGCCCGATGCCGCCGAAAAAGCGGATGGACACGGGATGCGTGTCGTTTTCGTCCGGGTTGGTCATGCCCGCCCATCGCCGGGGCGGCACGTAGACGCCGCTCAGGGCGTTTTTGTCAATGGGCCGGTCGGCGGGACGGACGCGGGACAGCGTGCGCTCGTACTGATCCAGCGCGGCCACCATGTACCAGGGCATGCCCGTGGCCATGGCGATGCGCTCGTACAGATGCATGCGCAGCGCGTACCGATCGTCGGGTCCGGAGCGATCCTGGCGGGAACCGGCGGCGGGACCGGTACCGGGGCTGGCGAAACCGGCCAAAAGGACGCAAACGGCGGCCAGCACCGTCGTTCGGCGCAAGGCCGTCCAGGGATGGGTGGCCGGCCGGTGCTGTCTTGTCGTCCGGCTCGGCGGCTGCGAAACCTTGCGGCGGAACACCATCGTCTCCCTCCCGCTGTTGTCCGTGCCTTGGTTTTTTTCGCGTCCACGCGCCTTAGGTTTTGCAGTTTTCGTTGGTTTTTATCCGAATCGTGTTATAATAGGGAAACAGAAAGCGAGGGGACGGCCATGCCCGACCGGACAAAAGCCCGCAAGCCGGATTGGCTTCGGGTCCGGCTGATCGCCGGAGAACCGTATCAGGAACTCAAGCAAATGATGCGGTCCAAATCGCTGCATACCGTCTGCGAGGAAGCGCGCTGTCCCAACATTTATGAATGCTGGGCGAACCGCACGGCCACCTTCATGATCCTGGGCAACACGTGCACCCGCGCCTGCCGCTTCTGCGCGGTCAATACCGGCATGCCCACCGAGCTGGATCTGCAGGAGCCCGAGCGCGTGGCGGAAGCGGCGGAACAGATGGGCCTGAGGCACTGCGTGGTGACGTCCGTGGCGCGGGACGACCTGAACGACGGCGGTGCCTCCATTTTCGCCGAGACGATCCGGGCGATCCGCCGGCGTCTGCCGCTGTGCAGCGTGGAGGTGCTGATCCCCGACTTCCAGGGTAACTGGGACGCGCTGCGCGTCGTGATGGAGGCGGGTCCGGACATCCTGAACCACAACGTGGAAACGGTAGAGCGGCTGTCGGACCGGGTGCGGGCCAAGGCCAAATACCGCCGTTCGCTGGAGCTTCTGCGCATGGCGAAGCGGATGAAGCCGCGCATCCCCACCAAGTCGGGGCTGATGCTCGGGCTTGGGGAAACGATCGAGGAAGTATTGCAAACGATGGACGACCTGCGCTCCGTCGGCTGCGACATCCTGACGATCGGCCAGTATCTGCAGCCGACTCCGCAGCATCTTCCCGTGGAACGTTACGTGCATCCCGACGAATTCGCCGTGTTGAAACGGGAAGGGCTCGCCCGCGGGTTCGCCCATGTGGAGTCGGGTCCGCTGGTGCGCAGCTCGTACCACGCCCACCGGCAGGCCCGGTCCGCCATGGCGGCGGGGGGGGAGCCGGCCTATCCCGCCGGGGACGCGTGAAAGCGGGGGCAACGATTTTTTGGGAGGATATTCCGTGATTTACGTGGCTGGAGGAAACGCGTACCGCCTGGTGCGCAACCACAAAAACGGATGGAATCCGGAAGCGTTCCGGGAACGGTACTGCGACGTGCTGGAGCGGTACGACTACATCGTCGGAGACTGGGGATACAACCAGCTGAGGCTGAAGGGGTTTTTCCGGGACAACCATCCCAAGGCGACCAAGGAGACCGCCATCTCCGGACTGGCGGATTATTTGAGCGAATACTGCAACTTCGGCTGCGCCTGGTTCGTGCTGGCCAAGGTGGACCGGAAGCAGCTGCCGGCCGATGAGCAGGTGGTTTCCGTTGACCCGCCGGTAAGCGCATACATCGGCGAAGAAAGCCAGAAAGACGGCGGACAGGGGTTGCCGATGCGCTGGCGGGCCGGCGGCACGACGTATGTGCCCCATATCAGCGCGTACGATCTGGCGCGCGCCCAGGCCGAGATGGAGAAACGCCGGGCGGCGGCGAGCACGGCGGCCTCTTCGCGGGAGAACGGACGCAACGGGGGAGGGGCCGGGAGCGGCGCGGGCGGCTTCCGTTCCCAGGAAGAGCGGCGGCCGAACGGCGGTGCGAACCGGGCGCAGAACGCCCATGGCGGCCAGCATGCCGACGGGTCGAAAGCGGAGGAGAAGCTGGTCCGTACCCATGCGCACTCGCCGCAACAGGGCAAAGGCGGCGGGCAGGGCGACGCTCGCGCCAAGCGGCAGCAAGGGAACTTCCGGCCAAACCAGCCCCGCGACGCGGCGCCTTCCCGCGCCACGGAACCGGAGCCCGCTTCCGGCAGGACGAACGCGGCCGCGGCTTCCGTCCAGCAGGGGCGACAGGAAGAGCCGGAACCCGCGCAGGGGCGTCCCGGCGAGGGCCGCTCCGGGGAGGGCCGTTCCGGCAGCGGCCGCGGCGGCCACTCGGGACGGCGTCACCGGCACAAACGCCGCCAGGGCAAGTCGTTCCAGCCGCCCTCCGAAACGTCCCGTACGGACAAATAAGGACAAGCCTCCGGGCCTTCGGGCGTCCGGGGGCTGTTTTTATCAGGTGATGAACGACTCCCGCACCCGGTTCCAGAACGGAAAAGGCCGGTAGCGGGCAAAGCTGATTTTTTCCTCCGCCACGTGGAAACGGATGGTGCGAACGTCGTCCGGTCTGAGGACCAGGTGGTCCATCCACAGCTCGACCGGTTTTTCCGTTTTTACGTCACAGCAGTGATGCTTGGGCAACACGATGGAGGACCCGAGGGTCCGGAACACGCGGTTGTTGATCGACGCGATTTCGGCGATTTGCATCGCTTCCAGGGACGGGTGGATCACGGCGCCGCCCACGCTTTTGTTGTAGGCGGTGCTGCCGGACGGGGTGGAAATGACCAGCCCGTCGCCGCGAAACATCTCGAACGGCTCCCCGTTGATCTTCAGCTCGGCGACCAGCGTGCCTTCCGCGCTTTTCAGGGTAAATTCGTTCAGGGCGAGATGGACGAATTTCTCGCCGCCGCTTTCAAACTCGGCCTGAACAAGGGGATACTGCACGATTTTCGGCTCCGCTTCCGCGATCATGCGGACGAGCTCGTCCAGCTCGTCCTTCCGCCAGTCGGCGTAGAAACCAAGCCGGCCGGTATGTACGCCGACGAACGACACCGTCCGCACCAGGTGCCGGAACCGGTGAAACGCCTGGAGCAACGTGCCGTCGCCGCCGATGGAAACGACGATGTCCGGCGTGTGGTCGTCGGCCTGAAGGCCGCGCCGGGCCGCCTGTTCACGGAACCGTTCCGCGAGCGCGCGCGACACTTCGTCTCCCTTGTCCCAGATGCTGTACTTCAAAGGCTGCGGCTCCTTTCCGGGCGCTGTTTCGCGTTTTTTCGTCCCGATTATGCTTTTTTTGTGACGCCATTTCGCATCTTGATACGATCATATCCAATCTCCATCCGCAACACAATGCCCGATGCCTTGCCATGAATCGAAAATCACCGCTTCCCGTCCGGCGCCCCTCAGGTGCTCCTTTAATTTTTTACCCCAATCCAGGGCCACAGGGCATACACCAGCAGGGTCGACACCACGGCGTGCAGCAGCCGGGCGCGGACGAAGGGCGCGTACCGCCACGCCGTGCGGCTCATCAGCCCGGCCACCTGGGCGTGGACCGAAAACCCCGCCCAGGACAGCACGAACGCCGCAGCGGCCACCCGGTCCATGAGCGGCACGGAGGTGTCCGCAGCCGCCGCCTTGGCGCCCAGCGTCACTTCCAGGGTTCCCTGCGTGAAGGCGGAGGCCAGCGCGCCGGCCAGCCCCAGCGCCTCCAGCGCTTCGCCCAGCCTTTCCTGCAGCCAGCGCAGCAGCCCGCTTTCCAGAAGCAGCGTCAACGCCATGGAGAAAAAGACCACCAGCCCGCCCACGACGATCATCAGCCGGACGGACGACCGCAGCGCGTCGCTCAGCAGCACGCCGGCCGGCCGCCCGTCTTCCATGCGCGCCAGATGCATCGCCCGCACGGCCTCCTTCAGCCGTCCGACACCCGGGAAACCGCGACCCGCACCCGGAGGTTTTCCGCCGCGGGAGGGGGATGAACCGGCGCCGGCACCGGTACCAGTACCGAAGTCCCTTCCGAACCCGGACCGGACCCAATGGCAAACCGGCAAACCGACCAGCAGCGCTCCGGCGTAATGGGCGCATGCGAGCACGGGCGCCGCGTCCTTGTTGCCGAAAAAACCCACGCATACCGCGCCGATCAGAAACAGCGGGTCGGCGGTGGTCGTCATCACCACCAGCCGTTCCCCCTGCTCGCGGTCGATCAGCCCCTGCTCCATCAGCCGGGAAGTCATCCTGGCGCCGACCGGATAGCCCGACACGAAACCCATGGCCAGCACGAAGCCGCCCAGGCCGGGGATGCGGAACAGGGAGCGCATCACCGGATCCAGCAGCCTGCCGGCGAAATGGACGACGCCGAAACCGAGCATCAGCTCGGAGAGCACGAAAAACGGAAACAGGGCGGGAAACAGGACGTCCCACCAGATGGCGACGCCGCGCAGGGACGCCTCCAGGGCGGCCGACGGCATGGCGAGGGCAAGGCCGGCGACGCCGAAGGCGGCCGCCGGAAGCAGCGCCGCCCTCCCGATTTGACGCGTGGTCAAACTTTCCCCTCCTTGTCTTGCTATTACCACTATATGCGCGGACATGGACGGGTTTTGTCCGGTGACAGAAGGATGAGCGAAATGGTAAAATAAAATCATTGGAAAACGCCATTTTTAGGAAAAAAGAAGCACTACCGGACATCACGATCTCCTACCCGGGTTTCCCCTCACGTATGACCTAAGGGGGCGTTTCCATATCATCAAGTCTTCGTTGACCTTGCGGAGGGATCTTCTCGATGGTTGAGCCCCTATACCGGGTGAAAGTGACCTGCCTGTGTTGCGAAACCCCGTTTGAAACGTCCCGGGTCAGGCCCAGCTTCAAGAAAGTGGTCAGGACCGACACCGACTTTTGCACCCATTACAAGGACGTCAACCCCGATTACTACGTGGTCCGCGTCTGTCCCGCCTGCGGGTTTTCGTTCACGGAAAGCTTTTCCCCGAATCTGCTGCCCGTCAGGAAAAAGCAATACCTGGACACCATCGGCTCCAAATGGCAGAGCAAGCGGGACTACAGCGGGGAACGCGACGCGGCGATGGCCCTGGAGACGTTCAAGCTCGCCCTGATCACCGGCCAGACCGTCGGCGAGAAGGAGCGGGTCATGGCGTCGATTCTTCACCACATCGCCTGGATGTACCGCCGGGAAGGCAAGGAGGAAGAAGAAAAGCGGTTTCTCGAATACGCGCTGGACGCGTATGTGCGGGTGTTCGAAACGGACCGGGAAGCGAGCAACAGCGCGCGGCTCATGTATCTGATCGGAGAACTGAACCGCCGTCTGGGCCGGTTCAACGAAGCTGTCCGCTGGTTTTCGCGGGTCGTGCACGACCATTCCATCATGGACGCGGCGATGATCCGCGCTTCCCGCGAGCAGTGGCAGGTCATCCGCGAGGAATTGGAGTCGGAAAAAAAGCTTGCTAGTTCTACAGATTCTGACTTATAATGATTCCACAACCCGAGCGGAAATACATAGCATAACAGACATAATGTGACAAAATTCGCCGAAAGGAGGACGCGGATGGCGCAGGATCAGGTGCCGTTGGCTCGTCAGGTCGACGTGGCCATATCGCAGCTGGAAGAAGAATTGAAAGGCATGACGGCCGGAACCATCGTCTTGCAGATTCGCGACGATAACGTCGGAAAATTCGGATTGCGACACCTGCCCCTGGCATGCGAAGAGCAGCAAGCGGAATCCGGCGGACTAACCGCCATGCAGGTGGCGGCCTTGCGCAGGATGGCGGTGCAGGCCCTGAAACGCAAAGGCAATTGGACACACGGCGAAATTTGCTACGATTTTGCCCTGAGAAACGGAAAACTGACCCTGAGCGTGCAATTCGAAAGCAACTACAACATGGCCAACATGCTGTTCAGGCTGAAGCCGAAGAAGCGGGATTTCCGCGAGGCGGCCGGCGACTGACCGGCGGGGAAACCGCCCGGCTCCGCAGGGAGCGCGGGCGGTTTGTTTTGTTTTTTCGCCGGCTTGGCAGGGCGCGACAGATTGGCAACCCTTTCATTGACGAACCCAATGTTTCCATTAGGAATCTGTATTTCCCATGGCAAACGGCGCCCGATATGATGGAACCAGGAACTAAAGAAGGGTGCAAGGAGGTTCAAGCCATGCAGGAAACGGGAACGGTCAAGATGTTGGACAGATTCGACTGGCTGCGGAAAATGAACGAAACGGTCAAACTGGACCTGAGCCGGACCGCCGCGATCCAGATCGACATGCACGCGCGCCAGATCCATCCGGAGTGGTCGGGCTTTCCGCAGAACGTGGCGGAACGCATTTTGCCGAACGCCGCCAACTTCCTCAAGCTGTGCCGGAGCTTCGGACTGCCGGTCATTCACGTCATGGTGTACAAGCGGGACGTGGAGACCCTCGTCAGCCCGCGGCAGGAGGCGGTGAAGCAAACCGGCCTGCCCGGCACGCCGTACGGATTCCCGAAAAAATCCCCGTACGTCGTGGATGCCAAGGAAGGCTATTTCCGGTGGGACGTGATGCCGATTCTCGGCCCGGAGAAAACCGACTACGTCATCAACACGAAACGCCAGCTGACCAGCAGCTTCCTGAGCACCGACCTGGAAAACCTGATCCGCGCCCTCGGCGTCGACACCTTCCTCATCGTCGGCATCAACACGAACAACTGCTGCTCCAATTTCGCCTTCGACATCCACAACCGGGGCATGACGCCCATCATGATTTCCGACTGCGTCGGATCCGTGCACGGCAAAGACCTGCATGAGTTCGCCCTGCACAACATCGCCCGCACCCTCGGGTTCGTCATGCACAGCGAGGAAGCGAAGGCGAAGCTGGAAGAAGCGGCGGGCATCCGCGCCGCGGCCCGGGGGGTGGCGTCATGAGGATCACGGACATCACGGAAATCGACATCATGGACCGCACGGATCTGCTCGGGAAAATCGAAGAGCTTCTCGTGATCGATCCGGCGAACACCGCGGTGGTGACCGTCGAAATGACGAAGCGCCGCGTCAACGAACGGACGCCCCTTCCCCCCGGCGTGTTGGACAAGTTGGTGGCGAGCACGGAAGAACTGCTGTCCGCCGCCCGCGCCTCCGGAATCCCCGTCATCCACGTGCTGTCCAGCCTGCGTGACGTGGAGGAAAAAGCCCGCCTGAACACCAAGTTCCAGAAAGCGTTGCGCCTGTCGGGCCAATCCTTGAGCCCCTACGGCGAAGTGCCGAGCGAATACGTGCCGCATCAGGACGGGACGTTCGAACCGGATCTGGCGGTATCCGTCGCGGACGGCGATTTCATCATCAAGACGAAGAAAAGCCTCAGCTGCTTCTACCAGACCGATCTGGAATGGCTGCTGCGCAACCTGAAGCGCAACTACATCGTGCTGGCGGGCATGAACACGAACGCCGACATCATCTCCACCGCCTACGAGGGCAGCAACCGGGCCATGGGCGTCATCACCGTCAAGGAGTGCGTGGCCAGCATCTACGGCGAGGACCTGCACCGGATGGCGTTGCAGCAGCTCGGACGCTGCCAGGGCTGGGTGATCGACCTGGCGACGTTCAAAGCCAAGGTCCGGCGGTACGCGGAAGCGGTCTGAGCCGCCGCATGGTTCATGGTTCCAACCCCCTCTCCATCGTCCTTCTGCCCCCGCGGAAGGACCTCTTTCCGTCGTCCTTCCGTCCCGCGGAAGGACGACAATTGTTCAACGGAGAAAGAAGAGCAAGGCGCGAAAGGAGCGGGTCCATGGACGAACGAAGCAAGAAAGTCGTTTTGTATTTCCTGTGTTCGGCGGGCATGGTCACGACGCTGTCGCAGCTGGTTTTCCTGCCGAGCGTGGCGGCGATGAGGGAAGAACTGGCCGCATCAACGCTGGAAGTGTCGATGACGATCGCCCTGTACTCGCTCTCGCTGGCCGTGGCGCAGCTCGTCTATGGCCCGCTGGCGGACAAATTCAAGCCGAAGCTCATCCTGCTTGCGGGACTGGCGATCTTTTCGGTGTCCAGCCTGGGCATCTTTTTTTCCCCGGCCATCGGGGCGATCATCGCGTTCCGCGTCACGCAGGCGCTCGGCATCGCGGCGGTCGGCGTGTGCGGCAACGCCCTCATTTCCGACATGTTCGAAGGCGCGCAGCGGGACAAATCCATCTCGATCTTTCAAATGTTTCACAGCGTCGGCGCCGCGTTCGGCCCGGTGGTCGGGGCGACGGTGGCCCTGTTTTTCAGCTGGCGCTTTTCGTTTTTGATTCTCGTCCTGTGGTCGCTCGCCGTGCTGGTGATCCTGCTGCGAAAGCTGCCCGCTGGCCGGCTGGTCAACACGTTTTCCTTTGCCGCCGCCGCGCGGCTGGTGCGGGCGCCGGATCTGCTCCTGCTTTGCCTGGCGGCCGCCGGAACGGCGTTTGTCATCCAGAGTTTCCACACGAGCCTCGGGTTCCTGTTTGCCGATTTTCTGCACGTCACGGCGGCATGGACCGGTTACGTCTATATGGCGATTCCCCTCGGGGTGTTTACCGGCAGCAACGTCGCCCGCTTTCTGCTCAACCATTTGCACCGGGAAAACATCGCCATGATCGGCCTGTGCGCCCTGGCCGTGTTCTCCGGGCTGTTCGCGGCGCAGCTTGCCCTCGTCCCCGACGCCCGCGTCGTTTACACCCTCATCCCCAATCTGTATCTGGTCGGCATCTCCCTCGGCACCGTCTTCTCCATGATGACCTCGGTGATGATCAACTGGTTCATCAAGCTCAGGGGGACGGCCATCGCGGTTTTGTTTTTTACGCGGCATCTGGCGGGAACGTTGGGCCCGGCGGCCGTCGGTTTTCTGATCGACCTCGAAATGGTGCGGTCCGCCTACCTGGTCATCTTCCTCGCCGCGTTTATCGCAGTGCCGCTGTATGTGTGGAGCCTGTACAGCCACCGCCGCCGAAGCGAGCAGCCGGACGAGCCGGCCGACATGGCATCGGGCTCCGCGCCCGGAACACCGTCGGAGACGCCGGCGGGCGCGGCGGAACCGGGATCGGGTGCGGGGGTGCGTTCCGCATCCTCCGCTGCCGGATCGCTTAAAATGAACGCCTGATGAGCGCGCGACAGCTCCCGCCGCCGGTCCGGCACGGCAGCGGGAGCCTGTCTTCAGGGAGGGGTGTGCCGCCCCTCCCGTTCGTTTATGATCAAAAGATTCCCAAAAAAACAAAAATGAACATTCCAGGCGCGGCCGCACGGCGGCAAACCGTGATATAATAAGTTTATCGGAATCTTGCCATCACCGGCCCAACTTCCAACCTGCAAGGAGTAGGCGATGTTTGCGATCGAAAGGCTGAACAAGATCAAGGAAATTTTATACAAGGAAAAGCGGGTGGACGTCGTCGACCTCAGCGAGCGGTTTTCCGTGACCGAGGTGACGATCCGGCGCGATCTCGACAAGCTGGAGCAAGCCGGATTCATCGTCAAAACATACGGCGGAGCGGTGCTGAAAGAAGAAGTGGAAAGTTCCGCTTCCGTCTGGATGGAACCTGACGACGAAGCCGCGGAAGAGAAGCGGATGATCGGCAAAATCGCCGCCGAACTGGTGGAGAACGGGGATGCGATTTTTCTCGGTCCGGGCCGCACCTGCAGGGAAATCGCCCGGCATTTGAAAGGCAAGCGGGTGACCGTGGTCACCAACGACATCGCCGTCGGTTTTTACCTGAAAGACGTAAACGGAATCAAGGTAATCGTGACGGGAGGCGATCTTGTCCCGGCTTCCTCCGCTCTGACGGGCGGACTTGTGCTGCAGGGGTTGAAGGACATTTTCGTCAACAAAGCGTTCATCAGCGTCAGGGGCGTCCATTTGGATTTGGGTTTTACCCTCGACAGCCACGATGACGTGATCATCGCCCAGGAAGTTCAGAAAATCGCCGGACAATTCATCGTCGTCGCGGATTACACGAAATTCGGGCGCGTCGGGTTTATCCGTCTCGGCGATCTGTCCATCGCGGGGGCGGTCGTCACCAACAAGCAGATTCCCGCCGAATACAAAAAGCATTTTTTCGAAAATGAAATCAAGCTCTTTACCGCCTTTGATCTGAAGTAATGCGATATTCGGACGGAAATGAGGGGTCTGGTTGGAAGCCGTGCTGGAAATGCGGCATATTGTCAAAAGGTTCGGAGAAATCACCGCGCTGGACGGGGTGAGCCTCGCGGCGGAACCCGGGCAGGTGCACGCCATCATCGGCGAAAACGGGGCCGGCAAATCCACGCTCATGCGCATTCTGGCGGGTGTGCATGTGCCGGACGAAGGGGAAATTCGCCTGAACGGCGAAACCGTGGCCATCCAGAATCCGAAGCAGGCGCAGGACCTCGGCATTGCGATGATTCATCAGGAAATCAAGCTGTTTCAAGATTTGAACATTGCTGAAAACGTCTTCATCCGCCGGGAACCCCTCAAAGGCTGGCGCGGTCTGCACGTGATCGACTGGACGAAGGCCTACCGGGAAACGGATCGTTACCTGCGCGAATTCGGCCTGGATCTGAGTTCGCGGCGGCTGGTGCAGTCGCTGAGTTACGGCCAGCAAAAGTTCGTGGAAATCATCAAGGCGCTTTCCCAGCAGGCCCGCATCATCGTCATGGACGAGCCGACCACGGCCCTCACCGAGCAGGAGATCCACAAGCTATTCAGCCTGATCCGCGACCTGAAGCGGAGAGGCGTGACCATCCTGTATGTCTCGCACCGCCTGGAGGAAATCCGGGCCATCGCCGACAAGGTAACGGTGCTGCGGGACGGGAAGGTGGTCCGCTGCTGCGATGCCGCCGGGATCGACCTGAATGAATTGGTGCTGGCGATGGCGGGAAAAGATTTCCACAAGCGCTACCCGAAGATGAAAGTGAAGATCGGCAAGGAACTGATGCGGGTGGAGGGGCTTTCCTACGGCGGGATTCTGCGCGACATCAGCTTTTCGCTCCACCAGGGAGAAATCGTCGGGCTGACGGGCATCAGCGGTTCGGAGAGACGCACCTTGTCGAAGGTCTTGTTCGGCATTCACGGTCCGTTCGAAGGCGCAATCCACCTGAACGGCAAAACCTTCCGCGCCATCACGCCCCACGAGGCCAAAGCCAACGGACTGTGCTACGTGACGGGAATCGGTACCGAAGAAGGACTGATCAGCGGCGGCACGGTGGCCGAAAACATTACGCTGACCAATCTGGAGCGGGTGTCGCGGTTCGGTTTTCTCAATTCCGAAAAAGAAGCCGAGTTTGCGCAGGACCTCATCGAACGGCTGGAGATTACCGCCGACAATCGCGAAATCGTGGGGAATCTCAGCGGCGGCAAGCAGAAAAAGGTGATTTTCGCCAAATGGTTGTTCTCGAACGCCAAGGTGCTCATCATCGAGGAACCGACGGCAGGCATCGACGTCGGTTCCAAGGTCGACATCTACAACATCATGAACGAGCTGCTGCTGGAGGGAGCGTCCATCCTGATGATCTCCTCCGACCTGTCGGAACTGCTCGGCATGTGCGACAAGATCATGGTGATGTGCGACGGGGAGATCCGGCAAGTGTTCCAGCGCGGTGAAGCGACGAAAGAGCGCATTCTCTACTATGCTTCCGGCGGGAAATAAACCTGTTTTGCCCTTGCTTGGCCAACGTTTTCCCGCCGGGGCACTTTTTTTGTTTTCGGTTGCCCCGGGAGGATTGACAAACCGAAATAAACAAAACATAATTGAAACGAATCAAACAATAAAAATAACAAAAAATAAACAAGTTCCCAAGCAAACAAAAAAGAACAGGAGTACGCTCATGAGCGATTACAAGCTGGAGCTTAAAGGCATCACGAAGACGTTTCCTGGCGTAAAAGCGCTCGACCGGGTCAGTTTCCAGCTGAAACAAGGGGAAATCCACGCATTGATGGGAGAGAATGGCGCCGGCAAGTCCACCTTCATCAAGGTCATTACGGGGGTGCACGAGCCGGACGAAGGAGAGATCTGGCTTGACGGACGCCGTGTCCGGTTCCGCAACCCGCGCGAGGCGCAGCAGATGGGGATCGCCGCCATCTATCAGCACGTCACCTGTTATCCGGACCTGAGCGTTACCGAAAACATTTTCATGGGTCACGAGAAAGTGGATCCCGCCACCAAAAGGATCCTGTGGCACGAAATGCACGAGGAGGCGGGCCGGCTGCTCGCCGAACTCGGGGCCGGTTTCGATCCGCGCACGCAGATGGGCGTGTTGAGCGTGGCGCAACAGCAAATCGTGGAAATAGCGAAAGCGCTTTCAATGAACGCCGGAATCATCATCATGGATGAACCGACGGCGGCACTGACGGCCCGCGAGAGCGAGGAGCTGTACCGGATCGCCGAATCGCTCCGGGAACGGGGCGCGTCCATCATTTTCATCTCTCACCGGATGGAGGATATGTACCGTCTGGCGGACCGGGTGACGGTATTCCGCGACGCCCGTTACATCGGCACCTGGAACATCGACGAGATCACGAAAGAAAAACTCATCGTCGCCATGGTGGGACGCGAAATCAACCAGCTGTTTCCGAAACGCAAGACGGAAATCGGCGAAGAAGTGCTGCGGGTGGAAGGGCTCGGCAGAACCGGATATTTCGCCGATGTTTCGTTCGCGGTGCGGCGCGGCGAGATTCTTGGCATCACCGGCCTTGTGGGAGCGGGACGCAGCGAGGTGTGCCAGGCGATATTCGGCATCGACCGATTTGATCGGGGGGCCATCTACCTGAAAGGACGGCAGGTGAGGCCGTCCAGTCCGGAGGAGGCGATGAAACTCGGCATCGGATATCTGCCGGAGGACCGCCAGAAGCAGGGGCTCGTGCTGGAGTTTGGCGTCGGACACAACATTACGCTGCCGGTATTGGGCAAGTTCGCTAAACGCGGATGGCTGAACGAACGCAGAGAAACGGAAAAGGCGAAGGAACTGGCCGAGAAGGTGAACGTCAAGGCCATCACCCTGACAGATCCGGTATCCTCTCTCTCGGGCGGCAATCAGCAAAAGGTGGTGTTCGCCAAACTGCTGACGTCGGAGCTGGACGTGCTGATCCTTGACGAACCGACAAAGGGAGTGGACGTGGGTGCGAAATCTGCCATCTACGAAATGATCGGCGACCTGGCCGAGCAGGGATACGGAATCGTGCTGGTCTCCTCGGAGATGCCGGAGATTATCGGGCTGTGCGATCGGGTGATCGTGATGCGGGAGGGCCGGGTGACCGCGACGCTGGAACGGGATGAAATGACGCAGGAGGCGATCCTGGAAGCGGCCATGATGAAACCGGGCTCCGGAGGAGGTTCCGATGCATGCAACTGAGCGCAAAAATCGCCAAATTCCGTGAACTGGGACTGCTGGGGTTCATCGTGGTGCTCTCGGTGTTCATCCAGCTTCGCAACCCGAATTTTCTCACGTTGGAAAACATCAACGACCTTCTCACCAACACGGCCATTTTGAGCATTCTTGCGGTCGGCATGATGCTGGTGATCGTCACCCGCGGAATCGATCTGTCCATCGGCGCCACGCTCGCGCTTTCCGGCATGATTGCGTCGATGACGGTGAAAGCGTACCCGTCCATCCATCCGCTGCTGGCCATCCTGGAAGGCACGCTGGTCGGCACCGTCTGCGGCGCCTTGCTGGGGGTGCTCGTCGCCCGCGGCGGCGTACTGCCGATCATCGCCACGCTCGGCATGATGAACGTCTACCGCGGGCTCACGTTCATGGTGAGCGACGGCAAATGGGTCAGCGCCCACGAGATGCCGGACAGCTTCAAGGGGATCGCCACCGGGTCGGCGTTTGGCATCAACACGCTCGTCCTGATCGCCATATTGATCTACGTCGTGATGTTCTATTTTGTCAATTATACGCGAACGGGGCGGCAAATCTACGCGGTGGGCAGCAATCCGGAGTCGGCGCAGATCAGCGGCATCAGCAACGCCAGGATCCTTTGGCTTGTGTATACCATCATGGGCGGTCTGGCCGGCCTGTCCGGCGTACTGTGGGTGTCCAAGTTCGCTTCCGCCCAGGGAGACACGGCCATGGGTTACGAAATGAGCGTCATCGCGGCCTGTGTTCTCGGGGGTGTCAGCATCGCCGGCGGTTCCGGCAAAATCTCCGGCGTGATTCTCGGCTCCATTCTCCTGGGCATTCTGAACAACGCCCTGCCGCTCATCGACGTATCGCCGTTTTGGCAAACGGCCATTCAAGGGTCGATCATTCTCGTGGCGGTGATCGTCAATGTGCTGGTCAAACGCGGCGTCGACCGGAACCATTTGTTGAGGAGGAGTATTTGAAATGATGGAACAACGCGTCATCCTTAGTCGGCGCCCGTTCAGCTGGAAGCGCTTTTTCCTCCAATGGGAATGGATGCTGGTGATCCTGTTTTTCCTGGTGCAGGCCTTGAACTCCTTGCTGTCTCCGTACTATCTCGACGCCGATAACCTGCGCGACGCCACCATGACGTTTCTGGACAAAGCGTTCATCGTGCTGCCGATGGTGCTGGTCATGATCCTCGGCGATATCGACATCTCCGTCGCTTCCACGGTGGCGCTTTCCTCCGTGGTGATGGCGGATCTGTACACGATGGGCGTGCCGATGCCGGTCGCCATGGTGATCGCCCTTCTGGTCGGCTCGCTGTGCGGCTTCATCAACGGGTTGTTGATCGTGAAGTTCAAGGAGCTGTCTTCGGTCATTGTCACCCTGTCGACGATGATCATCTACCGCGGAATCGCTTACATGATTCTGGAAGACCAGGCGGCGGGCAAGTTCCCCGAGTGGTTCAGCTTCCTCGGCTGGGGATACGTCGGCGGCGTTCCCTTCATCCTGATCGTGTTCGCGGTTTTCGCCTTCGCGTTTACACTGCTTCTGCACCGGACGACGTTTGGCAGATACGTGTATGCCATGGGCAACAACATGACCGCCAGCCGGTTTTCGGGGGTCCAGGTGGACAAGATCCGCATCATCGTCTTTACGCTCACGGGGCTGTTCGCGGCGGTGACCGCCCTGTTTCTCACTTCGCGGATGGGCAGCACGCGGCCCAACGTGGCCACGGGCTACGAACTGGACGTCATCGCCATGGTGGTGCTTGGCGGCATCAGCACCTCCGGCGGGCGCGGGCGGATGATCGGCGCGATCCTGGCCGTGTTTCTTGTCGGGTATTTGCGCTACGGGCTCGGTCTGGTCAACGTGCCGGCGCAGCTCATGCTGGTCATCATCGGCCTGCTGCTGGTTTTCGCCGTGCTGATGCCGAAGCTTCGCCCGGGCACAGGAAAAAGCGGAAGATCCGTCTGAGGCTGCCACTGAAAAAGCGTCGGTATACGCCGGTGATGCGTTTTTTGCAACCGGTTGTATATAAATTTCATTATTGCAAATAAAAGGGAGGCTACACAAATGGGCATGCTGAAACGTTGGTTTGTCGGCGGTTTGGTGCTGGTCATGGTCGCTTCCATCCTGGCGGCCTGCGGGGGTTCCGGAAACAAGTCATCCTCCGGTGCGTCCCCTTCCGCGAGCCAAAGCGCCGGCGGCGACCAGAGCGGAGGAGACGCGTCGCAGGGAGGCAAGAAACGTTTCGCCATCATCTTCAAAAATACCGGCAATCCCTACGGCGAAAAGCAAATGGAAGGGTTCAAGATCGCCATTGAAGAACTCGGCCACGAGGCGATCCTGAAGGCGCCCGACCAACCCACGGCCGAAGCGCAGATCCAGATGATCGAGGAGCTCATCGCGCAGCGGGTGGACGCCATTGCCGTCGTCGCCAACGATCCGGATGCGCTGCAGCCTGCGCTGAAAAAAGCGATGGATCAGGGCATCAAGGTGCTTTCGCTCGACTCCGCCGTCAACGCGCAAAGCCGGATGGTGCATGTCAACCAGGCGGACCCGGAGCGAATCGGCCGCATCCAGGTGCAGGCCATCGCGGAAATGATCGGTTACCAAGGCCAGATCGCCATCCTGTCCGCCACGAGCCAGGCCACCAACCAGAACACGTGGATCGAGTGGATGAAGGAAGAACTGAAGGATCCCAAGTACAAAGACATGGAACTGGTCAAAATCGCATATGGCGACGATTTGCGCGACAAGAGCGTATCCGAGACGGAAGGACTGCTCAAATCGTACCCGGATCTGAAAGGCATCATCGCGCCGACGACGGTCGGCATCGCCGCGGCGGGCAAGGTGCTGACGGACAAGGGGCTGAAAGGCAAAGTCCAGCTGACCGGCCTCGGTCTGCCCAGCGAAATGGCCGAATATATCGAAAACGGCGTCTGCCAATGGATGTATCTGTGGAATCCGGTCGACGTCGGGTATCTGGCCGGTTATGCGGCGGAAGCCCTGGTCAGCGGCAAGATTACCGGCCAGGTTGGCGAGAAATTCTCGGCCGGCCGGCTGGGCGAAAAAGAAATCGTCCCCGACGGCGACGGCACGCAAATCATGCTGGGCGATCCGTTCCGCTTCGATGCCTCCAACATCGCGGAATGGAAAGTGATCTATTGAGCCGGGCGGAAGGAGTGCGCGGCTCATGAAAAGCAACAAATTCGCCTGGAGCTGGGAAGTGAAGCCGGAGCACGTGGAGGAGTACGTCCGGATGCATCTGGATCCCTGGCCGGAAGTGCTGGAAGAACATCGGCGGGCGGGAATCCGAAACTATTCGATTTTCCAGGACGGAAACCGTTTTTTCTACGTGTTCGAATGCGACGACGTCGACGCGGCTTTCGCCTACCTGGCCAAGAGCGAAGTGTGCCGGCGCTGGAACGCGATCACGTCGAAAATGGTGCAGGGATCGTTCGATCTGAACGAGCCGGAACCGATTCGTCCGATGCGGGAAGTCTTTTATCTGGCCTGACGAGGTGCGTTGGCGATTTCAGGCTTCCGTTCGGCCGAAGCCGGACCGCCCGCCGCGGATTTTCCCGCCGCCGGTCCTTCATGGACCGGCGGTTTTCGCTTGCCTGGTGCCGGCCGGGGCTCGGGCGAGAGTCATGCGGTCGACCGGGATCGGTTTCGCCGCGGCCCGCGGGTGGCGCGCGCCGGATGAGGGAACGTAGACGGTTTTTCGCACATAATGGCCCCTCGGGGGGACCGTGCAAGGCAATATAGGCGATTTTTCGCACATATTGGCCCGACGGAAGGGCCGGGCGGGGCAATATAGGCGGTTTTTCGCACAAAATGACCATCCGGAAGCATCGTTCACGGGAATATAGGCGGTTTTTCACACATATTGGCCCGACGGAAAGGCCGGGCGGGGCAATATAGGCGATTTTTCGCACAAAATGGCCCATCGACTCTCCCTCCGCGTGAAACGGCATGAAAAACTCCTGCAGGGAAGGCAGGAGTTTTTCATGCCTATGGGCCGCCCGCCGGCGGTTCGTGCTGCCGCATCAGGCGCCGGCTGCCGCCTCATGGCGTGTTCCCGCGTTTCTCGGAATGAGGAGCATGACCAGATTGCCGGCCAGGATGACCGCGGCCAGGAAGTAGAAGGAGGCGGTATACCCGTAAGATTGCGCCAGCCAGGAACCGACGACGGGGGATGCGGCGCCCATGGCCGCCTGGATGCCGAACAGCAGGCTGGTTGTCGTGCCCGCCATCTTGCGGATCGTGCTCTCCATCGCCCACGCCTGGAGCACCGGCCGCATCGCGTACAGGAAGAAGCCCAGCACGGCGATGGTGCCGATCAGGATCCATTCGTGCCGGATCAGCGCCACGATGACGATCATGGCGGAGGTCACGGCCATGAACAGCATGAGGATCGGCCGCCGGCCCTTTTTGTCGGACATCATGCCGACGATGGGCGCGGCGACGAGGCCGCCGCCCTGCAGCACGCCCACGGTGATCCCCACCCACAGGGCGTCCAGGCCGATTTCGAAGGCGAGATACAGCGGGAGCAGCACCATGATGCCGCTTTGCGCCATCGCCCGGATGCCGCTCAGCACGGCGATCAGCAGCACCGGCCGGTTGCTGAGCAGCGCCTTGAGCCCCCGAAGATAGTCCCGCAGGCCGTCTGCCGTTTCCATGCCGCCGGCGTGGCCATGCCCGGTTGCCCCGGCGCCGGAGCCGGCACCGTCTCCGCCACCACCGCCTTTGGCCACAGCCGCGTCGACGGTCAGCCGGCGCAGGATCCACAGGATGAACACGGCAAATGCCAGGCCCGGGATGAAGTTCCAGACGATGATGTCCTGCCACGGGTAGACGGCGATCAGGGCACCGATGACGACGGGGGAAAGCATATCCCCCAGATTCGAAGCCATCGCGTGCCAGCCGAACACCATGCCCCGCCGGCTCGGATACAGCGCCGAAAGGGTGGAGTAGGAAGCCGGGTGCCAAAACTCGTTGCCGACCCCCATCACGATGAACAAGAGCACGAAAAGCCAGTACGACTCCACCGATCCGAGGAACAGAAACGGCAGGCCGACCATCGTCAGGGAGAGGGCGAGCAGCAGGCTTTTGCGGCGGGTCATGTCGGTCAGCGCGCCGATCGGCATCACGAGCAGGGCGTTGACGATCGAGCGGATCGTCAGCAGGAATCCTGCCTGCACCACGGAAAACTGATGGATCATGACGATATAGGGCAGCAAAATGTAGATGGAAGACGGGTACCAGTGGGTCATGGCATGCCCGAAAACGATGCCCCAGAACGGGCCGTCCCTCACGGGATTGCGTCCGGCGGAGTGCGGGATGGTTCCGGCGAACCGTTCCTGCCCGACCGCTGCCTTGTTGATCATGCGTCCGTCCGCACCTTTCGCTGTCGGAATTCCGGATAAGGGAGAAAGTGCCCCTTGACGGGGCGGCAACCAGGGATGCGGCGAGGAATCAGCTGGCGGCTTGCAGCCCCTTGAGGGCGCGGATTTCCGCCAGGATTTCCGCGGTCGACGCCACGCGGGCGAAATTGCAGGCCAGAATGGTGAGCGCCATCCGATGGTTCTCCTCGGCGGACACCTCGCCCCAGCCCATGTCGGGCTTGCCGGAAGCGGCGTTGGCGTCGCTGGCGAAGATCACCTTGTATTCGCGTTCGGTGGCCTGCCGTGCGGTCGTCTCGCAGCAGATGTTCGTCCGCGTGCCGCAGATGATGGCGGTGTCGATGCCTTTGCCGCGGAGGATGGTGTCCAGGTCGGTGCCGGTGAACCCGCCAAAAAACGGTTTGTCCACCACGATGTCCCCGGGCTCCGGCGTCAGTTCCGGGATGATCTCCACATTCCAGGTTCCGGCTTTCAGGCGCTCGTCCACCTGCGGGGAAATGTCCTTCATGCGCCCGGTGTCGGAGCCGTCGCCCCGCACCACATGCCGCAGGTAGATGACCGGCAGGCCCGCCTCCCGCGCCGCCGCCAGCAGTGCCTGCACATGGGGGATGATGGACGGCACCATTTCGTTGACCGGATCCCGCGGATCGCAGAAAATGTTTTGCATGTCGACGCAGATGACGGCGGTGCTCCCGGCGGTGACCGGGTAGCGGAGCGGTTCCTTCGGAGGAATCGCCATTTTTCATCACTCCTTTTGAGGATTTTAGGTTTAAATAAATGGATTTGCCTCTGCTTGCATCACCCGAGCGTCCTGACCCGTCCGGCGCTATCGCTGTCCGGGTGCAGGAAACAGGCCACCGTGCGGTCCCCGCCCACGGGCGTCGGTGCCGGTTCTTCCGCGGCGCACCGCGCCGTCGCGTAGGGGCACCGCGTGCGGAACCGGCAGCCGGAGGGCGGATCCAGGGGACTGGGGATTTCGCCCTGGATGACGCCGATGAGCGACTTGCGGCCGCGGCTCAGGCTCGGGGACGCCTGGATCAGCGCCTGCGTGTACGGGTGCAGGGGTTTGTCGTACACTTCCGCCGTGGGACCGTATTCCACCACCTTGCCCAGATACATCACCATCACGTAATCGCTGATGTATTCGATCACGCTGAGGTCGTGGGAGATGAACATCATGGACAGGGCGAAGTTCTCCTTCAGCTCTTCCAGCAGATTGAGCACCTGCGCCTGGATCGATTTGTCCAGGGCGGACACCGGCTCGTCGGCGATGACGAAGCTGGGGCGGAGCACCAGCGCCCGGGCGATGGCCACACGCTGCCTTTGCCCGCCGCTCAGGCCGTCGGGATACTGCACCGCCAGCCGGCGGGAGATGCCGACCCGTTCCAGCATGTCCAGCGCCTGCTCCCGGGCTTCGCGGGGCGGCACGCCGTGCACCAGCAGCGGATAGCGCACGTTGTCCACGATGGTCATTTGCGGGTTGAGGGTGGAATAGGGATCCTGAAAAACCATCTGGATTTCCTTGCGCGCCCGCTTCAGGCGGCGGCCGCGCAGCGCCAGGAAATCGCCGCCCATGAACAGGATTTGTCCGCGGTCCGGGTTTTCCAGGCGCATGATGAGGCGTCCGGTGGTCGATTTGCCGCAGCCGGATTCCCCCACGACGCCGAGCGTCTTCCGCTCGCCGACGTCGAAGCTGACGTCGCTCACGGCGTGCAGCAATTTCGCGCGGCCTTTCGGCCATCCGTCGCCGACCCGGTAGGTTTTGGACAGGTTGCGGACCTGCAGAATCGCTTTTTCCATGCCATCCAGCTCCTTTGACCGGCCGCCGGCCCGGCGGCATTCCGGGGTCACCGTTCATTGAGGGCGTCGCGGATGCCGTCGCCGAGCAGGTTGAACGCCAGGGAAGTGATGAAGATGAAAAACCCGGGCACGAACGTGATGAGCGGCTTGAGGAAAATGACGTCCTTGAGGCTGTTCAGCATGAAGCCCCATTCCGGCGCGGGAGGCGACACGCCGAGGCCGAGGAAGCTGAGCCCGGAGGCCATCAGCATCGACACGCCGAGCAGCGTGCTGGCGTACACGAGAATCGGGCTGAACACGTTGCGCAGCACATGGCGGAAGATGATGGAGAGCGGTCCCGCGCCGCTGGTTTTGGCCGCTTCCACGTACTCCATGTGCGCCACTTTTTTGGCCGCCGTCATGGCGACCCTGGCGATGGGGGGAATGAAGACCAGGGTCATGCAGAGAATCATCGTAAAAAGTCCGGTGCCGATGATGGCGGCCAGGGCGATGGCGAACAGCACGGCGGGGAAGGCGTAGAAAACGTCAAGCATCCGCATGATCGCGGTCTCGACGCGCCCGCCGAAATAGCCCGAGACGATGCCGAGGGCGCCGCCGATCAGGGTGCCCGCCGCAACCGGCGCGAGGGCGGCGGTCAGGCTCATGCGCGCGCCGAAGATGATGCGGGCCCAAATGTCCCGGCCCTGTTCATCCGTGCCGAGGAAATGCCCGGGTGCGCCGATGGGCTGCATGCGCTCGCGCAGGTTCCCCTGGAGCGGATCGTACGGCGTAAGCTGGTCGGCAAAAATCGCGCCGATGCACAGGAGGACGAGGTAGATGCCGGAAACGGCGGCCAGCTTGTTCCTGAACAGGCGGGACAGGAACGTCGCTTCCCGGCGGGGCGCCTCCAGGGCCGGAGCCGCCGGCTTCCCTCCGGGCGGGGCGGCCGCCGCCGCGCCGTCCGGGGCCGCTTTTTTCAAAAGCCGAACGTTCACGTCACGTCGCCCCCCTCAGGGATTTTCGGATTCGCGGATCCACGCAGCCGTGCAGCACGTCCACGAGCACGTTGACCGACACGAACAGGAACGAGACGAACAGGATGCCGCCCTGGATCACCGGGTAGTCCCGCTGCGTGATGGCGTCGTACATGAGCTTGCCGACGCCGGGCCAGCTGAAGATGCTTTCGGTGATGACCGATCCGCCGAGCAGCGAACCGATTTCCAGCCCGGCCACGGTCAGGATGGGGGGGAGGGCGTTCTTGAACACGTGGGCCAGGATGCTGCGGCGGACCGATCCTTTGGCTTTCAGCGCCAGGACGAAGTCCTGTTTGAGCAGGTCGGCGAAGGCGGCGCGCACGATCCGCGTCATCGTCCCCACGGTCGTCAGCCCGACGGTGATGGCGGGCAGGATGATGTGCGCGGCGAGGTCGCCCAGGCTGAAATCGGAGCCCGTGGTGCGCATGCCGGAGGCGGGCAGCCAGCCCAGCGTGACGGAAAACAGTCCGATCAGCAGCAGGGCGACCCAGAAGTTCGGCAGGCTGACGCCCGAGATGCCCAGCACGTTGGCCAGCATGGCGGCCGGGGAGCGGGGATATAGCGCGCTCAGGATGCCGATGACCAGAGCGACAACAATCGCGAGGGTACCGCCGGCCAGGATGAGGATCAGCGTGTTGGCGAACGACTCCAAGATGAGGTCGAGCACCGCCCGCTGTTTGATGAACGACCGGCCGAAATCGCCCTCGAGCAAATTGCCGAGCCAGGTGAAATACTGCATCGGCAGGGGCCGGTCCAGGCCGAGGTAGGCCCGCAGGTATTCCCGGTCGGCCGGCGTGGCGTCCGCGTCGAGCAGGAAGTCCACCGGGTCGCCGGGGATCATCTGGTTCAGGCCGAAGACGACCAGCGTCACTCCCAGCAGGATGGGCACGAGGAGCATGACGCGGTATGCGGCGTATCGCAGCATGGGACTCGCTCCTTTCCGGTCCGCCTGATTTCCGCCCGCCGGCGCCGCTTTTGCCGGAGCGGCGCCGTTTCGCGGGCCGGTGCTATTCCGTCGGCTTTACTCCACCCAAACGGTGGTCAGATCGGCAAACCACGACTGCGGCTGCACGAACCCTTTGACGTTGGGAGCCAGCGCCCGGGCGTTCAGGTCGTGCACGACGAACAGGATGGCGGCTTCGTCGGTGGCGATGCGGCTCGCCTCGCGGATGAGGGCGTTCCGTTCCGCCTCGTCGAAGGTCTGATAGGCCTGGTCCAGAAGCTCGTCCACTTTGGGATTGGCATACTTTCCGTGGTTGGTCGGGCTGGACGAATGGACCGTGTTATAGAAGGACAGCAATGTGTGCGTCGGCGTGCCCCAGGCGAAGCCGAGGGCGTCCCGGTCGTTGGGAAAACCGGCCCGGTTGTTCTGGAGCATCGTCTGCCATTCCATCACGTCGATTTTCATGTCCACGCCGATGGCCAGCAGGTTTTGCTGGATGTATTCCGTCATCGGAATCGGCCACATGTGGCCCGAACCGGAAGCCGGAATGACAATCCGGCCGCTGAACCCGCCCGGGTAGCCCGCTTCGGCGAGCAGCGCCTTGGCTTTCTCCGGATCGTAGGTGTACTTGACCGCGTCCGGATGGTAGAATTCATGGCCTTCGTACCAGAACTGGGTGGACGGGGTACCGAGCCCCATGAGCAGCGCTTCGGCCATCGTTTCCCGGTCGATGGCGTAGTTGAGCGCCTGGCGCACGCGGACGTCCTTGGGCACGTCCAAATCCTGGTTGAGGTACGACCGCCAGATGTGGGGATAGGTGTTCGTGATCAGGTTGAACCCTTGCGATTTCAGCCGTTCCACCGCTTCCGGCGACGGCGCCTCCGCCCAGTGCACTTCCCCGGCCAGCAGCGCCGCCGTCCGGGAGGAAGCATCCGGCATCGGCTTGACGATCAGGCGGTCCAGCTTCGGCGCGCCGCCCCAATAGTTTTCGTTCCGCACCATCACCAGTTCCTGACCGGGCACCAGCCGTTCGAACTTGAACGGTCCCGTGCCGGAGGGATGCTCCAGATAGTCGTCGCCGTAAGTTTTGACCGCCTCGGGGCTGGCGAAGGTCACGAACGCCATGTTTTCGGGCAGCATGCTGAACGGTTCGTGGGTGGTGATCGCCACCGTGTAGTCGTCGATTTTTTCGTAGCCGGCGATGACCGTCGTCTGGCTGCGCGGTCCCGCGGCCGCCTGGGCGTTGTAATAGGGAAAATTCTGGTCGAGAATCCGGTCGAGGTTGAAGATGACCGCGTCGGCGTTGAACGGGGTTCCGTCGTGAAACGTCACTCCCTCGCGCAGCTTGAACGTCCAGGTCAGTTTGTCTTCGGACACCTCCCATTCGGTGGCCAGCCCGCCGACCAGCTTCGGCAGCGTATCGCCTTGCGTCAGATCCCAGCGGGTCAGGGCGTCGTAAATCTGGAACCCGACGAACCGCAAGCCTTCCTGCCCCTGCGTCGGATAGGTGTCCGGCGTCGGCACGTCGCCGGCGGTCATGGCGATGATCAGTTCGCCGCCCGATCCGGATCCGGACCCGGTCCCGGCGGTTTCACCCATTTCGGCGGTGCTTCCCGTCGATCCGGACTGGCTGGTGCACGCGGCGAGCAGGACGGCCAGAAATATCGCCCAGCCGGCCGACCACCTCCTGAGCCTTCTGCGTCTGCGGTCCCGTTTCAACATGTCGATACACGCTCCTTCAGTTTGCGGTGATTTTGCGTTGCGGTGCATAGACATCCGATTCGCTTGCGGTCAGCGGATGGAAACAGGACACCAGGCGCGAGTCGCCGAATCGCTGCGCGGCGGGGGTTTCGCAGGCGCACCGTTCCGTCGCCTGGGCGCAGCGGGGCGCGAAGGCGCATCCGGAAGGGAAGGCGTCCGGCGTGGGGGGTTCCCCCGGGATCGGCGTGAGCCGTCTGCGGTGCCTGCCCGGCGTCGCGTCGATCAGGCCCCGCGTGTAAGGGTGTTTCGGATTGTACAGCACTTCCTCGGCGCTGCCGTATTCCACGACCTGCCCCGCATACATGACCGCGATCTCGTCGGCGATGGCCGCGGCGACGCCGATGTCGTGGGTCACGAAAATCAGGGATGTGCCGTATTGCTCACAGATCGATTTGAAAAGGTGCAAAATTTGCGACTGGATGGTGACATCCAGGGCGGTGGTCGGCTCGTCGGCGAGGAGCAGGTCGGGCCCGCCCGCGAGGGACATGGCGATGACGGCCCTTTGCCGCATGCCGCCGCTCATTTCATGCGGGTAGGAGCGGATGCGCCGTTCCGGAGACGGAATGCCCACGTCCCGGAACATCCGGATCACCTTTTGCCGGCGGGCTGCCGTGCCGTTTTCGTCCGCCCTGTGCCTCCGCAGCACTTCCTCGATCTGCTTCCCGATCTGATAAACCGGGTCCAGGGCGGTCAGCGCGTTCTGGAAAATCATGGAGACCGACCGTCCCCTGAGTTGCTCCATTTCCGTCTCCGGCAGCGATAGCAGGTTGCGGTTTTTGAACAGGATGCTTCCGTCGTACTCGGTGGCCGGCTCGTCCAACAGCCGCAGGATCGACTTGAGCAGCACGCTTTTGCCCGAACCCGACTCCCCGAGAATGACCAGCGTCCTTCCCCGTCCGACGCTCAGGGACACGCCCCGCACGACGTGGAGACGGCGGCGGCCCTTGCGGAACCGCACGTGAAGATCCCGGATTTCCAATACATCCTGCATGGTTTCTCCTCCTTTTTTTGCGGTTTGTTGAATTTTCAGAGGAATTGAATGTAAGAAAATCTTCAAGTTTCTCAAGGTTAGAACAACATAATGTAAGATTTAATTACAATCAATGGGGCATTTTCAAAAAAATTCTGTAAAGTTAAAATAGATAATGTAACGTTTGATTTATTTATACGTCAATTTATCTTACATTGGAAATACCGAATCCCAATGAAACGATTAAGATATTCAATGAAAAGGTTTGCCGGAAGCGCGTCGGAGGTGAAGCATCATGAACATGGATCAGCTGCAGGCATTCGTGTACATTGTGCAGCACGGGACGTTCACCAAGGCGTCGGAACTTCTGTATGTGCCGCAACCGACTTTGTCCATCCGCATCCAGTTGCTGGAGAAGGAATTGGGCGTGCGCTTGTTTGACCGGCAGAAAAAGGCGATCACCCTGACCGCCGCCGGGAGCGAGTTTTACAAATTCGCCATGAACATGCTCAAGGCGCTGGAAGACACGAAAGCCGCCATGCGGGAGCTGGCGTCGGACCGGGTGACCACGCTTCGTTTCGGCATTCCGTTTTCCTACGGCATCATCGTCGCGGGGCTCGTCCCGTACATCGCCAGGCAGGTTCCGAAGGTGCGTTTTTCCTTCCACCAGGCGATTTCCGAAACGGTGATCGAGGGCCTGAAAAACCGCTCCCTCGACATCGGCATCACCTACATCGAAACGTACGACAAACAGCTTGTCTTCGAGCGGATCGACCGGCAGCCGATCCGGCTGATCGTCCCTCCGGGGCATCCGCTGGCCGGATTGTCCGAGGTCGACCTTGAACGGGTGGCCGGAGAAGCCCTCATCCTGGTCAAAAGCAACACGCCCCTGCGCAACCTGATCGAGGCCGGTTTTTCCAAGGCCCGGCTCAAATACAACGTCTACATCGAAACCGACAACGTCCAGATTATCAAGGAACTGGTGAAAAACAACCAGGGCGTCTCGCTCATGCCGGAACGCCTCGTGCACGGCGAGCTGGCCGAAGGTTCCCTGCGGGCGGTGCCGATTCGCCGGTCGCCGTTCCGCTCGTGGAAGGCGTATCTGAGCTATTGCACCGACAACGACCATCGGATGGACACCCTGCTTTATGTCACCGGGTTGATCAAGGAATTTTTCAGCGATGCCAAAAATCCGGGGGAACCGTCCGGCACCGTCGGCCTGACGTCGTGACCGGCGGAGGGAGTGGGTAGCGGTGGGCGGTGAGGCGCGGGACGGCGGACGGGCCGCGGAACGGCGGGCAGCGCACCGCGGGACGGTGGGCCCCGAGTCGAGAACCGGCGGATCCCCTGACGCGGACAGGCAGGTCGCGAGGCCCGCACCGGCGGGATACCGCCACCGGCCGCACAGGCACGCGGGTGTCGATCCGCGCACTGGCAGGGCTGTGTCGCCAGACGGCACAGGCACGAGGCAGGCAATCCCCAGGGTTGCCTTTTTGTTTTAGTGGACATACAGAGACTGTCGATTAATTCTCGCCATTTGCTTGGCGAATCCTTATTGGAAACTC
>ERZ795043.584-NODE-584-length-27210-cov-6415.190315_pt1 | contig 27210 bp, 20 predicted proteins | sample MGYA00375127_ERZ795043 | MGnify/ENA primary metagenome ERZ795043 (study PRJEB30172, sample SAMN05518447) | compost metagenome | isolation source: Feedstock adapted compost from Newby Island compost facility, Milpitas, CA | place: USA:Newby Island compost... | reverse complement strand
TTTACCCCTCATTTCGGCCTGGCGCTTCGCTCAGAATATTTCACCGATAAAGATGGTGTAATTGCTTTTTCGGATGCCGATCCGGTTACTTATTCGGGAGGCACCAATATCTGGTCGTTTACGCTGTCGGGTAATATTCATCTCGGGCAGCTGACGGTGATTCCGGAATTCCGGGTCGATCATGCCGATCAAACCATTTTCAACAAGCCCGATGGCGCCCCCACACAAAGCACGGCAAGCGTGCTGGTTGGAGCGTATTATAGCTTTTAATATCCCCAACATTTCACATCTCCCGGAATGTTTTATTCATGGAGCAGCGTGTCGATCAACGATTGGAATTCATGGATGGTTTGGGTGTAATATGTTCCCGTGCCAGGTCCGGCAAATCCGGTATGGATATATCGTATGCGGCCTGATTTGTCGATAAACAGGGTGGTGGGGAAGGCTTGAAAATGCTGGATATTGGGTAAAGTTTTCTCGATCATCCGGGGATCGTTATAAGCCACGCCGGTGAGCAGCATGGGATAAGCCACGTGAAACCGTCGTTGAAAGCTCATCACGGCCTGACGGGATGCGGAAATGTCGGCCGATCGTTCGTAGGCCAGTGCCAGGATCTGGAGGCCCCTGTCATGGTACTGGTCGTAAAGCTGGCTTAGAAAGGCTGTTTCGTCCATACAATTCGGGCACCAGGAGCCCATAATTTCCACCAGCACGACTTTACCCCGGAAATCATGTAAAGCTACCGTATCGCCGTTCAGATCGGGAAACCGAAAATCGAGTAATTCTTTTCCGGGAATAACTGTGGTGAGGGATAGGGCATTGGGGAGATGGGCTGTGGAATCTTTCCGTGCCCACCAGCGGGCATATCCGGCATAACCGGAATAAAATCGCCCGTCGCGCAGGGTATGGTCATCGGCGATGGAAGCGGTGTAGAGGTAGAGATCACCACCGTTGAAGGTAGAGAGTTTCAGGGTATCGCCGTCCACCACGCCGGCCAGGTAACGATCGTCGCCGTCGCTGTGCATGAAGGTTCCCCAGAGTTGATGGCCCTCCTGATGCAGCAATCCTACGGCAAATGCAGTATCCTTTCGTCCGGAACGCAGGTAGTAAGTCGCCCAGGTACCGCTGATATTGAATCGGGCCGGGCGATGCACGTCAAATCGGGCGGTATCGGGGATGGCCCGGAAAAAGAAATGTTGATCGCTGTCGGGCAGGTGTCGAATCCATTGGCCCTGAAGGGTTCCGTCGTTGAGGGCCAGTCCCACAAAATCGCTGTTGAACAGGGGCATGTGTAACTGGAAATGCTGATGATGCTCGACAACACTATCGATTTCAATGCGTTCGGCTCCGTTGATGATGAAAGCGATAGTTTTTCCGCCGCTATCGGCAACTGCTAATTGAAAGGGAATACCTATTCCGTCGGGGCGATAAATGGTTGCCCGGTAAAGCCCCGATTGCAGATGCATGGGTTTTTCGGATTGCAACCAGGCGCAGCTGGAAAATATACATATCCCCAGAAAAAACCCCACCTTTTTGATACTTTCCATTTTCCTAAACATTGAACTTACAATTTGATTTCTTCGTCCGACTTATAATCGAAGAAATGATATTCGATGAGATAGTAATTGCTATCTTTTTCCAGGCGAATCCATTGTTTAAACTTCCACCACCATTTGATTTGCTGGGAAAGCAGGCCTTTGGTTAAATAGCCATATAAGATGGGGTTAACCCGAAGCAAGAGATGGCGATGTCCTTCATCGATTAAGTACTGGATATTTTTTTCGATTTCATCGACAATGAGCAGGGTAGAGCTAATGGTTCCCGTACCCCGGCAAACCGGGCATACCTCTGAAGTTGAGATATTTACTTCCGGTCGTACCCGTTGTCGGGTGATTTGCATGAGGCCGAATTTGGAAATCGGCAGGATGGTATGTTTAGCCCGGTCGTTGGCCATGAATTGTTCCATTGCTTTGAGCACGGCCCGCTTATTTTCTGGCAGCTTCATATCGATAAAATCGACGATGATGATGCCGCCCAGATCGCGTAGGCGCAGCTGGCGGGCGATTTCTTCGGCTGCTTCCAGGTTGGTCATCAGCGCATTCTGCTCCTGATTATTGCTGCTGCTTTTATAGCCGCTGTTGACGTCAATCACATGAAGGGCTTCGGTGGATTCGATGATGAGGTAAACCCCACTGTCGAGATTCACCGTTTTGCCGAACGAAGCCTTCACCTGCTTGGTGATGCCATAATGGTCGAATACGGGAGTGTGGTTATGGTGTAGATGAACGATATCCTGTTTTTCGGGAGCGATTTTCTGGATATAGGTTTTCACTTCATGAAACAGGGCCTTGTCGTTGACCACGATGCGGTTAAAGCTTTCATTGAGCAGGTCGCGTAAGATACTATTGGTACGGTTTTGCTCGCTCATGATTTTTTGGGGTGGCTGGGCGCGATAGAGGTTACGCTGGATGGTTTTCCACATGTCCACCAGTTGAAGCAGGTCTTCATGCAATTCGGCCGTTTTTTTACCTTCGGCGGCTGTGCGGACGATTACACCGAAATTAGCCGGTCGAATAGCTTCCACGATATTTTGCAATCGACGACGTTCCTCGGCTGAATGAATCTTTTTCGATACGGCTACGATTTCATTGAAAGGGGTTAGCACGACATATCGGCCGGGGAGTGAGATTTCACAGCTTAATCGGGGTCCTTTAGAGGAGATGGGTTCTTTCAGGATCTGTACCAGGATTTCAGGTTTGCCGCCCAGCACCTCGGTGATCTTTCCGGTCTTAATGATTTCCGGTTCTTTTTTAAACGTAGCAAAGTCAAATCCACCCGGCTCCTTATCATGTATCGCCATCTGGGTGAACTTCAATACGGAGCGGGCATAAGGACTGAGGTCAGTATAGTGGAGGAAAGCATCTTTTTCATATCCCACATCTACAAAAGCAGCATTCAGTCCGGGTATGAGCTTTTTTACTTTACCCAGATAAATATCACCTACGGCAAACTGGCTATCTCCACTTTCATGATGTAGTTCAACAAGTTTTCGGTCTTCCAGCAGGGCTATATCCACTCCGCCTGCATGGGCATTTATGATGAGCTCTCTATTCAAGCATCATGAAATTTAGTTTAAAGGTAAATCCCGAATCGCCCATCTTCCGGTACAGCGGGAATAGGTGGGCCAGACTCAAGTAAAGAACGGAATTATTTTTTCTTATGTCGATTTTTTCTCAGGCGTTTTTTTCTTTTGTGCGTTGCGATCTTGTGTCTTTTTCTTTTTCTACCACAGGGCATAGATCAAAAATTTTATTGGTTAATAAATACATTAAGGCATAGTCTGGATGAGGCTATCGATTTCGCGGTTGAAGTCAGGGTCGCGAATCAATGCCTTGCATTGCTGGAAATATCGGATAGCTTCCTGCCGGTGCCCGGTTTCACGATAGGCCACGGCTAGGTAGTAAAGCGCTTCTGCATTTTGCGGTTGCAGGTTCACCACCTTTTGCAGGTGCTCAATGGCTTTTGCATACTGGCCCGATGTAATGGAAAGCCTGCCCAGGAGCAGTTGTGCAGGCACATTATTCGAATCGCGCTGTACGATAGATAGCAATTGTTGCACACCCTGCATAACGGCACCCTGCTCAATTTTGGCCTGGGCCATCATGGTTTGCAGGGTATCGTTCCGGGGATTCAGCTGAAGTGCCTGTTGCAGCAGGCTGTCGGCCTGTAGAGCCTGCCAGGTATGCAGGGGTCCGGGAGAGGTTTGCTGAACGCGGTTAAGAAATAGTCCTGCAGCGAATTGCAAGGACTGGGCATTGGCCTGCAACCGGGCAGCTTTTCCAAAATAATAAGCAGCCAGATCGGGTTGTTTTAAGCTGTCCCAGACATGGGCTAACTGACGGTAAGCCTGAATCTGTTGATTTTTCACATCGCCTCTAACTACACTGTTTTCCAGCTCGGTAACGCGCATCAGCATAGCAGGGGGCAATGGCTGTTTAGCCTGCTGAATCAGGCTATTCACATCCAGTGCGGGTGTATGCCCCTGGTCACCGACTCCTGCCAGGGCAGGAGCGGTTGTATTCCTGGACGGAATACGTGTAGAGCCGAAGGCATACAACAACACAACGGCCACGACAGCGGAGACACACAGGACAATCTGGGCACGTTTCACCTTGGAACTGGCTTAAAAGGACTGCAAAGTTACGAAGTTTTCAGCTTTTTAACTTCCTGGATGAATTCTTTAGAGGGTTTAAATGTGGGAATATAATGTTCGGGGATTTCGACAGCAATGTTTTTCTTGATATCCCGGCCAATTTTTGCAGCCCTTTTCTTGGTGATAAAGCTACCAAAGCCCCGGATATAAATATTTTCTCCACGTGCCAGCGAGTCCTTGATTTCCTTCAGCAGGGCCTCCACCGTCACCAGCACATCCACCTTGGGAATACCCGTTTTTTCTGCAATATGATTCACCAAATCCGCTTTTCTCATCGAGCAGGTTTTACCTTACTATCAAATATAAAATAAAATCTTCAAATCCGACCGTTTGTGAGTGGCAAATTTCCGGAAGCCTGTCATTTTGTAAAAACGACAAAGCAATGAAAAAAGTTTCATGTTGGGCACGGGTTTCTGAGAAAAGAAAAAAATCTGAAGTTTGAGCCTCGATCATGGAGCACACAGATAAGGAGACATTTACCCGATTGTTGTTACACTGGCATCGCAGCGAAAATCGGCGGACCATGCCCTGGAAGGGAATTCGCGATCCGTACCGCATCTGGCTGGCTGAAACCATTTTACAACAGACCCGGGTGGAGCAGGGGCTTGCTTACTACCAACGTTTTGTAAACGCTTTCCCTACGCTGGCCGATCTGGCTGCCGCCAGTGAAGAAGAGGTGTTCAGGCTCTGGCAGGGGTTGGGTTATTACAATCGTTGCAGAAACCTGTTGCACACGGCCAGAGCGTTGATCAGTGACTATGGTGGACAGTTTCCTCGAACTTATGAAGAATTGCTCACCTTAAAGGGTATTGGGCCATATACTGCTGCAGCCATTGCATCATTTGCTTTTCATCGACCCTGTGCCGTGGTTGATGGCAATGTGCTGAGGGTATTGTCCCGATATTTCGGGCTTGATATACCCGTGGATACCCAGTCCGGAAAAAAAGTTTATACCCGGCTGGCAGGGGAGTTAATTGCAACTGATGCGCCAGCGCAGTTCAATCAGGCCATCATGGATCTGGGTGCAACCATTTGTAAACCCCGGGCACCCCTATGCGGCCAATGCCCCTTTTCATCTACATGCAGGGCCTTCAAGCTGGGAAAGCCAGAACAATTTCCCGTAAAGGTATCGCGCAAAACGGTTCGCCAGCGCTATTTTCACTATCTGGTTTGCTGGTATAATCACAAAACCATTCTTCAAAAAAGAGAAGGAAAAGACATCTGGCGAGGATTGTATGAATTTCCTATGATTGAATCTGAAACTACAGCAGGAACAGAATTGTTGTATAGCCCTACAGCCTGGGAAAACCTGTTGTCAAATACAGGATGGGAGCTCAAAAGCATATCAGATCGGCAGCAACAGCTCACACACCAGCGCATTCATGCTCGTTTCTTTCATGTAGTACTGAAAAAAAAGCCGGAGATTTTCAGCCATCAACTCCTGGTGCACCGTAAACAATTGCAGCAATATGCGTTGCCGGGCGTTATTGTTCAATATCTGCGCGACGAGCGTCATGGATATAAAAACCCCTAAAATTTTTTCTTTACATAAAAAAAATTTAATTTTAGCCATATGGCTATTTGCGATTTATATTCCTCACCAAAACTATCTCCATTATGAGAGGCGTCAATAAAGTGATATTGATTGGGAATCTGGGCAAGGATCCGGAAATACAGAAAGTGGATGGCACAATTCCCGTCGCAAAATTTCCCCTGGCTACCACCGAAACATTTAAAGATCGTTCTGGCAAGCAGGTTTCGCAAACAGAATGGCATAATGTGGTGCTGTGGCGGGGTCTGGCAGAGCTGGCCGAAAAATATTTGAAAAAAGGGAGTTTAATTTACGTGGAAGGACATTTGCATACGAGAAGCTGGGAGGATAAAGACGGAAATAAAAAATCAACTGTGGAAGTGGTGGGGGATAATTTGATTATGCTCGATAAAAAGCTGGAAAGCAATATCGGTTCACATGGCCCTTCTGGTTCAAATCTGCAGGAAGAAGCCGGTGAATCGCCCTCCTCTTCCATAGAATCAGAACTTAACCCGGAAGATCATACTTGAAGGGAAAAATCGCTCGATTCTCATATCCCTGTAATTTAAATCGATGTAATATTGCGAAACGAATCATGAACAATTTCAGCATTTCCTGGATATAGCATCTCAGCCACATGATGTTTATTTCCCTTTTGTTCGCGGGTTTTTCCTTGTGTCAACTCCCGATAGATACATATGCTGGAATCATTGTGCGGGTAACCATGGGTGTGGAACAGGCCTTGCCCATGCAAAATATTACCTTCTTTGCGATTTTACTGGTTGTGCTTATTCTTATTTCGGCCTTGATTTCAGGAGCGGAAGTAGCTTTCTTCACTATCGGGGAAAAAGAACGGAATATGCTTCGTGTCAGGCAAAAGCCGGGAGCCAGGCAGGCCATTAAACTTCTGGAAAATCCACGCCTGTTGCAGGCAACGTTGTTACTTGCCAATTATGTCATAAACATTTGTGTGATTCTTATTGCCAATTACCTGATTGATTTATTTATCAATTACAAGGAAAACCTCATTCTTTCTTATATCATCAAGCTGCTGGTTATTCTGGTGATTGTGGTGTTGTTCGGTGAAATCATCCCCCGTGTGTATGCTACACAATACAATATTCGTGTGGTGTTGTCCAGTGCGGGTGTAATCCATGTGTTGCAGCGTATGTTGGGGTTTGCAAGCAGCTTCATCGTGAAAACATCGGAAAATATTGAAGCCACACTACAGAAAACAAGGGAAACAGATTTTCTGGAAAAAGAAATCAACGAAGCTGTTGATGCCACTATAGATGAAAGCGCATCTGCTGAAGAAAAAAATATTTTGAAAGGCATTATCAAATTCAGCAACATCACCGTCAGGCAAGTCATGCGTGCAAGGCTCGATGTGAAAGGCATACCCTATCATTTGTCATTCCCGGAGGTGGTGAAACAGGTAGCCACATTGCATCATGCGCGACTGCCCGTTTATGAAGATGATCTGGATCATATCAGAGGCATCCTGTATTCGCGTGATTTACTGGCTTATTTAAATGAAGGTGAGCAATTTGATTGGCATGCCATTCTTCGGCCGGCATATTTTGTTCCGGAGCATAAACTGATTGAAGATTTGTTGCATGAATTTCAAGCTAAGGGGATACATTTTGCCGTTGTGGTTGATGAGTTTGGAGGCACTTCGGGTATCGTTACGCTAGAAGACATTGTGGAAGAAGTTATCGGCGATATCCGCGATGAATTTGATGAAGAAGAAAACGGATATACGCAAATTGATGCAGATACTTTTGTGTTTGATGGAAAAATGATGTTGAACGACGTATGCCGTATCATGGATCTTTCGCCCGATACTTTTGACGACATAAAAGGAGCAAGCGAATCACTTGCAGGACTGGTGCTGGAGATTGCTCGAAAATTTCCGGAAGCAGGCGAGGTGTTGCAATGGAAGGATTTTGAATTTACCATCATGAAAATCGATCGGATGCGCATTCAGAAAATTAAGGTTAGAAAAAATCCATTTCCGGATGAATGAAAAAATGAGTTTGATGCATGTGAAAAAATGGATTTTGGTGTCAGGGATTATCTGTATGGTGATAAGCTGTAATCATCCGCCCACGCCGCGTCCGCGAGGGTATTTCAGGATTGATTTACCACAAAAAAAATATCAACTTTTTGATAAGCCCGGATATCCTTATACGTTTGAATATCCCGTGTATGCAAGTATTGTGAAAGACACGGTTTTTTTTGACACCATACCCGAAAATCCTTACTGGATCAATATTGTATTTCCCGGATTGAATGGAAAGATATATCTGACTTACAAAATCATCAGCAAAAAACAACCTTTGCAAACGTTGTTGAATCAGGTATTTGAGATGACCGATCAGCATGATTACAAAGCGGATTATCGAGATGAGATCAGAATTCATACGCCTTATCATGTCGATGGCATCTTCTTCAGTCTTGGTGGGGATGTGGCGAGCGCCAAGCAATTTTTTGTGACGGATTCAACCCGTCATTTTTTACGGGGTGCGCTTTATTTTTATGCCGTGCCCAATGCCGATTCGCTTGCACCTGTAAACCGATTTGTAGAGCAAGATATGTGGCATTTGATTCACACGTTGCGATGGAAGTAAAATCAAAAAATCATGATCTGGATTGACGATGTGCTGGTAGAAGACGAAGTGGTGGAAGCGCAATTCGTTTGCAACCTCCAGGCCTGCAAGGGCGGATGTTGTGTGGACGGGGATGCCGGAGCCCCACTGGAAGTACAGGAAGTGGAGCAGATCAAGCAGGCTTATGCGCAGGCTAAACATTTTCTTCCGGAAGATAATCGGGCTTGCATAGAGCACAAAGGTTATGTCGTGCAAGACCCTGAATTTGGTTTGGTAACACCCCTGTTGCCGAATGGCATGTGTGCTTATGCATTCGTGGAAAATGGCATTGTAAAATGTGCTTTTGAAAAAGCTTTCCTCGATGGTAAAACTTCATTTCAAAAGCCCCTATCCTGTCATCTTTATCCTTTAAGGGTGCGCAGGCTTGTTCATCATACCGCTATATTGTACGAGCCCAGGGAAAATCTTTGCAAACCTGCCTGTGAACTGGGCAAAAAGCTGGGTGTGCCGGTATTTCGTTTTGTAAAACAGGCGTTGATTCGTAAGTTTGGAGAAGATTTCTATCAGGCACTGGAACAGGTTGCAGAAAAATATTTTCAAAAAAAGCGTCATTAACACCGTATCATTTCATACAAACCCAATGCTTCAAACATGTGAGGTATGAATGAGCAACTGGCTACATTCCTGGCTAAAAGCGAGGTAAAGGCATTCGATCTGGATCATCGGAGAAAGATTAACTTCAATATTGGAAAATACAATCAGGCCTTTCAGCAAGGCAGGTTACAATTTACGGATTTAACCACAGCGCGTGAACGTGCTAAAAATATCAAATGGCGGGCTATTGAACAACTGGATGTGTTGCTGGAGCATTTTGAAGCACAATTCACTCGTCGGGGCGGCAAAGTCATCTGGGCGGAAGATGGTGAACAGGCCTGTAAAGAAATTTTACGCATCTGTCAACAAAAGCAGGCTAAAAAAATCGTGAAGAGTAAATCGATGGTTACGGAAGAAATTCATTTAAATGAATTTCTGGCCGAACACGATATTGAGTCGATAGAGTCTGATCTGGGTGAATATATCCAGCAATTAGACGGCGAGCCACCCTATCATATCGTAACACCGGCCATGCACAAAAGTAAGGATGACATTGCTCGTCTGTTCAGCAATAAACTGGGCACACCGGCAAACCTTTCTGCCGAGGAGCTAACCATGGTGGCGCGTCGCCAGCTTCGCGAACAATTCATCAAAGCCGATATCGGGATCACGGGAGCCAATTTTATTCTGGCCGATATCGGGGGAATTGCCATTACAGAAAACGAGGGCAATGCGAGGCTAACGACCACGTTACCCCGGGTACATATTGCAATCGCGGGAATTGAAAAAGTGTTGCCGTCATATCAGGATCTGGCATTATTCTGGCCACTGCTGGCCACTTTCGGCACCGGACAAACCATTACAGCATACAATACCATCCTCACGGGTCCACGGTTGCCAGGCGAAGCCGACGGTCCGGAGGAAATGTATGTGATATTACTGGATAACGGCCGCACACGTATCCTGCACGATGTTCAGGTCAGGGAAAGCCTGTATTGTATCCGCTGTGGAGCCTGTTTGAATGCTTGTCCGGTGTATAAAAACATAGGTGGACATACTTACGGCACCACTTACAGTGGCCCCATCGGATCTGTCATCAGTCCGCATCTTAAAGGAATGCAGGAATACAAACACTTAAGTTATGCTTCATCCCTCTGTGCTGGCTGTACGGCAGTATGCCCCGTGCGCATCAATATTCATGAACTCTTACTGGTGAACAGGCATGAAGCCGTAGAAGCACATTACACCAGCGGAAGCGAAAAGCTTGCCTGGTATTTCTGGAAACAGGCCTGCCTGAGCCGCAAAATCATGAACATGGCCGGTGCCAAAACCAAAAATTTTGTACTGCGAAAGTTTTTTCGAAAGAGCTGGGACGATAGAAGAGAATTGCCGGCATTTGCTCCGCATTCCTTTCATGAGCTGTGGAAACAGCGGCGGGGTGAACATTCAGGAAAATCCTCCATTTCTTAAACATAAAATTTCGTTTTATGAGCAGGTTATATTTTCTTTTCTGCAGCATATTGCTGATTCCGGCATTTGTGGCCTGTCATCACACCACACAGCAGGCGCAATCTACAAACAGTGCAGTACAGGCCCCATCCCAGCCCACCGGGCAAGCATTACCGGCTGTGCCGGCGGGAGCAAAAGTGTATTTTAAAAATTTAAAAGATGGACAGGTTGTGCAAAATCCTATTCGGGTGGAGATGGGCGTACTGGGTATGCGTGTGGATTCGGCCGGGCTTGTGCGGGAAGGTTCAGGACATCATCATCTGCTGATCGATGATGGCGATTCTATTCCTACAAGCCAGGTGATTCCGAAAGATTCCACGCATTTGCATTTTGGAAATGCACAGACCGAAGCCGTTTTGCAATTACCACCCGGAACGCACAAGCTTACCCTGCAATTTGCCGATGGCATGCACCGCTCCTATGGGCAACAAATGGCGGCTTCTATTACGATTCAGGTGAAAAAATAAAGACATGTTGCGCGGGAGCTGAATAATGCTTTCATGTGCAGATTCAAATACTCACTTCTCAACTTACCGGTCGGCTGCGATATGTAGGCCATTTTCTGTTTGAGCAACAGATGGGCCTTCGGGTGGAATGGATGTTTTGTGCTTCTGATCATCCGTCGGGAGCATGGATTAATTACACCCATCATTATTACGCTGATGCTTTCAACATCAAGCCCCATCCTATTTTGTTTGAAACGGGCATCAAACCACAGGCTGTAAAACTGTGCAACATTGGATCCACGAAAGCGTTGTTCCCAATTCCGGCAGGCGCCGATTTTCCGTTTGATATTCTCGCAGCCACCTTTTATCTGCTCAGTCGATATGAAGAATATCTTCCTTATGCAAGCGATCAACATGGCCGATTCCCCGCAACGGCAAGCCTGGCATATCAACACCAATTTCTGGATGAACCCATCATCCACCACTGGATAAAGGCCTTTCAACAAGCATTACGGAAAAAATTTCCTTTTCTGAAATTTCAATCAAAATCAGCTTATTTTTTGCCTACGTATGATATTGATATGGCTTTTGCCTACAAGGGAAAAAGCCTGTACCGGCATCTGGCAGCTACCATTCGCGATCTGCTGCAGATGCGTTTTTCAGAAATCGTGCTCAGATGGCGTGTGATCACCCATCAAGCAAAAGATCCGTATGATGTATATGCCTGGCTGGAGCAGCTTCACATGGAGCAACATATACAGGCTGTTTATTTTTTCCCCGTCGGGAAATATGCGAGATTTGATAAACAGATTTCTGTCAGGCACCCTATATACCGACAGCTGATTGCTACAATCACTTCATTGCATACATCCGGTATTCATTTTTCTTATGCATCTTTTCTGAATGAAGAGCGCATGAAGTGGGAGCTCATGCGGCTTTCCTCTATCACGGGTTTTCGGGTGTTGCACAATCGTTTTCACTATCTTCGTTTTTGTTTGCCGGATAGTTATCGCATGCTTGTATCAACGGGCATTGTACATGATTATAGCATGGGATATGCCACCCATGCGGGATTCAGAGCCGGCATAGCCGATGCCTATTTCTGGTATGATCTGCAAGCAGAACAGGAAACCCCCTTGCAAATTCATCCCTTTTGCTGGATGGATACACCTTTCATACAGTCAAAATGTACGCCCGAGGTTTATGCCCAGCAATTATGGATGATGTGGGAAAAGGTTCGTGCAGCAGATGGCGTATTTATGCCGGTTTTGCATCCACATTATTTCAGTGAACATCCGCGTTTTTATGGATATCGTCAGGCTTATTTGCAGGTTATACGGCAAATCGTACAGCATCAGTGAAGAAAATGACGCGTGCCGGTGATAACCATGCCCATCTGATGTTCTTTGCAGAAACGAATGGAATCTTCATCGCGAATCGAGCCACCAGGCTGAATCACGGCTGTAATGCCTGCTTGATGTGCCAGACGTACGCAATCATCGAAGGGGAAGAAAGCATCTGAAGCCATCACAGCTCCGTGCAAATCAAATCCAGATTGATGGGCCTTCTCAATGGCCTGTCGCAGGGCATCCACGCGCGAGGTCTGCCCGCATCCCTTTCCGATTAATTGTTTATTTTTTACAAGCGCTATAGCATTTGATTTCAGGTGCTTACACACCAGGTTGGCAAAAATTAAATCAGTCTTTTCCTGCGAGGTAAGCGGGCGGGTGACTTCATGCCAGGATTGAAAATTGATTTGATCGGGTTCCTGCTGTAAAATTCCATTCAGCACGGTTTTGAAACTCGTCGTAGATACGATAGCCGCTTTTTGTTTCAGCAGAATTCGATTTTTCTTTTTTGAAAGCATGTCCAGTGCGCCGGGCGTAAACTCAGGAGCTATGCATACTTCAAAAAAGATTTCGTTTATGGAAGCGGCTGTAGCTTCATCTATCGGTGTATTGGTAATTAAAATACCTCCAAAAGCACTCTCGGGATCGCCCTGCAGTGCAGCCTTCCAGGCTTCAAAGATCGTATCTCTCGATGCCACACCGCATGCATTGGTGTGCTTGATGATGGCAAAAGTAGTTTCGTGGAATTCGGCAATCAGCCCGCAGGCAGCATGTATATCAACCAGATTATTGTAAGAAAGCGCTTTTCCATGTAACTGATCAAAAAGCGCATGTAGATTACCGAAGAATCGAGCAGGCTGATGAGGGTTCTCTCCATAACGGAGTACAAGTGACGGAGAAGCTTCAGCGAAAAAAATCCCCGTATCGATGAATTGTTCAAAATAATGTGTAATGGCAAGATCATAATGCGTGCAATGTGCAAATGCACGTGCCGCCAACCATTTCCGCTGCTCGTACCGGATAATACCCTGTTGATCGGTCAACCATTGTAAGAGTTGATCATATTCCTGTCGAGAAGCCACCACGGCCACATCATTAAAATTTTTTGCTGCAGCCCGTATGAGAGAAACACCGCCGATATCAATTTTTTCGATGATGGCCGATTCATCTTGCGTACTGGATACCGTTTCTTCAAAAGGATAAAGATCCACAATCACCAGATCAAAAAGCGTTAAGTGATAATCTTTAATCTGCTGTTTGTCCTCCGGATGATTTCTTCTGGCTAAGATACCGCCAAATACCGCTGGATGAAGCGTTTTTACCCTGCCGCCCAGGATAGATGGATAACCCGTGAGCGTTTCGATGGAATGACAGGGTATATGCAATTGCTGAATATACTGCTGGGTGCCGCCGGTAGAATAAATTTCCACCTGAAGCTGGTGCAACCGTTGACAAATTTTATCGAGTCCTTCCTTATTGTAAGCCGAGATTAAAGCTCGTTTTACCTGAAGATCATGCATATTTATGGATTTAAAACAAAAGCGCCATCCTCAGACGTGGCATGAAAGTGCAAATTTAGCTGTTCACACACATTTTTCCATTTTGTGATGGTGTGCCTTGCATTTGTACCATCGACTATGATGGCTCGTGGCGATATGCGTTTAAGCTGTATGCTATCGGGCCTGGCGTTGTGTGTGATAATCATAAAACAGGGGCGTGTTATCTCTTTAATCCATAAAGACTGCGGCTTTCTACCATCCAGCTGAATGAACTGCATCCGGTTCCAGGTGAATACATGCGTGCCCGATGTAGTATCAGTGATGATATTTTGCTGGCGAATATGAAAAAAGGATTTGCTTGCAGATAGGTCTTTAAAATCAGTTTGCAAATCGGGATTTACCGATAACCAGCAAACCGATTTTCTGCCCTGCACCCATTCCAGCAAGGAAGCATGCGGTATATGATAAACAATAAATTTTCGTTGAGCGATGGATTGAAATAAAGCATAGTCTATGCTCATCCATAATCCCAGAAAACTCATGAACATCATCCACAGATAAATTCTCACACGCTTCATGAGAAAAGCCATGGTGGTTATCAGAAAAATAAACATACCGATCATTTGTGGAAAAGAAATAAACACATTTTCTATTCGATTCCATTTAAGCGCATGAAACCAGGCCAGGCTATGATGCAGGACCAGGCCCGTGAGCAGGATCAGCTTAGCGATGTAGAACGATAACACATGCCATGGAACAATAAGAAATGCACAGGTCAGAATGAGCAATATGCTTGAAAGTGGAACTGCAATAAGATTGGTGATTAAGAATAAAATTGGAAACTGATGAAAGTCGTAAATGCTCAGTGGAAGAATCAATATCTGCGCAGATAGTGAAACCGCAAGCATTCCCCATAACTTTTTTGCAAACCGATTTTTCAATTGAAGGAGTTGATAAAAAAACGAATAATACAATAAAATCCCGACCACGGCAAGGTAAGAAAGTTGAAATCCCACATCCATAATCCAGGATGGTTGTATGAGTAATAACACAATAGCCGAGCAAATACAGGCATCCAGCGAGGATACAGGCCTTTTCAAAATCCATCGAGGCAATGTGATAAGCGTAATCATGAAAGCCGCTCTGCAGGCCGATGGTGCCATTCCCGAAAAAAATACAAACATCCACGTACATACAAGTGCTACAAGCAGGCTAATCAAAGAGGATAGTCTGAATAACCGCAGGATGAACATGCATACGCCAAATAAAATTCCGATATGCAATCCGGATATGGCCAGAATATGAATGGTGCCCGTACTCCTGAATGCTTGTATCATATCCGGATTCAAATCGTTTCGATCGCCTGTGATTAAAGCATAAGCAAGCGCACGAATATGTTGATCGGGAAGAAAAAACTGAAGCTTATTTCTGAAGGATGTTTTTAATTGATTAAACAAATTTTCCAATCTGGTTCTAAAGTTTAACGATTGCTCATGACTTACATGCCTATACCATTTCCACGATGTGCTATCCAGAAACACCTGATGATAAATATGTTGATGTTCCAGATAATTTGCAAAATCGGGTGTGCCAGGATTTGCATGGTGTGAGAGCCTTTCCGGTGTGCGGGAAATCAAAAGCATATCGCCCATGCGAGGTAAGCTTGCATAAGCAGCTTTATGCAGATATGTAAGCACTTTGCCTGAACATTTTTGTATTGATCCGGATGGATGTATCAGATAACGCGCTTCTATTAAACATTGAAAGCTTGCCGTTTTTTCTACGGCTGAAGATCTACAGATTCCTATCCATTGATCACCCGGTTGAAGATGATACGCAATCCAGTCGTGCCGCAAACGTGGGTCGTGAAGCGCAGATGCAAAATATCCAGTACACATCCACAGGGCATAAATCATGCATCCATGAACAGGCATAAGATACATGGATGGTTTGATGGGGATGCGAGTGGATACAAATAGGATTGTCCATAAAAGCGCAATCGTACAAACAGCATACAGGATGGATAGGGGAACGACGCTATAAGTTTCCATCAAAATGCCTGCTATCAGGGCAATCAGCAAACGCAGGGTGGAGGGAAGCATGAGATTAAATTTTTACGGGTCAGATCCTGCTCACCGCTATGAAACCATATGGGTTAAAAATTAGCATCTGCCGGTCAATCTTGCAAGTCTGCAATAATTGTCAGCTGCCGGTGAAATGTGCTCGGGGCCTATAATTTCTAACGCGGGCATGACAGATAAACAGGTGTTATCGGCTAATTTGGCTGCTATGTAAAACGCAGGCTATGCTTCCGATTTCCTCTATTCGACCTGATTTGTATCAACGATATCAATATCCAGTACCGCGCTATACCAGCTATCCTCCCGCACCATTATTTCACCAGAACTGGGATGAGGCATTGTGGTTGAAAGCGTTGTCGGAAGCGGGATGGCAGGAACCTGAGGCCCGATGGTCATTGTACGTCCATTTGCCTTTTTGCGATACCCTGTGTTATTTCTGTGGGTGCAATATGATCATCAGCCATCATCCCGGTCGTGTGCAGCAATACCTGGATTTTCTACAAAGGGAAGTGGCGTTGTGGCATAGCAAATTACCGGAGGGACATCAGGTTGACCAGATGCACTGGGGTGGAGGTACGCCCACCCATCTCACGCCTTCGCAGCTGAAAATGCTGGCCGACACCATCAAAGCCTATTTTGATTTTACTGCACAGGCTGAAATCAGTTGTGAAATTGACCCCCGCGGCCTGACACGCGCACATCTCGAGGTTTTGAGAGAAGCAGGTTTCAACCGCATCAGCATGGGGGTACAGGATCTGCAGCCGAAAGTCCAGCAGGCGGTAAACCGTATTCAGCCTCTGGCATTAACCGAGGAAGTCATCGGCTGGATTCGTGATCTGGGATTTCAAAGCTTAAATATTGATTTAATGTATGGCTTGCCTTATCAGACGGCGGCTTCATTCCGTGATACCATTCAGGAAATCATTCGATTGAGGCCCGACCGGATAGCCGTTTTTCATTATGCGCATTTACCTCATATCAAAAAACATCAGGCTTTGATTGATACTGGAACATTACCCACATCGGAAGAGAAAATGCACATGTGGTTGCAGACGATTGATATGCTCACGTCAGCCGGATATGTATTCATTGGGCTGGATCATTTCGCTTTGCCCGATGATGAGCTTGCTGTGGCCTTGAGGCGCAAGGAGCTTTACCGGAATTTTCAGGGCTATAGCACAAGAGCGGGTACGCATTTGTTTGGTCTGGGCCTTACCGGTATCAGTCAGTTGCCCGCAGCGTATGCCCAGAATCAGAAAACAGAGCAGGCCTATTTTCAGGCCATCCGTGCTAATCAGCTTCCTACTGCACGAGGATACCTGCTTACTGAAGATGATCAACGGAGAAGGGATGTGATCATGCAAATCATGTGTCATCATGAAGTGCATAAACAGGCGTGGAACGAGAAATTTCATCTGGATTTTGATGCCTATTTCCAGGCTATTGAACCCGATTTACAACAGCTGGTGTACGATGGGTTGATTACCGTCGATGCCGAAAAAATAGAGGTTACACCCGTGGGCAAGCTGTTTCTCCGGCAGATTGCCCATACATTCGATGCATATCGCCAATCGGCCCAACAGCCGGTTTATTCCGCTTCTTTGTAAACATGTTCGTTATGCACAAACCGGTCATCATTCTGGGTGCAGGGATTACGGGACTTGCGCTGGGTTATTTTCTGCAGCAACGGGGAATAGATTTTCTCATACTGGAAAAAGATGCCCGGCCCGGAGGGCATATCCGCAGTCTTCGAGAAGGCCCCTATCTGATGGATGTTGGTCCGAATAGCCTGCAGGCGCAACATCCTCATATTCAGCAGCTGATTGATGAACTGAATTTACAGGCTCAGCAGGTATTTGCCAGACCAACGGCCAGCAAGCGATATGTTTTTCGAAAGGGGAGGCTGCATCCCGTTCCGATGGATCCGAAAGCGCTATTGTCCAGTCGACTGCTGTCTTTTCAGGCAAAATGGCAATTGTTGAAAGAGCCCTTTGTCAAACCGGATAAGCAACAAACGGCCGAATCGATCGCCAGCTTCACCCGTCGCCGGTTGGGAGAGGAGTGGCTGGATTATGTCGTGAATCCCTTTGTGGGCGGTGTTTTTGCGGGTGACCCCGAACGGCTGCATCTGCGCTCGGCCTTCCCGATGATATACAGGCTGGAACAGGAATTCGGAAGCCTGTTGAAGGGCATGAAGCGACTCGCCAGGGAAAAGAAAAATACGGCCGGGCATCGAGGGGGCTTATTCAGTTTTCAATCGGGTATGCAAACTTTGCCCGATGTGCTTTATGTCCGGTTGCGTGAACAAGTGCTCCTGCAAACTGCTGCCGTGTCGATTCATCGCCGTTCAGCAGGCTTTGAACTGGTATGTACGGGAAGTTCGGGAAACGAAGTATTTACCTGTGACAGACTTGTTTCCACAATACCGGCTTACGCTGCAGCGGATTTACTTGATGAGGCATTTGCCTGGGTAAAACCGCATCTCCGGGCAATAATCTATCCACCGGTGATGGTGGTATTTGCAACCTATCCGCGAAAGGCTATACGCCAGCCATTGGATGGATTTGGTTTTCTGGTTCCTGCAAAGGAAAATCTTTCTTTTTTAGGTGCCATCTGGAATTCGGCTATTTTTCCCGAACGATCACCTGATGATCAGGCGGCTTTTACCTTGTTTGCCGGGGGAATGCGCCATCCTGAAATAGCAGGTGCTGCACACCCGGCATGGGTTGCCCGTATGTTGAAAGAATTTGAGCAGATTATGGGCATCGATCACCCCCCTGTTTTTGCCCGACAATGGTTCTGGCAACAAGCCATTCCGCAGTACGACCTCTATTATCCCGAACATGAACTGGCTTTTCAAAAGCTGGAACAGCAAAATCCCGGATTATATCTGGCTGGTAATTACCGGGGAGGTATTTCTGTAGGGAATTGTGTGGTATCGGCGTATGAGCTGGCAGAACGCATAGCCAGCGGAATCGAAGACTAATTTCTCCCATCCGTTTGTCTAAATGATTTACCTATTATCCGGTCATATGACCGAATAAAAATTTTTTTGTTAACAAGGTAGTATGTATTGCATAGTATTGAAAAAATATTATAGCTTTGTATCGTGAAATGAATAAAAGGTGCATCATGAATATTGATAACACGCAATCGCAAATGCGCAAGGGGGTACTGGAATTCTGCATCCTGGCCATCATCAGGCAGGGGGAGGCTTATCCTTCGGACATCATCGAAAAAATGAAGGCGGCTGGTTTACATGTGCTGGAAGGAACGCTATATCCTTTGCTGACGCGGTTAAAGAATGCAGGACTGCTGAAATATCGCTGGGTAGAGAGTCCATCGGGTCCGCCGCGCAAATATTTTTCCATGACTCCAGAGGGGGAAACTTTTTATCACATGCTTGAGGAGACCTGGAGGGAGATGGTAACGGCCGTGAATCAGCTCACGCAAAACAATTGATTGCATTCATCCATACCTGTAAAATATCGTTAACATGAAAAAAATTATCAACGTCCATCTGTCGGGTTTGTTGATTCCCATGGAAGATACAGCCTATGACATGTTAAAGGCCTACATCGAAAGTTTGCAGCGCCATTTCAGTCAGGAGCCAGGAGGCGATGAGATTGTGTCGGATATTGAAGCACGCATCGGAGAGCTTTTTCAGGAGCGGTTGAGAAAGGGTGAAAATTGCATCACCGATGCTGATGTGCAGGCGGTGATTGCAGCCATGGGGAAGCCTGAAGAGCTGGGAGGAGAAAGCGAGCAGGCTCAAGCTTCTTCATCGCAGGCTTATGTGGAGCTTCGCCCCCGTAAACGGCTTTATCGCGACCCGGATGATAAGATTCTGGGTGGTGTATGTGGAGGGCTGGGAGCCTATTTTGGGGTTGACCCGGTAATCTTTCGACTGGTATTTGCGCTTTTGTTTTTTGGAGCCGGAACGGGTGTATTGCTCTATCTGGTATTGTGGATTGCTGTACCCCGGGCGCGAACGGCATCCGAGAAGTTAGAAATGCGTGGGGAGCGTGTGGATTTGCAAAACATTTCTCAGGCCGTGAAGGAGGAGCTCAGCGGTGTCAAATCCAGGGCTCAGGATCTGGGTAAAGAAGCCGCTGGCGTTTTTAAAAAAAAAGAAAACAATGACATAGGTGAGGCTTTCAGAGAAATTGTGCTGGCCCTGCTGCGGGTCATAGGCTGGATAGCGAAAATAGCGCTGATACTCATCGGTCTGGTCATCATCTTTTCATTAGGCGTTGCCTTAATCGCAATGATAGGCTCTTCGGCCATGGTTATTCCCTTGAAAAGTTTTATTTGGTCGGGTTGGTGGCCGGGCCTGTTCTTCTGGCCATCGGTTTTATTGGTGCTGGGTATACCCGTGGTGGCATTTATGATTTTTTTGATTCGTAAGCTATCAGGCGCACGACGGATGCATGCGGCTGTGGGGTATACCCTGGCGTTCTTGTGGTTGCTCGGACTGGTTATGCTGGCTTATATGGCCCGGGATGTGGGGCAACATTTTCGGATGAAAAGTATTTCAAAAGTATCCATCGATTTTCATCAACCATCTGTCCGTACACTATATGTAAAGTTGCAGCCCGTACTGGGAGCGCATGAAATAACGGGTCGTCGAAATTTTACCATCATTGGTAACTGGATCAGCCTTCGAGACGATTCGCTTTTTTATCCCAATGTACGTGTTCATATTATTCCTTCACCACAGGACGACAGTTTTCGCATAGAGGTCAACAAATCAGCCTTTGGTGCAACAATGGATGAGGCAAGGGAAAATGCAGACCGACTCAGCATTCCATTTGTACAGGACGACTCCGTATTATATTTTCCGGATGCAGTGCCGCTGCCTATGGGTGTCCCTTTCCGAAACCAGCAAATAGAGATAAAGATTTTCGTGCCCAACAACCGACAGGCTTTTCTGTTGGGTAAATCCGGTTGGGAAGATGAAAACGGAAATGATGGGGATGATGCGGATCAAGAAACCGATAAGACAATTTCTGAAACCTCGACAGCCCAACATTGGCAACCCCATCGATTTTCGCTTACCGAGCTATCGTTCTGCGATTTGACTGCTAAATGGGAAAAAGAACACGATACCGCTTCTGCTCATGCGAATGAATGGATGGATGGTCTGCTCTATCTGTTTTTCAGCCTGTTTAATATCCAGCCCAGGTAAATTTTCCGTTTTGGAACAAGGAATTTTCGGATTGGTATCGATGTTCAGCGGGAATAATCCATAGTTTTGCTGATTCCTGAAAAAGGGCATGAGCGAAACCATCAGCATAGTACTGGTTGGAAATCCCAACTCTGGAAAAACGTCTTTGTTTAATGCACTCACCGGTTTGAACCAGAAGGTGGGTAATTTTCCCGGAGTGACGGTCGATAAAAAAGTGGGTTACACCCGGTTAGATCATCATCTGGAGGCTAAGGTGGTAGATCTTCCGGGCACCTACAGCATTTATCCGCGAAGTGCCGACGAATGGGTTACTTTCGATGTATTGCTCAATCCACGCAATCCCGATCGGCCCGATATCGTCATTTGCCTGGCTGACGCATCCAATATCAAGCGCAATTTGTTGTTCTGTTCGCAGATCATTGACCTGAAGATTCCGGTGGTCATTGCACTGACCATGATGGATATTGCGCAGCAGAAAGGTATTCGCATTGATGTCCCGGCTCTGGAGCTTGCACTGGGCGTTCCGGTCGTTGCCCTCAATCCCAGAAAAGAAAAAGGAATTGCTGCATTGAAAAAGGTGCTGGCGCTTACGGCGGCCGGGCAATACAGACCTCCCGCATATGATTTTATTCCGGTACGGGATATGGCTCCGGGCTTGATTGGCAACACCCGAAAGTATGTGGAGGTGAAAAGCGATTACGCTGCGTTGCTGGTTGCGGCGCACCAGGAAAGGCTTAAATTCCTGAATGGCGGGCAAAGATTGGCTTTGATGAATATCCTGGCCGACGAGCAGTTTAATCGCGCAAAGGTACAGGGTGAAGAAATCATGCAACGCTACCAACGGATTTCACAGATTATGGCTCAGGCCGTAATCATCCATGACGCTCATCGAAAAGACTTAATCACCGAGCATATCGATCATATCCTGTTACATCGGTTCTGGGGCTATATCATACTGCTGGCGGTATTGTTTTTATTGTTTCAAAGCATTTTCTGGCTGGCCCAGTATCCTATGGGATTGATTGAGCAGGCGTTTACCTGGCTCAGCACCTGGCTTAGCCAGCTATTGCCGGCTGGCTGGTTCAGCGATTTATTGGTGAATGGGATTGTGGCTGGATTGAGTGGTATTGCCGTATTTGTGCCTCAGATCATGATTTTATTCGGTCTCATCACCATTCTGGAGGATACGGGATACATGGCCCGGGTGAGTTTTCTCAGCGACCGGCTCATGCGACAGGTAGGGTTAAACGGCAAGTCGGTCATGCCGCTCATCAGCGGCCTGGCCTGTGCAGTGCCTGCCATCATGGCCACCCGAAATATCGAAAATTATAAAGAAAGGTTGATTACCATTCTGGTTACGCCATTGATGAGCTGTTCGGCTCGTTTGCCTGTATATATCGTATTGATCTCTCTGGTCATTCCCGATCGATACTTGCTGGGCTTCCTGAGCCTTCAGGGGCTGGTCATGATGGGCTTATACCTGTTAGGATTTTTCATGGCTTTACTGGTGGCCTGGGTGATGAAACAGATCATTCATATCAAAGAGAAAAGTTATTTTATTCTGGAGCTACCTGTGTACCGGCCACCCCGCTGGAAAAATGTATTGATCACCATGGTGCAGAAAGCCAGGATTTTTGTGACCGATGCCGGGAAGGTCATTATGGTCATCTCGCTGATCTTGTGGATTCTGGCTTCCTATGGTCCCCATCGACAGATGGAACAACTCCGCACCCATTATGCCTCCCTCATCCAGCAGCAGCCCCAGCATAGAGAAGCCCTTGAAATACAATACCAGGCCGACCGGCTTGAGCATTCCTACGCGGGTATGCTGGGGCATGTCATTGAACCCGTGATCCGTCCGTTAGGGTTTGACTGGAAGATAGGTATTGCCCTCATCACCTCTTTTGCTGCCCGTGAGGTATTCGTAGGGACTATGGCCACGCTGTATAGCGTGCAGGGAGGTAAGGATGCCGATCGGGATACACTACGTCAAAAATTACAGCAGGCTCGACATCCCGATGGTTCTAAGGTTTATACCCTGCCGGTTGGACTATCGCTGATGATTTTTTATGTATTTGCCATGCAATGCATGAGTACGCTGGCTGTGGTGAAACGAGAAACCAAATCCTGGAAATTTCCGCTTATTCAGCTGGGCTATATGACCGGCCTGGCTTATGTCGCGAGTTTTCTTACCTACCATATTTTTTAGATAGTTTCTAACGAACATCTTTTCCTCCAGATAATCTTCCCGGTTTTTGCTTGACTATTTTAGCCGATTTCTGTAATTTCGTGTGCGCTTTTAAATAAATAAAAACGATAATTCGTTTCTGGATATTCCTGCGGGAATATTCGAATTTTCAGGAATATGGGTAAAAGAACAGTGAAGGCTCATGCCGTGCAGGAAGCCGTAACGGAGGATTATTCCAGGTTATCTTCCTCTTCAACCAACACAACCGATCAGGAATACAGGGAAATCTCTTCGAGTGAATATCTGCATGCTCAACTGAAACGGCATTTCGGCTTTGACGCTTTCAAGGGGAATCAGGAAAAAATCATCCGGAGCATTTTATCGGGTCGCGACACTTTTGTGATCATGCCTACGGGTGGCGGCAAATCGCTTTGCTACCAGCTTCCTGCACTTATCAGTCCCGGTTGTGCCATTATTGTATCACCCCTGATTGCCCTGATGAAGAATCAGGTGGATTTGATCCGCTCCTATAGCAGTAAGGATCACGTAGCGCATTTTTTAAACTCCACGCTCTCCAAAACAGAAATCCGGCGGGTGAAGTCCGATCTGTCATCGGGCAAAACCAAAATGCTATACGTGGCACCGGAAACCCTTACCAAAGCGGATAATCTCAGTTTTTTCCGCGAGCTACATATTTCTTTTTTTGCCGTGGATGAAGCCCATTGCATATCCGAATGGGGGCATGATTTTCGTCCGGAATATCGGCGCCTGCGGGAAATGATCAACGCCATCAACGATCAGTTGCCCGTCATTGCGCTCACGGCCACCGCCACACCTAAGGTACAGAGCGATATCCTGAAAAATCTGGAACTCAAAAATCCCAATATTTTTATTTCTTCCTTTAATCGGCCTAATCTGTACTATGAGATCCGCCCCAAACGCAAAAAAGATCAGACGCTGAAGGAAATCGTCCGTTTCATCATGCAGCATCGCGGCAAGAGTGGAATTATCTATACCCTTAATCGCAAAACTACAGAAGAGATAGCCGATATGCTGGTGGCCAACGGCATCAAGGCTGTGGCTTATCATGCCGGATTGGATGCTGCTACCCGCACCCAGCGGCAGGATATGTTTCTTATGGAAGAAGTGGAGGTCATTGTAGCGACCATTGCCTTTGGGATGGGTATTGATAAACCCGATATTCGGTATGTGATTCATTACAATATTCCCAAGAGCCTGGAGAATTATTATCAGGAAACAGGCCGGGCCGGCCGGGATGGGCTGGAAGGCAAATGCATCTGTTTTTACTCCCATAAGGATATCCACAAGTTAGAACAATTGATGCGCGATAAGCCGCTCAGTGAGCGTGAAATGGGTGCCCAGCTCATCAATGAAATGGTGGCTTACGCCGAGAGCTCCGTATGCCGCAGGAAATTTATCCTGCATTATTTTGGAGAGCAATTTGAACAGGAAAACTGTGGCCATTGTGATAATTGCCTCAACCCCAAAGAAAAAATCGAAGTTAAAAACCGGGTAACCATTGTGTTGCGCACCATACAGGCGCTCAATGAGCGGTTCGGTATTGAATATCTGGTGGATATGATCTGCGGTAAGCCCACGCCACAGATCACCACCTATCGGCATGATGAACTTCCTGAATTTGGCAGCGGCAAAGAACACGATGCTCACTTCTGGAATTCGCTCATTCGCCAGATGATGCTGGAAGGGCTCGTTGAAAAAGATATAGAAGAGTATGGCCTGTTGAAGATTACCGAAAAGGGCAAACATTTTCTCGCTCATCCCTATCCCATCTATTTTTCCCTGAATCATCAATTCGATGAAGAGGAAGTTGATGATGAGGATACACCCACTGGCCCGGGTGCAGGTGCGGTAGATCCCGTATTGTTTGAAATGTTGAAGGATTTAAGGAAAAAGGTGGCCAAGGAAAAAGGATTGCCTCCATTCGTGGTATTTCTTGAAACCTCTCTCGAAGACATGGCCACCCAGTATCCTACTACGCTCGAAGAACTGGAGCGCATTCAGGGTGTGAGCAAGGGTAAGGCCCTGAAATTCGGTAAACCTTTCGTGGAGATGATTCAGCAATATGTGGAAGAGCATGATATCGAAAAGCCCGATGATTTTGTGATGAAAAGTGTGGTGAACAAAAGCGGCCTGAAAGTATTCATTATCCAGAATATCGATAAAAAAATACCGCTGGAAACAATTGCCCGGTCGCGTGATCTCACCCTCTCGCAATTACTGGATGAAATGGAAACCATTGTAGCCAGCGGCACCCGCCTGAATGTGGATTATTGCATTGACGAGGAGCTGGATGAGTATGCCAAGGAAGAAATTATGGAATATTTCAAACATTGTGAGACCTCCAGTCTCGAAGCTGCCCGGGAAGCCCTCAGTGACGGCGATTATACGGTAGAGCAACTCAAACTGATGCGCATCAAGTTTCTCAGTGAATATGGCAATTGATGTTAAACTTGGTGCGGAAGGGAAAATACTTATCTTTGCAGCCCCTGGCTTTTAAGGTGCGGTAGCTCAGTTGGTAGAGCAGAGGACTGAAAATCCTCGTGTCGGCGGTTCGATTCCGCCCCGTACCACATCCGCATTCGTAAGCGCTTCATCCATTTTCTCGCTGTTTTTCTATTTACACGAAAAATCCCGGCTGAGGCCGGGATTGGAGGATTTTTACCTTGCGGAACCACTTTGTTCACAAGCTTTCATCGTGCTGACTGATATCCAGCCCGATTTCTTCGTCTTTGTCCCTCACCCGCAGAGGATAAAGCCAGTTGATCAGTTTAAATAAAATCCAGGACACCGTGAATGCATACAATACGGCAATGCACATGCCGGATACCTGATGCAGGAAGAAGGATGTGCCGCCATACCAGAGTCCGTCGTTACCGGCGGGGTTTATTTGTTTGCTGGCGAATATACCTGTAAGTAGCATCCCTACCATGCCTCCGATACCGTGACAGGGAAACACATCGAGGGTATCATCAATCGAAGTTTTACTTTTCCAGTAAACAGCCAAGTTTGAAATCACAGCAGCTGTAAATCCAATGAAAATACTCTGGGGAATACCCACAAAACCGGCTGCCGGGGTGATGGCTACCAGTCCCACCACAGCACCAATGCAGAAACCCAGTGCAGAAGGCTTTCTCCCACGTAGCGCGTCGAAGAAAATCCAGGCCAGACCCGCAGCTGCAGAAGCTGTATTGGTAGTAGCAAAAGCACTTACGGCAAGCGGGCCGGCTGTGAGGGCAGAACCAGCATTAAATCCAAACCAACCGAACCAGAGTAAGCCGGTGCCTAATAATACATAGGTAATCCGGGCCGGCTTGGTAGGTTCACCGAATTGATGCACTTTTCTGGGTTTCAATACCAGGGCCCCTGCCAGGGCTGCACATCCTGCTGAGATATGCACTACGGTACCCCCGGCAAAGTCCAACACGCCCATTTTATAGAGAAATCCGTCAGGATGCCAGGTCCAGTGGGCCAGTGGTGCATAGACAAACAAGCTGAATAAAATCATAAACAATACATAAGCAGTAAATCGAATCCTTTCTGCCGTAGCCCCTACCACCAGAGCCGGAGTGATGATGGCGAATTTCATTTGAAACAAAGCATACAGTAAAAGCGGGATGGTCAGCACAATTTGCGTATGGACTCCTAAATTGGGGGCATGTCCATTTAAACCGTGAAAAAAAGCAAAAGTGAACGGGTTGCCAATTAACCCATGCCAGCTCTTCCCAAAAGCCAGGCTAAACCCGCACACCACCCAGAGCACACTCATCAGCCCGGTGGCAATAAAACTCTGCAACATGGTAGAAATCACGTTTTTCTTACTCACCATGCCACCGTAAAAGAAAGATAGCCCGGGCGTCATCAGCAATACCAGTGCAGATGCGATTAACATCCACACGATATCGGCAGCTTGATAGCTTCCCTGTCCGGAGAAATCATGTACAACCGGTATAAAAATGCCAGT
>ERZ795043.582-NODE-582-length-27238-cov-36.157856_pt1 | contig 27238 bp, 26 predicted proteins | sample MGYA00375127_ERZ795043 | MGnify/ENA primary metagenome ERZ795043 (study PRJEB30172, sample SAMN05518447) | compost metagenome | isolation source: Feedstock adapted compost from Newby Island compost facility, Milpitas, CA | place: USA:Newby Island compost facility... | reverse complement strand
CCATTGTTCTTTATTTTGGGCAAAGGCGCCGAAAGGGTGCGGTTAACGATATGAAAATATCGTTATTATTTCTAGTAAGCGATAACATTAAAAATTTTTGAAAAATAAAAAGAATGCGATATTCTTATTTGGCTTTTTTGGAGGGGGAGGCACAAAATAAGATGATTTCGGTATCGTGATTTGGCGGCCTTGCGGCAAGGCTCAATTCGTGTATGGCTGTCGCGTGCTGGGGCGGGGTTTCACAGGCGCTTTAATCATCTGCGGAACCTAAACCCGCCACCAATAAACAAACCCGCTTTGACAGCGGGTTGGAGCTTGCACGCTGAACTATTTCGTTTATCTGCAGGCCCTTTTGCGGAGGAGGGCGCTCCCAAAGGGGGAAACGGGCTTTGACCGGACTGAGGGATATTGAGGGAGGTTTCATTTCTAAAAAAACTTTTTCTGCTCGCGATCCGCCTTGATGATTTCGACGGCTTCGCGAAACCGCATGGCGTGCACGATCTCCCGTTCCCGCAAAAACTTCAGCCCGTCCTGCAGGTCCACGTCGTCGGTCATGTCGATCAGCCACTGATAGGTGGCGCGGGCCTTTTCCTCGGCAGCGATGTCCTCATACAGGTCGGCCAGAGGGTCGCCCTTGGCCTGTATGTAGGCCGCCGTCCAGGGAACGCCGTTTGAGTCCTTGTACTGCAGCGCCCGGTCATGGGCGGCATAATGGGATCCCAGGCCACACTGGATGAACTGCTCCACGTCGGCGTCTTTCGTCAGCTTGTAAATCATCGTGGCGATCATTTCGAGGTGGGCGAATTCTTCCGTGCCGATATCCGTCAGGATGCCGATGGCTTTGCTCGGAATGCTGTAGCGCTGGTTCAGATACCGCAGCGCTGCCGAAAGCTCGCCGTCGGCGCCGCCGTATTGCTCCATCAGGAATTTGGCCATCCGCGGATCGCATTTGCTCACTTTGACCGGATATTGCAGCTTCTTCTCATAGATCCACATGCGCTCGCCTCCTTACGTTTGCCATCCCCCCGGCTTACACCTGCCACGGCCACGGCGTCTCGATCCACTGCCAGGGGAACCGGGAAAAGCTGTTGCCGAAATTCGTCATGGGACCGTATTTCAGCTCAAACTCGTGGGCCATTTGCTTGCGCCGCTGGGCCAGCTGGTTAAACTGCTGCAACGCTTGCATGTCGCCGGGATGGGTGTCGAGATACAGGTTCAGCTCCACCAGCGCAAAGTCGATTTTCTGAATCTCCAGCAGTTCCCGGCGATACGCGTCATCTCCCGCCGCCCGTTCTTCCCGGGCATTTTCGGCATTGGCCTGATCCATCACGTTCCTCCTTTCTCCCCGCGCTGCGCCTCATAAGGGCTCCACAGCGCCGGCCATAACGTGCCGCGGAATAGCGCTTCCTGAATCGGAAATTGCGGCAAGTTCATCGGCTGAAAGGTGATGTACTGATTGGGCGGCACCACGTACCTTTTGACCCGGATCGGGGGGCAAGGGTCCAAAGGGCTGACATACGGGTGCCATTCCCGCCATTGGGACTGCTGCATGCCGGCTTTCCCTCCCATCTTGCATGCCTTTGGCGGCTAGTTGCGCTCGCGCCAGCGGCGCCATGCTCCGTTTTAATACCTATGTGGACAGCTTGGACAATTTGTCTGGGAAATGAAGACGGGGCGGCGGGGCCGGCAAAGTGACCGGATACGTGACGGATTTGATCGCCAAAATGCCGGAAACGGTGAGCGCCCTGACCGGCGTTGATATGAACAAACTGATCAAGCGCCTGGCGGAAGGAAGCGACAATGGTGCGGCGGAAAATGCATAAGGGTTCCTCGGACTTATAAATAAAAAAAACGGTATCCCGTCAGGCGCACGCCAAAACCCCCGGGCACGGCGGGGCGAAAAGCCCTGCGTCCGTGCTGCCGGGGGTTTTCGCATGTGCCTGTCATGAGCCGGGCTCGGGCAGCGCGGCGGTCGCCGCCTGCTTGGGACGCAAGGCGAGGCGGCGGAGCCGGCTTTGCCGGTATGTCCAAAGGGCGTATTCGATAGGGCGCTTCACGGCCCGGCGATAGGTTTCCTTCTCTCCCGCCTGGTGAAACACTTCCCGGGAAGGTTTCGGGTTGACTTCCAGAAGCCACGCTTTGCCTCTTTCGTCGATAACGAGATCCAGCGCCAGCTCGCACAGCGTTCCGTAGCTTTTTTCGAGAAAACGGGCCACCTCCCGGCCGAAGGATTCCGCCGCCTTTCGGATCAGCGGAATTGCCTCCTCCGGGTGTCCGGTTTTAAGGAGCAGATCGCGCATCGGCACCGCCCGGCCGCCCCCGTGCAAGTTGGAGGTGACGCTGCCCGGCGGGCCGATTCGGCCGGCGCAGCCGGTGACTTCCCATTCGCCCAGGCCGTTCTTTTGCACGAGCAGCCGAAAGTCGCAAACCCGGCCGTCGGGCAGCTTGACGCCCAGCCCCTGCTGCACGATGTAGCGGTCATTGCCCATGTCCCAGCGGCGGATGACGGCGGGCAGATCCTGGCGGCGGATTTTGCGCGGCGGCACAATGCGGCGCGAATGGTTGCGGCCCTGAAGGAGCAGCATGCCGCCGGGCAGGAGGTCGATGCGCAGAATCCCCCTTCCGCCGGTGCCGTTGGTCGGCTTGAAATAGACCGTCGCGTATTTTTTCAGCATGGCCAGGATGTCCTTGGGCGACTCATACAGCCGCGTGTCGGGCAGATGGTCCTTCAGCGCCGGTTCGCCGGCCATCTTCTGAAACAGCGTCCACTTGTTCCGGAGGGGCCGGTTCAGGAACGGGATGTGGCTGTACTTTTTGCGGAAGGCAAGCAGCCGCTCAAATCGCTTCGTTTTCTGGTACCTGGCCCGGTCGAAGATCACGTGGGGCATGCGCATCCAGCGGCGCTGCCATGTTTTGTTTCGGGAATCGTACGCCAGCGCGTGGATCCGTCCCGTTTTTTCCTCGACATCGTCGGGCGTAAACACCACCACCTCCAGCCCCAGCTGCTCGCCGACCTTGCTCATTTTCCGGTACACGCCGAGATCCTCGATGTTTTTTCGATCATTCAGATAGAGGGTCAGGATGCCCAGGATCGGTTTTCCGGCCATCGGCATTAGCCACTCTCCTTCTTAAGGCTGCGGCGGTACAGAAACTGGCTGTACTGAAAAATGCGCTGCAGCGACTGCTTGCGGATGTCCGCTTCGTCAAATTTCATCGGCTTGGAATTGGCCTCGAAAAACCAGATGTTGCCGCTTTGATCCACGCCGAGATCCATGGACATTTCCCCCAGGTGGTGGCGGGAGGCTTTCTCAATTTGCCTGGCCAGCTTGAGCACCGTGCTGCGCACGTTTTCCATCACCTGCGCGGCCTGTTCTTTGCCGAAAATCGAGGTCAGGAGCTTATCCGGATCGTCGATGTTGCCGCCCCTGGGCACATGGGTGGTCAGGCTCGCGCTGCCGGCCACGCGGGCGCCGATGCCGGTCAGGTCCCATTTGCCGAGATGGTTTTTCTGCGCCAGCACCCGGAGGTCAAAGGGCCGGTCGCCGACCGAAGCGAGCTGAATGCCCTGCTGGGCGATGTAGGTTTCGCCGGTGGCTTCCGCATACTGGGACACCCGGTTCCAGAGCCGTTGCAGCGAGGCGCAGCGGTACGTTTTTCGGCCTTTTTCATCCTGGATCTGCAGCTTGTACGGCAAATGCTTTTCCGGCTGCACCCGGACCGTCATGATCCCGACGCCGGCCTTGCCCCGGATCGGTTTCAGATAGAGCATGCGGTGATGTTTGAGAAGCTGCGTGAGCACATGCGGGCCGGTCAGCTTCTTCGTTTCCGGAATATAGCGGCGCGTGGCGGGATTGGCGTTCAGCCAACGAAACAGCGACCACTTGTTGAAGAACCGCCGGTTGAACATCCGGATTTCGGGATGCTTGGCGAGGATGGACAGCTTGCGCCGGACGTGGGGCAGCCGCTCATCCTCCCGCTGCGGGATCCGGTTGTAGACGACATGCGGCCGGGGAAACCATTCCTGCACCCACATTTCCTGATCTTTCTTGTACGTGTAGCCGAGCACCTTGGGCGCGTTGAGCTTCAGCTGGTTGACCGTAACCACGTAAGCCGTGATGCCCATGCTTCGGCCGGTGTCGATCAGGTCCGCGAAGTTCTGGCGGTTGCCGCGAAAAAGCTGCACCTCGTCGTCGATGGTCAGGATGGCGACGACGGGTTGGCCGGGCTGGTTCTTGGAACCGGATGCGGGAGAAGTGGACGTTTTAGTTGGCATCCGCCTTCTCCTCCTCTCGAAAATGGCTTAGATACAGGCAATGGTCCAATATGCACTGCAAGGATGCCTTGCCTTGCGCCTTGAGGGCGGGGTGCTTGAAGATGGAGCGGCCGGGCTTGGCGTTGGCTTCGAACATCCAGACCCCACCCTGCCGATCGATGCCGATATCCAGTCCCAGTTCGCCCAGCGTGTGGGGGTAATTGCGCTCAATGGCCTCCGCCAGCTTGACGGCTACGGCCTTCGCGTTCTCCAGCACTTCCGCCGTGCGCTCGCCGAAGGTGCCGGAGAGAGCCTGTTCGGGAGTCATGAGCGAACCGCCGTTCTTGATGTGCGTGGTGACGCTGCCCCGGCCCGCCTTCTTGGCGCCGACGGCCGCCACGACCCATTGGTTGTTGCCGTTTTTATGCATGTGGAAGCGGAAATCGATGGGACAGTTGTCAATTTCCACAAGGCGGATGCCCTGCTGGGCGACATACTGATTCAGCTGGGAGCCGTGTCTGGCCCGAAGCAGCCGGATGATGCCGCTGAAACGGGTGAAGCGGAGCAGGACATTCCGGCCATTCCTGCGGTAGCGGACGAAATAGCCTTTCCTGGGGTGATAGGTGAGCCTGTAGATCCCGACGCCCAGGCTGCCTCCGGACGGCTTGTAGTAGATGAAGTGATATTTTTCGAGCATTTCGCGTATTTTTTCAGGCGACGGGTTGGGTACCGATTCCGGCAGGTGCTGCAGGGCTTCCGGATCGTTTTCGAGCATCTTGTAGACATCGGATTTGTTGAAAAAGCTCCAGTTGAAGATGGGGATGCGCTTGCGGACAAACCGTTCCCTCAGGGCCGTGATTTCCGCGCCGTTTTCCGCTTTGCGGCTCGGCAGGCGGTTGTACACCACATCGGGCAGGGGGACGACGCGCCGCAGCCATTTGCCGCCGGGCTGGCTGAACCAGCCGTAGATCGTTTCCTGCTGCCAGTTGATGTCGCGGGGCGTAAAGGCGAACAGATACGCCTTTTTCTGTCCCGCCTGCAGAAGCTGCCGCATGAAACCGGTTCTTTCTCCAAAAGGGGCCGCTGGCGACATGGAGGAACTGTCCGTCAGCACGCCGATCAGGGGCCCCAAATGGATTTCATCGTCTTCGTACTGGATGCAAATGGTTCCGGCGGACGGAATGCGCACGGCGCTGCGGAGTCCGGCGGAGATGTAGACATGATTGCCTTTCCGTTTGATGATGCGCGCCGTGGCGGTAACGGCGTCCCGGCCGAGCCTGACGGTCACCGATTTGCGTCCGCTCAGCCGAAGCTGCTTTGCCAGCGGGCTGGAGAGCCAAATGATGCGTTCCGGCTGGTGCGTGAAATGGACGTTACAAACGGTCAAACTCATGAATTACCCTCCCAGGCGGCCGAAGCAGAATGGACTTGGCGTAATAAATCGGCCTGGCTGCAGCCTTCTCCGCTGCAGCGGTGCTGACGGCGGCCATGGCGCAGCGCCCCGGTTTGGAATTGGCCTCAAGGAACCAGACCCGCCCCTCAGGGCTGACGCCGAAATCCAGTCCGAGTTCGCAAAACCGGCCGAAATGCTGTTCCAGCCGCCGCAATATCCGAATCGTGATCCGGCGGATTTCCTGCATGATGGCTTTGGCATGGTGCGGTCCGTAAAGCGAACTGAGAAAGCTCTCCGCGGGCAGCGCGGTTCCCCCGCCGTGCAGGTTGGCGGTGACGGAGCCCGCTTTGCCGCAGCGCGCCGCAGCGCCCGTGAGCGCCCAGCGCCCCCGTTCGTTTTTCTGGACCAGCACCCGTATGTCAAAGGGCATTCCGTTTGGGCCAGTCAGCTCGAGAAAAGGCTGAATGATATAGGTTCGCCGTCCGATCCAGCGGTGCAGGACGCGGGCCGCCTTTCGCGCATCCGGCGCCAGACGGCGGAAAGGCCGGTTTTGCCCGCTGCGGCCGCAAATCAGAACGGTCCCGTCATCATTGGCGAGGACGGCTGCGGCGCGCCTGCCCTGGCTGCCGCTGGACGGTTTCAGAAACAATCCGGTTTTTCCCTTCTCCATCCTTTCCGCAAGAGATTTTTCACCGTCATACAGGACGGTTGGCGGCAGGTATGGCCTGATGTCATCATAGCGGGACAACGCGGCGTAGACCTGCCACTTGCCGGGAAGCCTCCCGTTGACGAACCGGATGCGGCAGGCATCGGTCAATTTGCGCAAAGCGTGCTGAAAGCGCCAGGAAGCTTCCTCATCGGGCGGCCAGGCGCGGTCGTAAACCCACGCCGGCACCGGATAGCGCCTGGCCTGCCAGGAGCCGTCGGGCTCGAGCGTCCAGCCCAGCACCGTTTGATCGGCTGGCCGATAGGTGCCGGGATCGAAGGCGAACACGCGCAGGCCGGCCTGTTTACCGTAATGAATCAGTTTGCCGACAAAACCGCTCTCGGCAAAAGGCACTGGGCCGCTGCGGCGGCAGACGAGCACGCCGAGCAAGTCAGAAGCCTGACAAATAGCGGGCATATTCGATCATCATCCGTACCGAAGGCCGGATTTTCCCCTCTGTCAGCGGTGTGTTGTCATTTTTGGAAGGCTTGGAGTTGACCTCAAGCAGCCAGATGCGGCCCGAGGTGTCCAGCGCCAGATCGATGCCGAGTTCGCCGAAATGGGCCGGGATGTGCGTGTCGATGCCTTTGGCGATTTCCAGCGCGGCCCGGCGGAGGCGGGCGGCGGCGGTGGCGCGGAAGCCCGGGGGGAGATTCGATCTGGCCACGGCTTCGCGGACCGTGAACAGTTTCCCGCCGCGGGCGACGTTGGAGACGAACTGGTCGCTGGCGGCCACGCGGCTGACGATGGAGGTGACCGTCCATTCGCCGCTGGCGTTTTTCTGGGTCAGTGCCCGGAAATCGACGGGGCGGCCGCCGATTTCGATCAGCGGCAAGCCTTGCTGGACCAGATAGCGGACGGTCCGCACTTTTCCGGAGATGGACGAATACAGCTTGGCGAGACCGTTAAAGATTTGGGTTTTGGTTCCGCTTAAGGTGGCATAGGAAGCTTGCCAGGTGTCCTGGCCGATGCGCTGAATGCGGATAATGCCCTTGCCCAGGCTGCCCCGCACCGGTTTGAGAAACACCACCGGGTGGCGGGAACAGATGCTGCGCAGCTGGGCATAGTTATGCAGGGTGTGGGATTCGGGCAAGTAGCGTCTCAGGTTGGCATCTTTCTGAAGCGCGTCGAACACTTCCGATTTATCCAGAAACTTTTCATTGAACACCCGGGAACCGTAGCGGCTGCCGGCTTCCTTCAGAAATTGCCGCACGTCGGGAAGGTTTTCCAGCTTGCGCGTGGTCAGCCGGTTGTTGACGATGTTCGGTATGGGCAGCGGAAGCCGGTGCCATTCTTCATGATAGACCCATCCGTCCACGGAGGTCTGACTTGACCCCAGCGCTTCGGGAGTGAAAAAATAGACGTAAGCGCCTTGCTTGCGGCAAGCTTCTGTCAATTCACGGCAAAACATCGTAATGTCTCCGAAAGGCCTGTCGGGCATATGGGGATATTCCCTGCTGACCAGAACGCCAATGAGGGGGCCGAGCATCAGGGTCCGGGATGCCGGGCGATAGCGGACCCTCAGGGAAGTGCCGGGAAAAAGCCCCATTCGGCGAAACAGCGTCTGGCTGATCCGGACCCCTTCGTAGCGGGGAACGGGGACGATGCTGACCGCATGCCGAAAGGAACCGAACATCAGGGTGACCTGCTGGCCTGCGGGGATGTTCCACTGCTTCACCAGCGATTCTCCGAGCATGAGCACATCGTCCGGCAAAATGCCGGAGCTGACAGGCTGGACGTTGATTTTCGGGGCGGACATACAGAATGCTCCTTCCACCGTTTCTCGGCCGCAGCCCAAACGTGCGCAGGCAGCCAGTATGAAAGCCCGTAACAATACTGCATCATATGAGGACATTCATGCATCGGTGAAGGATACGCTTCATTCGGAAAGGAAAGCGGCATGAGCGTGTGGCTGTTTACGATCTTGAACGTCGCTGTGGCCGGCTTGATAGGCGGTGTGACGAACTATCTGGCCATCAAAATGCTGTTTCACCCCCGCAGGGCATGGGTGGTATTGGGCCGGCGCGTGCCGTTTACGCCGGGGCTGATTCCCAAGCGCAAGGGAGAAATCGCGGCCGCTTTGGGAGATGTGGTGGCGGATTATCTGGTGACGCCCGATGCGGTCCGGGAGCTGTTTGGCAAAAGCGAATTCCGCGCCGCCTTGCTGGGCAGATTGCTGGACTGGCTGAAGCGGGAGATCGGGGAGACGGACACTTTGGGCGATGTGCTCCGCCGCTGGGCGGGCCAGGAGACGGCGGAACGCTGGCTGGCCGCGCTGCCGGAAGAAACGGGCCGGCGGGCGGGACAAGCTTTCGCCCGCCTTTGGGATAAGGGCGGCTGGAGCCAAAAGCGGATCCGGGATCTGGTGCCGGGTTGGGGACCCGAGGAGGCGGCCCGATGGGCGCATCTCGGGGCCGGATGGGTGCTGGATGCGGTCAAGGATCGCCTGGTCAGCGCCGAAGGACAAGCGGCGCTGCGGAAACTGGCGGCGGATTTTCTGGGGCGGCAGGAGGGCTTCGTCGGTTTTCTGGCTGGCATCTTTTTGGATGAGGACAGGCTCGTGGCCCGCCTGATGCCCGTTTTGACGGATTTGCTCGAAAATGAGGAAGTGCGAACGCAATTCGGCGGCTGGCTCGAACGCCTGCTGGCCGCGCTGGGTGACATGACGCTGGAGGAAGCGCTGGGCAAGATCGCAAGGAGAGACGAACCTCCGGAGCGTCAGGCAATAAACTGGATTGAGAACGGGCTGCCCTGGAAGGAATGGGCCGAGAAGCTCGGGCAATGGCCGGCGGGCCGATGGCTCGCGGAGCGGGAAGAAGCCTGGCGGGGCTGGGTTGAAGCGGCTTCCGGCGCCATGCTGGATGCGCTCATGCGCCATGCGCCCGCGATGATGGAAGCCCTCGGGCTTAGGGAAATGGTGCGCGCGCAAGTGGAGCGTTTTCCGGTGGAGCAGCTGGAGCGGGTGATTCTCCGGGTTTCCGGCCGGGAATTTCGCGCCATCACTTGGCTCGGGGTGCTATTGGGCGGCATGATCGGGCTGATCCAGTCGATGATCATTCGCTTGTGGCCGGGAGGATGACAGTTTGGACAAGCGGGATGCGGCAAACAAAGCGGGGAATGCGGCGGACCTGGCGGCGACATCCAAGCGCAAAGCGGATCATCTCCGGATCTGCCTCGAGGAATCCGTGCAAGGGGGGCTTACGGCCGGATTCGAACGTTACCGGTTGCGCCATGCGGCGCTGCCGGAACTGGATTTTGCCGAAATCCAGCTGGAAAGCGAGTTTCTCGGCCGGCGCGTCCGCACGCCGCTCATGATCAGTTCCATGACCGGCGGCACGGCGCGGGGCGGGGAGATCAACCTGCGCCTGGCGGAGGCGGCGGAGGCCAGGGGCTGGACGCTGGGCCTGGGATCCATGCGGGCGGCGCTGGAGCGGGAGGAACTGGCCGGGACGTTTCAGGTGCGCAAAGTGGCGCCCACGATCATGATCATTGCCAATCTGGGCGCGGTTCAGCTGAATTACGGCTGCGGGCCGGACGATTGCCGCCGCGCGGTGGAGATGGCGGAGGCCGATGCGCTGGTGCTGCATCTCAACGCGCTGCAGGAGGTGTTTCAGCCGGGCGGCAACACGAATTTTCGCGGTTTGTTGAAGCGCATCGGCGAGGTGTGCCGCACACTGGAAGTGCCCGTGGGCGTCAAGGAAGTCGGCTGGGGCATCAGCGCGGACACGGCGAGGCAACTGGCGGATGTTGGTGTCGCCTTTATCGACGCGGCGGGCGCGGGCGGCACTTCCTGGAGCCAGGTGGAAAAGTTCCGCCAGTCGGACGCGCTGTACAAGGCAGCGGCAGATGCCTTTGCCGATTGGGGCATCCCGACGGCAGAGTGCGTGCGGGAAATACGGGCAGCCTTGCCGCGGATGCCGCTCATCGCCAGCGGCGGGCTTAAGAGCGGCGTTGACGCCGCCAAAGCCCTCGCCCTCGGCGCCGATCTGGCCGCCTTCGGCCGGCATCTGCTTCCCGACGCCGCCGGCGCGGAAGGCGAGCTGGAGCGCGCCCTGACCCGCGTGGAGTTGGAGCTGCGCATTGCCATGTTCGCTTCCGGCACGCCGGATGTGCGCTCGCTGCGCGCACCGGGCGTCATTCAGAGCAAGCCGTCGTAACGGCAGGATGCGATAAAGCCGGCGAAACCGGGTTTAAACGGCTGTGAAGTCAGCATGCGTGGCGTGTTAAATCGGCGAACCCGGCTATAGGCCTGATTGGGAGTGCCGTGAGGAGCGTTAACCCGGTAAAATCCTGTTTAAGTGCCAGCGCGGCCATGCAACGTGGCGTGTTAGCCCGGTGGAACCGGCTGAATGTGTTTGGGTGAGGAGGAAAAATGGCGCGCTAACCTGGTGAAACCTGGCTAAGGTGCGTGACAAGCAGAGTCGAAAGGAGCGTTAACCCGGTAAAATCCTGTTCAAGTGCCAGCGCGGCCATGCAACGTGGCGTGTTAGCCTGACGGAACCGGCTGAATGTGTTTGGATGAGGAGGAAAAATGGCGCGTTAACCTGGTGAAACCTGGCTAAGGTGCGTGACAAGCAGAGTCGTAAGGAGCGTTAACCCGGCGAAACCCGGTTAAAGGATCTGCGAGGCAGCACAACGCGGGTGTTAAACCGGCGCCAAAGACCTGTTATGGTGTCTGAGGACCATGCAAGGCGGCGGGTTAGCCCGGTGATTTCGGGGCCCTCCTTAAGGTCACAACTCTAACGGACACAGGCGACGCTTAGACGCCCAAAATCCGGGGGGCTGAATTTCTAACGGACATTTTGGCGCCCTTAAAGACCCAAAAATTCGGTTTTGAGCGAAAAATGAAGCTGTAAGCGTCTTTTATGTCCGTAAGAATTTCAAATGGTCAAAAAATCGCGGCTAAGCGTCGCGTATGTCCGTTGCAGGCGGCAGATGCCATGCCGGTGGTGTGAACTGGAAAAACGCCAGCATATTTTGGCGTTTTGACCAATTTTCAAAAATTTGCTGAAAAACTCCCGTGTATTTTGCGCGTTTTTTCAAAAAACGCCTTTTTCCGGAATTATGCAGGAAAAATTCCCGCTTATTTAAAAAAAAAGCGGATTCGGCAAAAATTGACTGGAGATTTTTCCGTTCATTCCGGGCACCCAACAATATCAAAGGGCCGTCCCTCCCTTGATGGCTTTGGGGACAGCCCCATTTCTATTCCCGCACACCCCGGCTTGCCGGGTGTACCGTCATCCCTTAAATTCCCGCCGCCTGGGGCTGGAGCTTGCGCACCCGGTCGATGATGCCGCCGCCCAGGCACACTTCCCCGTCATAGAATACGACGGACTGGCCGGGCGTCACCGCCCTTTGCGGTTCATCGAACTCGACGCGGACTTCGCCGCCGGGAAGCGGCGTGATGGTGACGCCCTGGTCGGGCTGGCGGTAGCGGAATTTTGCCGTGCAGCGGAATGTGACGCCCTCTTTCACCAGCGACGGGGTGATCCAGTTGACGTCGGTGGCTTGCAGCCCGACCGAATAAAGGCTCGGGTGCTTGTCGCCTTGCACCACGTACAGAATATTCCGCTCCAGGTCCTTGTCGGCCACAAACCATGGTTCGCCGGTGCCGGAGCCGCCGATGCCCAGCCCCTGGCGCTGGCCCAGCGTATAATACATCAGGCCGTCATGGCGGCCCTTGATTTGTCCGGTCACGATGTCCACCATGTCGCCGGGCTGGGCCGGCAGATACTGGCGCAAAAACTGCTTGAAATTCCGCTCGCCGATAAAGCAGATGCCGGTGCTGTCTTTCTTGCGGGCCGTGTGCAGGCCGGCTTCTTCGGCGATCTTGCGCACTTCGGGCTTCGTCAGATGCCCGATGGGAAACATGGCCCGCGAAAGCTGCTCCTGATTCAATTGATGCAGAAAATAGGACTGGTCCTTGTTGCGGTCCACGCCCCTGAGCAGGCGGAATTCGCCGCCCGTCTCCTCCACGCGCGCATAGTGCCCCATGGCGACGTAGTCGGCGCCGAGGGTAAGGGCTTTTTGCAAAAATTCGCCGAACTTGATCTCCCGGTTGCACATGACATCGGGATTCGGGGTTCTCCCCCGGCGGTATTCCTCCAGAAAATATTCGAACACCTTGTCGTAATATTCCCGTTCGAAATTGACGACATAGTAAGGAATGCCGATCTGTTCGCAGACGCGGCGCACGTCTTCCGCATCCCGCTCGGCGGTGCAGACGCCGTTTTCGTCCGTATCGTCCCAGTTTTTCATAAACATGCCGATCACGTCAAAGCCTTGCCGCTTCAAAAGCAGTGCCGTGACCGAAGAGTCGACGCCGCCCGACATGCCCACGACGACGCGGACTTTGGACGGGTCGGGAAAGCGGGTGCCGTTCATGCTTTTCACCTCCATGCAAGGGCGTCTTGCGCCGGCCGGCGCAAACCGGACGGGCGCCTTACGGTTTATATCTTGCCCACCGTTGCCTGACTCTCTTATAGCAAGTGTACCTATTTTATCACATTCCGTTGCCGGTTCCCATCCGGGCGCGCGGCTCCATGGGCCGCGTATGAAAAATGTTCAAATTTTGATGCATATTTTCCCATTTTTTTGACCAAAAAAGAGATAAGTTATGATAACATAGATTTGAACTGGGGATACTTCTCATTTTGGAAAAAACAAAATGTGCCCCATGGCAGGAAAGCAGGTGCTCATCCTTGAAAATATCCACGAAGGGCCGCTACGGCTTGACGATCATGATGGAACTTGCGGCCAAATACGGAGAAGGTCCGACCTCGCTGAAAAGCATCGCCGAGAAAAACGGGCTGAGCGAGCATTATCTGGAACAGCTTATCGCCCCGTTGCGCAACGCGGGCCTGGTCAAAAGCGTGCGCGGCGCATACGGCGGTTACATTTTGTCCAAGCCGCCGGAGTCCATCACGTCGGGAGATGTGATCCGCATTCTCGAAGGGCCGATCAGCCCGGTGGATTTCACCGAGGAAGACGACCCGGCCAAGCGGGATCTGTGGCTGCGCATTCGCGACAGCATCGCCAACGTGCTGGATTCCACGACGCTGAAAGACCTGATCACGTACGAAGGCGGCGAAGATTCCGCCGAAGGCTACATGTTCTACATCTAGATCATTCGGGCGGGGTAGCGTCATGACAGCCATCTACTTCGACCATGCGGCGACGACGCCCATGCTCCCGGAAGCCATACAGGCTTACGCGGAAGCGGCCGGGGCTGGCCCGGTCAATCCTTCGAGCCTGCACAGCTTCGGCCGCAAGGCCAGAAGCCGGATTTCGGCCGCCCGGGATTTGCTGGCGGAATGCCTTGGCTGCGAGCCCCATGAACTGATTTTTACCGGCAGCGGCACCGAAAGCGACAACGCCGCGCTGTTCGGCGCGGCCGCAGCGCAGAAGGCCAAAGGCCGTAACGTCATCGTGACGACGGCGGTGGAGCATCACGCGGTGCTCAGCGCGTGCCGGAAGCTGGAGCGGGACGGCTTTACGCTGAGGCTGCTTCAGCCGGATGAATCCGGCCGCGTATCCGCGGAAGATGCGGCCCGCGCCATCGACGGGCAGACGGCCGTCGTGAGCGTCATGGCGGGCAACAATGAGACCGGCACGCTGCAGCCCATTGAGGAAATCGGCCGCATCGCGCGCGAGCGGGGCGCGGTCATGCACGTGGACGCGGTGCAGGCGTTCGGCTATCGCCGCTGGGAGCTTTCCAGGCTGCCCATTGACATGCTCAGCGCATCCGCGCACAAAATCAACGGCCCGCAAGGGGTCGGCCTGCTTTATATCCGGCAGGGAACGCCGTTTCAGCCGCTGCTTTACGGCGGCAAGCAGGAGCGGGGCCGCCGCGCGGGCACCGAGAACGTGCCCGGCATAGCGGCGTTTGCGGAAGCCGCCAAATGGGCCTTCGGCCGTTTGGAGGAGCGCATCCGCCATGCGGAGGAAATCCGCTACGCTTTTCTGGATTGCCTCCGGTCAGAATTGGGTGAACAGGCGTTTCAGGTCAACGGGCATGGCACTTTGCGCTTGCCGCACATCGTGAACATCAGTTTTCCCGGCATCCCCACGGACAGCATGCTGATGAACCTCGATTTGGCCGGCGTGGCCGCTTCGGGCGGCTCGGCCTGCACATCAGGCTCCCTTCAGCCCTCCCATGTGCTGACCGCGATGAATCTTCCTCCCGAAAGGGTGCAATCCGCCGTTCGTTTCAGTTTCGGTTTGGGCAATACTAGGGAACATGCGGAACAAACGGCAAAAATCATTGCAACCATTTCGGCGCGAATACGTATTTCTTAATAGGCGCCTGCAAGAAAGGGGTTGCCATGCTCCAGATTCAGAAGCTGCTCGGTTTGCCGGTGCTGACGATGAAGGGCGTCAAGGCCGGCAGCGTCAGGGACGTTTGGTTCGACGAGTTCTGGAGCGTGTCGGGCATTGTGCTCGGCAAACGGCTGTGGGGGCGCAAAGCCTGCAAAGCCATCCGCTGGCAAGACATCGCCGTTTGCGGTGAGGACGCGCTTCTCATTCGCGACAAAAAAGCCGTAGTGACCATTGACCGTTCCCAGTTTCTGCGCGGATTTCTGGGCGGCGCCGTCCGCCTGAAGGACCTTCCGGTCTATACGGAGGAAGGGCAGGAATTGGGGCGCGTCTCGGATGTTTATTTTCTGGAAACAGAGGGAACATCTGTAATAGGCTTTGAGCTCACGGACGGCTTTTTGACGGACGTGCTGGAAGGGCGCCGCCGGCTGATTTTCCCGGACGGCCCCGGACAGGTATCGATGGGCGGCGACGCCATCATAGTGCCCGCTTCTTGCGAAAGGGTGCTTGCGCAAGACCATTTTTTTGACAGGGAAAGTGACAGGTGAAGACGGATGCTGAAATGTCCAAATTGCGGTTCGAAGGATATCGGCAAGATTGGTTCCCACCAGTTTTACTGCTGGAGTTGTTTTATTGAACTGACCGTTAACGGCGAGAAAATGTCGGCTTATCAAGTGGAAGAAGACGGCACGCTCAGCTCGCTCGACGATCTTTTCTTTGGCGAGGAACTCCAGACCCCCATGCAGGAAGCTGGCGGCATGTAAACGGGCAAGCGAGCTTCGCGCGTTTGCATCCGCGCCCAAAACCCGGCCTCCCGGTGCAAGCGGGAAGCCGGGTTTTTTCGTCTTGCCGCGGGTTTAACACCCCAGGCAGGTACATATACTGGAACAGGAGTGCCTGTCCAGGGGGTGGAACGAATGAATCGGTTTGCGGAGAGCCGCGTGTTTGCGGCGCTCGTGTACGTCATTCTGGGCCTTCTGGCGCTCTACCTGCTCATGCTTGTCCGTCCGATGCTGCTTTCGGTGTACGGTTTTTTCAAAGCCGTTCTGGCGCCGTTTCTGGTGGCGCTCGTCATATCTTACGTCCTCAATCCGATCGTGAATTTGCTGCATGAGCGCAAAGTGCCCCGCACGGCGGCGGTGCTGCTCATCTATGCGGTTTTTGTCACCAGCCTGGCGGTCATTCTCATGAACGTGATCCCGATGTTTTTCCGCCAGGTGGAGGAACTGAACCAGCACATGCCCGAGCTGACGATGCGCGCGCAGCTATTGGCGGATCATTACAACCGCATCATCATTCTGCCGGACAGCGTCAAGGAAGGGATTGACCGGGCCGTCGAGGGGCTGGAGAAAAAGCTGACCGACGCCGTGTCGAATTTTCTGCACAACATCGGCGCCGTTTTCAACGCGGTGTTCCTGATCATGATCGTGCCGTTTCTGGCTTTTTACATGATGAAGGATATGAACCTGTTTGAAAAGGCGGCGCTTCAGTTTGTGCCCCGTTCCGCCCGCAAGCAGGTGATCCGGCTGATGAAAGACATCGACGAGGCGCTGGGCAGCTACATCCGCGGGCAATTCATCGTTTCTTTCTGCGTGGGCGTGCTGGCGTATGCAGGCTATCTGATCATCGGCTTGCCGTATCCGCTGCTGATGGCGGCATTCGTCGCGCTGTTTGACATCATCCCGTATCTGGGTCCGTTTCTGGGGGCGCTGCCGGCGGTTGTCGTGGCTTCCGCCATTTCATGGAAAATGGTGCTGTTTGTCGTCATCGTCAACGTGCTGTGCCAGACGATGGAAAGCAACGTGATCAGCCCGCAAGTTGTCGGGCGCGCAATGAATATCCATCCGCTGACGATTATCTTCGTGCTATTGGCCGGCGGAGAGCTGGCCGGCATCGTCGGGCTTCTGTTCGCCGTGCCCTTTTACGCGGCCCTCAAGGTCATCGCGCTGCACCTGTTTGCCTACTACATTCGCAGAAAAACCGTTTGACATGAGAGATTTTGAATCGCTATAATTCTTATGATCTGTTGCTTATGCCAGGGTGGTATCGCGAAGTGTTCGTCCCTGCTTGTCCCAGGGGCGTTTTTGTTATTTTGGATATTTCGGAAATTGTCGGATAAGGGGAGTCAAGCCAAACATGAAACCGATGAAAGCTGCAGAAATCCGGGCCAAATGGCTGGAATTTTTCGCCGGCAAAGGCCATCACATCGAGCCGAGCGCGCCGCTCGTGCCGCACAACGACCCGTCGCTGCTCTGGATCAACGCCGGCATGGCGCCGCTGAAGCCCTATTTTGACGGGCGCATTAAGCCCGACAATCCGCGGATCGCCAACTCGCAAAAATGCATCCGCACCAACGACATCGAAAATGTGGGCAAAACCCGCCGCCACCACACGTTTTTCGAAATGCTCGGCAACTTCAGCATCGGCGACTATTTCAAGGAAGAGGCCATCACCTGGGCGTGGGAATTTCTCACCAGCCCGGAGTGGATCGGTTTCGATCCGGACCGGCTGTCTGTGACGGTACACAAAGATGACGAGGAAGCTTACCGGATCTGGCATGAAAAAATCGGCATTCCGGCCGAGCGCATATACAAGCTGGACGAAAGCAATTTCTGGGACATTGGCGAAGGTCCCTGCGGCCCCTGCACGGAAATCTACTACGACAGGGGCGAAAAATACGGCGACCTGAACGACCCCGAGTGCTGGCCGGGCGGGGAGAACGAGCGTTTCCTCGAAATCTGGAACCTGGTGTTCTCCCAGTTCAACCACAACAAGGACGGCAGCTACACGCCGCTGCCCAGCAAGAACATCGACACCGGCGCGGGCCTGGAGCGCCTGGCGTCGATCCTTCAGGACGTGGATTCCAACTTTGACACCGACCTCTTTATGCCGATTATCGAAAAGACGGCGGCCATCGCGGGCGTGAAATACAAGGCGGCCGAAGAGACGGACGTGGCGCTGAAAGTCATCGCCGACCATATCCGCGCCATCACCTTCGCCGTCGGTGACGGCGTGCTGCCGTCCAACGAAGGCCGCGGCTACGTGATCCGCCGCCTGCTGCGCCGGGCCGTCCGCTACGGCAAGGTGCTTGGCATCGACCGGCCGTTCCTGTGGGAGCTGGTGGCCACCGTCGGCGAAATCATGGGCGGCTACTATCCGGAAGTAGTGGAAAAGCGCGAGTTTATCGAAAAGGTCATCCGCACCGAGGAGGAGCGTTTCCACGAAACGCTCAGCGAAGGACTGGCGATCCTGGCCGAACTGTGCGACAAGGCGAAGTCCGCCGGAGAATCCGTCATCTCCGGCGAGGACGCTTTCAAGCTGTATGACACTTACGGTTTCCCGCTGGATTTGACGGAGGATTACGCGAGGGAGCAAGGCCTCACCGTCGACCGGGAAGGTTTCGAAGCGGCGATGGAAGCGCAGCGGGCCCGCGCCCGCGCCGCGCGCCAGGATGCGGAAAGCATGCAAGTGCAGGGCGGCCCGTTGGCGGATTTTGCGCAAGCGAGCGAATTTGTCGGCTACGACCAGCTTTCGGCGGAAGCCCGCGTCATCGCCATCGTGGCGGGCGATGCGCTTGTGGAATCCGCGGGTGAGAATGAAGCGGTGAAGGTGATCCTGGACCGCACGCCGTTCTATGCGGAAAGCGGCGGCCAGGTGAGCGACCGCGGCACGCTGACGGGACCCGGCTTCAAGGCCGCGGTCACCGACTTGAGCAAGGCGCCCCATGGCCAGCATGTGCACCATGTCGTGATCGAAAAAGGCACGCTGAAGGTGGGGGATACGGTTTTCGCCGAGGTGGACCAGGTGGCGCGCAGCGGCATCGTGCGCAATCATACGGCCACGCACCTCTTGCACAAGGCGCTCAAAGAAGTGCTGGGGGACCATGTCAATCAGGCGGGTTCGCTGGTGGAGCCGGAGCGGCTGCGCTTTGACTTCAGCCATTTCGGCGCGCTGACGCCGGAGGAACTGGAGGAAGTGGAGCGCCGCGTTAACGAGCAGATCTGGCGAAGCATCGATGTGGAAATCAGCTATCATCCGCTGGCGGAAGCCAAAGCCATGGGCGCGATGGCCCTATTCGGCGAAAAATACGGGGAGATCGTGCGCGTCGTGCGTGTCGGCGACTATTCCCTCGAACTTTGCGGCGGCTGCCATGTGAAAAACACGGCCCAGATCGGGCTGTTCAAGCTGGTCAGCGAAGGCGGCATCGGCTCCGGCGTCCGCCGTGTGGAAGCGGTGACCGGACGCCGCGCATATGAATATTTGGATGAACAATTTGCCATCCTGAAGACTGCGGCATCCCTGCTCAAAACGAGCCCGGCGGAACTGGTGAAGCGCATTGAGTCGCTGCAAGCGGAGATGCGGCAGCTGGAGCGGGAAAACGAATCGATGCAGGCCCGGCTCGGCCGGCTGGAGGCTGCGGAACTGGCAAGCAAGGCCCGCTCCGTCGCCGGCGTGACGCTGCTTGCCGCGAGGGTCAACGTGTCCGGAATGGATGCGCTCCGGCAGGTGGCCGACGAAATCAAGGCCAAGCTCGGCTCCGTGGCGCTGGCGCTGGGCGCCGCTCAAGGCGACAGGGTGAACCTGGTGGTGGCCGTTACAAGCGACCTGACCGCCCGCGGTCTTCATGCCGGCAAGCTGATCAAGGAGCTGGCCGCCATCTGCGGCGGCGGCGGGGGCGGCAAGCCGGAATTCGCCCAGGCCGGGGGCAAAGACCCGGCCAAGCTGGACGAAGCGCTGAGTGCCTTTGCGCGCTTCGTGGAGGCGCAGCTTTCCGGGCAGCCGAAGTCTTGATGCGCCCGCGAATTTCCTGTCCGTCACGGAATGTGGTATGATGAAAAAAAGGCAACGGCAGGAATTTCGAAAGCGAGGTGTCGCAAAATGGGCGCTCCGGACAACAACCAGATGGACAAGACCGTCCAGTTTGATGTGGTGGCGGATCCGCGGGAGCTTTCGGCCCGGGACATTTTGCTTCAGGTTCACGATGCGCTGCTGGAAAAGGAATACCATCCCATCAACCAGATTGTGGGCTATCTGCTCTCCGGCGATCCGGCCTACATTCCCCGCCACAAGAACGCAAGAAGCCTGATTCGCAAAAAAGAGCGCGACGAACTGATCGAGGAACTGGTCCGGTTCTATCTGGCGCACCAGCGGGGCTGACGCATGCGGATCATGGGGCTGGATTATGGCGACCGGCGCATAGGCGTGGCGCTCAGCGATGCAATGGGGTGGACGGCCCAGCCGCTCGGGATGATCGAGCGGGACGCCGGCGGCGAGCTCGAGCGCATTGCCGAACTGGTCCGGGAGCACGAAGTGTCGGAAATTGTGGTCGGGCTGCCCAAAAACATGAACGGCACCATCGGCGAGCGGGGCGAAATTAGCATCGCGTTTGCGGAAACGCTGCGGCAAAGGCTTTCGATTCCTGTGCATCTGTGGGATGAGCGGCTGACCACCGCCGCGGCGACGAAAACCTTGCTGGAAGCGGACATAAGCCGCCGCAAGCGGAAACAGGTGGTCGACAAGATGGCTGCAGCGTTGCTGCTGCAAAATTATCTGGATTCCCGAAGAAAGTGAGGGTTACTCCCCATGGCGGACGATCAGCACCCGCAGGATGAGGCGGAAATCATCTATATTCCGGATGACGAAGGCAACGAGGACGCGTTTGAGGTCATCATGCGCTTTGAAGTGGAAGACGGGACGGACCGCAAATACATGATGGTTGTCCCGGCGGATGATGACGCGTCGGAGGACGAAGAGCAGGAAGTGTACGCTTTCCGCTACGAAGACGACGGCGATGAAATCAAGCTGTATCCCATCGAGGAAGAAGAGGAATGGGATATGGTTGAGGAAACGTTCAACACCTTGATGAGCGAGCTCGGCGACGCCGAAGAGGACGCATCCGACAAGGATTGACGCAAGTCAAGGGGGCTTGAGGATCTTGGCTCAGGAACAACCGGCACAAACCGGACTGACCCCGCTGAAAGACGCATACGGCAACTGGATCGAGATGACGGATGAAAACGGCGAAACGCTGGTGGCCCGCATCATGGCCGAACTGGAGTCGGACGGCAAACGGTATGCGGTCGTTCAGACGGAAGCCATGCGTAAAGAAGGCGATATAGAAGTGTTTCGGATCGTGCCAAACGAAGCGGGCGAACCCGCGCTGGAGACGGTCACCGACGACGAGGAATGGGAGCGGGTCGCCGAAATGTATGACGACATGCAGTTTGGCAGCGACGAAATGCCTTGAATCGCGCAAAACAAAGAGCGGGCAACCGCTCTTTTTGCCGATTGGGGGTCATTCGTGAAAGAAAGCGCGAGGGGGAAACGCATGGACCGCGAAGACCATTTTCATCGTGGGGGCTGGCAATCCATCCACGAGCATGAACCGAACCGGAATCATCGATCAACCGATCATCCGCAAGGCAACCAAAGCAGGCCCGCCGGACAGATGCGGCCTGTCCGGCCTGCGCCGGTCAAGCGGCCGGAGCGCAAACCGCCGGTGGCGCTGTGGTCGTTTTTCATCGCGGTGGGGCTGGTTCTGCTGACGGCGGCGGGCTTTCTTTTCTATGTATGGAACGGCCTGCGCCCCGTGAAGGCGGCGGATACGCCCGTGCAGATCACCATCGAGCGCGGCATGAAGGCGCAGAAGGTATCGGAAATCCTGGAGGAAAAAGGGCTGATCCGCAACGCGGACCTGTTCAACATCTGGATGAAGCTGAAAGGGGAAGGCTCCAGGTTCCAGGCGGGGGTATACGAGCTCAAACCCGGCATGACCCGCGAGGAAATCGTCGCCAAATTCAACAGCGGCGATATTGTCGCGCCGGCCACCTACCGATTCACGATTCCCGAAGGGTTTACGATCCTGCAGATGGCGGAAAGGCTCGAGGCGGCAGGCCACGTAAGCAAGGATGAATTTATCCGGGCGGCGCAAAATCCGGATCTGTGGACCGGATCGGACTGGACCGGCCAGATTCCGCTGGACGCCCCGCTTCGTTTTGCGCTGGAGGGGTATTTGTTCCCTGACACTTATGAAATGAAGGCGGGCAGCACGGCGGCGGATATTATCAATCGCATGCTGGCCGAGCTGGACCGCAAGCTGGATCAGCTGCCCGATGACTGGCATGAGGTGATGGAAGAGCGCGGGCTGACGCTTCATGAGCTGCTTACCATCGCTTCGCTCATCGAGCGGGAAGTGATGGTCGACAAGGAGCGGCCCATCGTATCGAGCGTCATCGCCAACCGGCTGGCGAAAAACATGCCGCTGCAGATCGACGCGACGATCCAGTATTTGCTGGACAAGCCGAAGGAAAATTTGCTGGAAGAGGACCTCAAGGTGGACAGTCCGTACAACACCTATCTGCACCCCGGACTGCCGCCGGGCCCGATCGCAAGCCCCAGCTTTAAGTCCATCGAGGCGGCGCTTTATCCGGAAAAAACCGATTACCTGTACTACGTGACGAAAAAAGACGGTTCCAATGAGCACCTGTTTGCCGCGACGTTCAAACAGCATCAGCGGAACATCGAAATCAGCAACAGGAACGCCAAGAAGTGACGGCGGGCCATGCCATATTCGGAGGTGTGCTTCATGACTTCCGCCGCGCGGCCCGAGCTTTTGATCGCCGCCGGATCGGCGGAGCAGGCGGAGCGTTATATCCGTGCGGGGGCGGATGCCGTGCTCGTGGGCGAACCCCGGTTCAGCCTGCGGCAGCCCGGCAGCGTCACCGCGGACGAACTGAGGACGCTGGTGCCGGCGGCGCACGGGCTTGGGGCCAAAGTGTACGTGAACGTAAACAAGCTGTTTTTCAATGATGAGCTGGCCGCATTGCCGGCGTACCTGCGTGCCGTGGCGGAAGCGGGCGCCGATGCGGCCGTTTTTGCCGATCCGGCGGTGCTTCTGAACATCCGCGAGCATGCGCCGGATCTGGCGCTTCATTGGCATGGGGACATGACGGGCACAAGCAGCGCAGCGGCCGCTTTCTGGGGCCGGTATGGCGCCCGGCGCGCCGTGCTGGCCCGGGAGCTTAACGAAGCGGAAATTGCGGACATTTGCCGCAGCACGAATCTGGAAATCCAGGTGCAGGTCCACGGGATGACCAACATCTACTATTCCCGGCGCAACCTGCTGGAAAGCTATATGGAGCATCTGGGAAGGCCGGCGTCGCTGATCCGGCGCGGGCCGGACCGGGGTCTTTTTCTTGTGGAACTGGAGCGGCCTGACCAGAGGCTGCCCATATATGAGGATGAGAACGGTACTTACGTGATGAGCCCGGACGACATCTGCCTCCTGGAGGCATTGCCGGATCTGGTGGCTTACGGCGTGGACAGTTTTTATATTGAGCCTCTGCTGAAAACGGAGGATTACAACGTGACTATCCTGCAAATATACCGCGCCGCATTGGACCGGATTGCGGCCCAAGGGGAACGGTACGAGCCGGACCCGGCGTGGATGGAGACGATCCGCCAGATCCAGGATCCGGACCGCGAGCTGAGCTTTGGCTTTTTGTACAAGGAGCAGGTTTACTGAAACGCTTAAAGGCAAGGGAGGGAACGCAGGTGACGCTGGCTCTTGCGGCACCCCGCAGCGAGGGAAAACGGGTCCGGCTGGCGAAACCGGAGCTTCTGGCCCCCGCCGGCAGTTTGGAGAAGCTCAAGTTTGCCGTGCGCTACGGCGCGGATGCGGTGTATATCGGCGGGCAAAAGTACGGACTTCGCTCGGGCGCGGACAATTTCAGCATCGAGGAAATGCGGGAAGGCGTCCGGTTCGCTTCCCAGTATGGCGCCAAAATTTTCGTGACGACGAACATTTTCGCCCACCAGGAAGATTTGCCCGGCATCGCCGATTATTTGAAAGAGCTGGAGGATGCGGGCATCGCGGCGATCATCACCGCCGACCCCGCCATCATCGACGTGGCGCAGAAGCATGCGCCCAGCCTCGAGATCCATCTCAGCACGCAGCAGTCGGCGATGAACTGGCAAGCCGTCAGGTTCTGGCAGGAGGCGGGCATCCCCCGGGTCGTCCTGGCGCGGGAGACATCGCTGGAGGACATCCGGGAGATCAAGCGGCGCGTGGACATCGAGGTGGAAGTGTTCATCCACGGCGCCATGTGCTCGTCCGTCTCCGGCCGCTGCGTGCTGTCCAATCATTTTACCGACCGGGACTCCAACCGCGGCGGATGTTGCCAGTCTTGCCGCTGGCGCTATGATTTGCACGCGGACGGAGAAAAGATCGTACAGGACGGCGAGCATCTGTTCACGCTGGGTTCCAAAGACCTGTGCATGATCGAGCATCTGCCGGCCCTGATCGAAGCCGGCGTGGACAGCTTCAAAATCGAAGGCCGGATGAAAAGCGTCCACTACGTGGCCACGGTTACGAACGTCTACCGGCAGGCCATCGATGCCTATATGGCGGATCCGGAAGGTTACACCTTGCGCCCGGAATGGATCGAAGAGATCGGCAAGGCGGCCAACCGTCCGCTTGGCACCGGCTTCTATTTTGGCACGCCGGGGGCGGAAGGGCATATTTACGAGCCGGAGGAAAAGCCGGCGCCCTATGATTTTGCGGCGGTCGTCGTGGATTACGATCCAGACGCGGGGGTGGCGACGGTCGAGCAGCGCAGCCCGTTCAGGCCGGGCATGGAAGTGGAATTCGTCGGCCCCGGCGGCCGCAGCTTCAAGCAGCGGATCGGCGAAATCACCGATGCGGAAGGCGTCCGGCTGGACGTGGCGCGGCATCCTTTGCAGCTTATCCGGCTCAAAACGGAGCAGCCGGTGGAACCGTTTGATCTGATGCGCAAGAAAGTTCATTGAACGCCGAACCAAAGCGGGATGATCTCCCGCTTTTTTTGTTGTTTATGCGAATGAAACCGATATCCTTTCCCGGCAGCAGACATCATGGGGCATGTAGTGCAAAATTGCCTCATATTTTGGCACTTCTGCGGAAATCGGGGCCATGTAGTTTAAAAATATCTTTCATTTGACCTGTTTTTTGAATAGGGGCCAAATCTGAGTCAAAAATGCATTATATTTGGGTGATTAGCGAAAACAAGGCAGAAAATAAGACAAAAATGCCCTCTATTTCGGATCGTTCAACGAATTTGGGGCTCAATGGAGAGCAAATGCACCAAATGGGTATATGGGCTTAACTCCTCAGCAGTCATGAGGGATTTTTATGCCACGTTTAATGCTTGGCTAGTGATCTTTTTTCCATGAATGGAAAGGAAAATGCTTTATTTTGGAGGATAACGCCCGGCCAAGGTCGAATAAGCAAACTTAAAGGCGCCATTTGTCTTTCCTTGTCGGAGACATAGCTCGGATTTGAACAGACAGCGATTTGGTTGACGAAATTCGCATGGTAGTGGAGGTGGCGGTTTTGTCCAGAAAATCGCTGGCGGGCGGTCCGAACCTGAATGCCGGAAACATGGCCGCCGCATGGAAGAATTTTCGGGCGGCGGCGCTGGCTCCGCCGCAACGGTCCGTCGGCACGAAGCTGTTCTTGCTGATCATTGCGGGGATTTTGCTGTGCGTGCTGCTTTTGGGCATTTTTTCGTACTACAAATCGAGTTCCGTCATCCAAAGCAAGGTGGCGGAAGCCAACCAGCTTACCGCCGAGCAGACGTCGGGCCGGCTGAACTTGCTGCTCGCCAATTATGAGCAGAAGATGCTGCAAATGTTCCTCGATCCGAATTTCTCCGGACTGCTGAACACGATGGATATGGCCGAAGACGAATCGAGCAGGACGGACAGCGCCATAAAGCTGCGGGAACTTTTGCTTCAGATCCGTTCGGCGGACAACACGCTGGACGGGATTACGCTGGTCCCCCTTGAGGGCGGCGCGGCGCCCATTTCCACCAATGCCCGGATGACCGCCGAGGTTCTCGACGAATTTCCGTACATATCCAAAATCAGGGATGCCAACGGGAACATGATCTGGGTGCCCACGATGCCCCAGGGCATTGACGGGCAGCATAACGTTCCCACCCTGGCCCTCGGCAAGCTGGTGAATTTCGTCAAGCCTTATGTTTTGCTTTACGAGATTCGATATAACGTGCTCTATGACGAACTGAAGGACGTCCGGTTCGGGGAGAGCGGATCGGTTTATGTGGTGTCGCCCGAGGGGATCATTGCGCACGCGCCGGAACGGGAACTGCTCGGCACGGCGTATCCTTATCCTGTTCCGGACGAGCCGCAGGTGATCATGATGGACGGCGTGGAAGCCTTGTCTTCCGCCAGCGCGGCCGAAACGAATGGGTGGACCGTCGTCGGCAACATTCCGGTGGCCGAACTGGTCAGGGACGCCAAGCAGATCCGCGATTTTACCGCCCTGATCTCGCTGGGGGCACTGGTCATTGCGGCGCTGATGGGCTGGATGGTTTACCGCACGGTGGTCCGCCCGCTGATGCAGCTTCGCCAGCTGATGAATGAGGGGGAAAAGGGCAACCTGACGGTTCGCGCCGCCATCCGCCAGAAGGACGAGATCGGACAGGTGGCCGAAAGCTTCAACCGCATGATGGACCAGATCACCGCGCTGGTCCGCCAGGCGGGCCAATCCGCGCGGGAAGTGTTGAATACTGCCGCATCGCTGGCGGACGTGTCGCGCAAAACCGCGCAGGCCGCCAAAGAAATCGCGGCAGCCACCGAAGGCATTGCCGCCGGCGCTTCCAACCTGGCGCTGGAAGCGGAGCGGGGCAGCGAGATGACATCGCGGATCGGCACCCGCATCCGGACGGTTATCGAGTCCAATGAAGCGATGGGGCAGGCGGCCCGGGAAGTGGAGGCCGCAAGCCGCCAAGGTTCCGCTTACATGGACGGGCTGATTCTGAAAACCGGCCAGACGGAAACGATGACGCGCCAAATGGCCGAGAAAGTGGAAAAGCTCAAAGAAAGCACCGGATCGATCGTAAAGATTCTCGATGTGCTGGGGGCCATTTCGAGGCAGACCAACATCCTGTCCCTGAACGCGACCATCGAAGCGTCCCGGGCCGGCGCGGCCGGCAAAGGGTTCATGGTCGTGGCGGATGAAATCCGCAAGCTGGCGGACCAGTCCCGGGATTCCATCGAAATGGTGAGCGGCATCGTGGACAACATCCAGAAGGAAATCGAACAGACGGTATCGGTGCTGTCGGAAGCTTACCCGATCTTTCGGGAGCAGATCGAATCGGTCCGCGAGACCAACGAGATTTTCAGCGCCGTGCAGGACAACATGAACGGCTTCATGCGCCGGCTGGACGCCGCCGCCGAATCCGTGCTGCAGCTGGGAGAGGCGCAGGAGGCGCTGAATCAGGCGATGGAAAACGTCAGTGCGGTAGCCCAGCAGGCTTCCGCCACGACGGAAGAAGTGGCCTCCCTCTCCAGCGAGCAGCTGGGCATCAGCGATGGCCTTGTGGAGCTGTCGGCGCGCCTGGAGGCGGTGTCCCAGGAGCTCAGCGAATCGCTGGCGAGATTTCGGGTGGAGTAACTCCGATTACCTGTTTTAGAAAAAAAGGCCGAAGAAGACGGTCACAGCCGTCTGTCTTCGGCCTTTTGTACGCCCAGCATGGGCGTCATCTATACGGTGAGAGTCCGGAATGGGGGC
>ERZ795043.581-NODE-581-length-27238-cov-6361.791267_pt1 | contig 27238 bp, 17 predicted proteins | sample MGYA00375127_ERZ795043 | MGnify/ENA primary metagenome ERZ795043 (study PRJEB30172, sample SAMN05518447) | compost metagenome | isolation source: Feedstock adapted compost from Newby Island compost facility, Milpitas, CA | place: USA:Newby Island compost... | reverse complement strand
AGTTCTTCTGCCAGCATCAGGGTAAGATTCTTTTCTTTGGTTCCGGTAGGGCCTGTGGCCCCGGGGTTGTTTCCGCCATGGCCGGCATCAATGGCTATGCGCAGATGCGTTAAGTTTAAAATTTTCGGCTGTCGCTTCACCCGCACGAGTAAAGCCGAACCCGCATAATGCAGCGTGCATCCCCAGGGTTGCGCATGTCGTAGGCTGATGCGCACTTCCACCACGTCGTCGGACAGGGTATGGATTTGCACATCTTTGATTTCTTCGGCTGATAGAAATTGGGATATCCAGTTGGTATTCGAAACCGCTCCATATAATCGAATAACGATTTGCCCCGGATGATCGTACAGATGGACATCATAAGGCAAGGGCTTACCTACCTGAATCTGCACATAATCAAACAGGCTGTCGCCCCATACTTTCCAGTTGCCCAGCACGGCATGAGGTACGGATGTGCCGTCGGGAAGTAATTCAAGATTTTCAACCGGTACATAAGCATGCTGATCGGGGGCGAGTTTTACCCGATAAAAACTACCGAATTGGCCATCGACCTGCATTTGAATCCCTGTGTCGAGATAACTGCGTTTAGCGGCGCCCAGGCGATCTGTTCCCAGGCTATATTGCATAAAAGGCCGTTCGCCTATTGTTTTTCCGATTACCGGGGTTGCAGGCCAGTTGTAAAATGCATAGGGCGTATAAGCCGTAATTGTTTCTCCTGCAGCATTCTGCAATGTTATCGGAATGGGGCCGTTCAGGCGATCGCTATCCGATATGCGGTACATGCCTTCATAAATGCCTACCAGGCTATCTTCCTGATCAACCATTTCCGTTAAAGGTAAATGATGTATCCAGAAGGCCTTATAGCCAGCCTGCGCAAGCAGTTTGATATGGATCAGATCGCCGGGTTGCAACCAGCTGGTGGCATCAGGGTCAAGATACATGTGTGCGATTGCAAAATTGTTGACCACAAGTGGTTGAGGTGGTTCGTAGCGATAGAGTAATTGGAGTTTATGGACCTGCCCATCCGGACTATGGGCCTGCAGTACAATGAGATTATCGCCAACGTGCAAAAGCACGCGAGCAGCAAATCCGCCGGTAGCATACACCTTGATGGGTGTATCCTGAAGGGTGAGTCTGCAGGTTTTACAGGTAGCGCCTGAGATATATTGCACACTATCATGTACCGTGAGCGAAGTTTGTACAGGTTGTTGCAACCGAATAAAAGGTCGCTGTGCAAATGATGAAAACGTAATGCAACAACCTACCAGCGCACACACAGCAGCATGAAAGATAGGGTCCCGGAAACTTTTTTCAGGTGTGAAAAAAGCAATCGATATGCGTTTCATTGTTCAAAGATAAACACCATGGCCCGATAACCTGAAAAGCACTTTCACTTTTAAACGAGCTTTCTTCTTTTGTTTGTCAGGTGAAATACAATTACCGATCCTGTGTAGTACTAACGAACAGATACATTTTGAGCTGTTGTCGAGGATAGCAGTGATCGATACATTTTTGTATCGTGTAAAATATGCCTGGTTCGGCGTATGGCTTCGTCGGTTTGGAGGGCCACCAGCCATTCTCCCTGCTGTGGCCAGTAGCGATCGGCGATTTCAGCTTTTAATAATTGCATGATTTCTTTGCGATGGGTAAGCAGTTGTCGGGCTTCGATTTCCGCCAGAGCACGACGAAGCGAATCTGTTTGCTGACGTAGTTGTTCCCACCAGCCCTCCTGTTGAACCTGATCGGTAAATTGTGCCAGCAGTTGAGAAGCATCTGATTGAAAATGATAATGTTTTTCTTCTAAGAAGTTTAGAAAAGAGGTATAATCCTGATCAGTGAACATGAAATCATCCGGTGATGCTGGTTTAGGATGCTCATAAAAATAACGTGTGGCATAGTCGAAAATCATGTGGTGGATGAGCAAATCCTGTGCTATTTCACTGACATGTTCGGGCCTGACGGGCACATCCGGTTCAATACCGCCGCCGCCTTTCACGATACGGCCATGTGCGGTGGTGTACGTTTGTCGTAACGAATCGGGAATAAAATTTTGTTGCAGGAAATCACCCTGATGAGCATAGGTGATGGCCTGGATGCAACGGCCGCTGGGCGTGTAATAGCGGGCTGTTGTAATCTTGATTCTGGTGTCGTAAGGCAAATCGTGTGTGGTTTGTACCAATCCTTTGCCGTAGGACCGCTGACCGATGATTACGGCTCTATCCAGGTCCTGTAGAGCACCAGCCAGGATTTCGGCGGCTGAGGCCGATTGATGGTTGATGAGGATGGCCAGTGGAATACTATCGTCGTCGGCACGTTCGGTGGTGCGGTATATCTGATTCCAGGCCTGCACACGGCCGCGAAGGCTCACAATCGTCTGTCCGGGATCAACGAATAAATTAGCTGTTTTCACGGCTTCTTCTAAAAGTCCGCCGGGATTACCCCGCAGATCGAGGATAAGCCCCTGAATGCCGCCGGGCAAACTTTTCAATGAATCCAGTGCGCGTTTTACCTGAAGGCTACAACCTTCTGTGAATTGCTGCAAACGAATATAGCCTGTTCCATCCTGAAGCCGGAATGCGTAAGGTACGCTGCTGAGGCCCACTTCAGCCCGGATGAGTTTTACGGTAAATCGCTGTTGCAAATAAGGTCGGTAAATACCCAGCACCACGGTGGTGCCCGGCTCACCCCGAAGCAAATCGCTAACCGCATCTTCGCTGAGGCTATCTACATCCTTGTCGTCGATACGTTCAATGCGGTCGCCAGGCCTTAATCCCGCCAGGCCGGCAGGGCTATCCTGCAATACATCGAAAATGATCACATGATCATCATCCCGACGAATGGCAATGCCGGTGCCTCCATATTTTCCGGTTGTTTGAAAAGTAAGATCACCTACATTTTCCTGCGTATAAAAGGTGGTATAGGGGTCTAATGAGCTTGTCATGGCATCCACACTGGTACGCATCAGGGCAAACGGTGAGAGGCTGTCTACGTAATAGGTATTCAAATCGCGGAGCACACTGGCATAAATGTCCAGACTTTTGATGATTTCAAAATATTTATCATCATTGCGCATCGCCCAGATACCCAGGCCTGTCAGGCCCATCAACAAACCAGCACAGAGCATGCTCCACCTCTTGCTGCGGAACTTCATATTCCCTGTTTTTGCCACACAAAGTAAGTATTATCCCGCATTTGCCTCGATGAAACGAAAACTTGCTGTAGCAGGATGTTTCAGTCTTGCAAACGAAAAAACACCCGATGTATTGTGGACAAACGCAAGCTGGTTATTGGGTAGTAGGCCCCTGCATGTGCCGGAATGGGCTGGACCAGGATATCGCATCCATCGCTTATCAGCTCATAGCCATGCGTCCTTGTTTGATTTCTTCCACCACGGAAGGATCGAGCAGGGATGTAGTATCCCCGAAGTTTTCCATTTCACCTTCTGCAATCTTTCGCAGAATACGACGCATGATCTTGCCGCTTCGGGTTTTAGGGAGATTCTTTACGAATTGAATTTTATCGGGTTTGGCAATAGGTCCGATCACGCGTGAAACGGTTTCCAGAATATCTTTTCGGGTGAGTTCAGGATCTTCGAGGTGTGTACAGATCACAAAAGCGTAAATGCCCTGTCCTTTGATGGGATGTGGGAAACCCACCACAGCACTTTCCACCACATCACTATGCATGTTGATAGCATTTTCTATTTCGGCTGTACCGATACGATGACCGCTTACATTCAACACATCGTCCACACGGCCGGTGATGCGATAATAGCCATCTTTCTCACGAATGCAGCCGTCGCCGGTAAAATAATAGCCCGGATAGGCGTCGAAATAGGTTTTGCGGCAGCGTTCGTGGTCGCCCCAGGTGGTGCGGAACATGCCTGGCCAGGGGAACTTGATGCAAAGATTGCCGGTGGCTTCGGTTTGGGTGATTTCCTGTCCTTTTTCATCCATCACGGCCGGTTGCACGCCGGGTAAGGGAAGCGTGGCGTAAGAAGGGCGCAGGGGTGTTACGGTGGCGATAGGGGAAATCATAATACCACCGGTTTCGGTTTGCCACCAGGTATCGACAATGGGGCAGCGTTTTTTACCGATATGTTCATAAAACCATTCCCAGGCTTCTTCGTTGATGGGTTCGCCCACGCTACCCAGTACCCGCAGGGTGTCGAGTTTTTTATTTTTTACAAAATCCAGTCCATGTGCCATCAACGAGCGGATGGCTGTAGGAGCCGTGTACAGGATATTTACCTTGTGTTTATCCACAATATCCCAGAAACGGCCAGCATCGGGCCAGGTGGGAATTCCTTCAAACATCAGTGTGGTAGCCCCTGCTGAAAGCGGGCCGTACAGGATATAGCTATGGCCGGTGACCCAACCGATATCGGCTGTACAGAAATAAATTTCTCCGGGTTGATAATTGAATACATTGACGAAGGTATAATTCACATACACCATATAGCCGCCTGTCGTGTGCAATACGCCTTTGGGCTTGCCGGTTGAGCCAGAGGTATAGAGAATATACAGCGGGTCTTCGGCATCCATCACTTCAGCGGGACAGTCGGGATTACCCTGGGTTTCCACGATTTTCAATTCATCTTCCCACCATACATCGCGGCCTTTAATCATGGACACCGGTGTACGGGTGCGCGTGTACACAATGACGCGTTTTACGGTCGGGCATTGTACCAGTGCATCGTCGACGATGGATTTCAATGGCACATCTTTGTTGCCTCTGAAGGCTCCATCGCAGGTAATCACCACCGTGCACTGAGCGTCGTTAATGCGATCGGCAATGGATTGAGCCGAAAAGCCGCCGAATACTACGGAATGGATGGCGCCAATACGGGCACAGGCCAGCATGGCAATAGGCAATTCCGGTATCATGCCCATATAAATACACACCCGATCACCTTTTTTTACGCCATTGTTTTTCAACACCTGGGCAAACTGGCAAACCTTCTGGTGCAGTTGCCTGTAGGTGAGGATGCGATAATGTTCTTCCGGATCGTTGGGCTCCCAGATGATGGCTGGTTGCTCACCCCGGGTAGGAAGGTGCCGATCCAGACAATTCTCGGTAATATTGAGCTTGCCGTTGATAAACCATTTCACCACGGGTGCGCCGGGCCCCTTAAAGTCCCATTCCAGCACCCGATCCCATTTTTTATGCCAGGTAAAATGTTCTGCAATGCTTGCCCAGAATCCTTCGGGATCCTGTACACTTTTCCGATAAGCTTCCTGATAGGCTTCAAATGTCCGAATCTGGTAGGGGTATGACATGTGGCTAAGGTTTTTAGAAGAATGTGGTTTGAATTAGCGGGATAAATTTAACCTTTTTCAGAAAAAATGAAAAATCACAAAGCTGTAGCTTTGCGCCATGGATATACTTTTAGCCTGCATCATAGGATGGGGAATAGCGATGGTTGGGCATCTAAAACCTCCAACCATCATCAGCTTTTCCGCTGACTACAATGCCGCGCAGGAAGTGGTTCACCTGCACTGGACCACGCGCAACGCCCCTTCTGGTGAGAAATTCATCATCCAGCGTTCACTGGATAGTGTTCACTTTTTGAACATAGGCCAAACAACCAGCATGAGCGCGCAATCCGTGCAACATTATTATTTTGACGATCCCAGGCCCATCGGCAGCACAATTTACTATCGCATTGCCGAACAGGATGCTGCTGGCAAGCTTTACTATACTGCTGCTGCTGCAATTTCCAGGCCCGTGACGGCATTGACGATCGGTAATTTGTATATCGATAGCAGTCGTCAGGTACATTTTGCCGTCATTTCGCCGCAGCCTTCCATTGCCAATATCACGCTGGTGGACCTGAATGGTAAAATATGGCAGTCGTATCTTGTAAATTTAAAACAGGGCAATAATTTGTTTGCCACTGATTTAAAACATCTTACGCCAGGCATTTATTTTTTTCAGGTGAATGATAAAAAGGGTGGCGGCTCCGCCATGCTTCGATTTGCCAAGGTCAACGACACTACCTATCGATTGTGATTATTCCTGAAAATATACTCTTTTGACGCGTTGCGATATGGTGGTCATGATTTCGTAAGGAATGGTATCCGCCCATCGAGCCACCTGTTGAATCGGCAGGTCTTCGCCGAACACAATCACTTCATCACCTTCTTTGGCGTTGGGTATGGCCGTGATATCGAGCATCAACATGTCCATACAGATCCAGCCGATAGTTGGTGCGGGCTGGCCGTGGACAAGCATCCACGCACGGCCATGGCTCAGACGACGCGGATAGCCATCGGCATAACCAATGCGTACAGTGGCAATGGTAGTGGGTTTTTGCACCTTCGCCGCCCTGCCATAGCCAACCGATTCGCCCGGCATGAGGTGTTTAATCTGGGCTATGGTGGTTTTAAGGGTTGCTACTGGCTGCAGTTGATGCTGGATTTCAGGATCGCCGTCCACACCATATAACCCTATGCCCAGTCGCACCATATCATATTGCCACTGCGGATGGCGGTGGATGGCGGCACTGTTGCCGATATGCCGTTTTACGCGATAGGGCAGGGCCTGCATGAGTTGCCGGCTCATGGATTCAAATAAGCTGGCCTGCAGGGCGGTGAAGCTGTCGTGCGCCGGATCTTCGCTGGCCGCAAAATGGCTGAAAATGCTGGCCACCCGGATATATGGATGCGCCTGCTGTAATGCATCGATGAGTCCGGGCAGCTGGGCTTGCTCAAACCCCAGCCTGTGCATTCCGGTATCGAGTTTCAGATGAATGGGAAATTCGGATTTGCCGGCCTGTTGCACTTCACGGACGAATTGCCTGAACTGCGCAAGCGTGAAAATTTCGGGTTCCAGGTACCATTGAATCATAGCCTGAAAACTTCCCGGCTCGGGATTCATGACCAGAATGGGTAATCGAATGCCACCCTTGCGCAGCGCAATACCTTCATCGGCATAGGCTACGGCCAGGTAATGCACCCCATGATAAGCCAGCAGACTGGCAATTTCCACACTGCCGCTGCCGTAGGAAAAGGCCTTCACCACCGCCATCATCTGCACACCGGGCTTCAGCAAGCGTTGAAACAATTTGAGGTTATGCACAATGGCCTGCAGGTTGATTTCAAGAATGGTTTCGTGCAGCCGTTGTTCCAGCAGACGACTTATTTGTTCGAAAGCAAATATTCTGGCGCCTTTCAGCAGAACAGCTTCTTGTTGGAAATCGTCGGGCGAAAAATCTTTCATGAATGCAGCAGTACCGGGATAAAAGCGACATCTGAGGCCGGGGATGGTTTCAAAAAAATGTTGGTTCTTCATCAGTTGTGGACCAATCCCGATAAATCTTTCCACGCCCTTTTGCCGTATCAGATCGGCTATCTGTTGATAGAGGTCCTGTTCGCTACGCCCGCTTTGCAGTACATCGCTCAGTATGAGCGTTTTTTTTAATCCGGTTGATTGCTGTTGTAAAAAATCCAGCGCTATTGTCAGCGAGTGCAGGTCACTATTGTAGCTGTCGTTGATGACGATGCATCCATGTATGCCGTGTTTCAGGGAAAGCCGCATTTCAACGGGCTGCAGGCGGGAAACGCGCTCCTGTATGGTATCCCAATCATATCCCATCCAGCACATCAGGCATACACCATGGAGGACGTTCTCAAACGAACCCTCGTCGGTAAACGGTATTTGCAGTGCATGGATGCTTTGTTGATAGCGAATGTCCACCTGGATATGGGTCTGACGTCTTGATATGGCAATCACCTGTAATCGCGCTTCTTCCCGTGTCGACCAGTCAAATATTTCAATAGGTTTTTGAGCTGCTTTTCGGCGTTTCTGTAAATCTATAACCGCCTGCCGAATCCATGGATAATCTTTCCGATAAATCAACAATTGCACGTCTGTGAACAACAACATCTTCTCCGCCACTTTTTGCTCGATGCTGGAAAACCCTTCCTGATGGGCATCGCCGATATTGGTAAAAATGCCCATGGTGGGCCGAATAATGGAAGCCAGCTTTTCCATTTCACCCTTGCGGGAAATGCCTGCTTCGAAAATGGCCAGTTGGTGCATATCTTCCATTTGCCACACCGAAAGCGGCACGCCAATCTGTGAATTATAACTCTTCGGACTCCGAACAATATAATAGTCTTTTGCCAGCAACTGGAATAGCCATTCTTTTACAATCGTTTTCCCGTTGCTACCCGTGATGCCGATTACGGGAATCTGAAACCGACTGCGATGATAGGCAGCCAGTTGTTGTAAGGCTAACAATGTATCCGTTACCTGAACAAATGTTGCATCCGGAAATCTTGCTGATGATATAGCCTTGCTGATTAAAAAATACCGGATACCCTTGCTGTAAGCCTCATCTATAAAATCATGTCCATCGCGAGTTGTCCCCTTAAGTGCGATGAATAATGCATGTGCTGCATCGACAATGCTCCGGCTGTCTATGCATAATCGGGTAATGAGGTTACGGGCATCAGTCTGACCGATGCATGTCCCGCCGGTAATTGCTGCGATTTGCTCGAGTGAATAAGCAGGCATAATCTTTAGATTTGCTTATGTCGTCTGGCAATCAGCATCGATAATCCTATGCTGATGCTGATACACAATACAATCACCAGAAGCGAAACATAAGTGGGGATATGAATATCCAATAAACCCACCAGCATCTTTAAACCGATAAATACCAGGATTACCGATACGCCCTGCTGTAAATAGGTGAAACGATTTACCGCACCCTGTAGCAAAAAGAAAAGAGAACGCAATCCCAATACGGCGAAAATATTCGAGGTATAAACGACCAGTTTGTCCTGAGAAATGGCCAGCACAGCCGGTATGGAATCAACGGCAAAGACCACATCCGTACCGGCCAGAATTCCCACCACCACGCCCAGGCGCGATAATTTTCGTTTTCCCGATTCTCGTATAAAAAAATTACCTTTTTCATCAACCCGATCACTTACAGGAAAATACGATTTCAGAAAACGATATATGCGATTTTCATCCGGATTAAATGCTTTATCTTCTCTGGATAAAAACATCTGCAGGCCGGTATATACCAGAAAAGCACCAAACAAATACAGTATCCAGTGGAAGCGACTTACCAGGCTGATACCCACAAAAATGAAAAGTATGCGCAGGATAATCGCCATTAAAATGCCCACGATTAACACGCGACCATAATATTTTTCATCGATATCGAATGCAGCGAAGATGAGAATGAATACAAAAATATTGTCAACCGATAACGACCATTCCATCAAATAAGCGCTATAATATTCAATACTCAGCTCATGGCCGTTTTCAAACCACACCCATACGCCGAAAAGTATGGACAGGCTTACCCATAAAACCGTTTGCCATACAGCCATCCGCAGTGTAACTTTTTTTCCTTTTTTGTTAATCAATCCGAGGTCAAAGATCAATGCAAAAAACAGCACAATAGCAAACAGCAGATACGTGATGAAAGTATGCGACATATGTATGTGTTTAAGGTAGGTTGATTTTATTCAAAGATAAATCAGATGCTTGTGAAGTAAGATTTTTTGCGAAATATCTGAAATATCCATCCCATTAAAACCCCAAAAGCAACAGGGATAATCAAATTAAGTAGCTGCCAGAGGTTTTTTTGTTGTTCAATGCGAGTGGTATTCATCTGGCGGAGTATGAATGTTTTATTCCGGCTTTGCATGATGCCGCTGGTATCGGTAAGGTATTCCAGGCAATTGGCAAAAAACTGTGGATTGGCATATTGCACATGTGTATATGCGTTGTTGCCCATAGGCAGCGGTCCTTCCTTAGCCGAAATTGCATTCATGGCTATATCCCCATCGCTTACCACAATCATGGCCGTGGGAACGCTGCTGTCGGCGATGGGTTGCGGAAACACCCGGTTCAGGCTATCTATGGTTTGCTGATCAAGACGATTCATAAACATCGATCGAAAACGGCCCTCCAACAGAACGGCGGCGGGTATAAACGGATGCTGGAATAAAGCAGGATCAGGCTTGATGCGCGCGTCGTTCCAGGAAACCTTTACCGGGGAGCCTGTGATGCGACTGTAAGCCGATGAAGTTAGTAAAATGGTTTTGCGTATACCCGGCGTGCCTACTGTATCCAGGCTATTCACAAATTGCCCCAGCACCGGATTGATATTTTTTACGATAGGACTATTTTCTGTGGGTGTGAGCAAAGGAAAATAGGGCCAGGGCACCAGCTGTATTTGCGGCTGATTACCCGCACTCCCCACCACCAGCGGAATCATATCACATTGCAGATCCTGTATCAGATCGGGATTTATACGTACACCGTAAGTAAACAATAAATCTTCCAGATGCAGATTTTTATCAAAAGCGATGAAGCTATTCTTGTTGGTCAGACTGTCCATCGATGCATTTAAATCATCCAGGAACCAGAGTATTTTACCGCCGTGCATCAGATACTGGTCAACCTTCAGTTTTTCCTGCGTGGTAAAGGGTAGCTCAGGTTTAATGAATACGACGGCTTTAAAGTCCTGTGGGATATAGGGATAGCGATCCAGGGGTATGGTATCAATGAGATAATTTCTTGATAAAATGCTGAGGGCATCATTTACGCGGGGGTCGAGCGGTTCGCCATTGCCCAGCATGTAACCGATCAACGGCGGATGTGTTTGTTGCAGGTGATAAATAGCATTTGCAAATTTGTACTCCAGCAATGCCTCGGCATTATTCAAAGAAGCGAGCGTATTATCCGACATTTTGCTTTCGAGCAGATCGATTGTTCGCTCCTGACGATTATTTTTCACAATAGCACCCGGGAAAATGAGCTTTTCTGAATATCCTTCCGCGGCGCTGAGCTGTACCTGCAGGTTATAGGGATGGATGCCCCTGGCAACCAACGAATCGTATAATTTCGATCGGGCAGAATCCGGAAACGACGCGGGATCAATGAAGCGAAATTGAATATAAGGACCGGCGTAGTTACGAAAATTATTTAACAAATCGCGGATACTTTCTGCCAGATGACGAAAGCCTGCAGGCAGTTTGCCACTCAGGTAAATCTGAATCTGGATAGGTTCGTGCACATGCTTCAGCAGTTGTATGGTTGACGGCGAAAGGGTGAATCGTTTTTCGGCTGTTAAATCCCAGCGTGTGTGGATATAAGCCGATGCTACATTCAGGATTACAAGCAACAGTAGCACGCTGGCAGCCCTTATCAGATATTTTTTCCAGATCGGCGATGAAGATGTTTTTTGCATCTATCAATCTTTTCAATCATCCATGCAATTCCGTGAATCGATATTTTAGATTCAGTGCGGTCAGGTATAAAAAAAAGAAAATCACACTGAGAAAATAGATCACATCACGGGTATCGACAACGCCCCGACTGATGGATTGGTAATGAAATTGAATACCGATCATCTGCACATAATAATCCAGTGTACCCTGCCAGGCCGGCAAACGGCTGAGTGCATCGAAGCCGAAATAAAACAAGAAACCTACAAATAAAGCCAGCAGAAAAGCCACCACTGTATTAGCCGTAAGTGATGAAGTCCAGATTCCGATTGCGGTGAAGGCGCTACCCAGCAAAATCAATCCAATATATGAACCCACAATGCCGCCCCAGTCGAGTGAAACGCCCGGATCAGTAAAATGCCTGATGGTGAAGGCATACATGAGCGTGGGCAAGAGCGCGATGATCATCAGCACCACACAGGCCAGGTATTTACCCAGGATGATTTGCGCATGGGTGAGCGGTTTGGTGAACAGCAATTCCATGGTGCCACTCCGATATTCTTCTGCAAAGCTGCGCATGGTGAGTGCAGGTATGAAAAACAAAAAAAACCAGGGCGCCAGGATGAACAGTTCATCCAGTGTGGCGTAGCCTGCATTCAGCAGACTGGTGTCGGGAAATATGAATAAAAACAGTGCACATACCACCCAGAAGATGATCAGCGAAATATAACCGACCAGATGGCTTAAAAACTGGTTGATTTCTTTGACCAGAATGGCTCGCATAGCGCTAAAACAGCCATGCAAGATAAGATTTATGCAGTTTTGCTTATCTGTTTTCTGTCATTTTCACAAATCAGCAACAGGAAAAGATTGCTTCGATAACACATGAACATGCTATTTTTGCTACCACACTAAATCGCTTGATCATGAAAAAAATTTTGTGGACGGGTACTGCAGTTGCATTACTGGGCTTGTTTGCAGCCTGTGGAGGCGGCAACAGCAATCAGTCGTCCAGTGCATCGGGACCTGTCAGCAATGCCACTTCTCCGGCGTCAGCACCTGCCGCGGCGTCGAGCAGCACGGCCTCTTCGGCCAGTAATGCCGTGGAAAAAGGGCAGGAGTTGTTTCAGGCCAATTGTTCGGCCTGTCATCGTATTCATGAAAAGCTCATCGGTCCCCCACTTGCCGGAGTTACCAAAATCAGAAGCAAAGAGTGGCTCTACAACTGGATTCGCAATTCTCAAGCCGTGATCAATAGCGGAGATACGGCGGCTATTAACCTGTACAAAGAATACAATCAGGTGCAGATGACTCCCTTCCCGCAGCTGTCCAATGAGGATATTGACAATATCCTGGCCTACATTGATTCGCAATCCGGGCAGCAGTGATCGTCAGGGATTTTCAGTCATCTGCTTGCGTAGTTTGTGTATAGCCTGTATCAGCATATTTGCTGCTAGCTGTACATCTTCGGCAGTGGTGAAGCGTCCCAGGCTGATGCGCAGGCTGCTGAAAGCTTCTTCGTCGCTCATGCCCATGGCTTTCAACACATGGCTGGGCTTACCTGTTGCACTGCTGCAGGCAGAGCCGGCCGAGAGCGCCAGTTCCGTGGCGAGTGCAGGAATTAAGATTCGGGAAGGTACGCCAGGAGTATATACGTGGCTTACGTGCGGAAGGCGGGGTTTGTCGTAGGCATGAATGATGCATCCAGCCTCAGACAGTGCACTTTCTAATGCATCGCGCAGTTTTTTCAGTTGCATGGCCGTTATTTCACGCGACTGCATGGCCAGTTCGGCTGCCTTTCCAAAACCTACAATTGCCGGCACATTCAGGGTACCCGATCGCCAGCCCTTTTCCTGACCACCACCATGAAGCAGGGGAATGAGTTGCAATTTGCGTCCCTGAAAACGTTTGCGGATGAATAATGCACCAATCCCTTTCGGACCATACATCTTATGGGCACTCATGGCCATCAGGTCGATACCGTCGGTTTCCACATCCACGGGCAGCATGCCTGCGGCCTGTGTAGCATCCGTGAGAAAAGGAATACCATGGCGGTGTGCAATTTCAGCAATGGCTTTTACCGGGTGCAAAACACCCGTTTCGTTATTGGCATACATCAGGCAGATGAGGATGGTTTTATCGGTGATTGCATTTTCAAGCTCATCCAGATCGATTTTCCCACCGCTATCTACCGGTAAATACGTAACCCTTGCTCCCCGATGCTGTTCCAGGAATTGCAGGGTATCCAGCACGGCATGGTGCTCGGTAGTACAGCTGATCAGGTGATTGCTACTTCCACCATAATAGGCATATATGCCCTGAATAGCCAGATTTAAAGCTTCTGTGGCTCCACTGGTAAATATGATCTCGTCAGGAGATGCATGAATAAGCTGTGCTATTTGTTCACGCGCGATCTGTACAGCTTCGGCGGCTTGCCATCCAAAAATATGGCTGGCCGAGGAAGCATTTCCAAAATAAGTGGTGAGAAAGGGTTGCATGGCTTCCACCACGGCCGGATCGCAAGGAGTGGTTGCACAATAATCTAAATAAATCGGTCTACGACTCGTCATCATGCAATATTTGTATCGCTTTGCATCGTAAAAATATACAGATGATTTACAAAGCTAAGCACAGATAAGATAACCATTTACTTTGCAAAGCAACCAGGATAGAACATTTTCTCTGCTACGGAGTTTTGAGAAGATAACATCGATTTATTTGTGCTGCATATCTTCTACCAGCGTGGGAAATATGCGCAGGGCATTAGCCGTGGTGATGCGAGCGATTTCCTGTTCTTCGCAATGAAACAGGGAAGCAAGTGTTTGCGCGATACAGGGAATACGGCTGCTTTCATTTCTTTTTCCACGAAAGGGTACGGGCGATAAATATGGAGCATCGGTTTCCAGCACGATGTGTTGCAATGAGATCTGGCTGATGGTTTCTCGTAATGCCGTGTTTTTTTGAAAGGTAATTACACCGCCGATACCGAGGGCAAATCCCAGGTCAATAATTTGTCGTGCCTGTTGAAGGGTACCGGTGAAACAATGAAAAACACCTGTTAACTGTCCTCGTTGCAGTTGTTTGATTTCTTGAATGCAATCATCCAGCGCCGAGCGGCTGTGGATAGAAACCGGCAATTGCCATTCAGCGGCCCATTGCAATTGGGTGCGAAAGGCTTGCAATTGTTGTTCACGATAACGGGTATCCCAGTAATAATCCAGTCCTATTTCACCGATGGCAACAAACTTTTTTTCGTTAAATGCTCGTGCAATGATTTGCAACTGCCCGGTTACATTTTCATGTACCGAACAGGGATGCAGGCCTAACATAGCCCTGCAGCAATATGCGTATTGTTGTGTGCAGGCATATAAAGCCTGCAGGCTGTTTTCATCAATATTGGGTAATAACATATACCGCACGCCGGCCTGCAAAGCCCTTTGTATCACCTCATCACGATCGGCATCGAATTCTGCAAGAAAAAGATGGGTATGTGTATCTATCCATTCCATTTAATGACTTATTTTTTGATAAGGCAAAGCTTTCATTTCCCATCCTTTTTTTTCAAAATAAGCTAAAACCCTTGGCAGTGCGTATTCCATCCGGGGACGCGCTTTTTCACTATCGTGAAATACGATTATCGAACCCGGTCTTGCCTTAAACAACACAATTTCTAAACAACTTTGGGGAGAAAGTGAGGTATCAAAATCGCCGCTCAATACATCCCACATCACCACCTGCATTTCGGGTATGTTTTGCTTGATTTTACGATATAACCAGGGTGTGATATGCCCGTAAGGAGGTCGAAACAGATGACTGTTGATATGTACAGCCGCCAGCATGACGTTATCTACATATTTATGGGAAGGCACTTTCCATCCGTCCAGATGATCATACGTATGATTGCCAATGCCATGTTGTTCAATAAATATTTGTTGATAGATATCAGGATACTGGACGACACGATGACCGATACAGAAAAAAGTAGCATGCGCATGATGATGCCGGAGTTGCTCAAGCACAAATGGTGTGATTTCCGGATGCGGGCCATCATCGAATGTGAGGTAAACAGCAGGATTGACATCCTGTTTTTCCCATACAAAAGCGGGAAATAGTGCTTTCATCCATCGTGGTGTACGTGTCCAGTAATTCATGGTTGATTGATAGATTTATTCCAGCGCAAATACCACGTTCACTGAAGATTCAATTTTGATTTTTTCAAACTCAATTTCCGGAAGGGATTCCTGTTGATTTCCCTGGCTGTTGTTGCTTAGCTTCATGTTAAATGTATTCACCTGCAGCGGCCGGATGGGATAGACCTGGGTTTCTACCATATGCAGGGCTTTGCCCAGCGTCTGGTGCAGAGGCTGTAGCATGGCCACGGCTTTGGCATGAGCATCCTGCACGGCCCGGTTGAGCATCATGTTTCTGACCTGTTTCATGCGTGAATAATCAACCCGGTCTAATGAAATGTTTGAAATACCTAGATCGCCCAGGCGTATGAGCACCTGTGTAGCCTGCACGGCCGAAGCCACTTTCAGGATATAGGTCTTTGATTTGAGCACCTGTTTGCCACGCAGGAAATACGATTGAAAATTGCTGGTCAGGTCGCGAGCAGTCAGGTTTTTTTCTGGATCTATACCCAGTGCTTTCAGGGCATCCACCATTTTTTGTTCGAGTTCATCGATCGAAATTTTTCCTTTCGTATCTGCTTCAGAAATTTGGATTTGCAAATAAATTTCGTCGGGTGTAACCAGTGTATCGGCAGTACCGGTTACTTCCAGGTAAGGTTGATCCAGGAAGTTTTTGTTTTGTGCAAACAATACCTGTGTTGAAAACAGGCACAATAAACCGAGAGCGGGAAAGATACATAAGCGGTGAATCATGATAGAAGAATTTTGTGTGCTCATTTCGCCAAATTTATGCCATTTGCAGGAAGGAAAAAGAAATCGGTGGGGATGATTAAAAAACATGAATTTGATCGGGAATGAAGAAAGTGGTATTTTCATTTATCAAGGCAGCAGTTATGTTTCCGGTCAAATCTTTTTTCTTTTTCCTCAGTATATTCGGGTTACCTTTTATCAGCTACAGTCAGATGCCGGTTTCTGCTTCGAATCTGGTTTATGTGCTTGAACCCGATCGGGTATTCGATGGAGAGCGGATGCATACCGGCTGGTGGGTGATGGTGAAGGGTAATCGGATTGTGGCGGCAGGCGACTCCGCACAGATGCAAGTTCCCGGGCAGGCCACCATCATTGCATTGCGAGGAATGACGCTGTTACCCGGCTTTATCGAAGGACATGGACATTTGTTTTTACATCCCTATAATGAAACCCCATGGGATGATCAGGTGTTGCGAGAGTCGCTGGCTGAGCGGGTGGCTCGTGCTGTAGTGCATGCCCGGGCTACGTTGATGGCCGGCTTCACCACCGAACGTGACCTGGGCACCGAGGGCGCCGACGATGCCGATGTGGGACTTAAACAGGCGATTGAGAAGGGTGTCATTCCCGGTCCCCGTATCTTATGTGCTACCCGGGCCATTGTAGCCACCGGTTCTTATGCTCCGAGAGGATTTCGGCCCGACTGGCCGGTGCCGCAGGGTGCACAGGAAGCATCGGGCATCGATGGTATCATGCTGGCCGTGCGTCAGCAAATCAAGCAGGGGGCGGATGTCATCAAAATTTATGCAGACTATCGCTGGGGGCCGAATGGTGAAAACGAGCCTACGTTTACCATTGAAGAGTTGAAGGCTGCCGTGGAAGTGGCCCACAGCAGCGGCCGTATCGTGGCCGTGCATACCGTCACGCCCGAGGGCATGCGCAGGGCTATACTGGCCGGCGTGAACACCATTGAACATGGAGATTACGGCACCCCCGAGCTTTTCCGGATGATGAAGGAAAGAGGCATCGCCCTCTGCCCCACCATAGCCGCCGTAGAGGCTATAGCCGGCTATCAGGGCTGGCGGAAAGGTCATGATCCTGATCCGCCGCGGGTGGCGGCCAAGAAAAAAAGCTTCCGCGCGGCACTCGATGCCGGCGTGACCATCTGCATGGGCGGCGACGTAGGCGTGTTTCCGCATGGCGATAATGCACGGGAAATGGAAGATATGGTGGCTTATGGCATGTCGCCGCTTGATGTATTGCGTAGTGCTACCTCAGTAAATGCCGATGTGTTCCATATCGCCGATCGGGTGGGACGCATACGCCCGGGCCTGCTGGCCGATCTGGTGGCGGTAAAAGGCAATCCCGCCGAGCTTATACAGGATATTCGCCAGGTGCAACTGGTGATGAAAGACGGGATCATTTACCGTAAACCCCAATAAAGTCGGGCCTTACCCGGCTGAACAACCACAAAAAGCAAGATTTCTCCCTTTACCCGCAAGCTTAGAAAACCACTCATGTAAAATGTGGACGTTCGTTGAAAAAATTTTGTTTTAATCAAAAATTCACAATACTTTGCGTATGAATTACGCAAACATATCCATACTCGGGTTTATGCTGAAATAAGCGGCCTGAAGGGTATGTGAGCGTATGGGCTGGTAAGCATAAAAATAGGTTGCATTTGCCCCTACCATGAAGCAGCTTTACACCTTTGGCGTCATCTTGTTGTTCTCTTACTCCGTAAGCGGGCAATTGCTTTCTACTTACCCGGCCTTTCCCACAGAAGCCGATACTTCTGTACAGATTATCGCTGACGCACATTTTGGCAATCAGGGTTTACTCAATTATACACCCACATCGGATGTGTACGTGCATATCGGGGTGATCACCAACAAAAGCACAAGTGCAACTGACTGGCGATATGTGCATTCACAATGGGGCACCACCGATCCCGCCTATCAATGCAGTTATGCCGGCAATAGTCGTTGGACCTATAGCATCCATCAAGATTTACGGAGTTATTTTGGTATTACCGATACTTCGGAACATATCCAGCAGATCGCCATTTTATTTCGCAATGGCAGTGGCAGTCAGGCGCTGCGCAATGCCGATGGCAGCGATATGTACATTCCCGTGTATGATACGGGTTTTCATGTTCGCATCAGCTATCCCTACCGCCAACCCAGGTATGTTCCCGTTCCGGAGCCTCTTCATCTTCAGCAGGGCGATACGCTGCCTGTGCAGGTGGTAGCAAGTCGCGTGAGCAGACTCAAGTTATTTTACAATGGAAAGCTGGTCGACAGCACCTTGTCTGACAGCCTAACCACAGCTGTTGTACTGGCCGATTCCGGCAATCAGGTGCTGGTCGCACAGAGCAATTATGGCATACAACAGGCTGCAGATACCTTTAGCTTTTATATCGCTCCACCTACCACGATGTTACTGCTCCCCTCAGGCGTTTCCGAAGGTATCAATGATGAACCCGGTGATACTTCGGTGGTGCTGGTGCTTTATGCGCCGCATAAACATCATATTGTGGTCATCGGTGATTTCAACAACTGGCAGCAGTTGCCGGCTTATCAGATGCATCAAACGCCTGACAGCAATTATTTCTGGATTCGGATTACCGGACTTACACCTCAGCAACAATATGCTTATCAATATCTCATCGACGACACCATCAAGGTGGCTGATTATAACGCCCATTTGATCCTGGATCCCGATTACGATTCAGGTATTCCGGCTTCCGTTTATCCCAATTTAAAACCCTATCCCACGGGGAAAACTACGGGTATCGTGAGTGTGCTACAAACCGGTCAAACACCGTATCTGTGGCACGACAGCGCCTTTCAGCGGCCTGATCAGCACAACCTGCTCATCTACGAATTGCTGGTACGCGATTTCATTGCTGCACACGACTGGCAAACCCTGAAGGATACGCTGGGATATTTGAAACGGCTGGGGATAAACGCCATCGAGGTTATGCCGTTTACCGAGTTTGAGGGGAATGACAGCTGGGGATATAATCCCGATTTCTTCTTTGCGCCCGATAAATATTACGGCACGGCCACCGCCTTGAAACAGTTCATCGACGCCTGCCATCAGCAGGGCATTGCCGTGATCATGGATCTGGTTTTGAATCATGCATTTGAAGAATGCCCGATGGTGCAGATGTACTGGGATAAGGCTAATCAGCGACCGGCTGCCGATAATCCCTGGTTTAATCCTGTGCCTACCCATCCCTTTAATGTGGGATATCAGTTTAACCATGAAAGTCCGGCTACCAAAGTTTTCACCTACCGGGTGATGCAATACTGGCTTACGGAATATCATCTCGACGGTTTTCGGTTTGATCTGGCCAAAGGATTCACCCAGAAGCGTTCGTGCGACAGCACGGGCAACAACTGTAGTGTGGCGTTGTGGAATGCTTATGATTCCTCACGCGTGGCCATCTGGGACACCATTTATCGGCAACAACAGCAGATCAAACCCGGCAGTTATTGTATCCTTGAGATGTTTGCCGATAATAGTGAAGAAAAAGTATATGCCGCGCAGGGCATGATGCTCTGGGGCAATTTGAACGATGCCTTCAATCAGGCTACTATGGGCTATAGCAGCCCCTCGCCTTCGGGGAATACCTGGGATTTCAGCTGGGGACTTTACACCGCTCGCGGCTGGTCACAGCCCAACCTGGTGACCTATCAGGAAAGCCACGACGAGGAAAGGCTGATGTATAAAAACGAGCAATATGGAAATAGCAGTGGTTCGTACAGGATTAAAGACACGGCTACGGGGTTGAAACGCAACGCCATGGCCGCAGCATTCTGGGCTATGATGCCCGGCCCTAAGATGATGTGGCAGTTTGGAGAGTTGGGTTATGATTATTCCATCAATACCTGCACCAATGGTACCGTAGATCCCAGTGGGGCGTGCAGACTGGCCGATAAACCCATTCGCTGGGATTATTTGAACGATAGTCGGCGTCGGGGGTTATTTCAGGTTTATCAGCGATTGTTGCACTTACGGCAGATTCCGGCTTATGTTTCCACCTTCACCCATGGGCAGGTGCAATATGATTTGAGCGGCGCTGTGAAGACCATGACACTGACGGGCGATTCCCTTGATGTGGTGGTGGTCGGCAATTTTGATGTGGTACCGCATGGCGCTACGGTAAGCTTTTCACATGCAGGCACATGGTACGATTATGTTTCCCTGCAAAACAAACCCGACAGCGCATTTCAGCTACAACAATCGCAGCTCACACTGGCCCTTTCGCCCGGCGAATATCATGTGTTTGTAGATCGCAATGTGGATGATGTTTCCTCCGATACCGGTCAGCAGAAAGCACCCATCTGGCTGCCCGGCACGGGAAATCAGCTCGCTTTGAAAGTATTCCCCAATCCTGCCCCCCGGCAACAAACCCTGCAATTCAACTATTATTTACCCGGAAATGATTATATCCAGCTGCGATTGGTGAATGCTCGAGGGGAGGTAGTGGCTACGTTGTATCATGGGTTTCAATATGCCGGGAATTATGTCATCAGCTGGCACTTTGGCAACCGACTCAGTGCAGAAGGAGGCATGTATGTCGTACAACTCTCTGCCCGCCATTACGGATCGATAACCCAAAAATTGATCATTCCATAATACGTTTATTATTCAACATGTTAAAACCAATACATATGCGTATGCCGAAATTTTTCTCCTCGTTCAGGCTAAGCGCCTGTCCGGCACATTCAGCTGGTGGAGCGGGCAAGCGAGACTCCCGAATGCCGGGGAAATGGAGCTGGAAGATGCTTGGGTTGCTGGCCATAGGGTTAGGCCTGGCTGCTGGCGGCGCCCATGGGCAGGGCAGAACCATTGAAGGAGTAGTGAAGGATGGCAAAACAGGCCAGCCACTTCCGGGTGTCTCGGTACAGATTCAGGGTACCGCATCGGGCACCATTACCAATGACCAGGGCGTGTTTCATCTTAACCTTCCGCCCGACCACGACACGCTTATCATCAGCTACGTGGGTTATGCCCGGCAGGTAGTTCCGGTAGGCAGCAATGCTTTGCTGCAAATTACCATGCAGCAATCGGCTGCTTCGTTGAATGAGCTGGTGGTTATCGGATATGGTACCCAGCAAAAGAAAGACCTGACCGGCTCCATTGCCACGGTGAATGCCGGGGATTTTCAGCAGGGCGTGATTTCCACACCCGATCAGCTTATTCAGGGCAAGATTCCCGGCGTGGTTATTACACCCAGCAGTGGCATGCCCGGAGCAGGAGGGGTGATTCGCATCCGGGGAGGTGCTTCACTCAATGCCAGCAACGATCCCCTGATTGTGATCGATGGCGTGCCTCTGGCCAATAGTGGCATTGCAGGCTCACCAAACCCGCTTACGCTGATTAATCCGGAAGATATTGAATCGATCACCGTACTGAAAGATGCCTCTGCAGCGGCCATCTATGGTAACCGGGCCTCCAATGGGGTGATCATCATCACCACCAAAAAAGGTACGGCCGGTGGAAAGCTTTCGGTGAATTTAAACACGGTAAACTCGCTATCGACCAAAACCAAGGAAGTGAGTGTGCTCAGCGCACAGCAACTCCGCGACATCATCAATCAACAGGGTACCGCACAGCAGAAAGCGCTTCTGGGCAACGCCAATACCAACTGGCAAGATGAAATCTATCAGACTGCATTCAGTACCGACAACAATATCAGTTTTACGGGTGGCATTCCTCAATTGCCTTACCGCTTATCGGTGGGATATCTGGATCAGAACGGCATCCTGAAGACGGGCTATTTAAAGCGTACCAGCGTGGATTTGAGTCTCACGCCCAGCTTTTTTAACAACAGCCTGAAGGCTACCATCAACCTGAAAGGCGCTTACAATAACAATCGGTTTGCCAACCAGGCCGCTATCGGCGATGCCCTGCGGATGGATCCCACCCAGCCGGTATATGATCCGAACAGCAAGTTTGGGGGCTATTTCGAATGGACCACCAACACCGGTGATCCCAATACACAGGCTACCCGCAACCCGGTGGCCGACCTGATGTTACGGTCAGATAAAAGCACCGTCAAACGCAGCATCGGGAATATCGAGTTAGATTATACCCTGCCGGCCCTACCCGATCTCAAGGCACACGTGAATGCGGGATACGATATTTCTAAAGGTGAAGGCAATGTAGTGATACCGGCTATCGCTGCAATGGATTATCTACAGGGCGGTTTTCGCAGTCACTATCAGCAATATAACCGTAACGAGTTGTTTGATTTCTATTTGAATTATGCCCATACCTTGCCTGGGCTGAAAAGCCATTTTGATGTGACGGCCGGTTATGAATATCAGGACTTTTTCCGGGGTAGCCCATCTTTTCCCAACCTGAATGAAAAGGGCGATACCCTTCCAGGCACGCCTTTGCCCGATTCATCACGACATACCCTGGTTTCATTTTATGCTAGGTTGAACTATGCCTTCCGCGATAAATACCTGCTTACGGCTACCATTCGCCGCGATGGTTCTTCCCGCTTCAGTCCGGCCAACCGCTGGGGGAATTTCCCCTCTGTGGCTCTGGCCTGGCGCATCAACCAGGAAGGATTTTTGAAAGATTCCCGTGTGGTATCCGATTTAAAACTCCGTCTTGGATATGGCGTTACGGGTCAACAGGAAATCGGGAATGATTATCCCTACCTGCCCATTTATACCCTGAGCAGCAACATCAGTCAATATCCCTTCGGCAATAGTTTTTACTACACTTACCGGGCTGAAGCCTATGATGAAAACATCAAATGGGAGCAGACAGCAACCTATAACGTAGGGCTTGACTTTGGATTTTTAAATCAGCGCATCAATGGTAGTGTGGATGTATATTACAAGAAAACAACCAACCTGCTGGCCGATATTACCACGCCGGCGCTGGGTAATCTGAGCAACCATGTGTTTACCAATATCGGCAGTCTGGAAGATCGGGGTATTGAGTTTAGCGTGAATGCCACACCCGTCACCACACAGCGGTTTACCTGGAACCTGAATTTCAATATCGCCTACAATCAAAACAAAATCCTGAAACTTTCCAATTCAGCTGACTCGGCCGCACAGAATCAGCTGGTGGGCCATATTGCCGGCGGTACGGGAAATACCATTCAAATTAATACGGTAGGCTATCCGGCCTATACATTTTATGTGTACAAGCAGGTATATGATCCTACGGGTCATCCCATAGAAGGCGTGTATGAAGATGTGAACAATGATCCGAATAACTTGTTTTACCGGTACAAGTCGCCCGATCCCAAAGTAACGCTGGGCTTCAGTTCACAGTTCAGTTATCAACATTGGACTTTATCGTTCGTGGCCCGTGCCGATATCGGGAATTATGTGTACAACAATGTACTTTCCACGATGGATACGTATAACAGCATCTCCAATTCACTCGGCTATATTGGCAATGCATCGACCGATTACCTGTTCACCAAATTCCAGAACAGCCAGTATTTCTCGGATTACTATGTGGAGAATGCTTCGTTCCTGCGTATGGATAATATCACCCTCGGATATAATTTCGGCACGATTGCCCATAGCCGTGTGCAGCTTGCCGTAAATGCTTTTGTGCAGAATGCTTTTGTGATCACCAAATACCGCGGCCTGAATCCGGAAGTATTTGGCGGTATCGATAACAATGTGTATCCCATACCCCGGACGTACGCGCTGGGATTGAATATTCATTTCTAAACCAACAAACGATTTGTATATGAAACGCTCCATGCAATATTTGCTGCTGACGCTGTTCACCCTGGGCCTGTTGGGACTGGATTCCTGTACCAAAGACCTGAATCGGCTGCCTTATATTCAGGTAACATCGGCTACTGTGTTCAGCAATCCGCAGAGCATCAAAGAAGCGCTGGCCAAACTCTATGCCGGCCTTACGCTGAGCGGACAGGATGGTACCAACCTGCCCGATATTCAGGCATCAGACGTGGGCTCCAATACTTTTTTCCGCAACTTCTGGGAGGCCGAAGAATTGCCCACCGACGAAGCCGTGATTTCGTGGAATGATGCCGACCTGCAACAGTATCACCTGATGAACTGGACGGCTAACATGAGTTTTTTAAAGCTCATGTACAACCGGGTGTTTTTTGAAGTGGCCGCCTGCAATGAATTTCTCCGTGAAATGGAGAAACTCGACCTGTCGAAATTCTCCCCACAGGACACGGCCAATTTTGCCACTTACAAAGCAGAAGCACGCTTCCTGCGGGCATTTGCATACTGGGTGGCACTCGACTTTTTTGGCAATACACCATTTGCAACCGAAAATGATCCGGTAGGCAAATTCCTGCCGCCACAGATCAGTCGCACCGACCTGTTCAATTACGTGGAAAAAGAACTGCTCGACGTACAGAACCTGCTGCCCGATCCGGGACAGAATGAATATGGCCGGGCCGACAAGGGAGCCGCGTGGTTTTTGCTCGCCCGCCTGTATTTAAATGCTCAGGTCTATACCGGTCAGGCGCGCTGGACGGATTGTATTACTTACTGTAATAAAATCATCCAGTCGGGCGCTTACCACCTGGCCAGCAACTATGCGCAGTTATTTGAACTGGATAATCGTCAGACAGGCGAAATCATCTTTCCCTTGCGGGCTAATGGCCTGACCTCGCAATCGTATGGCAACACCACCTTCCTGATACACGCGGCTGTAGGCGGTAACATGCGTGCCAGTGATTTTGGTATTAACCAGGGTTGGGCAGGATTGCGAACGACCAAAACCCTGGTGAATCTCTTCCCGAATGGCGATAGTTCGTTGGATAAACGAGCCATGTTTTATACCAATGGTCAAACGCTGGATATTGCCGATATCAAGGATTTCAGCAATGGTTATACCATTACGAAATTTAAAAATGTTGATTCGCATGGTAATCCGGGATCAGATCCCACGGGTACGTTTGCGGACCTTGACTTCCCGCTTTTCCGGCTGGCCGATGTGTACCTGATGTATGCTGAAGCCGTTGTGCGGGGTGGCAGCGGAGGCGATATCAATACGGCAGTGAATTACATCAATCAGCTACGCGAAAGAGCTTATCGTAATACCAGTGGCGATATCACATCCAGCGACCTGACACTGAATTTCATTATGGATGAACGTGCGCGTGAGCTGTACTGGGAAGCAATTCGCCGTACCGACCTGGTCCGTTTTGGGAAGTTTACCTCGGCCAGCTATCTCTGGCCCTGGAAAGGCGGCGTGATGAACGGACAGGGTGTAGATGATCATTACAATCTGTATCCCATTTCTGCCGATGATATCATTGCCAACCCGCATCTCAAGCAGAATCCGGGTTATTGATTTATGGTTTCACATGTAAAACGAATACCTTATGCGTAACATATCGTTGAGCCGATGGCTGATGACCGGCGCCGCCCTGCTGATGGTGCTGGGCTATACAGCCTGTAAAAAAGATGAAATCCGCGCCGTGCTGCAGTTGCCTAAAACACCACCCGCGCTGCAGAGTTCGGCTACCACGCTGGTGCTCGACAGCTCGCAGGCCAGCCAGACGGCTGTAACCTTCAGCTGGGCGCCGGTAAACTATGGCTATAATGCCGACGTGACCTACACACTGCAGTTTGATATACCGGCCGATAGTTTTCAGGACCCCATCAACATCCCGGTTGGTATCAATAAAACCAGTCTGGCTATCACGGTGGCCGATTTGAACACGATGGCCATTCAGAGTCTTGGCCTTCCTTTCGGACAGGCCAGTGCTGTGGTGGTGCGGCTGGTTTCGAATGTCAACCAGTTTAACGGCAATCCTTCAAAGGTGCCGCCTGTATATTCCGATCCCATTACCCTGCAGGTAACGCCTTATCAGGTCATCATCAATTATCCTTCACTGTGGGTGCCAGGCGACTATCAGGGATGGAGTCCGGCTTCAGCGCCCAAAGTGGCCTCTGTAAAAGCTAATGGAGTATATGAAGGATATGTGTATTTCCCTGCAGGGGGCACCTTCCAGTTTAAATTCACCAGTGCACCCGACTGGAACCATATCAACTACGGCGATGGCGGCAACATGACCCTCGATGCCACGGCCGGCACGGCTTCTGGGAACTTGAGCCCCAGTGGGGCGGCTGGCAATTTACAGGTGCCCGGCACAGGCTATTATCGACTGATCGCCAACACCAACAACCTCACCTGGAGTGCTACCCGCACTGCCTGGTCGGTGATCGGCGATGCCACACCCGGGGGCTGGAGCACCGATACGGATATGACCTTCGACCCGACTACCCAGACCTGGAGCGTGACGGTGAACCTGGTGAGCAGCGGCTCATTTAAATTCCGCGCCAACCATGATTGGACCATCAATTTTGGTTTCGATAATGGACAGTTGACTTATAACGGCAGCAATATTCCTGTGCCCAGCGACGGTAAATACCTGATTACACTGAACCTGAGTGTGGCGGGCAATTACACCTTCAGCATGAAAAAAGTGAATTAATCGTTTCCGTTGGTTTATGGGTTTTATGTAAAGGTGCCCTTCTTCGTGAAGGGCACTTTTTTTATGATGCTATCTCGATCATGGTTTCGCTCAAGTGTTGCTTGTGGCGTCGACCATCATTTTGAAAGCTCGAAAAGAGAAGCAAGACTATAACGATTGATGATTGCAAGCACACACCTGCAGGGATCTGACACTCAACAGGCAGATCTGTGGTTATCCATCGAGCGGCCGACTTCCCGACCAGCTCATCACAAATTGCCCACCATTTTCATCGGATCAACCCACTCATCGAATTCTTCGGGTTTCACATATCCCAGTTCCACAGCGGCCTGCTTCAGGGTTTTATGTTCACGATGTGCTTTCTGTGCGATTTCAGCGGCTTTGTAATAACCAATTTTCGGATTCAACGCAGTTACCAGCATCAATGAATTTTGTAAATGCCGCTGGATATTTTCATGAATGGGTTCAATGCCCACCGCGCAATGGTCGTTGAACGACAGGCAGGCCTGTCCGATGAGTTTGGCTGAATGGAGAAAATTGTAAATGATCATGGGTTTAAACACATTCAATTCAAAATGTCCATTGCTGCCGCCGATGTTAATAGCCACATCATTGCCCATCACCTGTGCGGCTACCATGGTCATGGCCTCGCACTGGGTGGGATTCACTTTCCCGGGCATGATGGAAGA
>ERZ795043.579-NODE-579-length-27268-cov-14.929152_pt1 | contig 27268 bp, 26 predicted proteins | sample MGYA00375127_ERZ795043 | MGnify/ENA primary metagenome ERZ795043 (study PRJEB30172, sample SAMN05518447) | compost metagenome | isolation source: Feedstock adapted compost from Newby Island compost facility, Milpitas, CA | place: USA:Newby Island compost facility... | reverse complement strand
AGTGACATTTTCTCAGAACAGTTATACCGTGACATTATCACGGAACAACAACATTGTCGACAAATCGGATTGACAGCTTTCATCTAATCGTTTAGAATTAACAACAAAACAAAATGAAAACGCATACATATATACCGTTGGATAGGAGTCAAAAAGGAGATCAAAAATGGCCACCATCAAAGACATTGCCAGAAAGGCGGGGGTATCCGTCGCAACCGTCTCCTACGTGATCAACAATACGCGTTGGGTGCACGAAGACAAAAGAAGACGCGTTTTGGAAGCCATCAAGGAACTCAACTACGTTCCCAACGCCGTGGCGAGAGGGCTGCGCATACAAAAAAGCAACGCGATCAGTCTCATCGTTTCCAACATCACCAACCCGTTCTATCCCGACCTTGCCCGAGCCTGCGAACAGGTGGCGCAGAAGCACGGCTACACGGTCAATGTCGTCAACACCGACGACGATCGCGCGAAGCTGCACGAGGCGCTCAAACAGCTGCGCGGCGGCAGGGTGGATGGAGCGGTCGTCACCTCGGCGCTGCCGGAAAACCGCGATGAAATCGAACAGCTGCTCAAGGAAGGCTATCCGCTTGTCTTGGCGAGCCGTCTGCTCGAAGGCCTCCGGGTGGATTCGGTGGCCGCGGATAACCGGAATGGCGCCGTCATGGCCGTCAACTATCTCATCGGCCTCGGCCATCGCAAGATCGCCTTTGTCAGCGGCGTGAAACATTCCTACATCAACGAGACGCGCGTGGAAGGCTACCTGGACGCGATGAAGCAGGCCGGCATCCGGGTTTACAAGGAATGGCTCACATCGGGCAAGGGCCTCTACGAACCCAGCTACGAGGTCGCCCGCATGCTGCTGGAGCTTCCGCCCCGCAAGCGGCCGACCGCCATCATCTGTCTCACCGACCTCGGCGCGTACGGCGTGCTGGACGCGGCCAGGGACATGGGGGTGTCCGTACCGGACGACCTGGCGGTGATCGGGTTCGACGACCTGTTCATCTCCTCCCTGCGCAACATCCAGCTGACGACGATCCGCGTTCCGCGGCACGAAATGAGCACACTGGCCACCGAGATGCTTTTCAGCCGGATGGCCGACAGGGACCTGGAACCGCGCACCGTCATCCTGCCCGTGGAGCTGATCGTGCGCAAAACCTGCGGCGGCTCCGCATCAGGAGCAAAAGAATCCGGCTGACGCTGAGCGTTTTTTCCTTGCCCGGGAATCTAATCGATTAGACGATAACCGTTTGCCAATGTTTAGTCCATCAGACATTTTCCGTTTGCCAAAGCCTGATTGAACAGACATTTCCGCCTGCCAATATCTAATCGATTAAACCATTCCTTTTCATCTAAACGATTAACCCATAAATTTGACAATAAACCATGCTGTTTGAAAACGCATCCAAAACTGCCCTGAAACTCCATTCTTTAAAGGAGGTGACCGCGCAAGCGGAACGTGCACCAGGCTTGCATTCGTTCTGACGTCATGGTTTCCGGTCGGTACACAGGGGAAAAAACGTGTTGGGAGGAGATGTTTGCATGAAGCTCAAAAAGATGATCGCCGTCTTAGCCGCTCTGGCATTGATCCTGGGCGTGCTCGCCGCATGCGGCGGATCCGGCAGCGGGGGCAGCGGAGGCAGCAGCCCGAGCAGCAGCCCGAGCGCCAGCCCCAGCGCCAGCAGCGGCGGCGGAAGCAGCGCACCCGCAAAACCCGACAAAACCTACGTGCTGAAATTCAACCACGTGCTCTCCGAATCGGAGCCTTTCCACCAGGGGTTCCTGAAATGGGCCGAACGCGTAAAAGAAAGAACCAACGGCGGCCTGGAAATCCAGGTCTTCCACAGCGCCCAGCTGGGCGTCGAGGAAGACATCATCGAGCAGATCAAATCCGGCGTCAACGTCGGCCAAAATACCGACTCGGCCCGTCTGGGCATGTACGTGCCGGACATCGCGGTGATGAACGGGCCGTACTTCGTGGAAACGCTGGATGAAGTGGCCAAGCTCAAAGAGCTGCCGACCGTCCAAAGCTGGCTGAAGGAACTGGAAGACAAGCACGGCATCAAGGTGCTGTCCTTCAGCTGGGTGCAGGGCCTGCGGCACATGATCACCAACAAGCCGATCAGGACCCCGGACGATCTGAGCGGCCTGCGGATCCGCACCCCCGGCGCGCCGATCTGGCAAGAGTCCGTCCGCGCCCTGGGCGCGTCCCCCGTGGCGATGTCGTTCGGCGACATGTACGTCGGCATGCAGCAAGGGGCCGTTGACGGCGCCGAGCTGGTGTACCGGAACGTGACCGGCGGCAAGCTGTGGGAAGTCGCCAAATACATCAGCGAAACCGGCCACATCCTGCTCATCAACTTCGAAATCATCAGCAAAGAGTTCTTCGACAGCCTGCCGAAGGAATATCAGGACATCCTGGTCGAGGAAGCGGACCGCGCCGGCATGGAAACGTCCCAGCTGATGGAGCAGGAAGTCGAACAAATCAAGCAGGAAGTCACGGGCAAAGGCATGGAAATCATCACCGACGTGGACGTGAACGCGTTCCGTCAAGCCGGCCAGGCCGCCTACGAAAAGCTGAACCTGGTGCAGGTCAAGGAACAGCTCTACAAAGAACTGGGCAAATCCTGATGCAGCCTGAGGGCCGCCTGCGTTTCCGTCCACGAGGGGACGGAAACGCAGGCCCCGCATGATTCGCCCGGAAAGCGCCACGCAGGAGGTGGACGGCAATGTCGGTATTCATGAAAATATACGAAGCCATCGGAAAAGTCGAAATGTGGATCTCCAAAGGCGCACTGGCCCTCCTGACGGCGCTCGTGTTCGCATCCGCCCTGGCGCGGACGCTGAATTACCCCATCGCCTGGGCGGTGGACATGGCGACTTTTCTTTTTGCCTGGGCCGTTTTCCTGAGCGCCGACGCGGCCATGCGCAAAGACAAGCTGATCAGCATCAATCTGCTCATGGATCGTTTGCCGCCCAGATTCCAGTTGTATCTAAAAATATTAAACTATGCCATCATCATCATTTTCTTGGCGTACATGGTCTACTATGGGTTCCACCTTTCCTACACCACCCGGCTGAGAACGTTCCAGGGGATCCCCGGCTTCAGCTACACCTGGGTGACCATCAGCGTGCCCATCGGCTGCCTGCTCATGCTCACCACGGCCGTTCTGAAGGTCAAGGATCTGATCAAGGGCGGAACGGCAGGTCTGAAGAAAACGGAAGAAGGCAGCGGGGAGATCCTGTGATGCGCATCTTCGGCTCGTGGAGGACTGAACCATGACACTCGTAATCATCCTGTTTTTTCTGTTCATGATCATGGGCATGCCCGTCGCCTTCGCCATCGGGATCTCGGGCTTTGTTTTTTTCCTGCAGCAGCCCACGCTGAAGCTGACCATGCCCGTGCAGATCATCCTGTCCCAGACGCAGAGCTTCGTGCTGCTGGCGATCCCGATGTTCATCTTCGCGGGCAACCTGCTCAATGAAACGGGGATCACCCACCGGCTCATGAAGTTGGCGTCGGTGCTTGCCGGACACCTGAGGGCCGGCCTTGCGCAGGTCAACCTGGTGCTGGCCACCATGCTGGGCGGCATCACCAGCTCCGCCATCGGCGACGCAAGCATGCTGGGACGGGTGCTCGGACCCGGCATGATCGAGCGGGGTTACTCGCGGGGATTCTCGGCGGGGGTCATCGGCACCAGCGCCCTGATCACCACCATGATCCCGCCGGGCATCGGACTCGTCCTGTACGGAAGCATCGGCGAAGTGTCCATCGGACGGTTGTTTGCCGCGGGGATCGTGCCGGGACTCCTCATGACCATTTTTCTGATGGCCGCGGTGGCTTTCACCGCCCGGGTCAAGGGATACAAGCCGGAACGGGAAAAGATGGCTTCGCCCAAGGAAATCGCGGTCACCTTCTTTGATTGCATCTGGGCGTTTCTCTTTCCCATTCTGCTCATTGTCGGCTTGCGGTTCGGCATTTTCACCCCGTCGGAAGCCGGCGCCTTCGCCTGCGTGTACGCCATCGTCATCGGCCTGCTCGTGTACAGGGAACTGAACTGGAAAAAGTTCATCAGGACCCTGGAGCACACGGCGATGGACATCGGCATGATCATGCTGCTCATCGCCATGACGGGGCCCTTCAGCTACGGCCTCACCTGGGAACGGATTCCGCAGCAGATCGCCGAATTCGTCGTCGGCATCTCCGACATCCCGTGGGTCATCATGCTGATCATCGTGGTGTTCCTGCTCATCGCCGGCATGTTCATGGACTCCACGGTGCTCATTTTGCTGCTCACGTCGATTTTGATACCGGTGGCCAAAGCGCTCAACATTGACCTGGTGCATTTCGGCATCGTGATGGTCCTGACGCTGACCATCGGCCTGCTCACGCCTCCCGTGGGCGTGGTCATGTATATCGTCTGCTCCATTTTTGACACGAAAATCTGGAATTACCTCAAGGAATCGTGGCTGTTGCTCCTGGCCATCGTTCTCGTCGTGGTCGGGGTCATCTTCGTGCCGGAACTGGTGCTGGTGATTCCCGATTGGATCTTTGGAAAGGGATGAGCATGGGATGAATTTTGCCGATAAAGTTGTGCTGGTGACCGGGGCCGGAGCCGGCATCGGGCGGATCACCGCCGTCATGTTCGCAGAAAAGGGAGCCAAAGTGGCCGTGAACGCCCTCACCGCGGAACGCGGCCGGCAAACCGTGGAGCTGATCCGGCAAAAGGGAGGCGAAGGCCTCTTCGTCCAGGGGGACGTGTCGGACGCCGCCGACGCCGAACGGATCGTGCAGGAAACGGTGAAGGCCTTCGGCCGGCTCGACATCCTGGTCAACAACGCCGGCATCGTCATTCCCGGCCGGGTCGACAACACGCCGGAGGAAGATTTCGACCTCACCATGCGGGTGAACGTCAAGGGCGTTTTTTTGATGTCCAAATATGCGGTACAGCAAATGAAAAAACAAGGCGGGGGCGCCATCGTGCACGTCGCCTCGGTCGCCGCGCTGAAAGGCCACAAGGACCGCAGCGCCTACGCCGCTTCGAAGGGCGCCGTCGTGGCCCTGACGAAGTCGATGGCGGCCGACTACGTGACGGAAAACATCCGCGTCAACTGCGTCTGCCCCGGCACCACATATACGCCGGCCATCGAAGAAAAAATCCGGACGGCCGACGATCCGGAAGCGATGCGGGCGATGTTTCTCGCCAGGCACCCCGTCGGGCGGCTTGCCCGGCCCGAAGAGATTGCCCACGCCATTCTGTTCGCCTGCTGCGATGAAGCGGCGTTCATGACGGGAAGCGTCATCGCCATCGACGGCGGCATGACGATGTGAGATGCGGCAATTGGACACGCGGGACCTCCATGGAGGTTGAAATCAATGGAACTCATACGGGTAGCTTCGGATGAGCTGCTGGAATGGTGCGTGCGCAAACTGACGGATGTCGGAGTGCCCGAAGACCATGCGAAAATCACCGCCGACGTGCTGGTCCACGCCAACCTGAGGGGCGTGGATTCCCACGGCGTCCTGCGGATGGAACATTATGTCAACAAAATCTCCGCCGGCGGCATCAACCCCGTGCCGAACATGAGCGTGAGCCGCACCGGCCCCGTCACCGCCATCGTCAACGGCGACGACGGCCTCGGCCACGTGGTGGCCCACCGGGCCATGGAAACGGCACTGGAACTGGCGGAGCAAAACGGCGTCGGCGTCGTGGGGGCGGTGAACAGCAGCCACTGCGGAGCGTTGTCCTACTTCGTCGAAATGGCCACGGAACGCAACATGATCGGCGTCGTCATGTCCAACACGGACAAAACGGCGGTACCTTTCGGGGGAAGGGAGCCGTTTTTCGGCACCAATCCGATGGCGTTCGGCTTCCCCGCGCGCAGGCATCCGCCCATCATCCTGGATATGGCCACCACGACGGTGGCGTTTGGCAAAATTCTCGACCACAAGCTGAAAGGCAAGCCGATTCCGCCGGATTGGGCGGTGGACCGCGAAGGCGAAAGCGTGACGGACCCGGACCAGGTCTACGCCCTGCAGCATTTCGGCGGAGCCAAGGGATACGGCCTGGCGCTGGTGGTGGACGTGTTCTCGTCCATCCTGTTCGGCGCCGCTTTCGGCCCCCATGTGGAGACGATGTACGCGGACGATCTGAGCCGCAAGCGGAAACTGGCGCAGTTTTTCCTGGCTTTGAATCCGTCTTATTTCATCGAAGTCGACGCCTTTTTGGACACCATGGACCGCATGATCGACGAAATCCACGCCGTGCCGCCCGCCAGGGGGTTTGAACGGGTGCTCGTCCCGGGCGAGCCGGAAAACCTGTCGGAGTGGCGGCGGCTGAGGGAAGGCATTCCCTTGCCGGAAGAAATCGTGCGGTACTTGCGCGGCCACTGAGCCGTATTGCGTTGTCGCTGACTTTGACGACCGTCACACCTTGACCCGCTGCAGACGCAGCGCGTTCAGCACCACCGACACCGAGCTCAAGGCCATCGCGGCGCCGGCCACCCACGGCGCGAGGAAGCCCGCGGCGGCGACCGGGATGCCCAGGGAATTGTAGGCGAGGGCCCAGAACAGGTTCTGCCGGATGTTGGCCATCGTCTTGCGGCTCATCGCCATCGCGTCGGCGATGCCGGTGAGGTCGCCCCGCATCAGGGTCACGTCCGCCGCTTCCATCGCCACGTCCGTACCGGTGCCGATGGCCATCCCGATGTCGGCGGCGGCCAGCGCGGGGGCGTCGTTGATGCCGTCGCCCACCATGGCCACTTTTCTGCCTTGCGCCTGCAGCTTTTTCACTTCCTCCGCTTTCCCCTCCGGCAACACCTCGGCAAGAACGCGCTCGATGCCCGCCTGCCGCGCGATGGCCCGGGCCGTCCGCTCGTTGTCGCCGGTGACCATGACCACCTCGACCCCCATCGCTTTCAGCCGCTCAACCGCTTCCCGCGACGTTTCCTTCAGGGTGTCGGCCACGGCCGCCATTCCGGCGTAGGCGCGGTCCAGGGCGACGAACATGGCGGTCTTTCCGTCTTCCTCCAGCTTTTGCGCGGCATGAAGCGCCTGTTCGGGCAGCTCCACGCCGTACCGGGCCATGAGCCGGCGATTCCCCGCCAGCACTTCCTTCCCTTCCACGACGGCGCGCACCCCGAAGCCGGCCAGCGCCTCGAACGCTTCCGCATCGGGGATGTCCGCGCCTCTCGCGGCGGCTCCCCGGACGACCGCTTCAGCCAGGGGATGCCCGGAAGGCTTCTCGGCGCCGGCGAGAAGCCGCAGGAATTCCCGCTCGCCGAGGGCCGCGGCGGTCACGTCGGTGAGCTCCGGCTTGCCCTTGGTAATCGTGCCGGTTTTGTCCAGGACGACGGTGTCGATGCGGTGGGTGAGCTCCAGGTGCTCGCCGCCCCGGAACAGAATGCCCAGCTCCGCCGCGCGGCCCGATCCCGCCATGACGGAGGTCGGCGTCGCCAGGCCAAGGGCGCACGGACAGGCGATGACCAGCACGGCGATGGCGTTCCGCAAGGCTTTGGCGAAATCGCCGGGCGCCGCCCAGAGGAACCAGATGAGGAACGTGGCCAGCGCGATGCCGACGACGATGGGGACAAAAACCCCCGAAATGACGTCGGCCACCCGCTGGATCGGCGCCTTGGACCCCTGGGCCTCTTCCACCACCCTGACGATCTGCGCGAGGGCCGTTTCCTTGCCGACCCGGGTCGCTCTCACCCTGAGCATTCCGTTCAGGTTGACGGTGGCGCCGATGACCGGATCTCCCGGGCCTTTTTCCACGGGCAGGCTTTCGCCGGTCAGCATCGATTCGTCCACCGAAGCGGACCCTTCCACCACTTCCCCGTCGACGGGAATTTTGTCTCCCGGCCTCACCAGGACGATGTCCCCCACGGCCACCTCTTCCGCGGGAATCTCGATTTCCCGGCCGTCCCGGACCACCAGGGCCGTCTTGGCGCGGAGGCCCATGAGGGTCTTGATCGCCTCGGACGTGCGCCCCTTGGCGACCGCCTCGAGGAGTTTCCCGAGGACGATGAGGGTGATGAGCACGGCGCCCGTTTCGAAATACAGCGGCGGGGCGTGATGCGCGCCGGGAGCGAAGGCCCACCCGATGGTGAGATACAGGCTGTAAAAATAGGCGGCCGACGTGCCGAGGGCGACCAGCACGTCCATGTTGGCGCTGCGGTTGCGCAGGGCTTTGTACGCTCCGATGTAGAACGGACCGCCGACGACGAACTGCACGGGAGTGGCCAGCGCCAGCTGGACCCACGGATTCAGGAGCCAGCCGGGCACCCACAGGAACGACAGAAACGAAAAGTGGCCGGCCATCGTCCACAGCAGCGGCAGGGAGAGAACGGCCGACAGCACGAAACGGCGCTGCTGCCGGCGGATTTCCCGGCGACGGCGGTCTTTTTCGTCTTCCCGCTCTTTTTTGAGCGCCGCCTGGTATCCCAGCTGTTCCACCCTGCGGATCACGTCCGCGACGGACACCGCCGCGGGCGAAAACTCCACGTGGGCCGTCTCCATCGCCAGGTTCACGTGGGCCCTGGCGACGCCGGGAAGCCGGTTCAGGCCCTTTTCGATGCGGGCGGCGCACGCCGCGCAGGTCATGCCGGTGATCTGCAGCTGTATCTGCTCAAGGTCCCGGGATGATGGATTTGCCGTTTCCATGTCCAGCGCTCCCATGCATACCCCCGCGGGGTATTGAATGTGCCAAAAAAACCGGGGTCAGACGACGTCGTACCCCTGGTCCTCGATGGCCTGTTTCAATTGATCCAGCGTTACCTTGGTTTCGTCGTACTCGATCGCCACCGTCCCGCCGGCCAGATCGACGGTCGCCCTGGCGCCGGCTTTTTGCACCGCGTTCTCCACGGCGCTCTTGCAATGCCCGCAGGACATGCCCTTCACGTTCAGCGTCACGGTTTGCATGATGGGATCACCTCGTCCAGTATGGAAGTATGCTCATTTCAGGAGCTTGTTTACGGTGGTGAGCAGCTCATCGACGACGTCGAGGTCGCCTTCCCGGATCCGTTCCACCACGCAGCTTCGCATGTGCCCGGCCAAAAGCAGCTTGCCCACGCCGTGGAGAGCCGACTGCACGGCGGAAATCTGGTTGAGCACATGGTCGCAGTACGTGTCTTTTTCAATCATGCCCTTGATGCCGCGGATCTGCCCCTCGATCCGGTTGAGCCGGGCGATGAGATCCGCCTTGAGCTTCTCGGAATGATGGCTTTTCCGGTGATCGTGTGCGGCTTCGGCATGGTCTGCCCCTTGCCCGTGGCCGCCGGCCGGATGGCTTTGCCCGTCTTCGTCCCCGGCGGCAGGATGGCCTTCCCGCTGCGCGGCTCCGTCGGGCGGCCGGAATTCCTCCATGGTTTCCCGGATGGTCTCCACCTGTTTCACTCCTTTGACTACATAGTATACCCCGGTATCGTATACGTCAAGGGTTGGTCCGGTGCCCCCTGTTCATCATGTTGCCACGGTTGCGTCCGGATGATGTCTTGGAGCGGTGTCATCAAACGCGGTACAATGAACTGGGTGAACGCAAATCCCCCGCAGGGTATATAAACGGATGCGAAGAAGGTGAGCACCCGTGCGGTATCTGTTCTGGGTCCTCCTCGCGGCCGCGGTCGCCTGGTTCATCTACGAACTGTTCGGCCCCATTCGCGGCGTCCGGAACGTCGGCGCGTCCCGCTTCGCCCGGGAACTGGCGGACGCGGGTCCCGCCGGGCGGTTCCTGATCGACGTGCGGGAACCCGCCGAATTTGCGCGGGGACACATCCGCGGGGCGGTCAACATTCCGCTGTCGCAGCTGGCCGAACGGATCGGGGAAATTCCGGCGGACCGGAAAATTTTCGTGTACTGCCAAAGCGGCGTGCGCAGCCGGCGGGCGGCGCGGATGCTGAAGAAGCGGGGATGCCGCGATATCGTCCACCTGAACGGCGGCCTGGCATCCTGGCGCGGCGAGACGGTCCGCTGACCCAAAATCGCCTGTTGCCGCTCATCCGATATTCGGGTGCGCCGGAACGACGATCCGGTTCAGTTTATCGGGGTTCAGGACGGCATACAGGTGCCGGACGGTTCCGTCCCCGTTCCAGTCGAAGCAGGCGACGCCGGTCACCCGATCGCCACGGGCGGCCACAATGCCCAACGCGCCGTTGATCGGCGCGACGTACAGCTTCGCATGTTGGAATCTGCGGGTCGCCAGCGTCCGGAGCAGCGCCGCGACGCGGTCCCGGCCGAAAATCGGGTTGATGGCCGCCCGCGTCCTGCCGCCGCCGTCCGTCACGAGCACGGCGTCCTCCGCGATCAGGTCGAGGATGTCTTCGATGTTGCCGCTGGCCAGCGCCGACACCCATTTTTGCACGAGCTTCCGCTCTCCCCGCGGATGGACGGGAGCCGGCTGCGCGGCGCGGACGCCGAGCTTTTTCCTGGCCCGGCTCAAGACTTTGCGGCAGGCCGTCTCCGTTTTGTCCAGCATGCCGGCAATTTCCGCGTAGTCGTAACCGAACGCTTCCCGCAGCACCAGGACGGCTCTCTCGAGCGGCGTCAATTTTTCCAGCAGGACCAGAAAAGCATAGGAGATGTCGTCGCGGCGCTCGACTTCTTCCGCCGTGCTGTCCGGCGTCTCCATCCACGGTTCGGGCAGCCATTCCCCCACATAGGTGACCCTGCGTTTGACCGCCGATTTCAGGACATTGAGGCAGCGGTGCGTCACGGCTTTGGCCAGATACGCCTTCGGGTTGGCGACGTTCGGCAGGCGATCCTCGTGCACGGCCGCAAACAGTTCCTGCACAACGTCTTCGGCGTCCGACACCGACCCCAGCATGCGATACGCCAACGTCAAAAGATACGGCCGGTAGGACGCGTACAACTGCTCGACGCGCACCGGACCGATCCGCTGATCCGCAGGTTCAGGCATGCGTCTCCCCTCCCGTTTGCCGGTTCCTTCATTTTAGATCATCCACAAGGCAAAAAGGAGCCCTTGCAGGCTCCTTTTTCGGCAACCCCGTGCCTTGGCTCCGGTTCACCGGGAAACGAAGCATCCCGGGAACATGCCCGTCGAGATCGAGATCCGGTTCCAGCAGTTGATCGCGTTGATGGCCATCAGCAGGTCGACGTACTCTTTTTCGTTGAAATGGGCCCGCACGTTTTCGTACACGTGATCGGGAACGCCGCCCTCCGAAATGCGGGTGACGCACTCGGTCAGTTCAAGCACCGCCCTTTCTTTGTCCGTGTAAACGGGCGCATCCCGCCAGGCGGTCAGGAGCAGCAGCCGGTCCAGGCTCTCCCCGTGTTCCAGCAAATCTTTGGCGTGCATGTCGATGCAAAACGCGCACCCGTTGATCTGCGAAGCCCGCATTTTGATCAGGACGTATAACCGATGGTCGATGCCGGTGCTTCTGGCGAACGTTTCAAATTTCATCATCGCTTCGAACGCCGCCGGATTGGCCTCCCTGTAATTGAATCTCGGTTGCATGGGGCTCTCCTCCCTGTGAAGTGGGTTTCAATGATGAAGACAACGGAGGTGAGCCTTTTGTGACCTCTTTTGATTCGCAAGGGCACGCGACAGGCAGCACACCGCCGATACTGAAGCCGGTTCTGGGTGGCGTATTGCTGGATGAAGAAGGTTTTCTGATCGGAATTGCGACCGCATGTATTGAAAAAACCAGCCTGGATTTTGCCATTCCCCTCTTGTACCTCAAAGATGAAATCGACAAGCTCCACAGTGGCTTTGAAAACCGATCCGCCCGGCCGCATGGACGGGCGGTTTTTGCTGAGGGTCGGATCATAGAGGGTCGGATCATTGCCCGTACAAATGGCAGGCTACCCAGCACTCGGGGGACACTTCCCGCAGTTTCGGCTCCACGGCCCTGCAGACATCCATCACTTTCGGGCATCTCGAATGGAAGCGGCATCCCTTGGGGGGATTGGACGGGCTGGGCAGCTCTCCCTTCAGGATGATGCGCTCCCTTTGCCAGACAGGTTCCGGATCCGGCACCGGAATGGCCGAGATGAGCGCTTGTGTGTAGGGGTGCAGCGGGTTTCGGTACAGCTGTTCCTTCGTCGTCAACTCGACGATCTTGCCCAGATACATCACGCCGACGCGGTCGCTGATGTGCTTGACGACGCTGAGGTTATGCGAAATGAACACATAGGTAAGCCCGTACTCGTCCTGCAAATCCTTCATGAGATTGAGGATCTGGGACTGGATGGACACGTCCAGCGCGGACACCGGCTCATCGGCGATGATCAGCTTGGGCCGGAGCGCCAGGGCTCGGGCTATGGCGATGCGCTGCTTCTGTCCCCCGCTGAACTCGAAGGGCCGCCGGTGCAGATGCGACGAATTCAAGCCCACGCTTTCGAGCAGCTCCACCACTTTTTCCAGCCGCTTTTTCCGCGAGGAATACAGGCTGTGGATAAGCATCGGTTCCTCGATGATCCGCTGGACGCTGTGGCGGGGATTGAGCGAGGAGTTGGGGTCCTGAAACACCATCTGCATTTCTTTCCGCCGGCGCCGCAATTCTCCGGGGTTCAGGCGAAGCAGCGACTCGCCCTCAAACACTACGTCCCCTTCCGTCGGCGGACTGAGCATGAGCAGCACCCGACCCAGGGTCGATTTACCGCAGCCCGATTCTCCCACGAACCCCAGCGTTTCGCCCCGGTACACCGTCAGGGACACGTCGTCAACCGCCTTGACGTGGCCGGCGGTTTTTTTCAGGAATCCCTTGGTGATCGGATAGTATTTTTTGACGTTTTTGGCTTCCAGCAAGATTTCCCTTTCCGGAAAAAAGATTTCCCGCGTTTTCTCCATGTACATCGCTTCCCTCGTGACGAAAGGTTGATGCGGCTAGCGGCACCGGGTTATCGTGCATGCTGCTCCCGGCTGATCCAGCAGGCCGCCCGGTGCCCCTCTCCGACCTGAACCAAGGAAGGCGGCTCTTCGAAGCACCGCCTGGTTGCGTGCTCGCAGCGCGGCGCGAACGCGCACCCTTTGGGCATATCCCTGGGCGTGGGTACGTTGCCGGGAATGCTGTAGAGGCGTCTGGATTCCTGGTCCAGCTGCGGGATGGAACGCATCAAGCCCGCGGTGTACGGATGCTTCGGGTTCCGGAACAGTTCGCGGACGTCCGCTTCCTCCACGATTTTGCCGGCGTACATGACCATCACGCGCTCGCATGTCTCCGCCACGATGCCCAGATCGTGGGAGATCATGAGCAGCGACATGCCTAGCTCGTCTTTCAGCCGCCGGATCAAGTCCAGGATTTGCGCCTGAATGGTCACGTCCAAGGCGGTGGTGGGCTCGTCGGCGATCAGCAGCTTGGGCCCGCAGGCGACGGCCATGGCGATCATGACCCGCTGACGCATGCCGCCGGACAGCTGGTGGGGATAGCCATGAGCGACTTCCTCCGGCCGGGAAATGCCCACTTCCCCAAGCAACTCCACGGATCTGCGGAACGCCTCTCTCCTGCCCATTTTCTTGTGGATCCGCAGCACTTCTCCGATCTGGTCGCCGATTTTGATCAGGGGATTGAGGGACGTCATCGGCTCCTGGAAAATCATGGATATCTGATTGCCCCGGTATTTCGTCATTTCCTTTTCCGGAAGCTCCAGGAGGTTCGTCCCCTCGAAGCGGATTTCTCCCTGCACGATTTCTCCCGGCGGCGTCGGTATAAGGCGCATGATGGAAAGCGAGGTGACGCTTTTGCCGCACCCGCTCTCCCCGACCAGCGCCACGCTTTCTCCCCGCCCGATAGAAAAACGCACGCCGTCCACTGACTTGACCAACCCGTGATCGGTGTGAAAATGCACTTTCAGGTCATTGACTTCCAGCAGCCGATTCATCGGTCGTTCCCCTTTATATGCGCATGAAGCCAGGAGTGCAGCCGCCTGCGGACTTCCCGGATTTTCTCGTTGGCCCTTGTGGGATAGACCCGGTTGGTCAGCAGGACGGACACCAGCTTCAGTTCAGGCACGAGAAAAATCGAAGTTCCCGTAAAGCCGGTATGGGAAAACGCGTCCCATTCCCACTCGCCGAACTCCGGATCGTTGACGACGAACGCGTAGCTCCGTCCGATGTTCATGCCCTCCGTCAGGTTGGAAAACAGCCCCCGCCGGTACGGTTCCGCCAATGGATTGGCGTCGCTGAGCAGCATCCGACCGAAGGTACAGACGTCCTCCGCGTCTGCGAAAAGCCCGGTGTGTCCGCACACGCCGCCCAGCACGTAGGCGTTGTCGTCGTGGACCTCGCCAACCAGTAGACGTCCGCGGAATTCGCTGTACTCCGTAGGGCAGATGCCCTTCCGGTCAGCGGGGGTGAAGCCGATCCCGAACAGGCCGAACGGCTCGAAAATTTCCTTTTTCATGAACGAGGCCAAATCCGTTTGCGCGACCCGTTCGACGAGATACCCTAGGTACTGATACCCAATGCTGGTGTAGACCACCTGCATTCCCGGCTCCGACGCGAGGGGATGGGAGAACAGGATATCATAAAGCTCCCGCTTTGTGGGATACTGCTTGTGAAGTTCTGGGTTGGAAATTAAACCCGCGGTGTGAAGCAGGCATTGTTTTACGGTGATAGACTTTTTTCCCGGCGTGTCCAGTTCCCCCAGGTACCTGGACATCGGGTCGTCCAGGGAAATCCGCCCCCGGCTCGCCAGGAGCAGCACGGCAAAACTGGTAAAGGGCTTGGACACCGATGCCAGATCGAACCGGGTCTCGAAGGTGACGGGCTCCCGGGATTCATACGTGAGCGTGCCGACTTTCTCTTCGATGACAAGTTCGTCTCCCCGATAAACCCGCCATACGGCGCAGGGAAACGCCCTGTCCTGTACCGCCTGTTCCAGAATGGTGGGCATGTCCGTTCCTCCAGCCGGGCTTATTGGACTTTTTCATAGCGGCGGGAAACCCAGTCGCCGACGATGACGCCGGCAAACACAACACTGGTGATCGCCGCGGCGGGAAACACGATAGGCCACCAAGCATTGTAAATGAGCTGCTGCCCTTCCTTCATCATGCCGCCCCAGCTAGGGATGTCCAACGGCACCCCCAGCCCGAGAAAACTGAGTCCCGCTTCCTGGATCATGAACATGGGCATTTGCACGGTGGCCAGCGCGACGGAGGTGGAAATCACGTTCGGCAGGATGTGCACGAACAGAATCCGGCTCGTTTTCGCCCCCAGCGACCGGGTCGCCTCGATCAGCACGCTTTCCTTGAGGGAAAGCACCTGGGACCGAACAACACGGGCATATTCGATCCACCCGCCGACGGCAAGCACAATGATGACGTTGGTGACGGACGCGCCGCCCAGCGCGGCCACCAGCGCGATGGCCAGGATGATGCTGGGGAACGCCATCTGCACGTCAGCGATTCTCATGAACAATTGATCCAGGCGCCGGTAAAAGCCGGAAACGATGCCGACGAAGATGCCCAGCCCCATCGCCAGCAGCGTCGACGTAGACGCGATACCCAGCGAGGTTCGGGCGCCGTACACGATGCGGCTCAAAATATCCCTGCCCTGCATGTCGGTGCCCAGCGGAAACTTTTCCTTGCCCCCTTCCAGGTAGCTCGGGGGCGTCAGGCTGTCGAGCAGGGTTCCGCGATTCGGGTCGTTCAGGGGCAGCCACTGGGCGCAGACCGAAACGAGGATGACCAGCACGATGTAAATGAGCGCGATGGAAAACACGACGTTGTTTCGGACAAACTTGAGCGTTTTCTTTTTCACTCCGCCGATCATCAGTTCCAAACGGGCGTCCCTCCTTTCCGCGCCGGTTCAGTAACGGATCCTCGGGTCGATGACGGCGTACAGCAGGTCGACGATCAGGTTGATGGTCATGATGAAAAACGCGCTGAGCAAAATGCCAGCCTGGACGACCGGATAGTCGCGGTTGTCGATGGCCTGTACCATGGCCTGTCCCAAACCGGGCCAGCCGAACACGGTTTCCGTGATCACCGAACCGCCGAGCAGAATCCCCATCTGCATGCCCAGGATCGTAATGAACGGAATGAGTGCGTTCCGGAAGACGTGGAAAAACATGATTTTCGCTTGTGTCTGTCCCTTCGCCCTCGCCGTCCGGACGAAATCCAGGTTCATCACGGAAGCCAGCGACGTCCGAAGCAGTCGGATGATTTGCGGGGCGCCGAACAGGGCCAGTACGATTGAAGGCATGATCAGGCTCTTTAGGCCCTGGTCGTTCCCCGATGCCGGAAGCCAGTGCAGCTGGACGGAAAACAGCAGAATCAGGAGGATCGCCAGGACGAACCCGGGAATCGCCTGCCCCAGGAACGTCACGGCAATGTAGGCGGACTTGACCCATTTATTGCTGTACATCACGGACAACACCGCGATGGGGACGGCGATGACGAGCATGAGCACAATGGCCGCGATCATCATCTCAACGGTGGCCGGCACCCTTTCCAGGACCACCTCGAGGGCAGGCTGCTGATAGCGGTAGGAGTAGCCGAAATCCCCTCGCAGCAGGCCAGACAGAAAATCCCAGTACTGAACGATCAGGGGACGGTCAAAGCCCATCTGCTTGCGGAAGGCTTCCCGTTCCTCGGGTAACGCGTCGTCGGGCAACAGCAAATTGGTGGGGTCGCCGGTCATATGCAGCACGAAAAAGGCGACGACGGTGGCCCCCAGCAAACTGATGACCATGATGACAAGTCTGCGAGCGAGATAAGCAGCCACGCGACCCCTCCCCTTTGGCTTCCACAGGTGTAATCACCGGCGGGCTTGCCCCGCCGGTGATATGCCATACAGCGTTGTTTATTGGATCGAAGCGGTCTTCATTTCCAGCAGCTGGTCGTACGGCACGCTCCAATTAACGTTCTTGTTGACACCGTACAGGTCGTTGCCCTGGAACAGGTATACCCACGGCGCGTCTTCATGCAGTTTTTTCAGAATGTCGTGCAGCGCCTTTTTACGCTGGTCCGCGTCCGTCATTTGCTTCATGTCGTTGACCATTTTGTCGAACTCGTCGTTGAAATATTTGGCGCGGGGCATGCCTGTGATGAAGAACGTGCTGATCAGCGTGGTCGGGTCGCCCTGCCAGATGGAATAGCCGGAGTTCCACAGCGGAGCCAGCTGGCCGGATTCGTACTTGTCGTCGAATTCCGCGCCCGGCAGCGGTTTGAGGTTCACCTTGATGCCGACGTCCGCCAGCATTTGCACGATCGCCTGGGCGATATCGGTGTAGATGCCGGGTTCCGTGTTCATTTCGATTTCGAACCCGTTCGGATAACCCGCTTCCGCCAGCAGTTGCTTCGCTTTTTGCGGATCGTACGGATACGGTTTGAGGTCCACGTCGGCGCCGAAATTGGACGTCGCCACCGGCGCGGCGATCTGGACGGCGTACCCGCCCATCAGCTTGTCGATGAGCAGTTGGGTGTCAATGGCATAACTGATGGCCTGGCGCACCCGCTTGTCCTGGGTCGGACCCGAAGTATATGCGGTGGACATGTAATAGATCCGGATGCCGTCCGCCTTGTCGAGGCGCAGATTGGCGTTGGATTCAATTGAACCGATGGCCGTCGTGGGCACGCTGTTGATCACATCCACGTCTCCGCTGAGCAAGGCAGCCACGCGCGACTGGGCGTCGGGAATGAACTTGAATTCGACCCCCATTGCTTTCGGAGCGCCACCCCAGTAGTCGGGGTTGGCCTTCAGCTTCAGGCTGCCGTCCTTGACCCAGCTTTCGAAGACGAACGGGCCTGTACCGACCGGATTGCTGTGGAAATATTCTTCCCCTTTTTCCTGGATATAATTGGGCGGCACTATCATTCCCGCGAACAGGGCCAGCTTGTCCGGCACGTAGGGATCCACGGTGTTGGTGTGGATGCGCACGGTATGCGAATCCACGAATTCGACGGATTCGAACGACCTGAGTTCCTGGATGGGCGATTTGCTGCCTTCTTTGAAAACGCGTTCAAGACTGAATTTGACGGATTCCGCGTTGAAATCCTCGCCGTTGTGGAATTTCACGCCTTCCCGCAGCTTGAACTCCCACGTCTTGTCCCCGACGATCTCCCAGGAAACGGCCAGCGACGGCTGCAGCTTGCCGGAGGCGTCCCGGCGGACCAGCGGGTCGAAAATGTTGATCAAAACGGCCTGGTCCGCGTACGATCCCGTCATGTGCGGGTCGCCCGTGGTCAGGCTGCTGCCGACGCCTACCCGGATCACCTTTCCGGCGCCGGCGTCTTGCCCCCCGGCCTGGCCTGTCTGGCCGCCCGGAGTGCTGGTCTGCTCGCCGCCGGACGGGATAGAGCTTCCGCCGCTTCCCCCGGAGCCGACGCAGCCGGTCAGGACCAGCAGGATGGACAGTACCAGCAGGACGATTTTCCACTTGCCGCTTTTCTTCGTGCCCAACATGTTTGGTCTCCCCTTGCTGTTTTGTTTTTTTTTGAATGGGCGGCACTACAGGGTGCTTCCCACTCTTGCCAGGGCGAATTCCTTGTGGCCGGCCAGTTCCGATTTCGTCGGCTCGCCGTTGGCCACTTCGATCATTTTCATCAGCAGCTCTTCTCCGACTTCCGAAATGGGCAGGCCTTCGTCAATGATCCGGCCGGCGTTGATGTCCATGTCTTCGTTCATCCACTCGTAGGTTTTGGAGTTCGAGCAGACCTTGATCACCGGCGAGAGGGAGCATCCGACGGGAGAGCCTCTTCCCGTGGTGAACAGGATCATCTGCGCGCCGCCCGCCGTCTGGCCGGAGATGGTGATGATGTCGAAACCGGGCGTGTCCATGATCCACAGGCCTTTGCCGGTGATTTCGTCGGCAAAGTCAAGAACGCCCTGGATGGGACGGCTGCCGCCTTTCTTGATGCCCCCCAACGATTTCTCGATCAGCGTGGTCAGCCCGCCCTTGATGTTGCCGGGGCTGAGTTCCCCGTCCGCAAGGGTTTCGCCGAGGCGCGAGGATTCTTTCCACATGGTGCTCAGAATCTCGTCGAATTTTTTCTTGCCTTCTTCGGTCACGATCCGCTTTCGCAGATACCGGTCTCCGCCGAAGAAGCCCGGGGTTTCGGACAAGATGACTGTTCCGCCCAGATCGACCAGGCGGTCGGACACATACCCCAGCACAGGGTTCGCCGTCAGCCCGGAGAACGTGTCGGAACCGCCGCATTTCAATCCGATGATGAGATGGCTGATGTCGACCGGTTCGCGCTGCTGCTTTTCCAGTTCCCTTTGCATTTCCCGGACGATGGCCGTGCCCTTGTCGACGGCCTTGGTCGTCCCGCCGCATTCCTGGATGGTAATGTACTCCACCCGTTTGCCTTTGATGTGCTCGGCCAGCAGCGTCGGCTGGACCGTTTCGCACCCCAGGCCGACGATGAGCACCGCGCCGATGTTCGGGTTGTTCCCGGCGCCGATCAGCGTCTTTTTGGTGAGCTCCTGGTCGACGCCGAGCTGCAGGCAGCCCTGCTGGTGGATGATGGGGTTGGCGCCGGTCTGGGCGCTGATTTTTTCCACGACCGTGTTGGCGCAGCCCACCGAAGACATGACCAGCACGTGGTTCCGGATGCCGACTTTGCCGTTTTCCCTTACGTAGCCGTTAAATTTCATGCTGTTTTTGCGCCTCCACTCGTTCAACGAGGATGTCGATGATGTTGTGGACGTGGACGTGCTCTCCGGCTTTGATGTCATGTCTGGCCAGGCAGATGACCTCGCCGTATTTGATCACGGGTTCGTTCGCCCGGATGTCCCGGATGGCCACCTTGTGCCCTTTGGGAATGGGATCCAGGAGCCGGATTTTCTGTTTCAGGTTGGTTTCGACGGTTTCGCCTTTTTCCGCTTCCCGCACGGCCGTCGCCACGTTGTCCCTTTCATCGATGACCACAAAATACTGCATCCGTTTCCGCTTCCTCCCTGTGGGGATCCCGCCATGCGGTCCCGGACGTGATCCGGCGGCTAGCCGATGACGTCCCGGATGACCCTGAGCAGGTTGCCTCCCATGATTTTTTTGACCGCGTCTTCGTCGTAGCCCCTGGCGAACAGTTCCCGGGTGATCACGTGCATCTTTTCAAGATTTTCCAACCCCTTGAGCTCCATGTCAGAATATTCAATCTTTGAACGCTCATAAAAATCCACGGCGTCCTGGGGAGAGTGAACGATGATGTTCAGGCCGATGCCGACGGATTCGATGCCCGCCAGGTTCACGCAATAATCGATGTGCCTCATGAACGCTTCGATGGAAGGTTCGTTGCCGACGTGCGCCGGGTAACAGGTGATGCCGATGACGCCGCCGCGTTCGGCCATCGTTCTGATCTGCTCGTCCGTCAGGTTCCGGCGGTGCGGATAGCATCCGCTGGCATTGGAATGGGACGCGATCACCGGATTTTTCGTCACGTCGAACACGTCCTTTATGGTCTGGGGAGCGGATTGGGTGATATCGATCAGCATCCCCAGGGCGTCCATTTCCTCGATCAGGTTCTTGCCGAATTCCGTCAGCCCCCCGTTGCGCCTCTCCCCGACACCGTCGGCGGACGGGTTGGCTTTGAACCAGGTCAGGATGACGGAGCGGAGCCCCAGGCGGTAAAAGTTTCGCAGCAATGACAGATCTTCCTGGATCGGTCCCGCGCCTTCGATGGTGAACATGAAAGCCACTTTGCCGTCCTTCTTGGCCTGAAGGATCTCGTCTGCTGTGAGACAGAGGACTCCGCCGCTGTTTTCGTTAACGATTTCGTCATAGGCGTGGTCGATGGAGCGGAACGTGCCCAGGGTGAGATCCCGGTCCTGGGTAAACATGATGTCGTCTCCGCCGACGGTGTAAAACTCGAAATCGACGGCGCCTTCCTTCATGCGGGGAACGTGGATGTCCCGGATGAGGCCCTTCACGCCGTGCCGCTCCCTCGCCTTGGCCACTTCGATGGCGTAGTCCCCGTGCATATTGGCGACAAAAATGGTCCGGTGAAACTCCATGATCTCTTCCGGTGACATCGTTTTCAACTTTTGCGGACCCATGGCACGTCTCCTTTTTGTAGTTGGTGGTGGCTTGCGGCTTTGACGGTCAGTCGGTCAGCTGCCCCTGCCGGCGCCGCAGGAATCGCGCACGACGAGGCGAGTGGAATAGACCAGACGGTAGGTGTCGATGTCGTCTTTCGCCGTGCCGTTACGCCGTTGGCGAATAAGCTCCATCAGCCGGCGCGCGCCGTGGTTTCCGAGCTTTCGCTGGAAAACATCTATGGTTGTAAGGGAAGGAGAGATATATTTCCCGGTGGGGCTGTTGCCGAAACCGACGACCGCCATGTCTTTCGGCACGGACAATCCCTGATCCTGAAGCCCCTTGATGAGGCCGATGGCGATCGGATCGTCCGCCGCAAACAAGGCCGTCGGGCGGTTTTTGAGCATGACCAGCTGTTTGGCCAGTTCGTATCCGCTTTCCACTTTGAACTCGCTGCTCGTGATCCAGGTGTCGTGAATATCCACCCCGAAATCGGTAAGGGCCTGCTTGAACCCCGCGAGTTTGCTGCGGCTCGACAGGGTGGTGGCCGGTCCGTTGATGAAACCGATGTTGCGGTGGCCCAGCTTGAGCAGATGCGTCGCGGCCTGGTACGCCCCCGCCTGATTGTCGGCCACCACGGCATGGAGGGGGACCTTGGATGTATAGGTACCGATCGTCAGGACGGGATAATCCCGCCGGGCCAGCTCCACGATGAAGTCTTCCGGAAACTGCCCGCCGATGAGCAGTAGCCCCTCCAGGTTCTGATTCAACAATTCGGGCAGCTCGGACGTATTCTGGAAGCTTTCGATCAGCAGGGAGAATCCCTCCTGCTTGATCTGTTCCTCGACGCCGACCAGGACCTCCGAAATATAGTAATTGGGGTCGTTGGCCGTGCTGTGCCAGGGAAAAAGAACGCCAATTTTTTTGCTAAATTTTTTGTCCTTTTTCAATGAAGAATTTTCGATGGGGTAGCCAAGTTCTCTTGCAAGGGCCAAAATTTTTTCCCTGGTTTCGGGAGAAACCTTGCCCTTGTTGTTGAGTGCGTTGGATACAGTGCTGATGGACACGCCCAGTTTATTGGCCAAGAGTCCTATTGTAACTTTCATGCGTCTCTCCTCTTTGAATTTCAACTAAAAAGTTAGCGAAAAATGAGGTAAAAATCAAGCATATTTTTTGTTTTTTATCAATTCTTTTCCTTATATTTTCGCTTTCCAGGTGCATTTTTTTTTGGGGTAAAAATCTCGGTTCTTCCGTGCCCACCCTCCTTCATCATCTAAATAAAACTTAAACCCGCTTTGGTTGCAATGAAAAAAAGTCCGCCGACTCACGGCGGACTTTCCCGTCAAACCGATTAGTCCTGTCACTTCGCGGCGCCGTCCAGCAGCACGCGCTCGAAGAATTCCAGCTGGCCATTCAGCGAAATCGGATCGCTGAAGTAGAACGACGGCTCATAGATGTAGTAGACCCTGCCTTCCTTGACCGCCGGCAGATCCACGTACATCGGGTCATCCAGGATGTTGGGCGCGCCCGGCGTTTCTCCGGAGATGAAGACATAGTCTCCGACGAATTCCGGCACCACTTCCTCCGAAAGCTGCACATAGCGCTGACCCGTTGTTTCGTATTCCCGCCTCATTTTTTCCGGGTAATTCAAGCCCAGATGGGTGTAGAGAATTTCCGTGCCCCGGCCGTAATTGGGACCATACGCGTAGAACTCGGTCTGGTAATCGCCGATGACGCTGATGACCGCGTTTTTGTCGAACTCCTGCTCGAAACGCTGTTTCGTTACCGCCAACTTCGCTTCCCAGTCCCGGATCTGCTTTTCCGCCTCATCTTTCTTCCCCAGAATTTCGCCGATGTCCACCAGCGTCTCGAGGCGGTTCTGGCGCCTCGTCAGATCAAAGGCGACGGTCGGCGCGATGCTTCTCAGCTTGTCCACGTTGGGGTTCGTGGTGTCGGTGATGATCAGGTCCGGTTGCAGGGCCAGCACTTCTTCCACGCTTTCCTGGGTCAGCAATTGGGCGTCCTTGAGCTGTTCGCCGAAAAACTCGCTGTCTTTGGCATACCCGAACACGCCGACGGGCGTGATCCCCAGGCTGATCAGATGACCCGGATAGTGCCAGGTCGCCACGACGACCCGCTGCGGATGGACCGGCAGTTCAACCGTCACGCCCAGGTCGTCGGTATACGTCCGCTTCTCTGCCTGCGGCGACGCCGTCTCGGACGGCTGCGGCGAGGATTGCGGCGTCGGCTGCCCCTGACCGGACCCTTCGCCGCCCCCCGATTGCCCTTGTCCTCCGCACGCGGCCAGCGCCAGGGCAAGGATCGCGACGGTCAGGATGCTCAGATGCTTTCTCATTCGGCCCCCACTCCCGCAATTTTTCATGATACTGATAATCATTATCACAAAGCGGTTTCATCTTATCACGGGGGAAAAAAGGATGTCAAGGGGGCCGCAACCCTCCTGCCGCCGGTCAATCTCTCAATTTTGCCAGCAGATACAAAAAGTACGGCGCGCCGATCACCGCCACGACGACGCCGGCCGGAATTTTCGCCGGCTGGGTGAGCACCCTGGCCACGGAATCGGCGATCAATAGCAACAGTCCCCCGATCAGCGCCGCCACGGGAAGCACATGTTCATGCCGGTCCCCCACCAGTCGCCGGGTCAGGTGGGGCGCGATCAATCCCACGAAGCCGATCCCGCCGCTGACGGATACGCTGGCCGCCGCGATACCGACGGCCGCCCCCAGGAGCAGCCGCCGCTCCCGCCCCAGCCGGACTCCGAGTCCTGTCGCCGTTTCCTCGCCGACATTCAGCACGTTCAGCACGGGCGCTTTCCAATAAACAAACGGAACCAGCACGGCCAGCCAAGGCAGGAGTGCCAGGACGAAGGTCCAGCTGCCGCCCCAGATGTTGCCCGCCAGCCAGACGGCCATGAACTGGTAGTTTTCAGGGGCCAGGGTCAGCGTGAGCACGATGATGAGCGCCCGGATCCCCAGGTCAATGGCGACCCCCGTCAGGATGAGCCGGATCGGCGCGATGCCGTCCCGGCGCCGGTACGCCAGCGCATAGATGAGCAACGCCGCCGCCCCCGCGCCGGCGAAGGCCAGCATGGGCATCAGATACACCGGTGCCACCGCCGCGGAGGAAAAGAAAAAAATGGACAGGAGCACAGCCAGGCTGGCCCCCGCGCTGATGCCGATGATCCCGGGGTCCGCCAGCGGATTTCGGGCGATGCCCTGCAGCACCGCCCCCGCCACGGCCAGCCCCATACCGACGAGAAACGCCAGGACCATCCGGGGCAGGCGGAACTCGAACAGGATGAGCTCCTGCTGGTCCGTTCCCCGTCCCAGCAGCGTCTTCAGCACGTCCCAGGGGGAGATCCGGATGTAGCCCGTGTTGAGCGCGATCAAGACCGCAAGGAGGGTGAGGATGAACAACGCGAGGATGAGCCGCTGGAATTGTTGTTTTTTCCGAAGCTGGCCTTCCGTCATCCACGGGTGCTTGCCGTTCATATGCCCCTCTCCCCCTTCCCGGCCACGTACAGGAAGAACGGAATCCCGACCAGCGCGATGACCGCGCCGATGGGAATCTCGTAGGGGGGATTGAGGATGCGCGCCGCGAGATCGGCCAGCGTCACGAACACGGCACCGAACACCGCGGACGTCGGAATGATCAGGCGGTAGTCGTAACCCACGATCCGCCGCGCCACATGCGGGACGATCAGGCCGACGAAGCTGACCGCACCCACCACCGCCACCGCCAGCCCCGCCAGAACCACCACGATGATCATGCCGGCAAGCTTCACGCGGGCGACGTTTTCGCCCAGCCCGACGGCGGTCTCTTCGCCCAGGCTGAGGATGGTGACGGACCGCGACATGGCGATCACGGCGGCGAGCGCCGCCAGCAGCCATGGCCCGATCACCGCCAGATGGCTCCACCGGGTGCCGGACACGCCACCCGAGTACCAGAAGGCAAGGTCCTGGCCGGTGTTGAAATACAGTGCGATGCCTTCGCTCAGCGCCCCGAGCAGCGCGCTGACGGCCGCCCCCGCCAGCACCAGCCGGATCGGCGCCAGTCCGCCGCGGGACAACGAGCCGATGCCATAGACCATGGCGGCTCCCAGCGCCGCGCCGGCAAACGAAAACATCACCAGGTATATGTACGGCAGCTCGGGCAAAAGCGCGAAACAAAGCGACAGCGCAAAAGCCGACCCGGCGTTGATGCCCAAAAGGCCCGAATCCGCCAGCGGGTTGCGCGTCATCCCCTGCATGACGGCCCCCGCGACGGCGAAGGCCGCGCCGACCATCGCCGCCCCGATCACCCGCGGCAGCCGGATACCCCAGATGATCTGATGTTCCTGGGAGCCCGCGCCCATCCGCCACATGGCCTCCCATACCGTCAGGAAGTCGATGTTGGCCGCGCCGAGCGACACGGACAACACAAAAGAAAAAAGCAGCACCGCGACACCGGCGGCCAGCATGCCGGCCGTCAGCCTGGGACGCGCGGTCCGTTCGACCTCTCTCAGTTGTTCCTGTGCGTCGTCATGTTCCGCCGGCAAGTTCATCCGTTTTTTCCTGCTCCTCGCGCCGCGCTTCTCATATCGCTCTTGTCGCACCGCTCTGCTCGAACCGCTCTTCTCACGCCGCTCTTTTCACGCCGTGCCCTCCTCCGCCGCACACAGCCGGTACGACAGGCAGATCGGGTTCGAGCTGTACGGGCAGACCGCCAGGTCCGCGTCGATCTGGAACACCCGCCGCAAGTTTTCGCAGGTCATGACTTCCTTCGGCGTGCCCGTCGCCACGACCCGTCCGTCCCGCATGGCGATGAGAAAATCCGAGAAACGGGAAGCGTGGTTCAGATCGTGCAGCACCATGACGATGGTGCGTCCTTCTTCCCGGTTCAGCCGCTGAAGCAGGAGCAGGATTTCCAGCTGGTGCGCCATATCCAGATAGGTCGTCGGCTCATCCAGCACGACGATGCCCGTCCCCTGCGCCAGGGCCATGGCGATCCAGGCCCGCTGCCTTTGGCCGCCGGACAGGGTGCCGATCGGCCGGTCCTTCAGACCGCCCAGCCCGGTCACGTCGATGGCCCAGCGCACGTATTCGTAATCGGTCCGGCTCAGCGTGCCCATCCCCCTGCGATACGGAAAACGCCCGTAGGACACCAGCTCCGCCACGGTAAGCCCCGCCGGGGCATCCGCCGACTGGGGAAGCACCGCCAGCTGCTTCGCCAGTTCCCGCGTATCCTGCGTGTGGATCGCCTTGCCGTCCAGGAAGACCGAGCCGCAGCGCACCTGGAGGATGCGGGCGATGGTTTTGACCAGCGTCGACTTGCCGCACCCGTTCGGCCCGATCACCGTCGTGATTTTTTTCTCCGGAATGGACACGCTGAGATCCCGGATGATCAGTTCCCTTCCGTATCCGACCCCGATGTCTTGGATTTCGATGGCGTTCATTCCCGTCTCCTCCGTCCTAGCTGAACTGCAGCGCGTGCAGTTTGGCAAACAGGCCGTTCTCCCTGGCGAGCAATTCTTCGTGCGTCCCCTCTTCCGCGATGCCGTCTTCCGTAATCACCAAAATCCGGTCCGCGTTGCGGATCGTCCCCAGCCGGTGGGCGATCACGATGGTGGTGCGCCCTTTCGAGAGTTCCTCCAGCGCCTGCTGAATCAGCCGCTCGTTTTCGCTGTCCAGCGCGGAGGTTGCTTCGTCCAGGATGAGGATCGGCGGATTTTTCAGAAACATCCGGGCGATCGCCAGCCGCTGCCGCTGGCCTCCCGACAGCTTCAGCCCCCGTTCCCCGATCTCCGTCTCGTAACCGTCCGGCAATGACGCGATGAACTCCGCCAGATTCGCCCTCCTTGCGGCTTCCTCAATTTCCTCCTGCGCGGCGTCAAGTTTGCCGTAGGCGATATTCTCCCGGATGGTGCCCGAAAAAAGGTACGTATCCTGCTGCACGATGCCGATCTGGGCGCGCAGGGACTCCATCGTCATGTCGCGGATGTCGATGCCGTCGATGGTGATCGATCCCTCGTCCACATCGTAGAACCGGGGAATGAGGGAGCAGATCGTCGTTTTCCCCGCGCCGGAAGGTCCGACCAGCGCCACCGTCGTTCCCGCCTGCACGCAGAACGACAGGTTTTTCAGGATGGGGCGGTTCTGTTCATATCCGAAGCTCACATTGTGGAAACAGATATTTCCCTTCAGGGGAGGCGCCGCAATGGCCCCGGGCCGGTCCCGGACATCCGGCTCGGTGTCCATCAGCTCCACGAACCGCTTGAAGCCCGCCATGCCCTTCGGATAGATTTCCAGAATGGCGCTGATTTTTTCGATCGGAC
>ERZ795043.577-NODE-577-length-27321-cov-38.204687_pt1 | contig 27321 bp, 30 predicted proteins | sample MGYA00375127_ERZ795043 | MGnify/ENA primary metagenome ERZ795043 (study PRJEB30172, sample SAMN05518447) | compost metagenome | isolation source: Feedstock adapted compost from Newby Island compost facility, Milpitas, CA | place: USA:Newby Island compost facility... | reverse complement strand
ATGATATCGACTTATTAGGGTCAGCACCGCCGACTGAGAGGCTCAATAAGTCGATGAAATCGACTTATTGAGATCTGTTTGAGGGCTGAGCCGCCGATTGGAAGCATAATAAGTCGAAGATATCGACTTATTGGGGCCTGCCCTGCCAACTGGGAAGCCCAATAAGTCGATAAAATCGACTTAACGGCATCCGCTATCCCCCCCCCCCGTTCAGAGGCCCAATAAATCGGCGGAGACCAACTCAGCGCCTGTCAAGCGGCTATTTTCACTTCGAATACGCCCGCCGGTATTGCACGGGGACTTCCACGTTGCCGTCGAGCTGGCGCAGCGCCTGGGTAGGCCAGTACGGATTGCGCAAGAGCTCGCGGCCGACGGCGATCAGGTCGGCGTCGCCGCTGGCCAGCGCATGCTCGGCCAGATTCGGGTCCTCCAGCTTGCCGACGGCGATCACCGGCACATTCAAGGCCCGTTTGACGGCCCGCGCATGCGGCAGCTGAAAGCCCGGATACGTGACAGGCTTGCGCTCCGGGGGAAGTTCGCTCTCGCCTCCCGTGGACACGTCGAACATGTCCACGCCGGCGTCGCGGTATGCGCGGCAAAGCTCGATGGCGTGATCAAGGCCGTAGCCGCCTTCGGCGTATTCCGCGGCGGAGATGCGCATGATGAGAGGCATGTCCGGCGGGATGACCGCCCTTACGGCGCGGACGACTTCGACGCCGAATTTGGCAGGGTCGGCGAACTCATCCTTCCTTTTGTTGTTTATGGAAGGCGAATGATACTGATGGATCAGATAGCCGTGGGCCCCGTGCAGCTCGATGGTGTCAAAGCCGGCTTCCACCGCGCGCCGGCATGCGTCGGCGAATTTGCCGATGATCTGCCAGGTTTCCTCGGTGGTGAGCATCCGCGGCTTTTTGAAGTCCGGCGAGTAGGGCTCATCGGTGCTGCTGACAGGCACTTCGGCGTCCATCGCTTTGCGGCCCGCATGGGCAATCTGGACGCCGATCTTGGCCCCGTGGGCGTGGACGGCATCGACGATCCGGCGGAATGCGGGAATCTGCTCGTCGGACCAAAGCCCGAGGTCCAGATTGGTAATCCGGCCGTCCGGCTCCACGTCGGTCATTTCCATGATAATCAGGCCTGCTCCGCCTATAGCACGCGAAACATAATGCACATAATGCCAATCGTTCGGGATACCGTCCATCGCATTTACGGAATATTGGCACATCGGCGGCATCACGATCCGGTTTTTCAGTTCCAGGCTTTTCAGGCGAAACGGCTGCCCCAAATGGCTCATTCGCGCTTTTCCTCCTTGTGCTGCTGTTCGGTAGTTTATTCCATTTTAACGGATCGGCGCCACCGCCGCAAAAAAAGAAACGGACCGCTCCACCGGCGGCCGGAAGGCTAAATTGGCGTCATGCGGCCCATTTTCGAAATGAAGCGGCCCAATTCAGATCAGCAAGGTCAAAACCAGCAAATCATACAGCACGAGAGGCAGAATGAAAGAGCCATAACCGAACGGGTAGCCCCACGGGCTGAAAAACCGCTGGTCCCGCACCGCCAGATACAGATGGCTGCCGCTGGTGCCGACCACCATTCCTTCGTACACTTCCCCGTCCACCGTTTCCACGCGGACCATGCGGTACATGCATTTTCCGCACAGTTCGGCGAGCTTCTTCCGGGTGGATTTTACCTGTTCGGACCAGGCGGCATCGGCCTGATAAAGCCTTTGCGGACCGCTGCTCCGGTATTGTTCGCTAAGCATAGGCATTCCTCCCTGCATATTCTGTTTCATGCTATGCGAATGCCCAGGTGTCGGTGCAAAAAGCGGAAGTTGCGCAAGGATTGTCAGACAATGTATGTTATAATGAAGGGCGAGCAAAGAGCCGCATGCCGGCCGGCGTGCGGATATGCCGTTTTGTATGACGAGAGGGAGGAAAAGCATGGGGCGGCTCGTGATATGTGATCATCCGCTGATCCGGCACAAACTAACCATTATAAGGGACAAAAACACGAATACGAAGCAATTCCGCGAACTGGTGGACGAAGTGGCCATGTTGATGGCCTATGAATTGACGCGCGAGCTGCCGCTGGAAGAGGTGACGGTGGAGACGCCTGTGGCGACAGCCAAGGGGTGGCAAATTTCCGGCAGGAGCGTGGGGCTGGTGCCGATTTTGCGGGCCGGCCTGGGCATGGTGGATGGGGTGCTCCGCATTTTGCCGTCCGCCAAGGTCGGGCACATTGGCATGTACCGCGACCATGAGACGCTGAAGCCGGTGGAATATTATATAAGCCTGCCCACGGATGTGGCGGAGCGGGAGCTCATTGTGATCGACCCGATGCTGGCGACGGGCGGTTCGGCCTGCGCGGCTATCGACATGCTCAAGCAAAGGGGCTGCAAGCCGTCCAAGCTGATGTGCCTGATCGCGGCGCCGGAAGGGGTCCAGGCGGTCCAGGAGCGCCATCCGGAAGTGGACATTTACCTGGCGGCGCTGGATGAAAGGCTGAACGAGCACGGATACATCGTTCCCGGCCTGGGCGACGCCGGCGACCGGCTGTACGGCACCAATTAATTAAGGTACGTAAGGCGCGGATGAGGCGGCTGAACAAAAAAAAGATGCGCCGGTTTATAAGGAGAGAAACAAAATCGTGGGCAAGATCAAGGTCATGACCATATTCGGCACGCGGCCGGAAGCGATCAAGATGGCGCCGCTCGTTCTGGAACTGCGCCGGCGTCCGGAAAAGTTCGAGACGGTCGTGTGCGTGACCGCACAGCACCGCCAGATGCTGGATCAGGTGCTGTCATTTTTTCGCATCCGGCCGGAGTACGATCTCAATGTGATGCAGGAGCGCCAGTCCCTCACGCAGACGACGCTGCGCGTGATCGAAGGGCTGGAGCCGGTGCTGGCGGAAGCCAGGCCGGACATTGTGCTGGTGCACGGCGATACCCAGACGACTTTTCTGGCAAGTTACGCGGCGTTTTTGCAGCAGATTAAGGTGGGCCATGTGGAAGCGGGCTTAAGAACGTGGAACAAGATGGCCCCTTACCCGGAGGAAATGAACCGGCAGCTGACGGGGGTTTTGGCGGACATTCATTTTGCGCCCACCGAATGGTCGGCGGGCAATCTGCGGAAGGAAAACAAACCGCCGGAAAGCATCTATGTGACCGGCAATACGGTGACGGACGTGTTCCGGTACACGGTGGACCAGCGCTTTACCCACCCGGTGCTGGAGTGGGCCGCGGGCCGGCGGATGATCCTGATGACGGCGCACCGCCGCGAAGCCATCGGCGAACCGCACCGCAACATTTTTCGCGCCGTCAGGCGCATCGCCGACGAATTTTCGGACGTGGCCGTCGTCTATGCGGTGCATCCGAACCCGGCCGTGCGGGAGCCGGCGGAAGAAATCCTCGGCGGCCATCCCCGCATCCGGCTGATCGAGCCGCTGGACGTGTTTGAGTTCCACAATTTTTATCCCCACACTTACATGATCATGACCGACTCCGGCGGCCTGCAGGAAGAGGCGCCTTCGTTCGGCGTGCCGACGCTGGTGCTTCGGGAGACGACGGAGCGGCCCGAAGGGATCGAGGCCGGCACGCTGCTTTTGGCCGGAACGGGCGAAGAGCGCGTCTACGAATGCGCCCGGGCGCTTTTGACGGACGACGCTCTGTATCAGCGCATGAGCCGGGCTGCCAACCCTTACGGCGACGGACAGGCTTCCCGCCGCATCGTGGAGGCGATCCTGCATTATTTCGGTCAAGGCGAGCGGCCCGAGCCGTTTCGCCCGCGGACGGCAAACCGGAGCATCCCTGGCTGAACCCGGGGCGGATGCGCAGGTTTGCCGATCCCTACGGAATTGGGGGCCGCCCGCGAATCATAAACGTAAAAGCGCAGCCAACACTGTCCGGCGGAATTTTCCAGCCCACAGCATACAGTTGGACTGTACGGTTGGCAAATGCGCCGGACGCTTGATTTTAAGCGATTTTTCGCGATTTCCGTTCACATAATATTTGCTTTTGCATTCATTGACAAAATTTAAGACGGAAAGATACAATAATCTTTGGTGCATCGGGGGATAAGGCTTACATAGCGGCCGTTTCCCTGCAGCGGCATTAAAGGAGCGAGGGTGGATGACGGATTCTCCGCGCGGATCCAAGCCTCCCACGGATGAAAATCCGTGGAAAACGGCGGCTCTTGTCATGGGACTCGGTGTGGAGCTGGCGGTTTGTGTCGGGCTTGGATGGTGGCTGGGCGACGCTTATGACCGGCGGAACGGGACCGAGTGCGGCTACCTCGTTGGCGTGATCGTCGGCCTGATCGCCGGAATAGGATCCGCCATTTCGTTAATCCGCAAATTTGTGCAGAATCGGAGTCCGCGATGAAAGACTTGCCTTCCTTGCTGCTGAGACACACGCGACTCACGCTATTTTTTTTGTCCATTGGCTGTTTGGGATGGGCGTTTCGGCCCGATCTCAAGCCGATTTTTGGCGGATTCCTGATCGGGGTGGCGGGAGGATACCTGATGTCTTTGCACCTCGCCTGGAAACTGCAGACCATCGCGGCGCAAGCCGCGGCGGGAAACTATCGGCGGTTCGGCCTGTTCGGCTTTGTGCCGCGCGCCGCCATCGGCGTGCTGGCTGCCGTCGTTTCCGTCCGCTATCTGCAGTTTAATCTTGCAGCCACAGCGGCTGGTTTATTGGCAGGGCCGTTGGTCACACTGTTATTGGGATTAGCAGCCGCAACCCGCCCGCAGGGCGGGCACTCCGCAGGTGAAAGGGGTGAAAAGCGCTAAGATGGAGCATTTGTCGCCGATTATCCTGATAGGCGGATTCCGGCTGGATTTGTCCGCCTTGTTCATGATCGTGCTGTCCAGCGTGATCGTCTTTGTTCTTTGCCGTCTGGCTGTCCGCAACCTGTCGGTGGAAAAGCCCGGCAAACTCCAAAACTTCCTTGAATGGGTCGTGGAGTTTGTGCAAGGCATTATCGGACAAGCCATGGATGCCAAGCTCGGCCGGCCCTATCTGACGCTCGGCCTGTCGCTGATCCTCTACATTTTCGTCTCCAACATGCTGGGCTTGCCGATCGGTATCGTGACGGAAGCGCATGACGCTGAGCACGCCGCCTTCTTCGGCATTCCGTTGTATGTGCCGGGCGCGCACGAGCATCTGGCCTTCACGTGGTGGAAATCGCCCACCGCTGACGCCTCAATGACGATGGCTCTGGCCATCATCGTGATTGTGCTCTCGCACTTCCAGGGACTCCGCACCAACACGAAGCACTATCTGCAGCACTACACGCACAACCCGAACATCGTTTTCCTGCCGATTCACCTCATTGAAATCGTGTCCAAGCCTCTGACGCTCGGCCTTCGTCTATTCGGCAACATTTACGCGGGCGAAGTGATGATCGGCGTCCTCCTGGGACTGGGTGCCGTCGGCATCCCGGCCCTGATGGTGTGGCAAGGCTTCAGTATTTTTGTGGGCTGCATTCAGGCCTACGTCTTCACCATGCTGACGATGGTGTACATCTCGCAGGCCATCTCGCATGGAGATCACTAAGCAAGAAACCCTGAAGAACACCAAATTACAATTAGAAGATTGAGGAGGATTTACACATGGATTACGGAATTCTGGCAGCTGGTATCGTATTCGGATTGGGGGCTCTCGGCGCCGGTATCGGCAACGGTCTGATTTTCAGCAAGACGGTGGAAGGCATCTCCCGTCAACCGGAACTTCGCGGCGCTTTGACGGCTACGGCGTTCATCGGTGTGGGTCTGGTCGAAGCTATGCCGATCATCTCCCTCGTTTTGGCGTTCATGTGGCAATAATTGCGCATTTTCAAGGCGCGGAGAGCCGCCGGCCTCCTCGCCTTCCTTTTGCCACGGCATTTGACGCGGTCAGACACGGCCTGAAAGGAGTGAAGTTCCGGTGAGTTTCGTATGGGAAAATTTTGTGATTCAGCTTGTGGCGTTTCTGATTTTGCTGTATCTCCTGCAACGCTACGCGTTCAAGCCGCTGTTCGGCGTCATGGAAAAGCGCCGGCAAATGGTGCTGGAACAGATGGAAACGGCGCAGAAAAATCGCGATGAAGCCCAAAAGCTGCTCGAAGAGCAGAAGCAGGCGCTCCAGCAAGCGCGCAAAGAAGCTTACGAGATTATTGAGCAAGCCAAAGCGACGGGCGCGAAGCAGGCGGAAGACATCATCGCCGCCGCGCGCAGCGAGGCTGCCCGCCTGAAAGAAGAGGCGCTCCGCGACATCGAATCCGAGAAGAACAAGGCGGTGGTTGCGCTGAAAGCTCAGGTCAGCGGCCTGTCCGTCATGATCGCATCCAAAATTATCGAAAAGCAAATCGACGAGCAAACCCAGCGTGAACTGGTTGAAAAATATCTCCAAGAGGTGGGGAACCAGTCATGAGCCTTGGATCGGTCGCTATCAAGCGCTATGCCAAGGCGCTGTTTGAGCTTGCCCAAGAGCAGGGGATTGCGGCGGAAGTGGAAGGCGAGCTTGCGGCCATTGCCGAGGCTGTCGAAAACACCCCCGAAATCCGTTCATTCCTGACGGCACCCGGCATTTCCGCAGACCGCAAGGTGGAGGCCATCGCCGCAGCGCTCGGCGGACAAGCTTCCCAGATCGTTCTGAACACGATGGGCCTGCTCATCCAGCGTGGCCGGCAAACCGAAATTCCGGGTCTGCTCGAGGCCTATCGCCGGATTGCCGGCGAAGCGCTCAAGCGCGTGGACGCCATCGTGACTTCGGCACAGCCTCTTGGCGAAGAAGAGTTGAAAAAGCTGGCGGCCCGTTTTGGGGAACTGACCGGCAAAACCGTAAGAGTGAAAAATGTGGTCGACCCTTCGCTGCTTGGCGGGCTCACCGTGCGCGTCGGAGACACGCTGTACGACGGCAGCCTGCGCGGCAAACTGGATCGGCTTTCGAAACAATTGCAGACATCCGTGTAAACAATGCGAGAAGAACAGGGGTGAAACGAGTTGAGTATCCGGCCTGAAGAGATCAGCACGCTGCTCAAGCAGCAGATTCAGAACTATAAATCCGAGATCGAAGTCGCTGACGTCGGCACGGTCATCACCGTCGGCGACGGGATCGCCCGCGTCCACGGCCTGGAAAAATGCATGGCCGGCGAGCTGGTGGAGTTCCAAAACGGCGTCGTCGGCATGGCCCTCAACCTGGAAGAAAATAACGTCGGTGTCGTCATCATGGGTCCGTACACCGACATTCGCGAAGGCGACCAGGTGAAACGCACGGGACGCATTGCGGAAGTTCCCGTGGGCGAGGCCCTGCTGGGACGCGTCGTCAATGCGCTGGGTCAGCCCATCGACGGCGGCGGCCCGATCGAAACGCCGCACCGCCGGCCCATCGAATCGCCGGCACCCGGCGTTATGGCGCGCCGCTCGGTGCATGAGCCGCTGCAAACCGGCATCAAGGCCATCGACTCCATGATCCCGATCGGCCGCGGCCAGCGGGAACTCATCATCGGCGACCGTCAAACCGGCAAAACGCAAATTGCCATTGACACGATCGTGAACCAGAAAGGCAACGGCGTCAAATGCATTTACGTCGCCATCGGCCAGAAGCAATCCACCATTCGCCGCGTGGTCGAAACGCTGCGCCAGCAAGGCGCCCTCGACTACACCATCGTGGTGGCGGCCAGCGCTTCCGAACCGGCGCCGATGCTGTACCTGGCGCCTTATGCGGGCTGCGCCATGGGCGAATATTTCATGTACAAAGGCGAACACGTGCTGGTGGTTTACGACGACCTGTCCAAACAGGCCGCCGCATACCGCGAGCTGTCCCTCTTGCTCCGCCGTCCGCCGGGCCGCGAAGCGTATCCGGGTGACGTTTTCTACCTGCACTCCCGTTTGCTCGAGCGGGCTGCGAAGCTGAACGACGAATGGGGCGGCGGATCGCTGACGGCTCTGCCGTTCATCGAAACGCAAGCCGGCGACGTGTCGGCGTACATTCCGACGAACGTCATCTCCATTACGGACGGCCAGATCTTCCTGGAAGCCGACCTGTTCTACTCCGGTCAGCGCCCCGCCGTCAACGTGGGTATCTCCGTTTCCCGGGTAGGTGGCGCCGCGCAAATCAAGGCGATGAAAAAAGTGGCCGGTTCGCTCAAACTGGACCTGGCGCAATACCGCGAACTCGCCGCGTTTGCGCAATTCGGCTCCGACCTGGACAAGGTTACCCAGGCCCGCATCAACCGCGGGATGCGGACGATGGAAGTTCTCAAGCAAGGCATCAACCAGCCGATGCCGGTAGAAAAGCAGGTCGTCTCCCTCTTCGCGGTAACGAGAGGTTATATGGACGACATTCCGGTGCAGGATGTGCGCCGCTTTGAAGCGGAACTCCTGGCGTACATTGATGCCAAGCATCCGGAAATCTACCAGTCGATCCGCGACACGAAAGATTTGACCGAAGACAACGAAAAAGCTTTGATTGAAGCGATCCAGGCGTTCAAGAAAGGCTTTGCCGTAACGGCTTAAACGGTTTGAGAGACCGCTCTGGCCGGACCGCCCGCAAGGAAGCTCGCGGGCGGCGGTCAGCAAAAAGGTGGTGAATATGGAATGGCTAAAGGGATGCGTGAGCTGAGACGCTCGATCCGAAGCAAGCAAAACATGAAGCAGATCACGAAGGCGATGGAAATGGTCTCCGCCGCGAAGCTCAAGCGCGCGCAGCAGGCGGCCCTTGCCGCACGGCCGTACGCCGAGAAGCTTCGCGAAGTGGTGTTCAGCATCGCCACCGGATCCGGCGACATCAAGCATCCGATGCTGCAGGTGAGAGAAGTCAGGAAGACGGCTTACCTCGTGATCACCTCTGACCGCGGCCTGGCTGGGGGCCTGAACTCCAACCTTCTGCGGCAGCTTATGGCGCGCATCAAGGAGCGGCACAAGTCCTCGGATGAGTACGCGGTGTTTGTCATTGGGCGCAAAGGGCGCGATTTCCTCAAGCGGCGCAACATTCCGATTGCCGGCGAAATCACCGGCCTTTCGGATTCGCCGACCTATCATGACATCAAGTCCATTGCGAAGGCCGCCGTGCAAGGATTCGAAGACGGTTCCTATGACGAGCTGTATCTCGTCTACAACGAATTCCGCAGCGCCATTTCGCAGGTGCCGCGCATCAAGAAGCTGCTGCCGCTGGATGCAAGCGAGCTGGGAGAGTCCAAGACCGAAGGGCCCAAAGCGTTTTACGAGTATGAGCCGTCCGCGGAAGAAGTGCTGCAGGCGCTTCTGCCCAAGTATGCCGAAACGTTGGTCTACAGCGCGGTGCTGGACAACAAGGCTAGCGAGCACGGCGCGCGGATGACCGCGATGGGCAATGCGACGAAGAACGCGGAGAAGATGATCGCGCAGCTGACGCTGCACTACAACCGGGCGCGCCAGGCCGCGATTACGCAGGAAATCACCGAGATCGTCGCAGGCGCCAACGCGCTGCAATAACGTGATTGAAATTCAGTAACCGGGAGGGAAACGCATGAACAAGGGACGCGTCATACAGGTTATGGGCCCGGTCGTCGACATTGAATTTGAAGGCGGCCATTTGCCTGACATCCTGAATGCGATCCGCATTGAGCATAAAGCGCAAAACGAAAAAGAGCGCGACGTCAACCTGACGGTCGAAGTCGCAACGCACCTCGGGGACAACATCGTCCGCTGTGTTGCCATGGCTTCGACGGACGGCCTCGTTCGCGGCATGGAAGCCGTGGACACGGGCGGCCCGATTACGGTGCCGGTGGGTCCGGCCACGCTGGGCCGCGTCTTCAACGTGCTGGGAGAACCGATTGACAATCTGGGCGAGGTGGACCGCTCGCTGGCTTACCCGATTCACCGCCCCGCTCCGGAATTCGAGCATCTGTCCACCACCACCGAAATGCTTGAAACGGGCATCAAGGTCGTCGACCTGATCGCGCCGTACACGAGAGGCGGTAAAATCGGCCTGTTCGGCGGCGCCGGCGTCGGCAAAACCGTTTTGATGCAGGAGCTCATCCACAACATCGCCATGGAGCACGGCGGTATTTCCGTGTTTGCCGGCGTGGGCGAACGCACCCGCGAAGGCAACGACCTGTATCACGAAATGAAAGAGTCCGGCGTTATCTCCAAGCTGGCGATGGTGTTCGGCCAGATGAACGAGCCGCCGGGCGCGCGCCTGCGCGTGGCGCTGACGGGCCTGACGATGGCGGAATATTTCCGCGAAGAAGAAGGCCGCGACGTGCTGCTCTTTATTGACAACATCTTCCGCTTCACCCAGGCCGGCTCCGAGGTTTCCGCGCTGCTCGGCCGCATGCCGTCCGCGGTCGGTTATCAGCCGACGCTGGCAACGGAAATGGGCCAACTGCAGGAGCGCATCACCTCGACCAAGCGGGGGTCGATCACGTCGATCCAGGCGATCTATGTGCCCGCGGACGACTACACCGACCCGGCTCCGGCTACGGCGTTCACCCACTTGGACGCAACGATCAACCTGGAGCGGAGCATCGCCGCCATGGGGATTTTCCCGGCCGTGGACCCGCTGGCTTCCACGTCCCGGATCCTGGCGCCGGAAATCGTCGGCGAAGAGCACTACCATGTGGCGCAAGGCGTAAAACAACTGCTGCAGCGCTACAAGGAACTGCTGGACATCATCGCGATCCTCGGTATGGACGAACTGTCCGAGGAAGACAAGCTGGTCGTGCACCGCGCCCGCCGCGTGCAGCTGTTCCTGTCGCAGCCGCTGCACGTCGCCGAAGCGTTTAACGGCATTCCGGGCATTTACGTGCCGGTTAAAGAAACGGTGCGCAGCTTCAAGGAAATTCTCGAAGGTAAGCATGACGACCTTCCGGAACCGGCTTTCCACAACGTGGGCACCATTGAAGATGCCATCCGCAAAGCCGAAAGACTGGCGAAAGAGGCGGCGATGGTTTGAGCAGCCGTCTTGAGGACCGGGAGGGATCGAAATGAGCACCCTGCGACTGGAAATCGTCACCCCCGAACGGAAGGTGTACGAGGAAGACGTCAATATGGTCGTCGTCAAAGGCGTGGAGGGTGAACTCGGTATCCTGCCGAATCACATTCCGCTGGTGACGCCGCTGAAGATCGCGCCGGTCAAGGTCAAGAAAGACGGCGCCAAGGACGAGTTTATCGCGGTCCACGGCGGCTTCATGGAAGTGCGCAAGGACAAGGTCGTGATCTTGTCGGAAGCGGCGGAACGCGGCGAGGACATCGACGTGCTCCGCGCCAAGCGGGCCAAAGAGCGCGCCGAAAGACGGCTGGCCGAAAGAAGCGCAGAGATTGACATGGTCCGCGCGCAGCTGGCGCTGCAGCGCGCGCTGACCCGCCTTGCGGTGGCGGGCAGCGGAGACTGATAAACAAGTTTTCGCGCGGTGAAACAAAACCCGCGGGATTGGCCTGAATGGCTGATCCCGCGGGTTTTTTTAATTTAAAATAAGATCGAAGAATCTTGAAAAAATTGTCATTATAGGTGCACTATTTATCCATAAAAGCGGAAACGGATATGTGAATGTAGAACTGGCAAGCAGCCTGCCGCAAGGCTCGCAGGTGGAACTGGTCGGACACTTTGAAAATGTGTTTGTGCTGGCGGCGGAAATCCGGATTTCGATTCCCGCGGGTTTGGTCGGCATGCTGGAAGTAAGCGATAAAGCGAAAAACGCTGCGATTGAATTGGGAGCCGAAGCCTTCATTGCTGATCTGGTGCTGAACGCCGTTACGGAAGTGCTGGGCCAGGGGACGGTGCAAAAAGCGACGGTCAACGAAGGCGCCGCGGGTTCCAAATTTGCAAAGGCGCCGGGACAATTGGGAAGCAACGCGGCACATACGGTTTTGATCGCGTTCGCGGGCGGAGGCGGCGGAAGTTCCGGCGGCGGATTATCGAAGTGCGGAGAAGCGGACATCGCGTTGGGAAAACCGGAAAGAAGATCCCTGTCATGGATATGCAGTTCATAACCATGGGTCAGATCTTCCTGATGCAAAGATACATCAGCTTCGACATTACCGATATGAAAGGAACGGTAACGCAGCTGCCGGATCCCATGTCGAATGGAATTTTTGTCCTTGAAATTGGGGAAATTCCAGACGCGAATCGGGATTAAACCGAAAAACAATGTAAGCCGCAAAGTGTTCGAGGACGATCGCCTGAAATCGAGTACGCCTCAGCAAATACCGGACAAATTTTTGCGCGTGGCTCTTTATGGCGACAACTTGAACCCCAAACGGTGCTGGCCGTTGCGGTCGATGAAAATCACATGGCGGACGGATATACGCCCGCTAGGAACTGGCAGCCTCAATAAATAAGCGGCAACGAAACCCGTGAGTCATCCCCGCACGGAATGACTTCGCGGGGTTTCATGTTGACAGGGGCTGTCTTTGCTTCCTTGGCAGGTTGCGGTACAATTTCAATGACAATAGACAGCAGCGGAAAAAGGGAGTGCGAGCCAATTGACCGTTGAGGATGTGGTCATCATCGGCGCCGGGCCGTGCGGACTGTCGGCGGCGGCGGAAATTCAGGACAAGGGGTTTCATCCGGTCATTATTGAAAAAGAAAACATCGTCCATTCCATCGCCTGTTACCCGACGCACATGCAGTTTTTCAGCACGCCGGAGCTTCTCGAAATCGCGGGGATTCCGTTCGTGACGCCTCATGACAAGCCGTACCGGATCGAAGCGCTGCATTACTACCGCACCGTGGCGGAGCGCAAAAACTTGCGCATCCGGCGCTACGAGAAAGTGACGGGCGTGGAAAAACGGGAGGACGGGCTGTTTGCGGTTCATTCCGTCCGGCGGACGGGCGAAGAGCGGACGACGCTGGCGAAAGCGGTGGTGGTGGCCACCGGCTATTTTGACCATCCGAACCGCCTCGGCGTGCCCGGCGAAGATTTGCCGCACGTGTCCCACTTTTTCCGGGAAGCGCACCCGTATGCCGGCACGCGAGTCGTGGTGATCGGCGGCAGCAATTCGGCGGCGGACGCCGCGCTGGAACTGGAGCGGGTGAAGGCCAAGGTGACCGTGGTGTACCGCGGCGAATCCGTATCCGCCAACATCAAGCCGTGGGTGCGGCCGCTTTTTGACAGCCTGGTGAGCAAAGGGAGAATCGAGCTCAGGCTGAACGCGCATGTTACCGCCATCAGCCCGGATGAGGTGACGGTGCGCTGCGGCGGCGTGACCGAAAACATTCCTTGCGATTTTGTGCTGGCGATGACGGGCTTCAAACCGGACCGCGGTTTCTTGCGGGCGATGGGCATCCATGCCCCCGACGGGGATTCGCCGCCGGCCTACGACCCCGAAACGATGGAAACGAACGTGCCGGGCCTGTATCTGGCGGGGGTCGTCGTCTCCGGCAAAAACGCCAACGAAGTGTTCATCGAAACCGGACGATTCCACGGCCGCAAAATCGCGGAACATCTCGCCCGTTCACGCATTTGACAAAGAAAATGCCCGATGCAGGAAGGATATGGTGCCGCCGGTGACGAAATGGGATGCATACATCCCAAAATGGAGAAAGTAAGACAGTGCGAACAAAATTTTGTCAAAAGGATGGTGTGTTCGAGATGGCTACGGATATCCAAAACACGCTGGGCAAGGCGCTGAACACGCAGCTTTCGAACTGGGCGGTTGTCTATTACAAACTGCATCACTTCCACTGGTACGTGAAAGGCGAGCTGTTTGACGTGCTGCACGCCAAATTCGAGGATTTGTACAATCTGGCGGCCGCAAAGCTCGATGAGCTGGCGGAACGCATGCTGACCATCGGCATCAAACCCGTTTCCTCGATGAAAGAATATTTGGCGAGCGCCAGCATTGCGGAAAATGCGGCCGAGCAGACAACGGCTTCCGCCATGCTGGAAAACGTGGTATCCGACTTCGGCCGCATGGCGAAGGAATTGCTGGAGGCGGCCGACCTGGCGGAAGATCAGGCAAATGACATCGTGACGGCCGATCTTTTGCGCGAGCAAGCCGGCGAGCTGCAAAAGCAGGTCTGGATGCTGAACGCCACGCTGGGGAAATGACCGCGCCTGGCCCATGAGCCGGCAATGCAGGCACAGCCCGCTTTCGGGAGCCTTTTGCGCGCCCGAAAGCGGGCTATGCGCTTCCACGGCACGTTTTTGAAAGCGCTACTAACATGGACTTGAATAATGCCATTTGTTATAATTGGGAAGGAAATTTGACCCTCGCCGAATGGCCGGGAGGCGGTTTCCACACCACGCGAGAGCGGAGGGTTGTCATGGACAAGTACATTAACTCGTACGTGATCGTCTCGATTTTCCTGATCTTGGGTATCGTGTTTCCGATTGTCGTTTTGACCGTTGGCAAGCTGCTTCGTCCGCACAAGCCCTCACCGGGCAAAGCCATGATTTATGAAAGCGGAAACGAACCCGTTGGCGGCAGCCAAATCCGCTTTAACGTGCGCTACTATTTGTACGCGCTGATGTTTGTCGTTTTTGACGTGGAAACGGTATTTCTTTATCCATGGGCCGTAGCCTATAACAAGCTCGGTCTTTTTGCTTTGATAGAAATGTTTATCTTTATCGGGCTGCTCATGATCGGCTGGCTCTACGCTTGGAAAAAGAAGGTGTTTCAATGGAACTCGATTTAGAGAAAATCACGCCTGAAGAAGAAGAGGAAATCCGGCGCAACGTGTTTCTTGGCACCCTCGAACAGCTCAAGGGATGGGCGCGCAGCCATTCGCTGTGGCCGCTTACTTTCGGGCTGGCCTGCTGCGCCATCGAGATGATGACGGCGGGCGCCCCGCACTATGACCTGGACCGGTTTGGCGTCATGTTCCGCGCATCGCCGCGCCAAGCCGACGTGATGATCGTGTCCGGCACCGTAACGAAGAAAATGGCGCCGCTGGTCAAGCGCCTGTACGACCAGATGCCTGAGCCCAAATGGGTCATCGCCATGGGTTCCTGCGCCACCGCGGGAGGCCCATATGTCAAATCGTATTCCGTTGTCAAAGGCGTGGATCAGATTGTGCCGGTGGACGTCTATATCCCTGGCTGCCCGCCGAATCCGGCGGCGCTGATCTACGGCATCAACAAGCTGCAGGAAAAAATCCGCCTTGAAGCCAAGACCGGAAAGCGGGTGACCGGCTGATGAGCGAGGAAAACAAACGGGAAAACGAAGCGGCGGAGGCTGCGGAGAAACAGGCGGCCGAAGCGCCTGAAGCGGCTAATGCGGAAAAGGCGGAAGCGGTAAAAGCGGAAAGCGCCGAAACCGCAAAAGCCGAAAGCGCGGAAGCGGCGCAGCCGGCTGAGGCGAAGGAAGCGGCTCCGCAGGCTGCGGCGCCGGAAACCGCCGCATCGGAAACATCCCAACCGGCAGAGAAGCAGGCGGAAGAGGCCAAACCGGAATCGGCTCCCGCGCCGGCTGCCGCTGAGGGCGAAGCGCCCCGGCCGCGCCGCCAGGAGACCGAGGAGGAAAAAGCGGCCCGGCGCAAAGCCGCATTGGAAGCCCGCGAGCGGGCCAAAGCGGCCGCGGCGCAAGGCCGGGCCGCCGGGCAAGAGGCGACTGCCGCCGGCAGCGAAGGCGGAGCGGAAGCGCCGCCCAAACCGCCGAGCCCCAATCAGCCGCGGCTGGATCGGGCGGCGGCCCTTATTCGCGAACATGTGGCGCAAGACGCGGTGGAGGAAGCCTACATTAACGAGCCGAACGGCGATCTGCCCACGCTGGTGATCAAGAATGAGCATTGGCTTCAGGCCGCGCGCCTGTTCCGCGATCACGAGGAACTGAAATGCGCTTACTTGCGGAACATCACCGGAGTGGACTACGAGACCTACATGGAAGTGGTCTATTATCCGCTGAACATGGGAAAGCATGAAATGTACTGCATCAAGGTGCGCACGGACCGCGAGCAGCCGAAAGTCCCGTCCGTGACCGGCGTATGGGAAACGGCCAACTGGCAAGAGCGCGAAATTTACGACCTGCTCGGGATTGAGTTTCCGGGGCATCCCAACCTGGCCCGCATCCTGTTGCCCGACGACTGGGTCGGCCATCCGCTGCGCAAAGACTACGTCCCTCTCGACCCGGAGGTGTAACTTCCCGTGATCCGTACCGAAGAACTGCTTTTGAATGTCGGACCGCAGCACCCCAGCACCCACGGGGTTTTCCGTCTCATCGTCAAGCTCGACGGCGAAATCATCACGGAAGTCCAGCCGGTGATCGGCTATTTGCACCGCGGGACCGAGAAGCTGGCGGAAAGCCTGAACTATACGCAGATCATCCCCTATACCGACCGCATGGACTACGTTTCCGCCATGACCAACAACTACGTGTTCGTCCATGCCGTGGAGACGCTGATGCAGATCGAGGTGCCGGAGCGGGCCGAGTTTTTGCGGCTTATCGTGATGGAACTGCAGCGGATCGCGAGCCATCTGGTGTGGTGGGGCACTTATCTTTTGGACATCGGCGCCCTCAGCCCGTTCCTGTTTGCGTTCAGCGACCGCGAAAGAATTCTCGAGCTGTTCAACGAGCTTTGCGGCGCAAGGCTCACCTATAACTACATGCGCGTGGGCGGCGTCAAATGGGACGCTCCCGAAGGCTGGATCGACAAGGTCAAGCGCTTCGTCAAGGACATGCGCCTGCGCTTGGACGAATACCATAACCTTGTGACCGGCAACGAAATTTTCATCTCCCGCGTCAAAGGCATCGGCCAATACGACGCGGAAACCGCGATTCAATACGGGTTGTCCGGGGCGAACCTGCGCTGCACCGGCGTCAAATGGGACCTGCGCAAGGACGAGCCGTACAGCCTGTACAGCCGGTTCGAATTCGACGTGGTCACCGGGCAGAACGGCGACTGCTATGACCGGTATCTTTGCCGGGTGGGCGAAATCGAGCAGTCCCTGCGCATTCTCGAGCAGGCGCTGGAGCAGTTCCCGGAAAGCGGCCCGACGATGGGCAAGGTGCCGCGCGTCATCCGGCCGCCGGCCGGGGAAGTCTACGTGCGCATCGAATCGCCCCGCGGCGAGATCGGCTGCCACCTCGTTTCCAAAGGCAAGGCGGAGCCGTTCCGGGTCAAGTTCCGCCGGCCTTCGTTTGTCAATCTGCAAATTTTGCCCAAACTGCTCGTCGGCCAGAACATCTCGGACCTGGTGGCGATACTGGGCGGCGTTGACATCGTGCTCGGGGAGGTGGATTGCTGATGGATCCCGCGAAACTGATGGAGCAGCCGATTACCTGGTCCAGCGCGGGGGTCTACACCCTGATGGCCATCGGTTTGCTCCTGGTCGTGATCGTCTTCGTAACATACGCCATCTACTTCGAGCGGAAAGTCATCGGCTGGATGCAGTTTCGCAAAGGGCCGAACCGCACCGGGCCGCTGGGTCTTCTGCAGACGGTGGCGGACGTGGCGAAGCTCCTGCTCAAGGAGGATACAATACCGGCCAAAGCCGACCGGGGGCTGTTCATCATGGCGCCGGTGCTGGCGTTCGTGCCCTCGTTTACCGTGCTGGCGGTCATTCCATACACCCAGAACCTGCCGTTTGCCGATCTGAACGTCGGTTTTCTGTACTACGTCGCCCTGTCCGGCGTGACGACCATCGCCATCATCATCGGCGCCTGGTCGTCCAACAACAAGCTGGCATTGCTGGGCGGCATGCGTTCCGCGGCCCAGATGATCAGCTACGAGGTGCCGCTGGTCATCTCGGTGGTCGGCACCGTGATGATGGCGGGCAGCCTGAACTTGCGCGACATCGTGGAAGCCCAGGCGGGGTATTTCTGGAACTGGAACTTCCTGCCGCAAATTGTCGGCTTCGCCGTTTTTATCGTGGCCGCCATTTCCGAGCTCAACCGGACGCCCTTTGACCTGCCGGAAGCGGAATCGGAACTGGTATCCGGCTACCACGTGGAGTACAGCGGATTCCGGTTTGCGTTCTTCATGCTGGCGGAGTATGTTTACGTGTGGGCCATCGCCAGCCTGACGACGCTGCTTTTCCTGGGCGGATGGCATCCGCCGTTTCCGCAGCTTTCGTTCATTCCCGGCATCGTCTGGTTCCTGCTCAAATTTGCGTTTGTGGTCTTCTGCCTGTTCTGGATCCGCGCCACATTCCCGCGGATGCGGGTGGATCAGCTCATGGGAATGGCATGGAAGGTGCTCCTGCCGCTGTCCATCCTGAACATTTTCATTACGGCCGTGCTTATTGAACTCGGGATAGGAGGCTGATCGGATGAAAGGCTTAGTCAAAGGTCTGGGCGTCACCTTGAAGGCGCTCGGCACCAAGAAAGTGACCCACAAGTATCCCGACGTGCCGATCAATATGCCGGACCGTTTCCGCGGGATCCAGCATGTGCGCGAAGACAAGTGCATCGTCTGCTTCCAGTGCCAGCGCATTTGCCCGACGGAGTGCATCAACCTGACGGGCAAGCCGAATCCGGACCCGGAGAAAAAAGGGAAGGTTCTGGCGACATTCGACATCAACTTCGAGATCTGCATTCTGTGCGACCTGTGCACGGAAGTGTGCCCGACGGAAGCCATCGTCATGACGCGAAACTTTGAGCTGGCCGCATACAGCCGCGACGAGCTGCTCAAGGATCTGCAGTGGCTGGGCGACAACAACGAAAACGTCCGGCAGGAAAGCAGCAACTTCGGCGCGCCGAGAGGAGGCGGCAAGGCGGAATGATCTTCAACATCGAACTGACGGGGGAATTCATTGCGTTCTTCCTGCTGGCCGTATGCGCCATCGCAGGAGCCGTGCTGGCGCTCAGCCTGACCAAGGTTGTGCATACAACCCTGTCGCTGGCCTTCACCTTCATTTCCCTGGCGGGGCTATATGTGGTGCTGGGCGCGGAGTTTGTCGCTTTCGTGCAGGTGCTTCTGTATGTCGGAGCGGTGACGATTTTGATGATTTTTGGCATCATGATGACCCGGCATCAGGACACCGAGGAGCGTTCCCGGCCCCTTCTGGAGGCGCTGGCAGCCGTCGGCTGCATCGCGCTGCTCGGCATCCTGATTTTCGCAATTCGCGATGCCGGCTTTACGGCGGGCGGCGCGGCGCTGGCTGCGGACAGCACCCGGGAAATCGGCCGGCTGATGTTTACGGAAATGGCCATCCCGTTTGAGCTGGTGTCGGTGCTGCTTACCGTGGCGTTCATCGGCGCCGTGGCGATCGCCAAAAGGGAGGAGGATGCCGAGTGAATCCGGCCTCATACCTGACGCTGGCAGCCATCCTGTTTTGCATCGGCTTGTACGGCGTTCTGACCAAACGCAACGCCGTCATCGTCCTTCTGTCCATCGAACTGATGCTGAATGCCGTCAATCTGAACCTTGTCGCTTTTTCCAAATACGGTGTCCAGCCTTCGTTCACCGGCCAGTTGTTCTCCCTCTTCACGATGACAGTCGCCGCCGCGGAAGCCGCGGTCGGGGTCGCCATCCTGATCGCGCTCTATCGCGCGAGGGCCACCGTGAACGTGGACGAATTCGACGAGTTGAGGAGGTAGCGCATGAGCTCTCTTGCTGAATACGCCTGGCTCGTACCGTTATTCCCGGTGATCGCCTTCGCCCTGCTGACGGCGATGGGCCGCGGGGCCGGCCGCTCGTTCGCCTGGCTCGGCACGCTGGCCTCCCTGCTCTCGCTGGTTGTGTCCGTCATGATCGCCGCGCCGCGCTTGTCCGGCACGGCGGCGGACTACAGCAGCCATTTTGTGTGGATTCAGGCCGGGAACGTTTCGCTGACGCTCGGGTTTGAAGTGACCAACATGACCGCGATGATGCTCGTCGTCGTGTCGTTGGTCAGCTTCCTGGTCAATCTGTATTCCCACGGCTACATGAAGGACGATCCGCGCATCTCGACGTTTTTTGCCTATGTGGCGCTGTTCACCGGTTCCATGCTGGGACTCGTCCTGTCCTATAACCTGCTGACGATGTACATCTTCTGGGAACTCGTCGGCGTATGCTCGTTCCTTCTGGTCGGGTTCTATTATTACAAACCGGAGGCAAGAGCGGCGGCCAAAAAGGCGTTTATCGTCACGCGGATCGGCGATTTGGGTTTCCTGATCGCGATCTTGCTCCTTTACTGGAACATGCCGGACCGCGCCCTTGATTTCTCTTCCATTCACAATGTGTTCGGCGCGCAAGCCGGCGTCATTTCCGAAGGTCTCACGACGCTGATTGCGCTGCTCATCTTCCTGGGCGCCGTCGGCAAATCCGGCCAATTCCCGCTGCACGTCTGGCTTCCGGACGCGATGGAAGGCCCGACGCCCATCAGCGCCCTGATCCACGCAGCCACCATGGTTGCCGCCGGCGTGTTCCTCGTGGCCCGGACGTTCGACATTTTCCAGGCGTCGCCCGCAGCGATGACCACCGTGGCCATCATCGGCGCCTTTACGGCGATTTTCGCGGCCACCATTGGCCTTGCGCAAAATGACATCAAGCGGGTGCTGGCCTACTCTACCGTCAGCCAGCTCGGCTACATGATGCTGGCTCTGGGTGCAGGGGCGGTATCGGCCGCCATGTTCCACCTGTTCACCCACGCCTTCTTCAAGGCGCTCTTGTTCCTTGCCGCCGGCAGCGTCATCCACAGCATACATACCCAGGATATCCGCGAGATGGGCGGGCTGGGCGGCAAGATGAAAATCACCGCCTGGACGTTTGCCATCGGCGCGCTGGCCTTGTCCGGCATCCCGCCGCTTGCCGGTTTCTGGTCGAAGGACGCGGTGCTTGCCGCGGCGCTGGAAGCGCACCCGGTCTATTTTGCCGTCGGCGTGATCACGGCTTTCCTGACCGCGCTCTATATGGCCCGGCTGTTCTTCCTCGTGTTCACCGGCAAGCCGCGCTCGAGCTTTAGCGCCCACGAGTCGCCGGCGGTCATGACGGTGCCGCTGGTCGTGCTGGGTGTGCTCACTGTCGTGGCGGGTTTCGTGCACACGCCGTTTAACGGCTGGTTCGGCGAATGGATCACCGGCCACGCGGAAGAAGCCCACGGCGGCGCCCTCGTGATGGTGCTGTCCGTCGCGGCGGCGGTCCTCGGCATCGTCCTCGGCTGGCTGATTTACGGCAAAGGTTCGATGCGGCGGGGTTCCGAACGGTGGCCCGGCGTTGCCCGGCTCTTGGAGCGCAAGTATTACATCGATGAAATTTATCATGCGGTGTTCGTGCAATCGCTGGACCGGCTCGGCAAGCTGCTTCATCTGTTTGACGAATACATCGTGGATGGTGCGGTCCGCCTGGCGGAACAATCCGCCGTTGCCCTTGGCCGCCTGAACGGCAGGCTGCAGAGCGGACAGGTGCAGGCGTATGCGCTGGCCGCCGTCATCGGGCTGGTCATTTTGGCTCTGGCCATCGCCGGAAGGAGGTTCCTGTAATGCTGGAAAACTTTCCGGTGCTTTCGCTGATTCTGCTTTTGCCTGTTGTGGGCGCCTTCGTGGTCTTGCTTCTGCCGAACGACAGGGGCAACTGGCAGCGCGCCACGGCGCTCGTGTTTACGCTGATTCCGCTGGCGCTCTCGCTGGTTTTGTTCGCCCAGTATAATGCCTCAAGAGCGGAGGCGTACACGGAGCGCTACACGTGGCTGTCGATCCCGCTGAACAAGGAGCTTTTGCAGGGCGCGTCGCTCCATGTGAATTTTGACCACCACCTGGCCGTGGACGGCATTTCCTTGCCGCTCCTGGTGCTGTCGGCGGTGGTGTGCGCCATGGCGCTCCTTGCATCCGTGCACATTCACAAACGGTGGAAGACGTACTATTTCCTGTTCCTGATTCTTGAAGCGGGCATTTACGGCGTCTTCATGACGCGGGATTTGATCGAGTTTTTCATCTTTTTCGAGCTGACGCTGATTCCGATGTTCTTCCTGATCGGCATCTGGGGCTACGAAGGCAGGGAGAAGGCCGCCGTCAAGTTCCTCGTGTACAATGGGTTCGGATCGGCCGCCATGCTGCTCGGGCTCCTGATCCTCGTCGCGACCGCGGGCTTCACGGCGGACATTGCGGCGGAAAGCGCCCGTTTTCAGTACAGCGGCAGCTATGACGTGATTTTCCGTAACCTGACCGATCCGGAAAGCGCGGCGAGCAACGCCAGCCTCGGCGCCGCCGTCGGCGTCGCGGCCGTGTCGGATACGCTGAAATGGGCATCCTTCGTGCTGCTGCTTGTGGCTTTCGGTGTGAAGATTCCGATCTTCCCGCTGCATACATGGATGCTCCGGGTGCATACGGAAGCGCCGCCGTCCATCGTCATGATCCACTCGGGCGTGCTGCTCAAGATGGGCGTGTACGGCTTGATCCGGTTTGGCGGTTTTCTCCTCCCGGCCCAGCTGGAGTCCTGGGCGGGCGTGATCGCAACGCTTGGCGTGATCAATATTCTTTACGGCGCCGTGCTTGCATGCGTGCAAAAAGAGTTCAAGCTTGTGCTGGCCTACTCGAGCGTAAGCCATATGGGCGTTGTGCTGCTTGGCATCGCGTCGCTCAACGAAGCGGGCTTGCAGGGCGCCTTGTTCCAGTCGGTGTCCCACGGGCTGATTTCGGCGCTGATGTTCCTGATAGTCGGCAACCTGTATGAACGGACGAAGACGACGATGCTGGATGAGCTCGGCGGGCTCGCCAAATCCGTGCCGTTCATGTCCGGCATCCTGCTGACCGCAGGTCTGGCATCCCTTGGTCTGCCCGGCCTGTCAGGGTTTGTGGGCGAGTTCATGTCCTTCCTCGGCCTGTTCGCTTCGATGAAATGGCTGACGGCCCTCGGCGTGCTTGGCATTCTGTTTGCGGCGGTGTACGTGCTGCGCAGCGTGCTGTCCATCACGTTCGGGCCGACGCCGGAGCGCTGGGCGGGCATGAAAGACGCGCGGTTCATTGAGGCCGTGCCGATGGTGACGCTGACGGCGCTGATCGTGCTGCTCGGCGTGTATCCGTCCATCCTGACGGAAATCATGCAAGGCGGCTTCAGCGGCTTGCTTGAACAAATCCAGCTGAGGACGGGGGGCTGATCACATGGATGCATTCGTGACCTTGACCTGGGAAGATGTGCGCCACCTGGCCCCTGAGATCGTCTTGTCGCTGTTTGCGGTGGCCCTGGCCGTCTGCGATCTGTTCTTCCCGAAGCGCTGGAACCGAAACGCCATCGGATGGCTGGCGCTCGCCGGCGTGATCATTACGGGCGTCCTCGTTGCCGCGCGGCTGGGGACCGTCTACAGCATCATGAACGGCAGCTACCGGATCGATGATTTTGGCAACATCCTCAGTCTGGTCTTTCTGGGCGCCACGGCTTTCATTATCTTGTCCTCCCTCGGTTCCGTGCGGAGCCGGGAGGTGCCGGTCAAAGGCGAATTTTATTACCTGATGCTGCCTGCCGCGCTGGGCGCGATGGTGATGGCTTCTTCCGGAGAGCTGATTACGCTCTATATCGGGCTGGAGCTTCTCGGCATCACGACCTATGTGCTGGCCGCCATGCGCAAACGCTCGAGCCAGTCGGGCGAGGCCGCGTTCAAATATCTCGTGACCGGCAGCGTGGCCTCCGCGTTCATCCTGTACGGGATGTCGTTTATTTACGGCATCACGGGGACCACGAACCTGTCGCTCGGCAGCGGCATCAACATGGCGCTGCCGGACTTCAAGGCGCTTCTTTATGTGGCGTTCTTCCTGATGACGGCGGGTTTTGCGGTCAAGCTGGCGCTGGCGCCGTTCCACGCGTGGGCGGCGGATGTGTATCAGGGCACGCCGACGCCGGTGACCTCGTTCCTTGCGGTCGTCTCCAAAGGCGCCGCATTCGCGATGCTGTACCGGATTTACATGAACCTGCCATTCTTTGTGATCAACGAAGATGTGCGCGGCGACCTGTATACGGCATTGGCGGTGCTGGCGGCTGCGGCCATGATTGTGGGTACGGCGGGCGCGTTAAGGGAGCGCAACGTCAAGCGGCTCCTGGCGCTGTCCGGCGTCGCCAACGCGGGGATTTTGCTGATCCCGCTGGCGCTGACGATGACGCCGGTGCACGCTTCCCTGTTTTCCGAGTTTGTGTATTATCTGATCGCGTATGTCTTTATGAATATTGGCGCGTTTGCCGTATTCACGGCGGTGGCGGCGCAAAGCGGCGACGAAACGCTGGAAGGCTTTACGGGCTTGTACCACCGTGCGCCGTGGACGGCGGCAGCGATGACCGTACTCATCTGCTCGCTGGCCGGCCTTCCGATCACCGGCGGGTTTTTCGGCAAGCTGTTCATCCTGTTCGGCAGCGTGCAGGCCGAAGCATACTGGCTGGCCGCGATCCTGCTTGTGACCACGGTCGTTTCCTATGCGGTGTACTTCCAGTTCATCCGCAAGATGTACATGCATGGCGGCAGCGATGCGCCGGTGCGCATTCCCGGCCCGGCGGGCGTATCCGTTTGGCTGTGCGTGGCGGCGACGTTGGCGCTCGGTTTTCTGCCGAAGCCGATCTTGGAATGGATCGACGGCACCTTTTCGATTGCCCTGGATTTCCTTGCAAGGTAAAGTTTTTTTCCGAAGGCCCGTCTGCCGCTTCGGGGCGGCAGGCGGGTTTTTTCGTTGCAGCTAGCGTGTCAAGATGCGAAAGTCCCGCCGGCTGGCCGGGAAATCTGGAAATTTGGCGAATTTTTGACTTTTCTTTAAGACCAAAGACCTTATTTTTTGCATAAAGAAGGGAAAACGTGTCGAAACTCGAAGATATATAAGGAGTTACATATTAAGAAGGTCTTAAACCGGAAGGCTGATCGAAAAATGGGGTTCCGGCATCCGGCTTTGGCCAAGCTCCGGACCGGGACGCAAAAGATCATCCCGGAATATATTGCCACATAAGACGAAACTCGGTTTGGGATTGTCCCATGACATCTGCGGCCAAAGGAGGAGGAGACATGACTTCGGGAGCCTTCGGTGCGCTGGCGTGGGACGGTTTGTTTTCCATTTTCGTCACGCTGGGTTGCATTGTGCTTGCATGGCGGCTTCTGCAGGAAGTGAAATGGGACGGGATTCTCCGCCAGCCTCAAAGCACCGGGGCCAAGCTGCTGCAGCTTGTCGTTTCCGTGGTACTGGGGCATTTGATCGCCAGATTTGTGCTGGATTACTGGCATTGGACCGATGCGGTCAAATGGCTGTTCATATCCTGACACGGAAACGGCTAGTTCATGCGTGCCGGACAAGAATCGGCGTTTATGGCGGGACGGAATGCGCCGGCTGGACATGTGACGGGCGGGACGGACCTGCGGACCGTCTTTTGAGTAATTTGGCCCGGCGGTTCGAATAATAAGGAGAAGACTGCCCTGGATTCGAAACATTTTTGACGTTTGTGCCAATCAGGCGGTTGGTGCTAAGATTTTATCTGTGTGTTTGGGCCCCTGTAAGGGGCGATCGGTTCACATACAATTCGGAAAGCGGTGCGGTATGGCGGCCGGCTGGATGAATTGTAACCAGGAAACACCACAAATTGCCGAAATTTGGACGGAAAGGCCGTCTGCATGAAAGAACGGCTGGAAATGATTTATTATCGCGCGGAGGGAACCACCCATGAGCAAAATCATCGTTCGCGGAGGCCGCCAATTGCAAGGAACTGTCCGCATTCACGGCGCCAAAAATTCCGTCCTTCCGATCCTCACCGCTTCGCTGTTGGCGGAAGAAGGAACGAGTGTGATACATGATGTGCCGGCTCTCGATGATGTCCGCACGATCCTTCAGGTGCTGCATCACCTGGGGGCGCAATCCACGATGGCGGGAGGCAGCGTGCGGCTGAGCGCGGCCAACATTACAAATTGCGAAGCCCCGTATGAACTGGTGCGAAAAATGCGGGCGTCATTTTTGGTCATGGGACCTCTCCTGGCGCGGCTTGGCAAAGTCAAGATCTCACTCCCGGGCGGATGCGCCATCGGCACGCGGCCGATTGATCAGCATCTCAAAGGTTTTGAAGCCATGGGGGTGGAGATTGGCTTCGGCCAGGGAACCATAGAGGCCCATGTGAACGGCAAGTTGCGCGGGAATCGCATTTATCTGGACATCCCCAGCGTCGGCGCCACGGAAAACATCATGATGGCCGCGGTGATGGCGGAAGGCACGACGCTGATCGAAAATGCGGCCAAAGAGCCTGAAATCGTGGATCTGGCCAATTTCCTGAACGCCATGGGGGCCAAGGTGCGGGGCGCCGGCACCGGCGTGATCCGCATTGAAGGCGTGGAGCGGCTCCACGGCGTCGAGTACCAGGTGATCCCCGATCGGGTGGAAGCCGGCACGTACATGATTGCCGCCGCCATTACGGGCGGAGACGTGTATGTGGAAGGCGCCATCCGCGATCATCTTGGTCCGGTGGTGGCCAAACTGGAAGAAATGGGCGTCACGGTGGACTGCGATGAGAACGGCATCCGGGTTCGGGCCAGTCATCCGCTCAAAGCCGTGGACGTCAAGACGCTGCCGTATCCGGGATTTCCGACGGATCTGCAGGCGCCCATCATGGCCTTGCTGCTGAAGGCGGAGGGCACCAGCATCATTACGGAAACCGTTTTTGAAAACCGCTTTATGCATGTGGAAGAACTGATCAAAATGGGCGCGCAGATCAAAGTGGACGGCCGGACCGCCATCGTCTCCGGCAATGCGCGGCTGACGGGCGCGAGCGTGTGCGCCACCGATCTGCGCGCTGGTGCGGCCCTGGTCTGCGCGGCGCTGGCGGCGGAAGGCGTGACCGAGATCAGCGGCACCCACCACATCGACCGCGGTTATATGGATCTTGTCGGCAAACTGGCCGCCCTGGGCGCGGACATTTTGCTTGTGCCGTCGCCGGAAGAGCTGCTCGAGGAAGCCGAAAGGGCGCAAATGTCCGCCCTCCTGACGCGCAAGGACGAACGCGCCGCAGCGAGCGGAACCGGCGCTCTCAAAATTCAGCCATCGCTGGCCTGAAGGCGGTTTTTAGCGGCGGATTCGGCTCGCGTTGCCTCTGGAAAGGGCACCAAGCAAAGTCTCGCCGTTTCGGCCTTATTGTTTCGTAACCTTAAGAAGACGCCTCACACGAGGCGTCTTTTTTCATGGCCCGCATGCTATCCCATCCATTACGGAACTTTCAAGCGTTAGCGCATCAGCGTGTAACTTCCCAGATCCGTAACGGGAACCGTGAGCATCATTCCTCATTTCTGTAGCTTCCGAAATCCATTACGGGTAGTCCAAGCGTTCGTTCACGGGCGTGTAATTTCCCAGATCCGTTACAGAAACCCAGAGCATCGCTTTTCTTGACTGTAGCTTCCCATATCCATTACGGAGGGTTCATGTGCCCGCCCATTAGCGCGCAGCTTCCCAGATCCGTTACGGGAACCGTGAGCATCATTCCTCATTTCTGAAGCTTCCGAAATCCATTACGGGCAGTCCAAGCGTTCGTTCACGGGCGTGTAATTTCCCAGATCC
>ERZ795043.575-NODE-575-length-27445-cov-416.414202_pt1 | contig 27445 bp, 25 predicted proteins | sample MGYA00375127_ERZ795043 | MGnify/ENA primary metagenome ERZ795043 (study PRJEB30172, sample SAMN05518447) | compost metagenome | isolation source: Feedstock adapted compost from Newby Island compost facility, Milpitas, CA | place: USA:Newby Island compost... | reverse complement strand
CGAGGAGACTGGAAATCGGCCAGGCAACTGCCTTCAAAAACTACTATACGAGGAGAAACGGGGCATGGAAAAAAACAAGAATGCGGGATTTGCGGGCAAATCCGACGGAGAGCCCGACCAGTCCCAAGACCGTCCGCTGGAAGAAGGACAATTGGACAATGTCGCCGGCGGGGTTTCTCCGGAACAGGGCGTGGATGTTTCCGAAATTGAAGGACCGCGATACATCTGAACATGACAGAAAAACTCCCTTCAAAGCAGTCCCGATTTGCGATATCAGGCGTCTGCTTTGAAGGGAGCGCATTAAGGGTGACGGCCTAGCGGCCGATCAATCCGGATTCCGTCAGGAAGCGGTGCAGCAGTACGGCGGTTTCCGCACGGGTGATGGGGGATTCCGGCATCAGCCGGCCGCCTGTTCCCTTCACCAGTCCGGCTTTGACCGCCGCGGCCGTGTCCGCCTTCGCCCAGCCGGCCACCTGGCCGCCGTCGGCAAACGCCGACAGAATTGTTTCCGCTTCTTCTTGGCCCACCTTCACGTCCCATCCCGCCAGCTTCATCAAGCGGCCCAGAATCACGAACACTTCCTGCCGCGTGACGGGCTGATCCGGCCGGAACGTGCCGTCTTCATAGCCGGACATCAGGCCGTATTGCACCGCCTTCGCCAGCGCGTCCTCGTACCAGGCGCCGGGCTTTACGTCGCGGAACCGTCCGGCCGAGCCGTCCGCCGGGGCGCCGGACAGGCCGATCGCCCGCACAAGCAGTGCCGCAAACTGCGCCCTGGTGATGTGCGCATCCGGCTCGAACCGGCTGCCGTCCACGCCGTTCACCACCAGCCTGGACGCCAAGTCTTCCACAGGACCTTTCGCCCAATGCCCATCCATATCCTTGAAATGTTTCTCGTTGCTGATCAGCATGTAATAGCTGTTGGTCAGGCTGGAGAGGATGGCGTAGGTCCGGCCGCCCCTGGTGACGATAAGCGTCGGCACGTGATGCAGTTCGCCATTTTCATCGACCATTACCCCGGTGATCTTGCCGCTCGCCGACAAGCCTTCCGGCACCGGAATCACCCGCCGGACGAAGGAGCCGAACACCGTAAGTGTGACGGTCTTGCCGTTAAACTCGGCCGTGATGTTGAATTTCACGGGCAACGTCACGATTTGCACGCCCGCCGCCGCGGCGATCCGCTTTGCCAACTCCAGTATGGCATTTTCGCTCTTTGCGACTTCCACCCGGATGTGGACACCGTCGAGCGTAGCCGGCGCACCCAGTTGCTCCGCCAGCTGTTCCGCGGAAATGGCGGAAGCGGGAATTTGATAGGAGACCGTCGGCGTCTGGATTTCCAGGACCAGATCCTTGTCCGCCATATCCCGCAGCGCATCGCCGCCAATCGGAACGACATACCGGTCGCCTTCTTCCTCCACGACGATGACGATGGACGAATCCGAATCCGCATCGGCGATCAAATCCGCCAGCTGCTGTTCGTCCAGATCCGCCGAAACCGTCGTTTCTCCGGTATCGGGATCTTCTTCCTTCACGATGCCGGGGGTGACGATTTGCTCGGAACCGGAGCTCGTATCGGAATCTTCTTCGCTGCCCGCGGTATCATTGCTTCCGTCGGCAGAATCACTGCCTTCTTCGACGGAATCACCGCCGCCTCCGCCGACGGCATCATCACCGCCTCCCACGGAACCACCGCCGCCGGAGCCGCCTCCACTGCCGCCGCCGGAACTTCCTCCGCCGCCGGAGCCGCCTCCACTGCCGCCGCCGGAGTTTCCTCCGCCGCCGGACGGCGCCTTCGGCACGGCCGTAACCGGATCGGAAAGTTCGCTTTCCACCGTTCCCTTCTTCGCCGTGACGGCAAACGTGTACGACTGGCCGTTGGTCAATCCCGTGACCGTGTAGGTCGTCGCCGTGATGCCGTCCTGCACCGCTTCCCACGACGCGATGCCCGACGTCACGACCTGTCGGTAGACGGTATAGCTGTCCGCCCCACGAACCGCGGACCACGACAGGGTGATCTCGCCGTTCCCCGCCGTCGCCGTCAAGCCGGCGGGCGCATCCAGCCCGGCGACATCCACCCGGATCTTCAGCACGGACGGGCCGATGAGGGTGTATCCATCCAGGCCGCCGTCCAGCACCAGCGATCCGCTCACCCACTGGGTGCCGGCCTTGTCCGGATCGTAACCGCTCGAGTCCCAATCAACGGTTACATCGTAAAGCCGCTGGGTGACGTGGCCTTTGCGAACCTGGACCGTTTCCGGCAGGGGCAGGTCGTCAAACGCCGTGCCGGCGGTCACCGATACGGGAGCCAGCGGAAGGCCGCTGACCGTCACCTGCCTCAAATACGGCGTGCTTTCCCCTTCGTCGATGGCCCAGATGTTGGTGAAATCCCATCCCTCCAACTCAAAGGGGGCGGAATAGACCATTTCGGCCACCGTCAATCCGGTCATCAAATCGCCGCAAGAACTTTCTCCGCAGGCCTGGGCAAAGATATCGCGGTTATAGAAGGAACCTTGAATGGTGTTGCCAAAGTCGTATTGTCCCACGACATACTCCGCCGTCTCCAAATCCGAATCCTGCGTGCCCCCCAAGGCATACGTTTGATCCAACCGGGCCCCGGTCATGTATCCCGCAAAGCCGCCGGAACCTGATTCTTTTTTCACTTCGCTCAGGGAATAGGCATATTCCACCTTCGCTTTCAGGTCGCCGACGAAACCTCCGGAATAGATTCCTTTATTTACGACACCGCCGCTGTAGGAATGGGTGACTTTGCCGTTTGACACCTCTCCGGCGAGCCCGCCTGATCTGCCATATCCCGACACGTCCGCAATGGCATACGAATGTTCGATCACCGGGACATCCGTGCTCCCGGTTGCATAACCGGCCAATCCTCCGATCCGCTCGTAAGTGCCCGTCACGGTCCCTTCGAAATACGATCGGATCACGGCAGCATCCGAACGGGAAGCTGCATCGACATATCCCGCGATACCGCCTACTTGCTGGTATCCCTCGATCCTTCCCTTAACGGCGGAGTTGGCCACCTGGCCTTTGAGCGTGCCGGCGATGGCTCCGACACGATCCTTCCCTTTCACCGTCACCGAATCCAGCACCAGATTGGTCACCAAGCCGTTTTCCCCGATCACCCCGAACATGCCGACATCATCGTCGTTCTCCCGGTTGACTTCGAGGCCCCGGATAACATGTCCGGCACCGTCGAAAGAACCTTCGAACGGCTGCCCGTCAGAACCGATCGGCCGCCATTCATGATTGTCCCAATAGGATGGGTCAAATGTGATGTCCGCCGCCAGACGAAAATGCTTGTCGGCGAACGCTTCCCAAAAGTCGCTTAGCGCCATCAGCTGTTCGGCATTTTGGATGAGATAGGGCTCGCCCTCCGTTCCCTCCCCGCCTGCAAACGGGAGAGGAACGACGTATTGTTCCTCCATGATCTCGCTGTCGTCGTAACCCGCCTTGACCGCGATGGCTTTGACGGTTGTGGTGACAAAGATTTTGAAGGGAGCCGTGTATAGGGTACTCTCCTCAGTCGGATCGTTGCCGTCGGTCGTGTAATAAATTTCGGCGTCCTTGGTCTCCGTGCTCAGGCTGATTTCCGTTCCCATCGGCACTTCGCCGCCCGGCGGGTTCGCCACCGGTTTCGCCACCCGGACCGTTCCCCGGAGAATGGCAACGGTATACGTTTTGACCGTTTCATTGTCCAGGGCCGTAACCTTGATCTCGAGGAGGTTTTCACCCGGCTCGAGCGGGATGGGACCCGTTTCCGCCCCGCGCGGCAACGGCGTATACGCGCTTCCATTGATGCTGTATTCGATCCGGATCCCGTCAGCGTCCGCCATGAAGGTGAAGTGGTCGTCATCCTCGTCCAATTTCAAAACATAGGAAGTATGATTGCGATCGAAGGAGGGGATTGGTTGGACTGCCTGACCATCCGCCTTGAACTGCAAGGTATTCAAATCCGCATTCTGCGGGTTGACAAATTCATATGCTCCGAGATCAACGACTCCGTTCACGATGCGCGGATTGCCGGCCAGGTCCGTCTCGCCGTTCTCGACAAACAAGTTGTTTCCCTGGTCAATGATTTTGTTGGCATAGGGCATATCGGGTTGCGGTTCGAAATTGTCGAACATAAACCCATCGGGTGCGTAAGCATAACCGTTGGCTTGATTGAAATAAAAACTATTGGAGGATTGAATGGATTCAGGATCCGGGTGTTGTTCCACCTGTTTTCCGGGATAAATATTGTCTCCATGCTGATAGTTAAAACCAGAAATATCTAACCCGTTCCACGCCACGAGGGTGTTCTTCAGAATGACAGCCCCGCCTGCGTTGTAAATGCCGGCGCCTCGAGTGCCGTATGCTCCGTAGCGCTCATCTTTGTCGTAACGATTTCTCGACACCGTCACGTTGATCAGTTCCGGATAACTCATGTTATTGTAAATGCCAGCGCCGCTGATAACGGCATAATTGTTGACTACCAGGGTATTTCGCATTATCGGCCGGCTGCTACTGCGGTTGTACATCCCGCCTCCATATCGGGTCGCCGAGTTGCCCCAAATTTTCGAATACCTAATTTCGGGTGAGGTGCCGTTATTGTACATCCCACCGCCGTCGCCTTCCCATTGGGTGGCGCCGTTCGCCTCATTGCCGCGGATTTCGGTCCAGACCACCTCCGGTTTGCTGCCGGATTCGTTGTACATGCCGCCGCCGTTCCGCGCGGTGTTGTTTTTGATGAAGACTTGATACAGGGACGGACTGCTGTTTTTTGTATTGTACATGCCGCCCCCGTTGTCGGTCACTGCCTCGTTGGCTTCAATGGTCACGTTGGTCAACGAAGGACTGCTGTTTTTGTTGTACATGCCGCCGCCGACCCCAATAAGCACGAGATTGTTTGTAATCGTCACATACTCCAACGTCGGATTGCTGTTTTCGTTGTACATGCCGCCGCCGTCGAGTTGCGCCCGGTTATGCTCAATTCGGACGTTGCGGATGATGGGATGGCTGTCTATGTTGTAGATGCCTGCTCCGGAAGCTTGGCCCCCGGTGGCATAGCCGCCGGTGACGACGAAACCGTCCAGCACCGCCGTATCATCGACATCCTCGTTGAAAATGACGTGGTAAGCGTCGTCCCCATCAAAAGATTCGTTTTTGTTCAAATCCCCGCTTAATATGGTGCGATGATTCTCCCAGTCCCGGTCCTCCATGCCGGTGCCGTCCGTGGCATCGGCGGGGAAACCGCCGTAGATGGCCACGCCGTTTTTCATCCGGAAACCGTTTTCATCGGCCGGATAATACGTGCCCGCGGCCACCCGGATTTCGACGGTTTCGCCCGGTCCGGGCTGCGCCGCGTCCAGCGCCTTCTGCAGCGTGGCAAAGGCGTTGCTCCAGCTCCTGCCGTCGTTGTCATCGTCTCCGCCGATCGCTTTCACATACAGAATGACCGCCGTTCCCTCTGCCTTGGCAACCTGCGGCGCGGCAAATCCGATCTGGCCGGCCGCCAGGATGAAGGCCGCGAGAAGAAGCCACAACCGTTTTCTCCTTCCCGACACGTTTCTTCCCTCCACATGTTCAACCGACGAGTTATGAATCATACTGCATACTGCTTGTCTACATAATAACACCTGATCGTGCCAAATTTTATTAAAGAAGTATTAAAGCTTACATCCCATGCATGATTCAGCACAACAAGGCATGCAAAATATTGCGGTAAGATGGGTTTGAATCACCGGAAAGGCAAATGCCGGACGGGCGAGGCTCATATCCTGGAAAAAAGGAGAGAGGCTTCATGACGGGCGAAGATCAATTGAACGAAAAAGAGCTGCAACAGGTCGCAGGCGGAGTATATATTCAACAACTTAAAAGAGTATTCTGCGTTACGTGCCAAAAAGACGTAAGTCCACATGAGGAGTTTGAATGCGCTACGAGAATGCATACATTGGAGTATACAAACGAGTGAATCCGGAGAGTCATATCCGTGGCTGCGGCGGTCGCGCGAATTGACGTTGGGCGGGCTGGCCGACGGCGAGGACATCGGACTGGTGAATCAAATGAAAAACGGCAGCTTCTCCACTCCGATCATGCGCGCGTAGACGAACAGTTGCCCCTTGTGGTGGATTTCGTGGTCGTTGGCGATGATCAGGATTTTTTCCCGCGGCCCGTTGAAGTTGGGGTGCGGATGGTCGAAATGGATCACCAGCTCGTCGTCGGTGATCGTCTCGTAGGTCGCTTTGGTTTTTTCCGTCATCCGCCGCACGAATTCCAGGAGTTCCGCTGTCGATCCGAACGGCTCGGTCTCCGGCATGGCGATCCTGCCATGGCCGGTTTTGGCCATTGTGACGAACATGTCCGCCGTTTTGGCCATGTGCTGCGCCAGCTCGCCGAGGGCCATGGCGCCGGGCCACGGCTTGAAGCCGAGACGTTCGTCCGGAACGGTCTCAAGCAGTTTCTCAAGAACCGTCCTGTGGGTCAGCCATTGATCCAACAGTTGTTTTGCCCTTCCCATTTCCGCACCTCGGTCCCAACAATTTTTTCGATGTTTCATCCATTCCAGCTTACCACAATCCAGGGACGGCATCGCGGCAATCGTCCCGGCGTCGCGACGCGGCACTCCCCCGCCCCGGCGGGAGAAACCCGATTGCGGCGGCCTCATATCCCAATTCTGCGAGGAGGAATCCGCATGATTACAGCAACGGATCTCAAATACCTGCGGCGGTGCGTCGAACTGGCGAGGCAGGCCTTCGAGTCCGGAGACCAGCCCTTCGGCTCGGTGCTGGTGTCGGAGGACGGCGAGGTGCTGTTCGAGGACCACAACCGCGTGGCCACCGGCGACAACACCCGGCATCCCGAGTTCGAGATCGCCCGCTGGGCGGCCAGCCATCTGACGCCGGAAAAGCGGAGCCGGGCGACGGTGTACACCTCCGGCGAACATTGCCCGATGTGCGCGGCGGCGCACGGCTGGGTAGGGCTGGGCCGCATCGTGTATGCGACGTCTTCGGCGCAGTTGGCCGAATGGTGGCGCGAGATGGGCGTGGAGCCTCCGCGCGTCCGCCCGCTGCCGATCCGGGAAGTGCTGCCCGACGCCGTCGTCGACGGTCCGGCGCCGGAGCTGGCGGAGGAAGTGCGCGAGCTTCACCGGCTCTATTACGAGAGAATGGCGGGGCGGAAGTAGGAACCGGAAAAAGCCCGCTCCGCGGAGAAACGCCGACGCCGGGCCGGAAACCCCCGGCACCCAGCGCTCACGACAAACTGGTTCCATACACGCACACCCGGTTACGGCCGCTTCGTTTCGCTTCATAGAGCGCCTTGTCGGCGATGTTCAGCACATGTTTCAGGGACTCGCCCGGCTGCCACGCAGCGCAGGCGACCCCGAAACTGGACGTAATGGCCACCTCCTGCCCGTTCACCGTGAGCGGCCGGGACTCGATATGCCGGCGCAGCGTTTCGGCGAAATCGACCCCGTCCGAAACCCTCTTGCCCGGCAGAGCCAGCACGAATTCCTCGCCGCCGTACCGCGCCAGCAGCATGTCTTCCCCGAGGCAGCGCCGGGTGATGCCGGCCACATGCACGAGCACCCGGTCTCCCATCTGGTGGCCGTGCGTGTCGTTAATCTGCTTGAAATTGTCGATGTCAAACAGGATGACCGTGAACGGGGCCGAATCCTCCCTGGCCTTGCCGAATTCCGCTTCGCCGTATTCGAGAAACGCCCTTCGGTTGTAGATTCCCGTAAGGTCGTCGTAATACGCGTTCCGCTCCAGCTGCTGCTGCATGCGCTTCATTTCCGTAATGTCGGAGATGATCATGATCGTTCCGGGCGAGGTGTCTCCCCGTTGCCTTTTCAGCGGGGAGACCCGTACCTGGTAGGTGCGTCCGTCGCCTTTCTCCGCGGGCACTTCCAGCTCCTGCTCGCCCGCTCCGAGATCCGGCGCGGACGAACGCGAACCAAACATCGCGGACCATACCTTTTCCGCCGGCTGACCGATCATCAACCGGTCCAATCGGCCAAACATGCGCCGGCAGCTTTCGTTGAATTCCACCAGCCGGCCCGACTTGTCCAGCACGACGACGCCGTCGCCGATGCTGTGAAAAACGGTGTCGAGCGCCACCGGAATGATGCTCAGCATCCGGGACGAATCGATGGCCCAAAGCATGAGCACCGAAGAGATGCCGGTGACCATCGGAACAGGATCGATGCCTTCCGGCGTAATGCCGGTTACGTACAGGAGGTTGGCCGCCATCGGGATCACATTCGCGAAAACGAGCGAAAGCAAATGGCGGCGAACCTGGGGGCTTGCATGCCGCCAGCGCGAGAAAAGCAGCGCGATGTTAACCAGCATGCAGAGATAAAGGTACCAAATCATGATGACGTAAGTGGGCCCGATTTCGATATGGAAAAACGGGGCTCCGAGCGTCTCATGGACCTGGTATACCCTGTAATGCAGATGGTGCCAGTCGTTGGTGATGTCGCTGAGCAAAATGAGGAAGGGGATCGCCAGCAGACCGGCGATTCTCCGCCAAGTGATCCGGAAACCCAGATACTGCAGAATGAACAGCGTCCCGATGGGTGGAGCGAACGGGATGCCAAAATATTGCACGATGTTCCAAAAACGCATCTCGGCCAGTGAAGTGGACGTCCCCAGATTGAACGCGTAACCGAAGCTGTAGATGATTTTGGCCGCCACGCCCAGCAGAAAGAAGGTCGAGATCACGCCATAGGTTTTCCTCTTCAGAAACACATACAAAAAAAGAAGCAGATTGATGACGCCCGAAAGGCTGGTCAGGGCGATGTAGGCTGTCAGCGGAGAGCTCACGATGGTTCAACCTCTTGGGTGCCCGGTTTCCGAATAAAAAACGATTATTTTCATTATATCACCAGGTATCCGCGGCGTGACGAGTCCGAAGTCCCGTGGTAAAATATTTACATGTAAGCGCATACATTCTACCACATCGCGGGAAAGGCAGGGTTGAGTCGTGACGGAAAAAGCGGATGTCATCATCGTCGGTTTCGGAATTGCCGGAGTCTGCGCCGCCATCGAAGCCGCGGACGCGGGAGCCAAGGTGCTGGTGCTGGAACGCGGCCACGGCGGCGGAGCGAGTGCGTTGTCGGGCGGTGTTGTCTACGCCGGAGGCGGCACGCGCATCCAGAAGGAAGCCGGTGTCCGCGACACGCCGGAGAACATGTTCAATTATCTTCGGCAGGAAGTGAAGGGCATCGTCTCCGACCGGACGCTCATGCGGTTCTGCGAGACGAGCCCGGCCATGATCGACTGGCTGATCGAAAACGGCGCCGAATTCCGCGGAACGGTCTGTCCTTTCAAAACGTCCTACCCCACCGATCCCCATTACCTCTACTATTCCGGAAACGAGAAGGCCTGGCCGTACATCGAGCACGCCGAACCCGCGCCGCGGGGCCACCGTCAGGTGGCGAAGGGGCTCAATTCCGGCAAGGAACTCCTGACGCGCCTGATGAGAACCGCCTTGCAAAAAGGCGTGGAACTTCGGCCCTTTAGCCGGGTCCACGAACTCATGACGGAAAACGGCGCCGTGGTCGGCGTCCGCTACCGGACGGTGCGCGACCCCTCGGTCGTGGCCCGTCACCGCAGGCTGACGCAAAGGAGCGGCAAGCTCGGCAACTGGTTCCCGAAAATCGGCGCCAGGTTTGACGACCAGGCCGAACGCCTCTGGCAGGCCCACGCGCGGGAAGCGGAAGCCGCGGCCGCGGGCGGCGTCATCCTGTCGGCCGGCGGGTTCGTCTATAATCCAAAAATGATGAACGAGCACGCCGGCGGCTACCGGGACATCTCGCCCCTCGGCACCGCCGGGGACGACGGGTCCGGCATCATGCTCGGGGTGTCGGTCGGCGGCATGGCCCGCTACTTGCACCACATGACCGGATGGCGTTTCCTTTCGCCGCCGACGGCGTTCACCGAAGGCGTGGCGATCGGGCCGAGCGGCCGCCGCATCGCCAACGAGGACCTGTACGGCGCCACCTTCACCCACATCATGGTGACGGAACACGGCGCCCGGGGCTTCCTGATCCTCGATTCGAAACAGTGGAAAAAAGCCAGGGAGCAGCTGAAAACGCAGACGCAGATCTTCCAGAGGTTGCAGCTCTACTATTTGTTCACCACAGGCCACAGGAAAGCGGGATCGCTTGAACGGCTGGCGGAGATGATCGGCGTTCCGGCGGACGCCATGCTGGAAACCATCCGGGCCTACAACGAAGGCATCAAGTCCGGGAACGGCGATCCTTTCCACAAAGCGGAAGACCTGTGCAGTCCGATCGAAACGGCGCCGTTTTACGCCATCGACATATCGGTGAAAAATTCCATGGCGTTCCCGACGCCGGGGCTGACGCTCGGCGGCCTCGTGGTCGACGAGGACACCGGGCTTGTGAAAAAGGAAAGCGGCGAGACGATCCCCGGCCTGTACGCGGCGGGCCGCACGGCGGTGGGAATTTGCTCCAACGGCTACATCAGCGGCCTGTCCCTGGCCGACGGCGTGTTTTCCGGTCGTCGGGCCGGCGCCCACGCGGCGGCGCAGGCGAAGGGCTGAGAAGCGTAATTTGAGGATTTTCCGCTCCCCGGGACGGGGAACGCAGCCCGCGCCGCCGCTTCGTATCCATTTCCTACTTTATTGTTCTCCATTTCTTCTCTATTACAAATTGCGGTTTGCTATGGGGTCGTAAGCCAATTTTGGGATCACGCCGCGCACCGTGAACCAATACTCCTCCGGCTTTCCGTCCTCGCCTTGCGTGCCGACGGCCACCACCCGAAACTCGTAGGTGTGGAATTTAAAATTGTAGCCGCCGTCCCGGATGAGCAGTTCCCGGTCGGGGTAGGTTTTCGCCAAATAGGAGCGCACCGTTTGTTCCGCCAGCCATTTGCCGGCCGGATTGCCGTTGAACCCGTCGTAGAAGATGAGAATGCCGGCGGCCAGCGCGGCGGCCAGCACGCGGAGGAGGATCTTGCGGAAGCCGGTCAGCCAGGCGATCGCCATGCCGATGGCGGCAAACGCGGTGTGGATTCCGGCCAATGCCAGTGAACCCAGCAGCACGCCGGGGATGCCAAGTTCCCCGGGGTTGCCGGCCTGATCCGCGATCCCCCACACAAACAACGGGACAAAAGACAAAAGCAGCGTCAGCCATATGTTCCGATAGAAATAAAACACGACCCCGCCAAGCACAGCATACCACAGGATGAACCCCAAGCTGTTCGCCAGCATCGTCGAGTTCATCGCCGCCAGGAACGCCAGCGCCGTAAGAATCAGCTGGAGTGTCCGCACGCTGCGCCTCAGGCTGCGGATCGTCGCCTCGGCGTCAATTCCGGCCTGTTCCGGGTCCTGCGCCGGAGCCGTCCGCTCCGGCGGTTTCGGCGCCTGCCCCGGGGCCGGCCCTGTCGGTTCCGGCCGTTCCCCCTGGTCCGGCGCCACCGGGTGCCGCCCGGTTTGGGCGTCCGGTTTTTCTCGCATATCCACGGAACCCCCCCTTTCAACTTATTTGTACCATGATCCAGAAGGAGTTACAAAAAAGGAGCCCGTCCGCCCATAATAAATAGTTGCAATTTGCAAATATTTCGGGATATCATGATAAGGGGAGGTCAGCCCATGGAAGAAGTCCGCCACACGCTCCAATCGATCATCCGGCACCTTGGAATCCTCGACAAAAATTGCTGCTCGGCCTGCGGGAAGGACGTCTCCCTGACGCAAAGCCACATCCTGTACGAGATCGGCCGCCGGGACCGCCCGTCCATGCAGCAGGTTGCGGACGCGCTGGGCATGGACATCGCCACGTTCAGCCGGCAGATTCAATCGCTGGTCCGGAAAAGGCTCGTCAAAAAAACGCCTTCCGACCGGGACCGCAGGGTTTACCGGCTGGAACTTACAGAGGAAGGAACGGCGGTCGCGGCATCGATCGAGCAGCAAGCCCTCGGGTATTTGCGGCAAATTTTTTCCCATATGAACGAGTTTGAAAAAGAAACCGTGATTCGCTCGCTCAGGCTGCTGCACGCCTGCATGGAAAAAGCGGGATATTGCTGCCGGTGACAGCGGGGAGCGGAGGCGGGGATTGGCCGCGCCCAATATTTGCATTTTGCAATTAATCCATCGGAGGGGATGTTGTTCATGAGCGGTCCCACAAAGGATCAGATCCGGCGGCATGTCCGGAACCGGTACAGACAAATCGCCCTGCTGGAGGCGGACGCCGGGGCCGGTTGCCGGTCGTCTTCCGGCTGTTGCGCCCCGTCCCCGGAAATTTCGCACCGGCTCGGGTACTCGGCGGAGGACTTGTCCGGGGCGCCCGAAGGATCCTATCTGGGCCTCGGTTGCGGCAATCCGCTGGCCGCCGCGGAGCTCCGACCCGGGGAAACGGTGCTGGACCTCGGGAGCGGCGGCGGTTTCGACTGTTTCCTGGCGGCCCGCCGGGTCGGAGAGAACGGCCGGGTCATCGGCGTGGACATGACGCCGGAGATGATCGACAGAGCCCGCGCCAACGCGGCGAAGGGCGGCTATTCCAACGTGGAGTTCCGCCTGGGGGAAATCGAACACCTGCCGGTGGCCGACGGGTCCGTCGACGTCATCCTTTCCAACTGCGTGATCAACCTGTCGCCGGACAAACCGCAGGTGCTCCGGGAAGCGTATCGCGTGCTGAAGCCGGGAGGCCGGCTTGCGATCGCCGACGTGGTATTGACGGCGGAATTGCCGCCCGAACTGAAAAACGACCCGGACGCGCACTCCCGCTGCATCGCCGGAGCCCTGTCCGTCGAGGACTGGAAGCTGGCCCTGGAGCAATGCGGGTTCACCCGGATCGCCATCGAAACGAAAGACGAATCGCGGGCGCCGGTGAGCGATTGGCTGCCCGGAACCCGCCTCGAAGACGTGATCGTATCCGCCGTCATCAAAGCGGAAAAACCTTGACGGCAAGCGGTTTTCGCTTCCGCGGGATGCGCCCGCGTCACAGGTGCGGCACCAGGTCCCGCTTCCGCATGAGCAGCTCCAGATGCTCCGCGCCCACATGCACGGTTCCCGGCGGCTCGCCGTCTTCGCCGTAATTGCCGTGGTAATCCGATCCGCCCGTCACCGCCAGGCCATACCTCTCCGCCAGGGCCAACGCGCGCCGGATTTCCGCCACCGTATGGGAAGGGTGATAGGCCTCGATGCCCATGAGCCCGCAGCCGACCCATTCTTCCACGGCCTCGAAGTTGCCCAGCTGGCCGGGGTGGGCCAGCACCGGCACGCCGCCGGCGTCGAGAATCGCCCGGATGGCGGTCTCGGCCGCCATGTAGCGGACCGGGACGTAGGCGATGCCCGGCGGCCGGCCGTTGTCCCCCCGCGAAAACAGCCGGCGGGCCAGCGCGCCCCGGATGCTGTCGCAGTACCCGGCGTCCATGAGCGCGTGCAGGATGTGCTGTTTGTAGACCGTCGTGCTGGACGCGGCATAGGTTTTGACCGTTTCCCAGTCGATCCGGTACCCGGCCTCGGCCAGTTTCTCCGTCATCTGACGGGCAGCCTCCTCCCGCTCCGCAAGCAGCCGGCCTCCGACGGCTTCCAGCGCGGGGTGGCCGGGTTCGACGAAATACCCGAGAATGTGCGCTCGCCGGTTGCGCGTGCCGTCCCACGCCGACAGTTCAATGCCGGGGATGACGGTGATCCCTTCTTCCCGCCCGCACCGGATCGCTTCCGGAAGGCCCGCCGTCGTGTCGTGGTCGGTGATCGCAAGATGGGTGACGCCGCGCGCCCGGGCCAGCCGGATGACGCTCCGGACCGGCTGGTCGTTGTCCGACCAGGACGTGTGGCAATGCAGATCCGCGACGACGCGACCTTGCCCGTTCCTCAAACCGTGGCTTTGAATTTTGGCAAAACCGGCCATTCGGATTCGTACATCTCCCTGATTTCGTGGATGAGGAAGACGTCGGCTTTTCCGCCCAGCCACTCCGCGATTTGTTCCATCGGAATTTCCCCGAAACCGATCGGCATGTGGAGATCCCCCCTGCCGAGGGCGTACAGTTCGTGTTGGTTCTTCTCCGCGGCAAAGCTGGGCTTTCCGAAGTTGTCGTGGACATGGAGATGCACGACGCGGGAGCGGACGCATTCGATCTCCGTCTTCGGGTCCAGCCGATAGAATTGGCAGGCGAGGTAGAAATGGCCGACATCCAATACGATGCCGACATGGGGGTGGCCGATGGCGGCCACCTGCTCGGCCAGCTCGCCCGGGATGACGGCGTAGCTGTATCCGGGGCATTCCGGCCAGGGACGCAAATTTTCCATGCCGATCCGCACGTTCCGGGCCTTGGCCGCATCGCCGGCCAGCCGCATCAGGCGCCGTTCCTCCCGGAGCAGCGCTTCCTTCTGGTCTTCCGTATATTCCGGCCACAGACGGGGGTACAGCAAGCGCTCTTCTCCCACGTAGCGGCCGGGATGCACCACCAGCGTTTCGGCGCCCAGAATGCCGCCGATTTCGATGGAAGCCATGAGGCACCGAAAATCCGTATCCCGGTCATCCTGCCGGAAAAGGTTCAGGTCAAAGGGCGCGTGCAGCGTGACGGCCAGCCCGCTGCGGCGGACCGTTTCCTCGTACCGGCGCAGCTTCCGGTCGTCCAGCTCGCCGCCCCGGATGAGCCGCATGGCCTGGATCGGCAATTCCACGCAGTCGAAACCGAGCCGGGCCGCTTTTTCCAGTTTCCGCTCCAGCCGCTCCGGATCGCCCACCGTCTCGTTTACCGGGAGGCTCACGCCGACACCTTTGGTTACGAGCATCAAGATCCCGCCTTTACGGCAAATTTTGCAAAGCCATGGAGCCGGACGGCACCGCGGCGGTCTCCTTGTACGCCATCAGGCAGACCGTCCGTCCGCCGACCCAGACGCGTTCCACCACGGGCCTGTCCCCGTGCATCCCGACCATGATCAGATCCGCCGCCTTCCCCGGCTCGATGGAGCCAAACTCCCCCGACAGTCCGAGCACCGACGCCGTGTTCTTCGTGACCATCCGGACCGCGAGGTGCAGCGGCAGCCCTTCCCGGTGCAGCAGGAAAACGGATTGCAGCATGGCGGGCGGATAGTAGTCCGAGCAAAGGATGTCCACGACTCCGGCCCGGATCGCCTCGCGGGCGGACAGGTTGTTGCTGTGCGACCGGCCGAGCATGACGTTGGGCGCGCCCATGACGACGGCCATGCCGCGCCGTTTGGCGCAGGCGGCCGTTTCCATGTCCACCGGAAACTCGCTGATGGCGGCCCGCCAACCGCTCACGATCTCCAGCTTTTCGCAGGAATCGTCGTCATGGGACGCCAGGGGAATGCCGTGCTCCCGGGCCAGGTCCGCAAGGCGTTGCAGCGTATCCGGCGGTACTTTGGGCCGCCTGCGGCTTTCCTCGAATCGCCTCAGCACTTCCTGTTCGTTCAGGTTTTGCCGCTGCATGACGTACCGCTTGTGCAGCTCCTGGTCCCGGTACTGGCCCTGGCCCGGCGTGTGGTCCATGAAGGAAAGCAGATCGATCGTCCCGTTCCGGATGAACTGTTCCACCAAAGGAACGCCGCCCGTGTTGGTGATTTCGAAGCGGAGATGCACCTTGTGGCGAATGAGCCGGTTCGTCCGGCTCAGCTCGCGGACTTTGTGGACGTACTCGGCCACGCTGGCGTTGCGCCGGGAGGCGTTCGGCGTGTCGCCGTCCACCATGCTGAACGAATGGTAGATGGTCGTGATTCCCTGGGCTGCCAATTTTCGTTCCAGTTCCAGGAACGACCACTCCAGGGGGAAGCGACTGTTCGGGCGCGGCTGCATCTCGTGCTCGATGGCGTCGCTGTGGGGGTCGATCATGCCCGGCAAAATCCAGCACCCGCCGGCGTAGACGTCGCCTGGGCCCAGAATGTCACACCGCCCGGAGACTTCGGCGATTTTGCCGCCTTCGATCACCACCGTACCGCCTTCCAGCACCCCGTCGGGTGTCACGATCCTGCCGCCGCAAATGCGCTGCATCCGGTCCATCGCTTCACGCTCCTTATCCGTTGTACGCATGGAAGGCCTCCGCCCTCCGCCGGTTCCAGTCGGCCAGATCGAAGACCTCGTCGGCCAGCCGCGCCATGGCGTCGCGGTCGTGGAATACGCCGACCATCGTCGTTCCTTCCCGTTTCATGTCCCGCAGGAAGCCGATGACGATTTCCTTCGTCTCGGGATCAAGGGAAGCGGTCGGCTCGTCGAGGATGAGCAGCCTCGGCTTGACGATCAGCGCCCGGGCGAGGTTGATGCGCTGCTGTTCGCCGCCGGAAAAGGTGGCCGGGAAGGCGTCCCACAGCGCCGGCGGAATGCGCAGCCGCTCCAGCATGGCACGGGCTTCGCCGCGTGCCCTGTCCTCCGGCCAGCCGAGGGGGAGCAGCCGCTCGGCCACCACGTCCACTGCCGGCACGCGCGGAATGACCCGCAAAAACTGCGTCACGTAGCTGATCTCCGTCTGCCTGAGCAGCAGGATGTCGCGTTCGTCCGCCTGGGCCAGATCGATGGGACCCAGCCTTTCGGATTCGTAGTAAATGTTGCCGGTGGTCGGCAAATAGGTGCGGTAGATGCATTTCAGGATGGACGACTTGCCGATGCCGCTCGGCCCGACGATGCCCAGGAAGTGCCCCTTCGGCACGTGGAACGATACGCTGTCGAAGGGACGGACGGTCATCCGGTGCGTCAGGGCGAGCTCGAAGGTTTTGGACAGATTCTCGACCGTTAACACGGCTTCACCTCTCCATTGGTTTGGATTTTCGGGTTCCGGGTCTCCGCCGGGTTTTTCGGGTCACAGCAGGGAATGGACCAGAAGCTGGGTATAGGGATGCTGCGGGTCCTCCAGGATCTGGTCGGTGAGCCCGTGTTCCACGATCGCGCCGTGCCGCATCACCATCGTGCGGTCCGCCAGCATGCGGATGACGCCCAGATCGTGGGAGACGACGATCATGGCCACGCCGAGCTCGCGCCGGATGGAACGGATGAGATCCAGCACCCGGGCCTGCACCGACAGATCGAGTCCGGTGGTCACTTCGTCCAGGAGCAGAATCGGGGGATCGTTCGCCAGCGCCCGGGAAATCTGCACGCGCTGCTGCATGCCGCCGCTGAAACGGGCGGGCGGTTCGTCCATGCGGGCGAGGGGGATCTCCACCCGCTCCAGCAGCTCCGCCGCCCGGCGCCGGACGCGCCCGACATGGAATTGGGAGGCCGCGAACAGCTTCTCCGCCACGTTGCCGCTCGACGAAAAATTCATGCGCAATCCGAGGTAGGGATTTTGATAGACCATCCCCATCAGGTGGTTGCGGACGTAGCGTTTGCGCTGCGAGGATGCTTGCAGCAGATTGCCGTCCCCCGGGCAGACGGAGAGGGTCATTTCCCCGGATGTCGCTTCTTCGTCGAAATAGAGGCATTTCACCATGGTGCTTTTGCCGGAGCCGCTCTCGCCCACGACGCCGAGGATTTCGCCGGGATACAGATGGAAGTCCAGCGAGCGGCAGGCCCAGATCGTGCCGCAGCGGGGGCAGCGGGAGGAATGCCACTCGCCGGTTTCCGGCTGATGGCAGGAGGAACAGCCGGGACCGTACCGTTTGGTCAGGCCTCTGACTTCCAGCAGCTTTTCGTCCGCGCGGATGCGCGCCGTCCACGCCGGGACCGCCCGTTCCGCCGCATGTTCCGTCACCTGGATCACGGAAGTTCCTCCCCTCTCCGCTTGCGGCAAAATGCCGTGTCCGAACATTGATATACCGTAAGGCCCGTCGCCTCGTCGGTCGTTTCGTCCAGGAACGTGTCCGTGCTGCCGCAATGCCGGCAGGCTTTGCCGTCGAACGATTCCTTCCGGAACCGGTAATCCTCGAACTGGAGCGGAATCACGTCGGTGTACGGCGGCACGGCGTAGATTTTTTTCTCGCGTCCCGCTCCGAACAGCGTGAGATGCTCGGCCTGGTGGAGCTTTTCGTTGTCCCAGCGGGGGATCGGGGTGGGCGCCATGATGTAGCGTCCGTGCACCATCACCGGGTAGTCGGCGCCCAGGGTAATGTCGCCCCAGCGGACGATGCCTTCGTACAGGGCGAGCCACATGGCGCTGTAGTCCATTTCCGCGTGCTTGCGCCGGGTCAGCCGCTCGCTGCGCTCCACCCTGCGCAGCGGCTCCGGCTGGGGCACCTGCAGCACCAGGATCTGGTCGGCGCGGAGCCGTTCTTCCGGGATCCGGTGGCGGGACTGGATCAGGGTGGCTTTCGCCGTGTCTTCCGTGGTAGCCGCGCCGCTCGTCTCCGCGATGAGGCGGCGGATGCTGACCGCGTTGACGCTGTCGTCATGGCCCTGGTCGATGACCTTGACCACATCGTTCGGGCCGAGCAGCGACAGCGTCAGCTGGAGGCCGCCGGTGCCCCAGCCGCGGGCGATCGGCAGCTCCCGGGAGGCGAAGGGCACCTGGTAGCCGGGGATGGCCACCGCCTTCAGCGTTTTGCGGCGAATCTCCCGCTTGGACCCTTCGTCGAGGAAAGCGAAGTTATATGCCGCCGCCGGCCGGTTCATCCACGGCCGGGGGTGCTCAATCCGCGCGGCTTCCATGGGTCAGCGCCTCCTTGTCGGCTTCGGCGGTTTTTCCGGCGGCCGCCTTCGCCGTCTCCGTCTTCACGCCCACCGGCGTCCCGGTCTGCGGCTCCGGCGCTCCTTCCCCGGCTTCCTTCCCCCCGGCCGCCCGCTGCGCCCGGCGAATGCGGTCCAGCGACGACTGGAAGGTGATGTAGTGGGGCAATTTCAGGTGGGATACGAAGCCGTTTGATTCCACGCTGTCGATGTGCAGGAGCACGAATTCCTCGTCCTGGGCCGGCGCCGTACCCGACGTTTCCAGGCTTCGCTCGAGGATGGCCATGGAGATGGCCTTCACCTCGTTCTGGCCGAAACAGAGGCCGTAACCGGGCACAAACAACGCTTCCCCGGAGGCGTTCTGGGTGAACGGATGGATCGTTTCCACTTCGGTGAGCAGAATTTCCCCGATATACAGCGGCTCGCCCCGGGCGCCGCCCTCGTCGAGGGGATACGGCACGGCCACGGGAACGTAGCCGACGCGCAGCTCCCCGATGGTCGGGTGCACCGCGCCGTAGCCGCGCATGCTGCTGTAGGCCAGGGCCGTCATCGCGCCGGTCTCGCCCCGGGCGAGCATTTGCAGGCGGCCGGAACGGGGCACCGGAAAGATCAGCTTTTGTCGGGTAATGTCGAAAGGTTCTTCTTCCCGTCCTTCTTCCGCCCGGCCGCCTTCCGCCGCCTTCATGAAGCCCTGTTTGCGCAACAGGTCCGCAATCTTGGGAAACGCCGGAAGCGCCGCCCGCCCTTCCCGATCCGTCGCCGGCTCCGCCAAATCCGCAGGCCGCTCCCGCGGAAGGCTCGTTTCTTCCCGATATTTCCCGAGAAATGATTCCGCATCGTCCATCGTTTCTTCCCGGAGCGCAAACTTCAGCAGCCGATGGGTGTAATCCCGCGTCGGGCCCAGCACCTGGCCGCCCGGCATGTCGCGGAACGACGAGGAAATCCGCCGCAGCACGCGCATGTCCGCCGGATCGATCACCGTCGAGACATGGTTGCGCGGCAGCGTGGAGCGATAGGCACGAAGCAGGAAAGCCGCTTCCGCCGGGTCGCCTTCCGCCTGCTTCAGGGCCAGCGACGCGTATCCGGGCGCGTACAGGCCGCCTTCGCCCATGACCCGGTCCACGAGCAGGCGGAGCTGCGTTTCGATCATTCCGACGGTGAGGATCGCCTGCGCGTCTTTCAGCCGAAAGAATTCCGTCAGTTTTTCCGCTTCCGCGATCGCCTCTTTTCCGCCGGTTACCGCCGTGTATGCCAAGACGCCGCCTCCCTTCTCACCCGGGTGGTCCGTGGAATCGCCATCATCAGGCCCTCGTCCGTGAAAAAGAACCAATCCGTGCCCATGGGGAATTCCGCGTTCAGCCGTTCCCGCTGCGTCCACCATTCCGGGTGGACGCCGGAGATGGCGCACCGCCATTCGCCCGGAATGCCGGGGCCCGAAAGCACCAGCGTGTCTTCGCCTTCGCCCGACCCGTCCCGGGCCGGCGCAAACCGGTCCACGCGCAGCAACACCATGGCGCTCTCTTCGGGCGCTTCCAACGTGCCGGTCTTGAGTTTCCCGGCGATGCTCCGCACCGCCCCGGCGTCCGCGTGCCCTTCCGCAAACACGTAGTCGGCGGATGCCGCATCGGCTTCCGGACTGAAGGTCATGCGGCGGATGAAGGCGGCGAGCTTCCCCCCGTCGTCCAGAAACACCGCATGCGTGACCTCCCGGTCGAGCAGCGTGAGCGCGATGGCCGCGGCGGCCGGACTGCAACCCGCTTCACTGCCCAGTTCGCGGGCCGCCGCCGCAAAACTTTTGACGGTGCCCGGACGGGCGACGGCGTCAAGCATGGTCCGATATACCAGCTGGGTGCCCAAAACATCAGAGGCGATTTCCATACGAATCCTCCATTGTGTCAAATTGGACTTTGGTCCGCATCACGCGTTCCTGGTCCTTTTTCCAACGTTCCACAAGTTTCCGTTCTTCCCGCTCGAACTCCGCCGTCCAGCCTGCCGTTTCCGGCAGCCGGGCGTTCAGGGCCGCGTCCACCACGGCCAGCTCGTATGCCTTCTCCGCATCCTCGCCGAGAAGGATGCCGAAGCCGTGTGCCGGGCCGATGGCCACCGTGCATTCCGTCGCCAGGATCTCGCCAAGGTAAAACGGCTTGCCCGACACCGGGTCGCGGGCTTTGCCCATCACCAGCGTCCTCGACGGCGGCCGCACCGGCTCCACCCGGTACCGCTCCCCGATCTGTCCGCACAGGCGCTTCAGGAACTCCCGGTCGCCTTCGATCAGCACCCGGGCGATGCGCGATCTGGTCATTTCCGCCACGGATGGTCACCCCCTCAGGCGAATCCGGTTTTTCAGGCGATTGGTGGCGAATTCCACGCTGTACACCATGGCGAAAATGACCATGCCCACAAACGACGCCGTGTCGAACTCATAGTTCCGCATCGCGTTGGCCATCTCCCAGCCGATGCCGCCCGCCCCGACGACGCCCAGGATGGTCGATTCGCCGATGTCCACCTCCAGCCGGAACACGCTCCAGGCCAGAAAAGACGTGGCGACGCAAGGCAACACCCCCTGCAGCATCACCTGCAGCCAGCCGGCTCCGGTGGCCCGGAGCGCCTCCAGCACGCCCTCGTCCACTTCCTCGATGGACTGGGCGAACATTTTGGTCAGCATGCCGACGGCGTGGGTGAAAATCGCCAGAATCCCCGGCAGCGGTCCCATCCCCACGGCCACAATGAAAATAAGCGCCCACACCAGCGTCGGAACCGCCCGGAGCAGCGAGACGAACCCCTTCACCAGCGGCGCCGTTTTCGGCGCCACATTCTCCGCGGCGAAAAAGGCCAGCACGAACGCGACGGCAACCGCCAGCACCGTGCCGACGACGGCCACATACAGCGTCTCCAGCGCGGCGGCCAGGATCGGCTGCCACTCCGCCGCGTTCGGCGGGAACAGATACGCCCAGGACCGGACGAACGCCAGCGTCCCTTTCCACAGCTGCCCGTAGTCGAAATTGAGATGGATCAGGCCAAAGACGAAGAACACCGCTCCAAAAATGGCCGCACCGGTGAGCACCGGATCCCGGCGCCGTCTGGCGGGCGTCTCCGTCCGGCCGGTCTGCCGGGCGGCGCCGGCCGGCGCCCATTCCACTTCCATGCTCATATCAATCGCTCCCTCAACTTTCCGGTGATGAATTCCGTCGTCAGGACAAGCACGATCACCATCAGGATCGCCACGCACACTTCCTGGAACTGGAACAGTTTGAGTCCCTTCTGGATGGAGAAACCGAGCCCTCCGCCGCCCACCATGCCGATCAGGGTGGACGCCCGCATGTTGAGTTCCAGCTTGTACAGCGACCATCCGACGAATCCCGGAAAAAACTGCGGCAGCACCGCGTGGGCGATCACCTGCGGCCAGGACGCCCCGGTGGCCCGCACCGCTTCCACCTGGCCCATGTCGATTTCCTCCAGGATCTCCGCATAGGCCCTGGTCAGCGTGCCGACGGAGGTAAGGATGAGCGCCAGCGTGCCCACCAAAGTGCCCAGCCCGTAGGCCGCCACCAGGAGGAGCGCCCAGATCAGCGCCGGGATGTTGCGGAGCACGGAGCACACGGCCCGCACGGACGCCTGCAGCCAGCGGTACGGGCAGGTCGTCGCCGCCGCGAAAAAGCTCAGCAGGAGCGACAGCACGGCGCCGACCACCATCGCCACGAAGCTGATGCAGATCGTATCCACCGCCGGGCCGATCAGCGACCGGAAGGCGGAGAAATCCGGCGGGAAAAAGTCCTGTCCGATGAACCGGACGATTTCCCCGAATCCGCGGACCACGCTGACGACGGAAAAATCCGTTTCCCGGGCGGACCACGCGGTGATCAGGACGATGCCCGCGGCCGCCAGCCAGATCTGCCGTTTTTTTCGTTTTTGCAAATCTTCAAGCAACTGCCCCGACCGTTTCATGGCCCGTATACCTTCCCTACGGCTTTGTCGTCCAGCGCTTTCGGCGGCCCGTCGAACACGACCGTCCCCTGGCGGATGCCGATGATCCGGTCGGCGTATCGCTTCGCCACGTCCACCTGGTGCAGGTTGACCAGGCACGTGATGCCGTCTTCCCGGCAAATGGCGGACAGGATTTGCATGATCGTCTCGCTGGTGGCCGGGTCGAGGCTGGCGATCGGCTCATCCGCCAGAATGATGAGCGGCTTCTGGCTGAGCGCCCGTGCGATGCCGACGCGCTGCTGCTGGCCGCCGCTCAGTTCGTCGGCGCGCTTGTACATCTGCTCGTGCAGTCCGAGGCGGCGCAGGATGTTTTTTGCTTCTTCGATTTCCTGCCGGGAAAACAGCCCGAGCGCCCCGGCGATGGGGTTCCGGTAACCGAGCCGGCCGTGCAGCACGTTGCGCAGCACCGTTACCCGCTCGACCAGGTTGAACTGTTGAAAAATCATGCCGACTTCCCGGCGCAGACGGCGGATCTGCCGGCCGGACGCCTTCACGGCGTCCACGCCGTTGACGATGATGCTGCCGCCGGAAGGTTCCACCAGCCGGTTGATGCAGCGCAGCAGCGTGCTTTTGCCGGCGCCGCTCGAGCCGATGACGGCCACGAATTCGCCGCGGTGGACCCGCAGGCTCACGTCCTTCAGCGCCAGAGTGCCGTCCGCGTACTGTTTCCGCAGATTGCGGATCTCCAGAATGGCCGACATGGCGCGCCTCACCCCAACAATTCTTCCGGACTCATGTTCAGGGCTTCCGCCGTCCTGCGGATCACGTCGTAGTCCTTGTCCTCCACGGGAATGAACCGCTCGGTGCCGTCATCGAAGTAGTCGGGGTTTTCATGGTGGTAGTTGAAAAAGAACGCTTTGATCGCTTCCACCAAATTTTCCGGAAGGTCGTTCCGGTAGGTGAAGGGGCTCGTCGGAATCGGATCGGACTGGGCGATGACCCGGTAGTCGTCGGCATTGACCAACCCGGCTTCGATCACGCGCTCCACGCACGTCGAACAGACGCCGGCGCCGTCCGCCGTCCCCTTGGCGATGGCCAGGATGGATTTGTCATGGCCGCCGGAGAAGGACACGTTGCCGAAGAATTTCTCAATTTCGTCGTTGGAGATGCCGAGCAGTTCGATCAGCTTGGCCCGCGGGAACAGATGCCCCGACGTCGAGGCCGGATCGGCGAACAGGAACGTCTTGCCCCTGAGTTCCTGCACGGTCTGGACCGGCGAGTCTTTCGGCACCACGATCTGGCTGTAGTAAAAGGCTTCTTCCTTGCTGCGGGCCTTGACGGCGAAGGGAATCGCCCCGCTTCGTTCATGGGCGATGATGTAGGAAAAGGGACCGAGCGAAGCGATCTCGATATGCCTGGTGCGCATCGCTTCCACCACCGCCGTGTAGTCTTCGCCGACGAACAGCTCGGTCTTGATCCCCAGCGCTTTGCCCAGATCTTCCACCAGCTTCCGGTTGCCGCGGCTGAGCTTGCCCACCTCCTCCCCCGGTATCACGCCGAGCCGCAGCACTTCCGGCCAGCCTTTCCGTTCGCCGGAACCGTCCGTCGCCGCGGCCGCGGACACCTTTTGTCCGCCTTGCCCGCCGCCGGAAACTCCGGTCCCGCCGTCCGCTCCGCCGCCGGCGTTTCCGCCGGCTGTGCCGCAGGTCGCTAGCAGCACCAGGATCGACAAGGCCATGGCCCTCGCCGGCGCCGCAATGAGCCGCCACTTTTTGCGCATGTCGTCTCCACTCCTTTTTTTCATGGATTTCACAGAGGTCAAAAATCGATCGTCACCCGGCACAAATCTCCGCGATACCTGGCACTGGTGAATTCCGCGGGTTGGCCGCGTTGGTCTTTCATCAGGCTGTCGATGACGAGCAGGTTCTGGTGGGGGGAAATGTGGAGAAGCCCCGCTTCCGCAGCCTTCGGATGCGCCGTCCGGAACGTCGACCGCACCCGGGTGAGGCGGGTTCCGTAGTGGTCCAGCAAAATGGCGTGCAGGGAATGAAACGGCTCGGGCCCGTTCAGCAGACGGAGCAGTCCGGGAAACAGCTCCGCCCGGAGCCACGTCTCGTTCCGGGCGACCGGCACCCCGTCGACGAAACGCAGGATGTGAAGGCGAACCGCGCGCTTTCCTTCCGACAGTTCCAGGGCCCGTCCGATCTCCTCCGGCGGCACGAGTTCCTCCGCCCCCAGCAGCCTGGCCGACGGACGGCAGCCTTGGCTCGCCATCATTTCGGAAAACCGCATCGTCGCCGTGATGGTATACTGCACGTCCAGCGGCTTCCCGCAGACGAAATGGCCGATGCCCTGGCGGGCGCAGAGCTTTCCCGTTTTCACCAGCAGGTCCAGCGCCTTCCGGATTGTGTAGCGGTTCTGCCCGAACCGCCCGCACAGCTCCGCCTCCGACGGAAACCGGGCGCCGGCGGGGTATTTCCCCGCGTCGATTTCCGCCCGCATTTGCTCGGCGATGGCCATATATCCCGGCACGTTTCCGGCAAGCTCCGGCTCCCGCTTCACCCGGCATCCCTCCTTCCGCGTCTTGCCCGAACCACCCCGAACAGCCCGCCCATCTGCAACGTAACTTGTCAACAACAACGCAGTATTAAGGGAATGCAAAATTTGCGTCAAAATTTTGGACATAAAAAAATCCCGGACACATGCCCGGGAGAGGGTTGAACATGACCTGAAATTTTGACGGGTTCGACTTTCCGGATCGTCGCTTTAATCCACCGAGACCGCTTTTTCGCCCTTCCCGCCCCGGATCGCCATCCTGCCCCGCGTCTCCTTCCTGCCGTGCAGCACATGATAAAGCCCGCTGATGGCCAGCATCAGGATCGCAAGGATGACATACAGATTCCTGAAACCAAGGATCGGAATGAGAAAGCCGAGCAGATACGGACCGATTCCCATTCCCGCCTCCATGGTCACGGAAAACGTCGATACGGCGCGTCCCATGCGGTGTTGAGGCGCGGATTTCACCGCAATGGTGTTGGCAATGCTCTGCAGGTTCCCGAAACCCAGCCCCAGAAGCAGCCCCGCCAGCAGCAATACCGCACCCGAACGGGCCGTCCCGAACAGGAGCAAGCCCGCCGCGTAAAGCACAAAAGCGGGATAGATCACGACATTGGCTCCCCGCGCATCCATGATGCGGCCCGTGACGGGACGCGAGGCAATCACGGACACCGAATAGACCATGAAAAAGAAACTGGCCGCATTCACCAGATTGGTTTCCGACGCGTACAGATTGATAAACGAAAGCACGCTGGACCAACCCAGGGCAATCCCGAACACCACAACGCCAAGGGGCAAAACGTTCGGCTCGATATAATCGGACAGCCTGAATCCCGCCGAAACCTGCGGCTTGTCCGGACTCTCCGCCTCCGGCAGGCGCAGCAAGATTCCGCAAACCAAAGAAATCACGCCCAACGCAAAACACAATCCGTAAATCAGGTTGTAATCCGCATGCTGCATCAAATAGAGCCCGATGAAAGGCCCGAAGGCCGAGCCCAATACGCCGCTCAGGCTGAAATACCCGATCCCCTCCCCCTTTCGTGACTCGGGAAGAAGCCGGGAAACGACCGCCCCGGTGACCGTGAGCGCCACGCCCACCGTCATCCCGTGAAACAAGCGGTTAACCAGCAGGAAGGAAATCCCCCACCGCGGAAAATAAAAAAGCATGTCAAGCGTCATAAGCGCCAGGCCGGCCAGCAGGATTTTTTTGGGGTCGAGCGAGTCCACGAACCGGCCGACGATCAACCGGGCAACCAGAGCCCCCAGGATATAGATTCCCGAGACGAGACCGGCCAGACTCTCGGACGCCCGGTATTGATCGATCGTAATGGAAGCCATGGTCACGATGAGCAGAAAAAACATAAAAGCCACGCAGAATTGAATGGCGAACAGGATCGCAAATTCTTTGGTCCACAATTTTGAGCCGTCCTGATCCATGATGGCCTCCCATAAGAACATAAGACCTAATTCCCGGGCAAAGGGAATTAGGTCCGGTTTTTTTGAATGATGAGGGACATGAGCGGCGTGCCACGGAGATGATTCGCTCACCTTATTGTAAAAGGCTGCGATGATCACTGGCAAGATGGAAGTAAACTTTCCTCAAATCAATATGGAAGTTGACCTCCTGCAGCTCATTGTTGATCATCAAATCGAGTTTTCGTATATCTTCTCAAATTGGAATATTTTCCTGTCGCGCACGAGTCAGCGCCAGCAAGACCGGGATGAGATGCTTTTCCGTATTCAATGCGACGTCACTTTTTCAGGCGATGTGCCCGATCTCCCGGGAGAGTTCGTCGTCAATGTTCCACCGCGTCCGGATATTCGGCGATTTCGTAGACCAGAAGCCGCTCCGCCAGTTCTTTGTCCTGCAGCCCGAGCAAATAGTCCGTGCGCAGCACTTTCTGGATGACGGCCAGGAACCCGTGCTCACATCGCATGTCGATCTTGCGGGACGCCACGAACCGGTTGCCTGCCCGATTCAAATCGGCTCCGCCCGCCAGGGTGTCCGCAGTCGCATAGCGAACCCGGCGGACCCCCGCCATGACGATGGCGCCGAAGCAGAGCACACCCGGTTCGGTCGTCGTGGATAGCGTGCATTCCGGGAGCTTTTGGGCTTCGCCGATGCCGACCTGAAGCAGGACGTTCAGCTCGGCATGGGCCAGTTTGTTCGCACAATTCGTCCGGCCGGCGCGGACCGGTCGTGGATCCGGTTGCGGCCGCGGCAGATGATCTCGCCGGACGCGTCGGCAAGCACGGCCCCGATGGGGATGGAACCGGCGCAGTAAGCCTCCCATGCTTCCGCAAACGCAAGCTGCCAGGGTTTCGGAATGCTTTGTGTAATGTAAACTAAAAATACCCCGATTGATCAAGTTCCCCTACCCAAAAAAA
>ERZ795043.572-NODE-572-length-27610-cov-6315.806859_pt1 | contig 27610 bp, 25 predicted proteins | sample MGYA00375127_ERZ795043 | MGnify/ENA primary metagenome ERZ795043 (study PRJEB30172, sample SAMN05518447) | compost metagenome | isolation source: Feedstock adapted compost from Newby Island compost facility, Milpitas, CA | place: USA:Newby Island compost... | reverse complement strand
GTTCCACGCACAATGGAATCGTCAATGACCACCAGGGTATCCACTCCCTTCCGCACCGTGCCATAGGTGATATCATACACATGCTGCACCATTTCCGTGCGGCCCTGATCGGCGGCAATGAAGGTGCGAAGTTTCACATCCTTGATAGCAATCTTTTCAATCCGAACCCGACGTGAAATGAGCTCATTCAGTTTTTCCGGATCAATCTGCGTTCCCCAGGAAAGAATACGTTGCACCTTGATGCGGTTCAGATAATCTTCCAGACCCTGAATCAGGCCATAGAAAGCTACTTCAGCGGTATTCGGAATAAACGAAAAAATGGTATTTTTCAAATCATAATCAATGGCCTTCAGCACGGCTTCCGAGAGGGTATATCCTAATTTTTTTCGCTCCTGATAGATTTTTTCATCATTACCCCTGGAAAAGTAAATCCTTTCGAAGCTGCATGCCTTCCGGGGCTGGGCAGGCAATATCTGTTTTTCCATCACCGTGCCGTCATGGCTTACCAGCAGCGCTTTCCCGGGCATGAGTTCCTTAACCATATCTTCTTCGAGGTTAAAGCAGGTACGGATTGCTGCTCTTTCAGAAGCGGCCACCACAACCTCCTCATCAGCATAATAGTAGGCCGGACGAATGCCATAAGGATCGCGGATTACAAAGCTATCGCCCGTTCCTATGAGCCCTGCAGCTGTATAACCTCCATCAAAAAGAGAAAAAGCCTGGCAGAGGATGGTGGGTAACGAAAGGGCAAAAGGTTTTGCTTTCTGGGAATGAACATGCTGACAGAGATAATGATACACCACCTCCATCATGGCGGCCAGGTCGGATCGCCGGTAAAGCTCATCGGGCTTGATGCCTACATGTTCAAACAATTCATCTGTATTAATCAGGTTGAAATTGCCAGCCATGGCAAGATTGCGCTCGGGCTGGGCGTGTATCCGCACAAAGGGATGGCAGAGTTCAATATGATTTTTCCCCTGGGTTCCGTAACGCAAGTGCCCTAAAAGCAATTCGCCCATAAATCGCACATGGCCCTTAAGCAATTCGGGATCATCCTGAATATCGGGCTGATAACGGGAAACCTCTTCAATCTCTCGAAAAATGGTTTGAAACAAATCCGGAATGGGCTGAGAGGCATTGCTGCGGATACGGTGTAACATCGGGTAACCCGGAGGAGTATGAAGCTTCACCGCTGCAATGCCGGCCCCATCCTGCCCACGGTTGTGCTGTTTTTCCATGAGCAGGTAAAGCTTGTTTAACCCATAAAAAGCCGAACCGTATTTTTGCTGATAATAGCTAAAAGGCTTCAGCAACCGGATATAAGCTAATCCACATTCATGTTTGATCGCTTCGCTCATGTGCTGGCGGGTTTATTCGCCTGGCTGATAATGGTTGGCTTGTTGACTGGCCAGGGCCCATTGCTCTACATTTTTACAATGTTGATAATCGGGATCTACCCAGATGTAAAACGTGGGCATTTTTTCCCGAAACCATTTATCCAGCGCCTCATATTGTTTTTCCTGCAGGGCTTCTTGTTGAATTTTGTTGTAATCGTCCCTGAGATTTTCCTGATGTGGCTGGGTCCTGGATTTCAGATAAATGATACGCACGGCTTTTTTTCCGTAAGGATCCGTGAATTCCGCAGGCAGAGAAATGTCACCCGGTTTCAGGGAGTCGAGGGTAAGCACAATGCCGGGATCCAGCTGATCGACCGTTAAATAGGTGGAACCATCGGGTCCGGTAATCATACCCGCATATAATTTCGCCGAAATATCATCACTGTATTTCACGGCGGCTTCTCCAAAACTGATTTTACCGGCAATGATATCGGCTCGCACGGAATCCAGTTTTTTCAAGGCGGCTCGTACATCCGATGAGGTAATCGGTGGAATCATCAGCAAGTCGCGCACTTCAGCATTGTCGCCCTGGCGATGGACCATTTGAATAAGGTGGTATCCAAATTTCGATTTCACCGGATCGGAAACCTCTCCATCCTGCAGCCGAAAGGCGGCAGCAAGAAAATTGGGATCAATATTTTTATCCGTTCGGGAAATGGTAAAAATTCCATTGTTCTGCCGGCTGCTCGGATCCTGAGAATACAGATTCATGAGCGTTACAAAATCTTGCTGGCCAGATACAATTTGTTTTTTGAAGTTCTGGAGTTGTTGCAGGGTATATTGTTCCACTTCCGGACTGGCCTTGGGATAAATCACGATTTGCCCGACCTGAACCTCGGATGGGAAAAATTTAAGGCTGTCTTTAGGAATGCGGTTAAAATATTCCTGTACCTCGGTAGGGGTAATTTTTACAGCATCTACAATCTTTTTCCGCTCTTCTTCTGCCAGGATCCGTTCGCGAATGGGCTCTCTAAATTTTTCCCGGATCTGATAAATGCTCATGCCGGCCACTTCTTCAAGTTTCTTCTGCGAACCATACATGTTAATGAAACCTCGAATCTGATTCTCGAGCTGGCCTTCCACATCCTCGTCGCTTACCGGTAAACTATCGCGTTGTGCCTGAATCACCAGCGCTTTCTGGGCAATCATCTGTTCCAGAATCGCGCAGCTGGCATCGGGCGGTAGTGCCCGTGAGGATTCGCGCTGCAGTTGATCGATCTGTGCCTGAATATCAGATTGAAGAATGATATTGTCGCCAATAACGGCTACAATTTTATCTGCCACCGGGAAATTGTGTAATTCATTGCTGCTCAGTTTCTGCTGGGCATACAGGGTAAAAGTCAGCAGTTGCAACAAAGCGAGTGGAAGAAGGCGAATGCTCATGAAACGTAGGCATTTAGGTATAAACCACCTGACTGCAAAGGTAGTTAAGCTTGATGGAAGGGATATCATCGGTTTCGAATTTAACAAAATTCCATACCATGCCCGGGCTTAATAGAAAATCAATAGATTCTCTTAGTTTTGAAACCGCTTTAACCGCCAAACCTGTAATCATTTCCATAAATGCCCATTTTAAAGCCATTTGAACAGCTCAATGCCAGGCAACGACACACTTTTTTTGCCGGTCTGGGAGGCTGGGCCCTGGATGCTTTCGATTTTTTTCTGTATGTGTTTTGCTTGAAGGCCATCAGCGTGGATTTTCATGCTGATGTACAACAGGTATCGGAAGGCATTTTTTTAACGCTTGCTTTCCGGCCGCTGGGAGCCTTGTTTTTCGGATGGCTGGCCGAGCGTCATGGGCGTAAACAAGTGCTGATGATCAACATCATCAGCTATTCGGTGATTGAATTTTTGTGTGCTTTTTCGCCCAATCTCACGGTACTGCTGGTGTTGCGTGCACTGTTTGGCTTTGCCATGGGCGGCGAATGGGGCGTGGGTGCCGCACTCGTGCTGGAATCATTGCCGGTAAAAGGTCGAGGATTTTTTTCCGGGTTGCTTCAGGAAGGCTATGTGCTGGGTTATCTGCTTGCATCTGTGGTGTTTGCTTTTTGCTTTAGCCTGATAGGCTGGAGGGGTATGTTTATGGTGGGCATCATACCCGCACTGCTGGTTATTTATATCCGCTCAAAGGTAACGGAGTCGCCCGCCTGGCTGGAAGGAGCGCATCGCCAGCATATTCCTGGTCGGGAGTGGAAAACCCTGATACGCAAGTACTGGGGGAGGTTAATTTTTTTGATTGTATTGATGAGCTTTTTCAACGCTTTTTCTCATGGTACTCAGGACCTGTATCCCACGTTTCTGCAGGTGCAGGGCCAATTTGATCCCAGAAGTACGGGTACAATTGCCATCTGGATGAATATTGGAGCACTGATTGGGGGTATGTGCTTCGGAGCGCTGTCTGAAAGGATAGGCAGGCGGAAAGCGATTGTTTTAGCCGCATTGCTTGCTATTCCCATGATACCGCTATGGGTTCATGCCCGCACGGTAAGCGGGTTTGCGGCAGGAGCCTTTTTAATGCAATTCATGGTACAGGGGGCATGGGGCATTGTTCCGGCGCACCTGAATGAGCTTTCACCCCCTTCCGTGCGCGCCATTCTGCCCGGCTTCGCTTATCAAATCGGCAATCTGATGATGTCGAAAATGGCACCCATTCAAGCCGGTCTGGCAGAGCAACACGGAAATAATTATGCTTTAGTACTTAGCTGGACGGTGATCGGCGTGGCCATAGGCTTATCAATCGTTACCGCTCTGGGTAAGGAGGCGCGTGCTGTGAACCTGGGTGTACAGGCGACATCTTCTACAGAAACACATTAAAGCTTGCGTTTAATGCTCACTTCTTCAAATCCTTCAAGCATATCCCCCACCTTAATGTCGTTGTAGTTCTTGATGGTTAAACCACATTCCATGCCGGCAGGCACTTCCTTCACATCATCTTTAAATCGTTTTAGCGATCCCAGTTCACCCGTATAAATAACAATGCCCTCGCGGATGAGATGCACGCGGGTATTTCGGGTCAATTTTCCTTCAAGCACCACACAACCGGCCACGGTATTTTTTTCGAATTTAAACGTTTGTTTGACCTCTACCCGACAGGTAACTTTTTCTTCGATCTTGGGCTCGAGCATGCCCTCCATGGCGCTTTTGATTTCTTCAATAGCATCGTAAATCACCGAATAAGTACGGATTTCAATATTTTCTTTTTCGGCCAGGCGGGCAGCCTGCATGGATGGCCGTACCTGGAAGCCTACAATGATAGCATCAGAAGCGCTGGCCAGCAATACATCCGATTCCGTAATCTGCCCTACGGCCTTATGTACCACGTTTACGACGATTTCTTCGGTTGAAAGCTTTTGCAAAGCATCGCTGAGGGCTTCTACAGAACCATCTACATCGCCTTTAATAATCAAATTCAGTTCTTTGAAGGTGCCGAGCGCAAGCCTCCGGCCAATTTCATCGAGTGTAATATGCTTACGGGCGCGCATACCCTGTTCTCGCAGGATTTGAGCCCGTCGGGTAGCAATTTCTTTGGCTTCGCTTTCGTCGGTATATACTTTAAACTTTTCACCGGCCTGTGGAGCTCCATCCAGCCCGAGTACCTGCACCGGTGTAGAGGGGCCCGCAGCTTGAATACGCTGTCCCCGTTCATTAAACATGGCTTTTACCCGTCCATAATGTGCGCCGGCCACAATCACATCGCCGGGATGCAGGGTGCCATTCTGAACCAGCAACGTGGCCACATAGCCCCGCCCCTTATCGAGCGAGGCCTCAATGACTGTTCCGATGGCCGGGCGTTTGGGATTGGCTTTCAAATCGAGCAGTTCGGCTTCCAGAAGTATTTTTTCAAGCAATAAATCTACATGCAGCCCCTGCTTGGCGGAGATTTCCTGGCTCTGGTATTTGCCACCCCAGTCTTCCACCAGCAAATTCATCGCGGCTAATTGTTCTTTGATTTTATCTGGATTGGCGCCTTCTTTATCGATTTTATTGATAGCGAAAATCATGGGCAGGCCAGCAGCCTGAGCGTGGGAGATGGCTTCGCGGGTCTGCGGCATCACGGCATCATCGGCCGCTATGACAATCACGGCGATATCTCCCACTGTGGCACCTCGTGCGCGCATGGCCGTGAATGCCTCGTGGCCGGGCGTATCCAGAAAAGTGATTTTTTTGCCGTTGGGCAGGCTCACTTCATAGGCCCCGATATGCTGGGTGATACCGCCGGCCTCGCCCGCAATCACATTGGTATTGCGTATATAGTCGAGCAATGAAGTTTTTCCGTGATCCACATGTCCCATGATGGTGACAATAGGCGGACGAGGTACCAGGTCTTTTTCATCGTCCACGATTTCTTCTTCTTCCTCTTCGGCCTCCTGCTCGTCGAGCCCGATGAATTCCACTTCATATCCAAATTCGTTGGCGACCAGTTCAATGACTTCGGCATCGAGGCGCTGATTGATGGACACCATCAAGCCCAGGCTCATACATTTGCTGATGACATCTGCGTAGCTTACATCCATCAGGTTGGCCAGCTCGCTCACCGATACGAATTCGGTTACCTGCAATACCTTGCTTTCAGAAGTTTCCGCAGATTGCTGGCTTTGTTCTTCCCGTTTAGCACGGCGGTATTTGGATTTGGCGGTTTTGCTGTGCGAGGTGGCACTCAGCTTGGCCAGCGTATCTTTAATTTTTTCCTGAATTTCCTTCTCATCGATGATTTCCTTCTCTGGCGCATGATGCTTACGATCCCTGTAACGATGATCTCTTCGGTCTTTTTTAGACTTCTCTTCCCGTTCGCGAATATTTTCTTCCACTTTCTTCTCGACGGGAATTCTTTTTCTTTTCCGTTTTTCTTTTGGATGCGTGGTTGAACGACTATCTTTTTCTTTGCGTTCGGGTTCAACGGGGAGATCGATTTTGCCAATAATCTTGGGACCGGTCAACCGCTCGGCTTCAATATTTTCAATTACCGGCTCAGGTGATTTTTCGGGTTCGGAAGGCAGCGTGGGCGTTTCTGGCTCAGGTTCTGCAGGAGCCTGTACTTCGGCCACAGGCTCGGAGGCCGGTTGAGGGGCTGCGGGTTCTTTGGTTTTTTTACCAGAAGATTTGGTTGATTTTTTGGATTTAGGTGTTGGAGAAAGGATTTCCGGATCAATTTTCCCCACAATTTTAGGTCCTTCCAGTCTGGGCGCTTCAGCACTCAGTATTTCCGCTTCTGCCTCAGGCTTTTCAGCTGTAATCTTGGTCGGTGTTTCGGGCGCGGGTGTTTCCAGGGTTTCTTTTTTAGGTAAAATGTCGGAAGCAATACCACGGGGGAGATCGATTTGTTCGCTTTTTTTCTTGTTGACCTTATCCTGTTGAAATTCTTCCTGCAAAGCCAGATACATCTCTTCCGTCAGCCGGGAATTGGCCGACATGTCGGACATATCGAATCCCTTCGAGGTCAGGAATTCGATAAGGGTTTCTCTTCCAATATTGAATTCTTTGGCGGCTGCCAATAATCTGGGCGTATTGGTTTTTTCTGGCATGCGTGAATCCTCAATTTTTCAACAGTTTTACAAAGGTACTAAGCTCGTGGCGAATGAGCGATTTTTTCCTTGATTGCCTGCCAACCAGGGAATAGATTGCCCCCTCACAAACGGTTTAAATGGCCAGACATAGCCACCGACGGAGCTTTGAATCGAAGTTATTCGGCTTCGTCTTTTTTAAATTCCTCTTCAATAATACGCCGTACTTCTTTAATCGTTTCTTCTTCCAGGTCGGTACGCCGCACAAGTTCTTCTACAGACAGGTCGAGCACGCTGAGCGCCGTATCGCATCCGATGCGTTTGAGTTCATCGATAATCCACTCATCGATTTCATCTGCAAATTCATCCAGGTCAATATCATATTCTTCCGTACCATCGCTATCGCGGTACACATCAATGTTATATCCCGTGAGTTCGCAGGCCAGTCTGATGTTTACACCCCTTTTTCCAATTGCAAGCGAAACCTGATCGGGCTTCAAATACACAGATGCGCGTTTGTTTTCCGTATCTATTTCCATCCTGGAAACCTTAGCAGGCGTGAGTGCACGCTGGATAAAGAGCTGAATATTGTTGGTATAGTTGATGATATCGATATTTTCATTTCTGAGTTCGCGAACGATGCCATGGATGCGACTTCCCTTCATGCCCACACAGGCGCCCACTGGATCGATGCGATCGTCGTACGATTCCACGGCTACTTTAGCTCTTTCACCGGGCTCACGTACAATTTTGCGAATGACGATTAAGCCATCGAAAATTTCAGGTACTTCGATTTCCAGCAGTTTAGCCAGGAACGAAGGATGGGTGCGGGAAAGGATGATGAGCGGTGTATTGTTTTTCATCTCCACCTTTTTCACCACGGCGCGGACCGTTTCTCCTTTTTTGAAATAATCTGAAGGAATTTGTTCGGATTTCGGTAAAATCAGTTCATTACCCTCATCATCCAGTAACAGTACTTCTTTTTTCCATACCTGATATACTTCCACCGTCACAATTTCCCCGATGCGTTCTGCATATTTTTTCAACAACACATTTTTCTTCAGATCGCTGATGCGGGCGGCAAGGGTTTGTTTGGCCGCCAGAATGGCCCTCCGGCCAAAGTCTTGAATATCTACTTCTTCATATAATTCTTCACCCACTTCATAATCGGGCTCAATTTTGATGGCATCCGAATAGGCGATCTGGGTATTTTCATCGGTAACCTGCCCATCTTCCACAATCAGTCTCCTGCGGATGATTTCCAGATCACCTTTTTCGGTATTGACGATGACATCAAAATTTTCATCGGTGCCATATTTTTTGCGAAGCAAGGTTTTGAACACATCTTCCAGCACCTTCATCAAGGTAGGGCGATCAATATTTTCCGCCTCTTTGAATTCTGTAAAAGATTCAATTAAATTGATGCTTGCCATATAAAACAGAATAAAGGTTAAAAACGAATTTGTACGCGTGTGAATTGAATATCCGTAAATGGAATTTTCAATATTTGATGCTCTTTTTTGCTTTTTTTCACATCCAGCACAATAAAATCGGGATGCACTTCCTGCAACACGCCTTCCCGAAGCTGGTGATCTTTCAACGTTACAACTACTGAACGACCGATATTTTTCGGGTACTGGCGGTATAATTTCAGGGGTGAATCCACTCCTGGCGAAGATACCTCCAGTGAAAAATCATCGTCAGGAAAAATATGGTTTTCGTGCATGGCCCTGCCCAGTGCGCGATTGATTTGCGCCAGCTGGTCAATAGATACACCCCGGTCACTGTCAATAAACACCCGTACGTCCTGATCCGGGCTTACCGACAAATCTACCAGAAAACAATCGGGATGCAGTCGCAATTCCTGCTCAAGCAATTGTTCAATGGCCTGCTTGATTTCTTCTACCGTCTTCATGATGCTACCGGCTAAAAAAGAAGGGGACAACCACTTGTCCCCTTCCATCTGTACTAAATACCATTGCAAAATTACAACATTTTTGTTTTTTTCCGAAAAATGAAGTGCAGTTAAGAAAAAGATAAATCCATAGACGATGCAGTTATGGCGCGTGTTTTTTGCTACCTTTGAATCATGCTCAAGCTTATCGATCTGGCTGTAGATATTTTCGTCATCTGGCTACTGTACAGGATTGTGGCCGATTTTGTGATTCCCTTGCTGCAGCTTGGCAGGAAGGTACAAAAGCATATCAAATCCATGCAAGACCCCCATCCTGGTTCTTATGCTTCGTTTCAGGCATCCCGGCAAAAATCTCATCAACAGGAAGGGGAATACATTGATTTTGAGGAAATCAAAGACACGCATGCCGAGAAATCATAGCTTACCAGTCAAATTTGCTTCTCACATTTAAACCTGCTGCATAAATTCGGTATTGCCGTTTTCATCGATCAAAAATCAATTTCCTGTTCGCTTTGCCATTGTTCGTCAAGCGAGATACCAAAGCCTGTACCATAGCTCAAAGCCCTTCCTTTAAAAGTGAGCTTCACGTTATTAGGAATAGCATGGCTCACTTCGAATTGCCGCAAAAGACCCGATTGACCAAACAGATATATTCGATATCGCAGCGGAACGGGGTGCATGAGATTGCCTAAGAATTGGTTGAAAGCAAAGCTTCCCGAATTCACATCAAATCGAGGACGGAAAACACTATCACCCGTATAGCTAATTTCTGGTCGATTCATGAGCGGATTAAAGGGTGCATAATAGGGTATGGCGTGTAGCGGAACGACCCATACTTCGGTGATCCTGTCCAAGCCCTCCGGATCGGTAAATTGGAATTGAATCTGGCTGTAATAGCGCTTTAATGTGGTTTGCACGAGTTGATCGCCATACACGCTCAGGGTATCTGCGAATCCATAAATGCTGGCCTGAGCATTATCTGGTGCATTGGCCAGAAAATGTGTGGAGGCCCGTGCAAGCGTATCAGACCATATCAACGGCTTTTGTGAAAAATAGGCTACCAGGTGTGCCAGATATCTACCGGCTGGCAAGTTCAGCTGAAAGTCGGGATCATGTTGTGCCAGATCAATGGATCCGTGTGCATACAGCATGCTGTCGCTTTCCCGGAAAATGAAATATTCCAGTTGCTGGTAGGGGAAAGCAGCGTTGGTATCGCGCGTTCCCATCAGATACACATTATCGATACGGGTAACGCCTGTAGCCGGATTGTAACCACTCACCTGCGAGCGATCGCCGGCCAGGGGTAGAATTTTGATATAAAGCGACCGATGCAAATCCAGTGGAAGGGTATCCAGCCGGAAAGCATAGCTATTTCTGGCCTGGCTACTCATGTTTGTAAAGGGATTGGACGCGGAAAGGGTGTGATAGGTGCTGCCATCGTTGGAATACAGGATCGTAAAATCTTTGGGTCCGGTATTGGACGACCCCATATCGAAGCCGAATGCTGTAACAGATGCGGCGCCGGACAGGGGCATCTGAAAAACAATGGATTCCAGCCCCCTGATGCTTAACGACAGCCCTGCTGGAAAAGAATCCTTTGCATATCCAGCAGCAAAATCGATTGGTGTGGACTGACCCGGATTGCAGGTAATAGTTGCCTGACTGTTGAGTGCTATATCGGGAACAAGACTGGTGTCGTTAAACGACCAGAAATAGAGATATTGTTCCTGGTTGCGCCAGAGTGTTCCAGACATGCTTGCCCCTATTCGTCTGGAGGCAAGTCGGCCCTCCAGGGGTGAGATCTGGGTCTCAAAGCCTGAGACCTTGAAATACACCCGGTAATTGGTTTGCACATCTAACTGGTGATGGTCAGAAGAACGTGAACAAGAAACAAAGCAGCTGAGCAAAAGCAGGCCCATGGTCAGGTACCGGACCTGGCAGAGATAGGGTTGCTTCATTTTTCAAAGGGTTTTAGCGTATGATGCGAAAAATAATAGGGAAAATAAGCCGGGTCAACCCCTGTTTTCAGGGAATTTTGAATTGGATGATGGGAAATCTTTAGCTTTGCAAATTCAATGATCATTGTCCTGAACGGGCAATGAGGTCCCATAGCTCAGCTGGTTAGAGCACCTGACTCATAATCAGGGTGTCGCAGGTTCAAGCCCTGCTGGGACCACAGGTAACCCCGGTAATAGTTTGTTATTTTGCAATATACTCATCTTAAAACGTGCATACATGTTTAACCGATTCTTGCTTATTGCTCCGAATGAATCTCATTTTTACAAAGTCGGTAATGACATTGGTTATTACCTGACTATCATACTCGTAGTGCTCTTGATTCTGGCTGTCATCATCTGCCTGCGCTATGTTGGCCAGGATCAGTACCCGCCTCAGCCGCTGGACGAAGAGCAGTCATGATGCGATAACTTCCACTTATTGTTGCTTTTCAACCGATCAACATCTGGCAAGGCCCGATAAAAAGATATTGGTCGAATAAGCACCCTGCTTGATTGGTTTTTCTCTACCTTGTGACACATATCTGGCCTTAAATAACCGGATATGTGTTTTTTATTTCATGATTTGTTAACCCCGCGTCGGAAAGGCTTTCCGGCGTGCAAAACTTCTCGCCATGTTCATTTCCATGCAGGGAAACTGGACGATTTCGGTCAAATCGATCAGCGCCTCTTTTCCCCAACGATTTAAGGTCAGCGGTGCCGATACCGGCAACGGCTTATACGATGCCGCCGTTGGCATGACGCCCGTACAGGTTACAGGTGAGCAATGGACCATAGCCATCCTGAATGATCCGGGTACGGGTTTTCAACTGTCGGAGACGCGACTGAAAACGCCCGTATTACAAGGCGGTGAATATCGATTCGACATTGAATCTAACGACGCCGGTGGCGATCAGGATTTCAACGATCTGATCCTTACCTGTTCTACGCCCGCTCTGGTTGATGATTTTATCATTTACGGCCATGTAACGCTGTACAGCGGAGATTGCCTTTTCAATCCCTGTTATCGCAACTGGCTGGTGATCGACACTTATTCACAGCTGATCAAATTGCTTGAGATACCGCATCTCAAGGAAATCATTGAAAAATATTATCCCGAGCGCATTCCGCCGGTTCGGATCCAACCCAATCCGCCTGACCCGGCACCCGATTTTACACCTATGATGATTCATCTGGTAGAGGAATCACAAATCCCTCCCCCTAAGGCTAATATTTTTCAACGCCTTTCCGAAGCCGTTTCGCATAAAAAGGGCGAAGTGAAAAACGAAATGGCTTTATCGCATTTTTCTTTTCAAAAACAGGTAACCGTTACCAGCCAATCGTTTTCTGAAAATATACGCCCCGTCGTAACCTCCGAACGTATCCAGGTAGCTAAAATCATCGATCAGATCCGGTGGCATTGTACCACAGAACCCGGCAAACAGATCACCCTGAATTTTGAAGAATACGATCGCACCACTTCCGAGCTGGCCGGAGGAAATTATACCGGATTGGGCAACCGCACGGCGCTGGGCAGTGCCGTCACCGATTCAAACGGGAATTATATCTTTCGATTCAAACAAACCTTTTCGGAACTGGTCAATGAAATCCTGCACGACGTGGGAGCAGGAGAAAATGTGTTTGTCCAGTGGCTTCCCGACATCATTGTCAAAATCAAGGATACTTTTCATCCCTCGGTTACCTTGTTTGAAAGTGCACCGTATTACAATGTGGCCCATCTGAAAAGGATCGATTTCTGTATGCCGGCTTCATTGATTCCGGCTACCGATTCCCTGTGTTTTAACGGCAATATGGTGGGGAGTCTGGGCAATATATTCATTGGTGGCAGCCAGAATACGTCGGGAAGTATTTCCGCAGCTGCATTAGACCGCAACGGGTATAATAATCATCTCCATGCCGATGGCGTGATTACTGTACACAATGCCATGGCGGGTTTCGGTGTTGATTGTGCCTGCTGGTCGGGAACAGTGGATGTGAAAGGCTGTCTGTTCAATTTACAGAGAAAGAAAGGCGATCCTATTGTCCGCTATTATACGATCCGCTTCATGAAGCCCGGCGATTCCTGGCAATATGCTAACGAAACCTACCTCCATCCCCGATTTTCTAAACGTTTTATACCCAATTATCATGGTGACATGGTGGGGCCGTTCCCGACCGATCTTCATGTTGACGGGGGCCCTCTGCAACATGTCCCAGCTTATATCAATATCCAGGCACGCACCTTTTTCGATGGGGAAGACTGGGAATTCACCAATCTGGATCGGTACATGCAATTACACACGAGTATTTACGAAAATGGCAATCCGGGGACGGTGTATTTTCGCATAGACGGTTATGACGAGCAGGGTAAGCCTGTTCCGGGGGCTACCGACCTCATTGCTTTATTCATCAACAATAAGCCGCTCAATTTTGGACTGGGCAGCATCGCTTTTGCTGATCCTTCGATAGAATATATTGCCTGTGGCCTGTATCGCATGACCAGCGCTCAAATGAACACTCCGCTGGAGATCCAATTCAAAGCCAGCGATGCCTGGGGATTTATAGACCAATATACGCTTACCATTGGCAAATGCCCGAACCCTATTTCACTGGATATCACTTCCCCACCCTCTCTGGCTGGTACGATTACCAATGGCATACTGGCCCATGGGGAAAATGCCGGGAATACCGACGCACATTCACCTTCCTGTCCTGGTTACCGGGGCACCTTGCAGGATTTTGCGACCTCCGGCTATGTGAATGTGATCATGCAACCTTCGGCTTCCGAAGGGGGCTGGCTGCAACCCGAAGAATCTTATATAGTTGTTTCAGGTAGCCTCGTGGCCGTCAAGAGGGAGACAAACGGATATAATTCGGGATATAGTTGTGCCTATTGCTATTACCAAACCTTTTCCTTTGCCATTGAAAGAAAGGCCTGACCAACCATGCAGGCATTTCTCTTTGGAATTACATGTCTGGCAGTGTGGCGTATCACCCACTTACTGGCGAAAGAAGATGGCCCATGGGATATGATCTTCAAATTACGCAAACAAGTCGGACAAGGCTTCTGGGGAAGTCTGCTCGATTGTTTCTATTGCCTGAGCATCTGGGTGGCGCTGCCTTTTGCATGGGGAGAAGGCTCAACCGTGAAAGAAAAACTATTGTGGTGGCTGGCTTTATCCGGGGCGGCTTGTTTGCTGGAAAAGGTTACTAACAGATTTGAAGAAGAAACATAAAACATTAAACCCTGATCAAATGCCATGTTGTGGTCGGAAAAGACAGGTTTTAACAAGCAAACGTTCATCGAATCAAGCAACCATTGATGAGCTGGCTGCAGCTTCAGGCTATAGTCGGCCGAACGTTGCTTTCCGCTATGAAGGGCAGGTGGCGGCTATTTTTATCGGTGCAGTAACCGGAAAAAAATATCGCTTTCGTTTCAGGGGCGACACCCAGATGATAGACTCCCGGGACGTACCCGCCATGTCGGGTGAGCCATCGTTGCGGGCCCTCTTTCCTTGAAAGGCGCCATCGGCAAGTCGAAAGCCAGGATGCGCTGCGGGAAAGCTATGTATGTTTTAGGAAAAATAACGATTATGAGGTTCGTTCTTTGAATCAGGTCGAAAGCAAAAACGGCCCTTGTTTTCTCTGTGCAGAACAAGCAGCAGAAAGATATATTGTTTGTTTTATCCATTTATTTGTTAACCCCGCACCGGAAAGGCTTTCCGGTGTACAAAACGTTTCACCATGCCCCAACAAAAAAAGCAAAAAGCAGTTCCTGACGTACAGGCAAGGGAAGCAAGCATTCCCTGCGTACCCGAGCTGCTGAAAGACGATCATTGCGATGTCTTTCATTTCAAACGCATCCTCACCTATCCGGTGGGTTTCACCTTTCGCGATCAGCGCATGAGCCTGGTAGCGGAGGTGATTTTGCATTTTCGATTTCGGCGATGCACCCTGGGATTAACCCTGGGCGATCCGGTGTATTCCACCACCCTGCTGCCGGGCGAAAAAGTAAGGCTGGCCACCACCGATCGACGCAGCCGGTTTACGTTCGATAGCGAAAGCAAGCTTAGCTATCGGAGCGAACAGATAGCTGAAGAGCAGTATTACATGACGGCGTTCCAGCATTACCTGTCCGACGGAGCCAACAGCCAGTCGGGCAAGGTGTCTGACAGCAACAGCAGCGACTGGAATTTTCATGGCGATGCCCATGGCAGCGTGGGTTTAGGGCTGTTTGGCGGCTCGGCTGATGCCAGTACCAATGCAAATGGTTCGCACAACAGCAGCTCGGTGCTCGATTATCTACACGAGCAGCGCTCGCATGCCCAGGCTTCGGCCACGCAGGCGGTAGGCGAGACGCACAAGGCGCATTCCATTTCGGTGGGAGAAGTATCTACACGCACGCACACCGAGGGCGAGTCGGAAGACCATTTTGAGGCGGCTTCGCGCGAATTCTCGAATCCCAATCGCTGCCATGCCGTTACCTTTATTTTTTACCGGCTTAATAAAAAGCAACGGGTGGAATATGAGTTAGAAGCCATCGAACGTCGGATTAAAGATCCCGCTGCACCTGTGCGCCGGCCTTTTACGCCGGTAGTAGCCAAATCGGCAATCGCCTTTGTGCCTCAGGATGTAGCTGCCACACAGAAAAAGGTGGTCACCGACGGCGAATTGCTTACGGCCAGCTCGGGAGCAGCACAAGCCTCCTCAGCGCTGCGATTCAATGCTTTTGCACAGGTTCCGACAGCCGAAGGTACGAGTCAACCCATCGCCCCCGACATCCGCAAAGCCGCGCTCGAGGCGATGGACAAAGAATTGCTCGCCCAGGGATTGCTCGGGCCGAACCGACTGGTATCGCCCGAATTGCAGAAACAAATCCGCTTCGAAGCCACCTTTTCCTTGCCTACAGCCGGCATCATCGTGAAAGGCTCCATGGACGAATGCGATATCTGTGAACCACTGGCCAAAGAACGGATGCAACTGGAAAACGACCTGTTGAGGCGGCAGATTGAATTATTAGAAAAATCACAGGAATACCGTTGCTGTCCACCTCCGCCGGCACAGAACCCTTCATAATCCATTCCGGGATGGTGAATTGCGGTAAACCTGAGCACTGGTTATCTTTCCGCATTTCATCATCCCGGTAAACCCTCGGTTTAACCCATCATTTCGTTCACCCCAAAAACAATACACATGAAACGCAAATGGATGTTCAAAAGCCTGGGATTCTTGCTGATCGTGTATTTAAGTGGCTGCTGCAAGCCCGAACTGATTGGCAGTGTGCCCAATATGCTACGTCCGCAACAAACCAATAACTGGTGCTGGGCAGCTACCACCCAGATGCTGGCCCAGCATTTCGGCATCTCCGTTAACCAATGTGATCTGGCCAACCATCGTTTCGGACGCACCGACTGTTGCACGGGCGATTGTCCGAAAACCGATTCCTGTAACCGACCGGGATGGCCCGAGCTCGATTATGTGGGACTGAGTTTCAAAGAAAGCAATACGGCCCTGAGCTGGGAAGACCTGCAACGACAGATCTATTGCAGCAAGAAGCCCATGGGATATGCCTATGGCACACCCGGTGTGGTGGGCCATGTACTGGTCATCAAAGGGTATGTCACCGTAGGCAATACCCATTATCTGGTGTTGAATGATCCCTGGTCGCCCTGCAATGGCAGCGAACGACTCATCACATATGCGGAATATGCGGATCCTGCCGGAACGGCCACGCATTGGGATACTTTTTATGATTTATCCAAGAAATAAATTTCACCATTTAACCTGATGTTATGAAACTTTGTCAATATCTGCTTGCCTGTATGACGCTTTGCTTGCTATTTGTGCTTGCAGCCTGTACGTCGTCTTCCCCTTCATCATCACCCGGTCAGCAAGCCGCTGATACCACTCAGCCCACATTCACCACCCCGCAGCAAGCCGCGCAGCAAGGGAAACAAGATCTGCTGGATATATTGCGGATGCATCCTGAAACCGCACTGGGAATTACGGATACCGGTTTATTGAGCAGATCCGCACCGGGACAGCCCATTCCTCAGGAGGTGCTCGACTTTCAACAATTACTGACCACAGATTCGGCCGTAAGCTTCAGCCAGTTCAGACGTGAACAGGCACATACCCTTGTGCCGCTGATGGCCGATGGCCGGCTGGTGACCATTGTGACGCTCGCCCGTGAAAATGATCAATGGAAGGTAAGTGCACTGGCAGGTAAAGCCATGAGCGACGATCTGCAGGTAGTGTTGCAGGCCGCATCCCGTTACATGCGTACGGGTGAGCCTGTACGCATCAGCCTGGTTGAAGTACCCAACCTGCAGGCCAGACTCTTTGTAATGGAAGTAAATGATACTGAACTGGTATTCACGCCATACAACGGATTTTCACTCCGAGAAGCTGTTCCGGTGGCAGCTGTGGTTCGGGTCCTTCACCGCGATGCCTTACAGTTTCAAAAACAATATGGTGATCAGCTCAAACGAGCACGATTGACTGAATGAGGCCACGCCTATCAGCTGCTGGCCTCTTCCTGCATGCGGTTGTGGGTTTGCCTTTGACAGACTGAATTCCTGATTTTTGCGCAGGCCTTATCCAATAATTTCTATCTTTGTTCACCCGCTTTAAAGGCGGAAGGCTCTGTTCATTTGTTACACGCAAACCTGGAACCGCATGAAGTTTATCGTTTCAGCACATACGCTGTTAAAACACCTGCAGTTGATTTACGGAGTGGTGGGCACCAATGCCTCTCTTCCTGTACTGGAAGACTTTTACCTGCAAATTTCTAAAGATGGACGTCTCACAGCAGCCGCTACGGATCTGGAAACATCTTTGAAAATCCAAATTCCCGTTGAAGCGAACCAATCAGGTGAAATATGTATACCCGCCAAGGTTTTGGTGGACATTCTCAAGAATTTGCCTGATCAACCCCTAACCTTTCATGTACATCCCGATAATGGGGTAGTGGAAATCATTTCTGATAATGGCCGATATAAAATCATGGGTGAAAAGGCTGAAAATTTTCCGCGCGAACCCAGGCCCGATGCGGTTGAACAAAGCTTTTCCATTTCAGGAGAAACGCTACTTACAGCCGTACAAAAAGGATTGTTTGCCATCAGTACCAATGATATGCGGCCGGCCATGACAGGAATGTTGTTTGAGCTGGATGCGCATGGAGCCACATTTGTCGCCACAGATTCTCACCGTCTGGTTAAATACGTGAAGAAAGGGTTGGTTTCGGAAGGCTCTTCAGGATTGGCCGAGGGTAAGCCCGTCAGCTTCATCGTTCCTAAAAAGCCCCTGAATCTATTAAAAGGATTATTTGAAGAAGAATCCGTGCTTCAGGCATCCCTGAGCAAGAGTCATTTGTTCCTGCAGACTGACGCTATTGAAATCGCCTGTCGATTGATCGATGCCCGGTTCCCCGACTACCGGGTAGTGATTCCGGTAGACAGTCCCTATCACCTCGTAATCTCTCGTTCGGACCTGCAACAGGCCCTGCGGCGGATCAGCGTTTTTGCTAACAAAGCCACCAATCAGGTGATTTTTACCCTTCAGGGAAGCACGCTTGAACTCTCGGCCCAGGACATTGATTATTCATTTGAAGGAAGTGAACGCCTGAATTGCCAGTATGAAGGAGAAGACATGCGCATTTCGTTCAATGCACGTTTTCTACTGGAAATGCTGGCTGTAATCGATGCCGATGAAGTGCGTTTTGATTTATCCACACCCTCGCGGGCAGCTATTCTACGCCCGATGGCTCAATCCGAAGATGAAGACCTGCTGATGCTTATCATGCCGCTGATGATTACGGAGCCGGTGGCTTAATGGTTTTTCAGCCCTGTACATCAGCTGGAAGCCGTATTTGAAGATTCAGGAAGGAGGTTCCATTCATTCGGAAGCACTCATGATTTTTTGCTGTTTCTTGCGTTGTTCAGCATCCAGAATCAGTTTGCGCATGCGGATATGAGAAGGGGTAATTTCAATGCATTCGTCGTGCTGGATATATTCCATGCATTCTTCCAGTGACATCCGACGTTTGGGTACAATCTGCACAGCAGCATCGCTGCCACTGGCGCGCATATTGGTTAATTTTTTTCCTTCATTGGTATTCACCACCAGATCGCCGGGCTTATTGTTTTCTCCGACAATCATACCCCCATAAACTTCTTCACCGGGCTCTACGAAAAATATGCCCCTGTCTTGCAATTTATCCAGCGCATAAGCCGTGACGGTTCCGGTTTCCTTGGCCACCAATACACCGTTGATACGGGAAGGAATGGGACCCTTCCAGGGTTTATAGGCCATGAAACGATGGGCCATAACAGCCTCGCCCGATGTGGCTGTTAACAGCTGGGTACGTAATCCGATGAGGCCGCGGGATGGGATTTCAAATTCCAGATGCTGGATATGCCCTTTGGTATGCATGGCAGCAAGCGTTCCTTTTCGACGGGTAACCAGGTCAATGACCTTGCTGGCATATTCAACCGGCACATCGACCACCAGCTCTTCGTAAGGCTCACAACGCTGGCCGTCGATATGCTTCACATGCACCTGCGGCTGTCCCACGGTGAGTTCATATCCTTCGCGACGCATGGTTTCTATCAACACCCCCAGATGCATCACCCCCCGACCATATACCAGAAAGCTATCAGGACTGGCGGTTTCTTCCACACGAAGTGCCAGGTTTTTTTCAGTTTCTTTCATCAACCTTTCTCGCAGATGCCGGGAGGTCACATATTTGCCATCTCTTCCAAAAAAAGGTGAATTATTGATGCTGAATAGCATGTGCATGGTGGGTTGCTCTACCTCCAGTGGCGGTAATGCTTCTGGATACTGGATGTCGGCTACGGTATCACCGATGGCAAAATCTTCCAATCCTACTATAGCCGCGATATCGCCGGCATCTACAGTTTCAACAGATTGTTTACCCAATCCTTCAAACACGTAAAGCTCTTTTATTCTTGCCTGTCGGGAACTACCATCTGCAGCGATCAGACACACAGGCTGATTGACACGCAACTGCCCGCGCTGTACCTTGCCAATCGCAATCCTTCCCAGAAAAGAAGAATAATCCAGCGAAGTGATCTGCAACTGCAAAGGACCATGGCTTACTTGCGGTGCAGGTATATAGGTGAGGATGCCATCCAGCAGGGGGCTAATATCGGCGCTGGGCTCCAGCGTTTGGTTGAACCAGCCCTGCTTTCCGGAGCCATAGAACGTGGGAAATTCCAGTTGCTCTTCCGAAGCATCCAGCTGGAAAAACAGCTCAAAAACGGCCTCATGTACCTCCTCGGGCCTGCAATTCGGTTTATCGACCTTGTTAATGACCACAATGGGTTTCAATTGCAATTGAAGCGCTTTTTGCAACACAAAACGGGTCTGCGGCATGGGACCTTCAAAAGCATCGACCAGCAACAACACCCCATCGGCCATCCGCAATACCCGCTCTACCTCGCCTCCAAAATCGGCATGCCCGGGTGTATCAATAATATTGATTTTTACGCCTTTGTAAAAAATGCTGATGTTTTTGGAAAAAATAGTGATGCCCCTCTCCCGCTCCAGATCATTCTGGTCTAAAATCAAACTGCCCATTTCCTGATTTTCGCGAAGCAAATGGGTCTGATAAATCATGTTATCGACCAGCGTGGTTTTCCCGTGATCGACATGAGCGATGATGGCAACATTGCGAATCTCCATGTGGTGCAAATTCAGCCCGCAAAGGTAGGGAATGCCGGGCAAGGATAAGACGTAAAAACCAATCCGGCTCCGGGAGCCGGATTGACCACATAAACAGGCTTTGATGTGTAAAAAATACGCAAAATAACAGGAACGATTGAAAATGGACAAGTTTTGCAATAGGGTTTTGTTCTGGGTAGGCAACCGGGTTCAAACTGGTGAGTACGATGGGAATGAGGAGTAACTGAACCTTAAAGGTAAGCATATCCTGGTAAAAATCAAGCAAATAGAAAGAATCTCCTTGCTAAAATGCAGATCTCATTACCTTTACGTGACTTTTCATGCTCTGTTGATATGTCATTACTTGTCGTGGGCTCCATGGCCTTTGATTCCATTGAAACACCCTTCGGGAAAACCGATAGGATTGTAGGCGGTGCAGCTACTTACATTGCCTGGGCGGCCTCGTGTTTTGTGAAACAGGTGCAGCAAATTTCTGTAGTGGGAGGCGATTTCCCGGAGCAGGAATTACAGCAGCTTGCGGCCCGGGGTGTGGACCTCAGTGGGGTTCAAATCAAAAAAGACCAGAAAAGCTTTTACTGGGCAGGACGCTATCATTTAGACATGAACAGTCGGGATACATTGGTTACGGAATTGAATGTGCTGGCCGATTTTCAGCCAGTAGTACCCCAGAGCTTTCGTCGGGCCGAATATGTGATGCTGGGGAATCTTTCTCCCGATGTACAGCTCAGTGTGATTCAGCAGCTGGAACAACGCCCGCGGTTGATTGCGATGGACACGATGAATTTCTGGATGGATACCCGGATGGATGGGCTAAAAAAAGTACTGGCAAAGGTTGATGCCTTGCTGATTAACGACGCCGAAGCCCGCCAGCTCAGCGGTGAATATTCCCTGGTCAAGGCAGCCCGCACCATCCACCGGATGGGCCCCCGCTACGTAGTGATTAAAAAAGGCGAACATGGCGCCCTACTGTTTTACAAGAATCATGCTTTTTTTGCACCAGCCCTGCCTTTAGAAGAAGTATTCGACCCCACCGGAGCCGGCGATACCTTTGCCGGGGGATTTATGGGCTATATTGCCCACACCGGCGACCTGTCATTCGAAAACATGAAAACAGCCGTTGTCGTCGGTTCGGCCATGGCCTCGTTTTGCGTGGAAAAATTTGGCGTACAGAGACTTAAAGAAATTTCACCGGAAGATATTGAAAGCCGCATCCGCCAGTTCGTGGATCTGATGCATTTTGATATTGATCTTGTTCAATAGATGGATGTTTCTTTTCAAAATTATCTAAACTTCCTGCCGGCTTTTTTATGAATATTTGACACATGCCCTGTATTTTTCCCGTAAGCCTGTTCTATCTTTGCCGCCGATTAGTTTTTACGTAAACACATTCGCATGAAAGTAGCTGTAGTGGGTGCTACAGGATTGGTTGGCACCAAGATGTTGCAGGTCCTGGAGGAGCGCCAGTTCCCGGTTATGGAATTGATTCCGGTAGCTTCTGCAAGATCCGTAGGCAAAACCGTTAATTTTCGAGGAAAGGCTTACCAGGTCGTAGACGCCGAGGCGGCCATTCAAGCCAGGCCTGCACTTGCTTTGTTCTCGGCGGGTGGCAGCACTTCGCTTGCGCTGGCTCCCCGCTTTGCTGAAGTGGGCACTACGGTAGTCGATAATTCATCGGCCTGGCGCATGGATCCGACCAAAAAACTGGTGGTGCCAGAAATCAATGCCGACGTGCTGACTCCTGAAGATAAAATCATCGCTAATCCCAATTGTTCCACCATTCAGATGGTCATGGTGCTCAACCCGCTGCATAAGGCTTATCGGGTAAAGCGGGTGGTGGTATCCACTTACCAGTCCGTTACAGGCACCGGGGCAAAAGCCGTGCAACAATTGATGGATGAACGCGCCGGTAGAGAAGCGCAAAAGGTGTATCCCTATCCCATTGACCTGAACGTGATTCCGCAGATCGATGTGTTTCTGGACAATGGGTACACCAAGGAAGAAATGAAGATGGTTAATGAAACCAAAAAGATTATGCGCGACGATACCATACGGGTTACCGCTACAACCGTACGCATACCCGTCATCGGCGGCCATAGCGAATCCGTAAATGTGGAATTTGAAAAAGAATACGATATACAGCAGGTACGCGATTTACTCACACACACGCCGGGTGTGGTTGTTGTCGATGATCCGGCTCAATCCAAATATCCCATGCCTTTGTGCGCGCATGAAAAAGATGAAGTTTTTGTGGGCCGTATCCGCCGCGACGAATCACAACCGAAGACCCTGAACCTGTGGATTGTGGCCGATAACCTTCGCAAGGGTGCTGCCACCAACGCCGTACAGATAGCCGAATACCTTTACCGGCAGGGCTGGCTGGCTTAATCGTCGAGTGCGCGCGAGAGAAAATCAATGAAGTGCTTCATCAGGGTGAAATCGTTGATAATCTGCTTCAACAGGCCAGATGAAAGCACCTGTTCATCGGATATTTCATGTCCAACTATGAAATTGCGCATTTTCAGGTAGCGTATGCCCGGGTGATCGGGCGCATAGCCTTTCGGCGGACGTTGCAGGGCCTCCTCGTCTGTTAAGTCTCCAAAACGACGATTAAAAGCGGGCTGCCGGATAATCTGTTCAAATGCTTCCAGATTATAATCAATCTCCTGTCGGATTTTTTTTAAATCTTCCGGGAATGGGTGCCAGATACCTCCACCGATAAAACTGTTGCCATCGGGTTCGATGTGCAGATAATAGCCGGGGTTATGTACCCTTTTGCCCTTGCGTTGAAAACTCGCTGCAAAATGCGTTTTATAGGGCGTTTTATCTTTTGAAAAACGAATATCCCGGTATATGCGAAAAAGGCAATCGCGGGGTTGTAAGCCAGCTATATGCGGGTCAATAGAGGAAAACAGCCGGATAACCTCTCCCACAAAATCCTCTACATTGCGTTTGGCCAGCAAATAATCGGTTCGATGGGCTTCAAACCATTCGCGTTCGTTATGACGCCGTAATTGCCGCAGGAACTGCAGGGTTGATATGTGAATCACCATCTCAGCCATGCGGTGGTTACTGAATCTGAAGCCCCAACAGTTTATAGAATTCTTTCAAGATAGCCGGATGGGCGGGCCATGCGGGTGCCGTTACCAGATGCCCATCTACAATTGCCTGGTCGGCCGGGATATTTTTCCAGGTACCTCCTGCCAGCTCAATATCGGGCCCAATGGCTACATAAGCCGTAAGCGTTTTCCCCTGAAGCACTTTTGCTGCCGTGAGAATTTGAATGGCATGGCAAATGGCGGCCACCGGTTTGCGGGTTTCAAAGAAATGACGGACAAGATCCAATACCCGGGCGTTCAAACGGATATATTCTGGAGCCCGGCCGCCAGGAAGATATAATCCGTCGTATTGGCCGGGATGCACTTCGTCGAAAGAAGCCGTGATGGCAAAGCGATGCCCGGGCGTTTCTCGATACGTTTGATCGCCAACAAAATCATGAACGGCAGTAGGAACCGATTCACCTGCTTTTCGGCCGGGGGCGATGGTATCTACCTGAAGCCCAACGGAAAGCATGGCCTGATAAGGGACCATGGCTTCATAATCTTCCACATAGTCCCCCACGATCATTAATATTTTTTTGCTCATAGGTGTAAGATTGATTTCAAATATACCCGAAAGTCAGGCAAAATCACGAAAATCATTTAGCAGCAATCATGGCAATTTCCACACGGGCCCCTCGTGGCAGTCCAGCTACCTGAACGGTTTCCCGGGCTGGAAAGCGCTCTTGAAAATATTTGCCATACACTTCATTCACGGCAGAAAAATCCTGCATATCCAGAATGAAGATGGTTGTCTTCACCACATGTTGAAAATCCATTCCTGCTGCGGCTAAAATAGCCTTCAAGTTTTGCATAACCCGATGCGTTTCTTCCACAATATCGCCCTTAATCATCTGATCCGTGGCCGGGTCAATGGCAATCTGTCCGGAAATAAACAGCAGATTATTTGCCTGAATCGCCTGGCTATAAGGACCAATGGGGGAAGGGGCATGTGGGGTTTGAAGTACATTTTTTTCCATAAATCAATTGAGGTTTGTTTTGAAGGTCAGATTCAAAAATCGCAGTAAAAATAAGCTAATTCATTTTAGTGGGCTGCATCATTTTCCATAGCGCCTGCAGGTTGTACCTTTGCCTGTCATGCTTATTGCTTATGGCTAAATTGATTTTGATTGACACCGCAACAGATGCCGGTTCGGTTTGTTTCACTGAAAACGGTCATGTAGTGGCTTCTTTTGCACATCCCCGGGCCGAAGATCATGCCGCCTATATCGGCGCATATATCCATCAGGGTCTCCGCGAGTTGAGGCTCCATGCGGCCGACATAGATGCGATAGCCGTGAGTGCAGGTCCGGGATCATATACCGGATTACGGGTGGGACTTTCCACGGCGAAAGGCCTGTGCTATGGATGGAATTGCCGTCTGATTTTAATACCCACACTGGCAATCATGGCTGCCGGTTATCGGCAACTGCATCCGGAATGGGGAAAACAGGGCTTTCTGGTGCCGGTATTAAAATCCCGAAAAGATGAAGTATATGCTGCGATCTACCAGGCCGATGGCACAATCGTCGAAGATGCACGACCCGTGCAACTCCAGGAAGAAGATTTCTCCACCTGGCAACATCACCTACCCATGGTGATTTTCGGAGAAGCTGCAGAGCGGCTTATGAGCAGGCTCCCGCAACAGGCCGGCAGAATAGAAATTGATACAAATTATCAGCTTCATGCTGCTCATATGGCCATGCTGGCCGAACAGGCTTTCCAGGCAGGTCATTTCACCGATCTGGCTTATGCCGAGCCCCTGTACCTGAAACCCACTTATGTGGGAAAAGGATAAGCTCATGGCTCAACATTCTGTTAAATTCCCAAAAATCCTACTATCTTGTGACAAACAGCCTATGAATCTATGTATGAAGATTTCTTCAATTTAAAGATATAAGATATTTTTGTAATCAATATGCAAACACAGGCTCATATCCGGAAAACCGATTTGTCGTTTTAAATCATATAACATGGAAAAAACCATTATGCCCACCTCGTCTTATACCCTGACCATTTCCAGGGGAGAAGGGTCAGATGAAGTCATTAAATTAGACTACTATCATGTGCGCATCGCCGCCCATGTGCTGAGGGCTATCAACCACAAGCTCAGGCAACAAATCATCAAGCTCTTAGAAGAGCATAAGCGCATGACGGTTACGGAAATTTATGTGAAGCTCCGCCTGGAACAATCCGTGGCTTCGCAACATCTTTCTATCCTGCGGAGGAATCATATCGTTAAGTATGAAAGAGATGGGAAATTCATTTATTATTCTCTGGATACAGATGCGCTTGCGACCATTGCCCGTGTGGTTGATGAGCTTTATGCGCTGAAACCGGAGAAATAATACCTATTTCCACCAGCAGGCTGCATTAGGCCTTGCTGGCTATCAGCCAATTCGGGGGAGCTGCCTTAAAGGCGGCTTTTTTGTACTAAAAGACGGGCCTGAAAAATGATGTAATTTTGAATGAAGCAGAACACTGTGCTATGTTGATAAAGCAGATGTACACCGGTTGTCTTTCCGAAGCGGCGTATTTCATCGCATCCGATGGTGAAGCCGCCGTTGTTGATCCCTTGCGCGATACGGAAGCTTATCTGGAGATGGCGGCCGAAACCCATTCCGTTATCCGGTATATTTTTGAAACCCATTTTCACGCTGATTTTGTATCCGGGCATCTGGATCTTGCCGAGAAAACCGGCGCGCAGATTGTATTTGGTCCACAGGCCGCTACAGAATACCGTGTGCACATCGCCCGCGATGGTGAAATCTTTCAACTCGGAAGCATTCAGCTGAAATTATTACACACACCTGGTCATACGATTGAATCAAGTTGTTACCTGTTGTATGATGAAGCCGGAAAACCCTATTGCCTGTTTACGGGCGATACCCTGTTTGTAGGTGATGTAGGCCGGCCCGATCTCTCCAGCGGCGGATTTACAGCCGAAGAGCTTGCGGGATATCTGTTCGATTCGCTTCAGCAAAAAATTAAGCCCTTGCCCGATGAGTTGATTATTTATCCGGCACATGGACCCGGATCGGCCTGTGGCAAGCAAATTGGAAAAGAAACATACAGTACGCTGGGCGAACAAAAGCAGCAGAATTATGCGTTGTTAACCAATGACAAGCAAGCGTTTATTGAAAAGGTCACCCATGGACTTACACAGGCACCCGCTTATTTTCATATCAATGCCCGCATCAACCAAAAAGGATACGAACAGCTGAATCGTGTGTTGCAACGAAGTCTGGTGGGCCTTTCTGTGGAAGAATTCAAGCAACATCTGCGGCAAGATCGCGTGGTGTGTGTAGATAGCCGCGCTCCTGAAGTCTTCGTAGAAGGCTTTATTCCGGGCTTTTTAAATATTGGATTAAGAGGCCGTTTTGCAGAATGGGCCGGGCGTTTGTTGCCCTATCATCAACCCATTTTGCTGATTACAGAACCCGGTAAAGAGGAGGAAACCATTACACGTCTGGCAAGAGTGGGATTTGATAGCGTCATTGGCTATTTGCAGGGAGGATTTCAATCGTGGCTGGATGCCGGGGAACCAAGAGACATGATTATCAGCGTGGACCCTGAAGAATTTGCGCTGGATATTCCTTACGACCAGCGCATGGTGATTCTGGATGTGCGTCATCATACCGAGCATGCCCAGGCTCATGTAAGGGGGGCCGTCAATATTCCCCTCGAAGATATGCGCGATCCCGTGAGCCTCATGCACATTGAAGACCATCATAACCTGTACGTACATTGCGAAACCGGCTACCGGAGCGTGATTGCCTGCTCCCTGCTCAAGCAACAGGGCATTCATAACCTGCGCAATATTGCCGGTGGTTTCCGTGAAATCCGCCAGCATCCGCAGATTGAGATCGTGGAGGAACGCAATGTGTTAAATTGATGCAGGGTTTTTAAGCTCATGATACCGGAAACAGGTAACCACATGATCGTTGATCATACCGGCGGCCTGCATGAAAGCATAGCATATCGTGGAGCCTACGAATTGAAA
>ERZ795043.570-NODE-570-length-27703-cov-15.479348_pt1 | contig 27703 bp, 20 predicted proteins | sample MGYA00375127_ERZ795043 | MGnify/ENA primary metagenome ERZ795043 (study PRJEB30172, sample SAMN05518447) | compost metagenome | isolation source: Feedstock adapted compost from Newby Island compost facility, Milpitas, CA | place: USA:Newby Island compost facility... | reverse complement strand
TACCCAACTACATTAAGGCTTGTTTGCCCATTTCATACTGCGAAAGTTGAGTTATTGTGAATTGCTTCGCGTTATTTTCAGCCGATCTCCGGTTGTATTCCATCCATGGAAAGCATGATGCCGCCGTGCTTCCCGGCAACATTTATGTAATAAAACATTACACAATAGAATTGAATCACGGCTTATCGGGCCAACAAAGCAGGTTGACACCAGAAACAGACACCCATTATACCCCATAAACAAAATAAAAAGCGAATTTTCTGATATGCATATTGAAAATCACAACAACAACTCTTATAATCATGTGTAAACAAATATAACACAATAAGGGATAGGAGTGAGAGAGAACATGACGTATTTGAGGCCGGATCTGATCGTGCAGCAGATGGTGGAGGCCGGGGCCAGGAACGACCGGATGTCGGATTCCGGAGGAGGCACGTGGATATAGGGCATGAGCGTCTCCACGACCGCTCCGTTGTCCTCCAGCCATCGCAGCAGCCGCTCGGGCCGCTCCCCGTGAAGCTGTACGACGACCTTCCGTCCGTCCAGGATGAATGGGGGCGGATCCGCCAGTGGTTCGCCCGGCAGAAGACGGCGTTTCCTCAGGCGGTGACCGCCGATCATCCGGAGACCATGAAGCAGTTCGTGTACCGGGACATCGGCTACACTTTCAGCCCGCTGCTTGCCGTTCAAGAGGACGTGAAGTCCGGCCGGCTCCGGACGGCAGCCGGGACGGCCGCTCCCATTCCGGCCGTTTCCAGGTCATCCGCAGCTTGCGGAGCGGCTCGATGACCGTCAGCTTGCCCGTCACGCCTTCCGCGGATGTGAACTCGAATCCTTTCTCCAATCGGAATTCCGGGACGCTGCCGATCCAGAGCTTGCGTCCGTCGGAGGGGAGCATGAAGTTCCATATCCGCTCCTTGCTTGCCGCGAGCGTCCGGCGAACGCCGATCTGCACGCCCGCGTCCTTCGTGGCAAATATGATTTTTCATCTGATCGTGCGGCCACATCGGGTCGATTTCCCGCTCGAGCCTTGCGATCCACGCCTCCCACGAGACGCCCGTCGCTTCCTTGACAGCCTGTTTGAAAACGGAGCTTGCCACTTCCGCCATCCCTCCTTCGGCCGGTCATGGCCCGATTATAAACGACAACACGGACACAGGTTGTCAGTGTTGAGATGAACGGCGTGCTGTTCCCGATTTGCGCTTCATGCCGCGCAGCATATTCTTCGTTTCCGCATCGACGCGCAGCGATTCGATGGTTTTCTGCAGCGCCTTGTTGAAGGTGAAGTCGTCCAGCGCATTGTCCTGCAAATACGCCATGGTCCGCTCGGGGGCATGGACATAGCAGACCGAGACGGCCCACGCGACGGCCATTTTGACATAGTAGCCCTCGTGCCGGATGCGGTCGAACCATTGCAGCACGCGGTCGAGATATTCGTCATCCGTGAAATATTGGAGCAGCATGACGACGCCGAAACGAATCTCGTATTCCCGGTCGGAGGCCAGATACGGCTGCAGGAACTTCCATACCCGCTGCTTGTGCTCCTTCGCGAACTTCAGCCCGGTGCAGAAACTGTCGCAGACGGACCAGTTGTCGATGCGCGGCACGAATGCGGCCGCATGGCGCAATTTCTCCTCAAGATCGGCTTTGGCGTAACCGATGACCATCCCCTGCAGCATCGTCTCTTCGAAATAGAGATTGTCGGTGTGCCGGAGATAGGCGCGCCAATCGCCCAAATCGCCTCTCGCGATCGACTTCGCCAGCTTGCGCAGCGCCGGCAGCCGGACGCCCAGGATGCGATCGATGCCGATGTTCGGGATCAGCGACGACGAGAACTTCCGATACTGCTCATCCGCCAATTCCATCAGTTGTGCTCTGATTGTCTGATGATTCACAAAATCCCTCCTGACCGCCATTATAATTGAGTATAGCAATCGAGATACCCGATCAACAATGTGCGGCAGACGTTGACGAAATGACATAAATGACATATCATTGAGACGTGCAACAGGGAAGAATCAGGCGACAGGAGCAATAAGGAATGAACAGTGATCGGCAACCCCTGTATATGAAAATCCAGGATCACTTCAAGCAGTTGATCCTGAAAGGCGAACTGAAGGAAAACGACAAGATTCCTTCGGAGAAAGAGCTGATGGAACAGTTCGGCGTCAGCCGGATTACCGTCGCCAACGCCCTGATCCAGCTCGCGAAGGACGGCTGGATCTACCGCATTCCGGGCAGGGGCAGCTTCGTCAGCGGCCATATCGACAAGCGGTTGCTGAGCCAGGCCGCCGCGCGGCCGGAATTCGGGCCCGGCTCGTGGTCGTCTTCGGATTCGGAGCGCCAGGTGTCGACGAAAGTCATCGGCCTCATCATGCCGGTGCTGGTCGACTATTTCGCGCTGCGGCTCATCCACGGCATCAACCGGGTGATCGGAGACAGTCCGTACCGGCTGCAGATCGTGCAGACGTTCAACTCGATCGAGCGGGAGAAGGAAGCGATCGCCGACTTCATCGAGAAAGGCGCGGCGGGACTCATCATTTTTCCGAGCGACGCGGAAACGTACAACGAGGACATTCTGGCGCTGAAGCTGAACGGGTATCCGTTCGTGCTCGTCGACCGGTATTTTCAGGGCGTGGAGACGAACGTCGTGCACAGCGACGGCTTCCTGGGCGGGAAGCTGGCCGTCGATTACCTGTGGAGCCTCGGGCACCGGGACATCGCGATCTGCTCGGACTCGCCCCTGTCGACCATTACGGTCGAAGACCGCATCAACGGATATCTGGAAGAACTGAAGAACAAGAAGGCGATGATCAACCCGGCGCTCATCCTGACCGATTTCACCGTCGACTACGACGGGGTGGACACCCGGCATCCGCTGTACCGGTTCGTCAAAAACCGGATGGCCACCGCCTACATCACGCTGAACGGGCGGCTCGGGCTGCACATTCACGCCATCTGCCGGCAAATCGGGCTCCGCGTCCCGGAAGATGTGTCGATCTTAACTTTCGACGACCCGTCTCCCGAGCTGGAGCAGTTCGGTTTCTTCTCGCACATTTCCCAGTCGGAGCACGAGATGGGCGAGAAGGCGGCGCGCATTTTGCTGGATTTGCTCGAATCTCCGCTGGCACAAGAGCCGAAGTATCACAAAATCGTGCTCGAGCCGGTGCTTGTGAAACGCAGGTCGACCGGCCCGGCGCCAGCGCAATAAAGGCAGCCGCACAACAGCATCGCCGCTTCGCAGGACAGCACTTGCGTCATTCGAGACGCAGGTGCTATTTTTTTCGTTCGCACGCATCTTGACATAAAAGACATAGTAAAATATATTCAATAATGCAAATATGTCAAAACCTGCGATTGAAGGAGGCGCGATGGGATGGGACATGCGGATCCGCCGGCCGCGACGGCCGCAAAAAGGCGGACGAAGAGGAACAGAGACGGCCTCATAGCCTTCGTCATCCTGGCCCCGATGTTTCTGTTCTGGCTTATCGTTTCGGGTTTTCCCACCCTGTTCGGATTTTTCCTCGGTTTCTTCGACTGGGTGGGGTTGAACGATACGCCGAATTTCATCGGATTCGGCAATTTTGTTCACTTCTTCCAGAACAAGGTGTACACCGACGCGCTGTGGCGATCGATCTGGCTCGGCGGGCTGGTGACCGCCCTTACGCTGCTCGCCGGCTTCGGCGCGGCGCTGCTCATGAATCTCCCGCTGTTCGGCAAAGGGTTCTACCGCTCGATCTGGTACATTCCCGCCATTACGTCCACCGTTGCCACGACCCAGGTGTTCAACATATTCCTCGACACGAACAACGGCGTCATCAACAACGTGCTGAAATCGTTCGGCAAGGAGCCGATCGTGTGGCAGTACTCGGCGGCGTGGGGCATTTTCTGGATCGTGGTGTACTCGGTGTGGAAAGGCGTCGGCGGCGCGGCGCTGATCTGGCTGGCGGGGCTGCAGTCGGTCGACCCGGTGCTGTATGAGGCGGCTGCCATCGACGGCGCGGGCCGATGGGGCAAGCTGCGGTATGTGACGCTGCCGGGATTGAAACCGATTGCAACCTACATCATGATCACGAGCCTGATCGGAGCGATTCAAATCTACGAGCAGGTGCTGTTCATCACGAACGGCGGACCGTACGGACAGACGGAAGTGCTCGTGTTCCGGATTTACCGGGACGGTTTCTGGGACTTCAATCTGGGGATGGCCGGCGCTTCGTCGCTCATCATGGCGGTCATCGTCATCGTGATCGCGGTGCTCTACTACAACTGGTCCACCAAATCGGACAGACGGACGACGATCCCGGTCAAACCGGTCAAGGGAGGGCGATAAACGTTGGCCGAACCGTTCTGGCTGTCGCTTAGAAAACAGTTCACGCCGATCCATCTGCTGGGGCACGCGGTGCTGTTCGGCGTCGGTCTGGTGCTGCTGTATCCGCTCATTTTCATGATTCTGGCCGGATTTTACGACAAGAACGAATTCATGACGACGGTGCTGCGCGTCATCCCGATCCCGGAGGAGCCGACCCTGGCCAACTACCGCGCGCTGATCCTCGGCTCGAAGGACGCCGCCGTCTCGACGTACATGACGAACTCCCTCATCCGCACGGCATACAACACCTTCTGGGCGCTGCTGACGTCCTTCCTGGCCGGCTACGTGTTCGCCCGCCTGAAATTCAAAGGCCGGGAGCAGTTGTTCCTGATCATGCTCGCGACGCAGATGATCCCGGGCACGCTGGCCATCATCCCGACTTACCTGGAATTCGCGCGGTTCCCGTTCGCCGGCGGCAACTCCATCTTCACGGGCGGAACCGGCATTCTGAACACGTGGTGGGTGTATCTGATCGGCGGACCGGCCATCAACATCATGGGCACCTTCCTGGTCAAACAGTCGCTGGAGAAAGTGCCGATCGAACTCGACGAAGCGGCGATCGTGGACGGAGCCGGCACGCTGCGCATCATTTTTCAGATTCTGCTTCCGCTCCAGCTTCCGATCATGGCGTTCATCGCCATCACGACCGCGCTCGGCACGTGGAACGATTTCATCACGCCCTTCTTCTACACGAACAGCGACAAGCTGCAGACGCTGCCGTCAGCCATTACGCGCATCTCCTCGGTCGGCGCGAGTCCGGGAGCGGTCATCAACTATCCGCTCATCATCACGCTGAGCCTCGGGATCACGGTTCCCGCCATGCTGATCTTCTTCTTCTTCCAGAAGTACATCGTGCAGGGGCTGGCCAACACCGGCATCAAGGGGTGACGCGCAAAAAAAGTTTTCAATATGACATATTAGACATATTGAATATGGTGAATCGTTGTGCTATGGTAAGGCTGCATATTTCATCAAAAAATGGAGGGTTGGGCAATGCGTTTCAAACGGGTCTTCATCACCATTCTGGCGTTGCTGCTGGCTCTCGGCATGGCGGCTTGCTCGTCGGGCGGCGGCGGAAATTCGAACGGCGCGGACGGCGGGTCGAACCCATCCGGCGGCGCCGGCGGGGGCGCGAATTCCGGGAATTCCGGCGATTCCGGCAATGCCGGCGGGTCCGGATCGGATGGCGCCGTGACGATCACCGTGCTGAATGAAGGCGCGGTCGGCATCGGCGTCGGCGTCGTGTCGGATTTGCTGGTCGAGAAAAAGAAAGGGCTGCTGGAAGACGAGACGCTCACGCCGCGGGTGAAGGAGGAAGATTTCAACTACGAACCCGGCAAAACGGTGAACCCGCACTTGTTCGGCTATCTCTATCAACAGATCATCAACGAAAAAATGAAAGAAAAGAACATCGTGCTGAAAACGGAGGACTGGGGCTGGGGCGAGCCGCTGATCCAGAAGCAGACGGCCGGATTCCTGGCGAAGAACATCCCCGACATCATTGTCGGCGAGACGCAGATGCCCGGGTTCGCGCAGCAGGGGCTGCTGGAGCCGTTCCCGGACGACATGGCGGATTACATCCGCGAGAACATCGCGCCGGCGGCCTGGAAGCCGATGGAGTACGACGGCAAAATCTACGGCTTCGCCGCTCAGCCGGGCGTCAGCAGCCTGTTCTGGAACAAGCGGCTCGTGCGGGAAGCCGGGCTTGACCCGGACAAGGCGCCGGAGACATGGGAAGCATTCGCCGCGAACCTGCGGGCTGTGACGGAAGCCGGAAAAGGCAAGTTCTACGGCGGCGGCGTCTACGCGGGACCGAACTTCGGCGGGTACTTGCGCTTCGGCACGCTGCTCGTGATCAACGGCGGCGGATTCGCGGATGATCAGGGCTATCCGGTGTTCAACAGCGACGCCAACGTGGAGACGGTCACCTTCCTCCGGGAATTGAACGGCTACCATCCGCCCGGTCTGATGGTGAACACGAACGAGGGCACGTATTTCGACGCGTTCAAGAAAGAGCAGATCGCGTATCTGATCGACGGGCCGTGGCGGGCCGCCGAAAGCGCCGCGCTCGGCATCGAGTACGGCATGGCGACGATTCCGCTGTCGCCGGACGGCCAGCCCGGCAACATTACGATCGGCGCCGCGTTCCATGCCGTGCCGAAGGACGCGAAGAACAAGGAAGCCGCTTTCGAATACATCCGGGCGATGTACAGCGAGGAGATCCAGCAGCTCATCGCGGATACCGGCGTCCGCTCGCCGGTGCTGAAGTCGGTCGCTGAAAACGGGGATTATCAGGCGAAGCATCCGGAAATGTACCAGCACTACCTCGCCATGGCGGGCAACGTGCAGGGGCTGCCGACGTTCGCGAAAGAAAACTCGAAAGTATGGCAAATCTTCGGCGACGCGGTGGCCAAGGCCATCATGACGAAAGGCGATGTCAGGCAAATTCTGGATGATGCCCAGAAGAGCGCGGAAACCGCGGTCAAGTAACCGTACCGGAAAATCGCAAGGGATAGGAGTTTTGGGAGCATGCCGTACGAACCGATTCCGAACATGTTGAGCAAAGCGAAGCGGACGATGTCCCGTTTGCAGAAGTCCATCTACGAACCCGTATCGGCGCTGACGGTGACGGCCTGGGTGACGAAAGAGCCGGTACCGTTCGAGGATCGGGAAAGCGGCAGGCGGATCCGGCTGCAGCCGGGCGACCAATGGGGAGAGCTTTGGGATTGCGCGTGGTTTCATTTTGAAGGGGTGGTGCCCGATGAGGCGAAAGGCCGCAAGGTCGTGCTGCTCATCGACGTGAACGGCGAACTGTGCCTGGTGGACGGCGAAGGCACGCCCCTTCAGGGCCTGACCAACGTCACCTCCGAGTTCGACTACACGCTCGGCCGCCCCGGCAAGCGGGTCGTCGACGTCAGTCCGGCGGCCCGGGGCGGAGAAGCGATCGATCTGTGGGGAGATGCCGGCTGCAACGATCTGTTCGGCCGCTTCCACGGCGGAACGCTGAAGGAAGCCGTCATCGCCGTATGCCATGAGGACATTCGCAGGCTGTACTACGACTTCGAAGTGCTGGTCGATCTCGCCGAGCAATTGCCGGACACGAGCGCGCGGAAGGCGCAGATCTGCCAGAGCCTGTACGAAGCGTCGAACCTGCTGTCCGTCATCGACGCGGAACGGGCGCGCGAGGCCGCAGGCCGGCTGGCCGCCGAACTGGCCGGCCGCGGCGGCGACCCGGCGCTTACGGTCAGCGCGATCGGACACGCGCACATCGACCTCGCCTGGCTGTGGCCGATCCGCGAGACGATCCGCAAGGGCGCGCGGACGTTCGCCACGGCGCTGCGCAACATGGAGAAGTACCCCGATTACCTGTTCGGCGCCAGCCAGCCGCAGCTGTACCAGTGGATCAAGGAGCGCCATCCGAAGCTGTACGACCAGGTGAAGCGGCGCGTCAAGGAAGGCCGCTGGGAGCCCCAGGGCGCGATGTGGGTGGAACCGGACACGAACCTGTCAGGCGGCGAGGCGCTTGTCCGGCAGATTCTGTACGGCAAGCGGTTCTTCAGGGACGAATTCGGCGTGGACGTCCGGTTGCTCTGGCTGCCGGACGCGTTCGGGTACACGGCCAGCCTGCCGCAGCTCATGAAGAAGTCCGGGGTCGACTACCTGGTCACCCAGAAGCTGTCCTGGAACGTGTACAACACGCATCCGCACCACAGCTTCCACTGGGAAGGGCTCGACGGCAGCCGGGTGCTCGCCCATCTTCCGCCGGAAGACACGTACAACAGCCCGGCCGCGCCGCGCTCGCTCGTCAAGATCGAGCGGAACTACGCGGACAAGAACGTGTCGAAGCACGCGCTCATGCTGTTCGGCATCGGCGACGGCGGCGGCGGTCCCGGCGAGGAGCATCTGGAGCGGCTCGCCCGGGAGCGGAATCTGGCCGGCCTGCCGCCGGTCGTCCAGGAGCCGTCGACCGCGTTCTTCCGGAAGCTCGAGGCCGAGGCGGACCGCTTCCCGTCGTTCCGCGGCGAGCTGTACCTGGAGCGGCATCAGGGCACGCTGACGACGCAGGGGCGGAACAAATGGTACAACCGGAAGATGGAGAAGGCGCTGCGCGAACTGGAATTCGCCGCATCGCTGCTCTGGGCGCTCGGCGGCGAGGCGTATCCCCGCGGGGAACTGGAGACCGTCTGGAAAGAAGTGCTGCTGTACCAGTTCCACGATATTTTGCCCGGCTCTTCGATTACCAGGGTGTACGCGGAATCGCTGGAGCGGTATGAACAGCTGTACGGCAAGGTTCACGGCATGATCCGGGACACGTACGCGCGGCTGGCCGCCCTGACGGGCCGGTCGGGCGAGCCGGTGCTGTTCAACTCCCTCCCCTGGGACCGGAAGGAATGGGTGCGGTGGAACGGCGAGTGGCATCATGTCCACGTGCCGGCGATGGGCAGCCGGACGCTGAAGGAAGCGGCGCAGCCGGGGGACACCCGAGGGCTGGCGGCCGCGGACGGCGTGCTGGAGAACGAGCTGCTCGCGGTCCGGTTCGACGCGGACGGCAGCATCGTCTCGGTGGTTGACAAGCGGACCGGCCGGGAGGCGCTCAAGTCCGGGGAAAAAGCGAACGTCTTGCGCCTCTACCACGACGACGGCGACGCCTGGGATTTCCCGCGGGACTACCGCGAGCATCCGGCCGGCACGATGGAGCTGCGAAGCATGGGCTATGAAGTGGACGGCCCGAGGGCGATCGTCCGGCAGGAATACGCGTACGGCGAAACCCGGCTCACCCAGAACATCGTGCTGACGGCGGGCTCGCCCCTCATCGTCTTCGAGACGGAGGCGGACTGGAAGGAGTCTGGGAAAATGCTGCGGGTGTCGTTCCCGACCGGCATCCACACCGATCATGCGAACTGCGAGATCCAGTTCGGCTACCTGAAGCGGCCCACGACCCGCAATACGATGCTGGAATATGCAAGGGATGAAATCTGCGCGCATCATTACATCGATCTGTCCCGGCCGGATTACGGCGTGGCGCTGCTCAACGACTGCAAATACGGGCACAGCGCGCTCGGCCATATCCTGGACCTGAATCTGCTCCGCAGCCCGTCGTATCCCGATCCGGAGGCGGACCGGGCCGTGCACCGGTTCACCTATGCGCTGTACCCCCACGAGGGCGATCTGGTTCAGGCCGGCGTCTGGCGCCGGGGCTACGAGCTGAACGTGCCGCTGATGCTGGTGGAACCGCAGGACCCGCAGGATCCGCCGGCTGCCGGCAAGCGCGAACCGGTGCAGCTCGTCCTCGTCGACCATCCGAACGTGATGGTGGAAGCCGTGAAGAAGGCGGAGGACAGCGACCATCTCATCGTCCGGCTGTATGAGACGGCCGGCGCCGCCGCCAGCGCGAAGGTCCGGTTCGGGCTGCCGTGCGTTTCGGTCGAAGAGACGGACCTGATGGAAAATCCGCTCGCCGTTCTGCGCGAGAACGGCCAGGAGATTGAGCTGTCCTTCGCGCCGTTCGAGGTCAAGACGATCCGGGCGGACATTCGCAGATAATGACGGGGGTGCGCGGCCTTCTGGCGAGGCCTTCAGGCGAGGCCGTCCGCCCCGCCGCATTTTCGGAGGTGGATCATGATCGAGCGAAGCCGCGAAGAGGAGCGCACCGGCTTCCAGGAAGGCGGCGCGTACGGGGAAACGTACGATCTGCAGACCGATTTTGTCATGGTGTACGGCATTAATGAATCGATGCCCGAGCGCATCCGCCAGTGGAAGGAGCGGGGCTACCGGGTGCATCTGATGACCGGCGTCTCCTGGGGCGGCTATCAGGATTATCTGAACGGCCAATTCGACGGCCGGGATCACTGGGACGAAGCGCAGACGTACCGTTCCGGAGAGCGCATCATCCACGGCACGTCGGAGGACATCCCCTATATGGTGCCGACGATCGCCTATTCCGACTTTCTGCTTGCGCGCATCCGCCCCGCCGTGGACGCGGGCGTGGACGCGATCCATCTGGAAGAGCCGGAGTTCTGGGTCGAAGGCGGATACTCGGAGGCGTTCAAGCGGGAATGGCGCAATTACTACGGCGAGCCGTGGGTTCCGCCCCACCAGTCGGAGGACGCGCAATACCGCGCCTCGAAGCTGAAGGCGTATCTGTACACGCGCTGCCTCGACCGGCTCTGTTCGGCGCTCAAAGCGTACGCGATGGTCCGGTACAACCGGCCGCTCCGGTTCTACGTGCCGACCCACAGCCTGATCAACTACACGCAGTGGCGCATCGTCAGCCCGGAGTCGAAGCTGCTCGATCTGCCATCGATCGACGGGTACATCGCGCAGATCTGGACGGGCACGTCCCGGACCGCGAACGTGTATGAAGGCCGGCGGGCGGAGCGGACGTTCGAGACGGCGTTTCTCGAATACGGGATCATGCAGGAGCTTGTGCGCGGCACCAGCCGCCGCATGTGGTTCCTGCACGATCCGATCGAGGACGATCCGAAGCGGACGTGGGCGGACTACCGGGAAAATTATTTCAAAACGCTGACCGCGTCGCTCCTGCATCCTGGTGTTTCGCATTACGAAGTGGCGCCGTGGCCGAGGAGAATTTTCGAAGGGAAATATCCCCGCGAGGACGGCAGCGGCAAGGAAGGCATTCCGGCGGACTACGCGACGGTGCTGCTTACGATCATGCACACGCTCGGCAACATGGACCAGCCGGATGCGGGATGGTTCGGAAACAGCGCGCCGGTCGGCCTGCTGTACGCCGATTCGGCGATGTACCAGCGGCTGCGCCCGGGGGCCGACACGTCCGGCTTCATGATGAAGTATGACGGCACGAACGCCGTGGAGCTGACGGACGAATACGCGCTGGAGCTGCTGCATTTTTCGCCGTTCTACGGACTCGCGCTGCCGCTCGTGAAGCACGGGCTGCCGGTCCGGCCGGTGCAGCTCGACAATGTGCGGCGTTTCCCCGGCTATCTGGACGATTACCGCGTCCTGATTCTGAGCTACGAGTTCATGAAACCCGAACATCCGGACCTGCATCCCGCCATCGCGCAATGGGTCCGGGACGGCGGCGCGCTCGTGTACGTCGGCGACGACAGCGACCCTTATCACCGGGTCCGGGAATGGTGGAACACCGGGAAGCGCGTCTGGCGCTCGCCGCGTGAGCACCTGTTCGCCTGCCTCGGGCTGGACCCGCAAGGTCCGGAGGGGATCGCGCGGGCGGGCCGCGGGCTTGTGCAATTCGTGCGCGCGCATCCGGCGCGTTTCGCGGAAAGCGCGGCGTCGGCGCGGAAGCTGCGCGACGCGGTGCGGGAAGCGATGGAAGCGCTGGGTGACCCGCAGGTCCGCTGGACGCCGGACAACGCGTTCATGATCCGCCGCGGCCCGTACGTCATCGCGTCGGTGATGGAGGAATCCGTCCATGACCGTCCGCTGCGGATCGGCGGCACGTACGTCGATCTGTTCGAACCCGATCTGCCCGTCGTGCGGGATGTCGCCGTCGCGCCGGGCCGGCAGGCGCTCCTGTATGATCTGGAGTACCGGGCGGCGGACGGCAGGATCATCGCCGCGTCTTCGCGGATCGAGAGAATCGACGAGGACGACCGGTCGTTAGCTTTCACCGCGAAGGGGCCGCTGGGGGTGCGGGCGGCGGCGCGCATCCGCTGTCCGCACAGGCCGTCGCACGTTGTGCTTGACGCCGGAGAAGGCGGCGAGGCGCTGCCCTTCGACTGGGACGAAGCGACGAAGACGATGCTGATCCGGTACGACAACCGCCCGGCGGGCGTACGCATTGCCATCTACATTTAAGCGAATGGAGGAGCAATATGGAGACGACGCTTCGCGCGCCTGCCGTGCCGCTGGTCACGGTGGACCCGTATTTCAGCGTCTGGTCCATGGCGGACCGGCTGACCGACGATTTCACCCGGCATTGGACGGGCAAGCGCAACGCCATGACCGGCCTGATCCGCATCGACGGAAGGCCGTTCAGGTTCGCCGGCAAGGTGGAACCGAACGCGGAAAACTACTACACGGAACCGCAGCCGATGACCCAGAAGCGGGTGCAGGTGACGCCGCTCAGCAGCATCTACGAGTTCGAGGAGGCGGGCGTCCGGCTGCAGGTGCGGTTCACGACGCCGCTTCTGCCCGACGACCTCGACCTGCTGTCGCGGCCGGCGTCCTATGTGGCGTTCACGGTCGGCTCGGCAGACGGGAAGCCGCACCGCGTGCAGCTCTACTACGATGTCAGCGCGGAATGGTGCGTGGACAACAGCGGCCAGCAGGTCGTCTGGCGCGAGGACGAGGCAGCCGGGCGGCATATTCTGCAGTTCAGCCATCATGAGCAGACGGTGCTGAACCGGTCGGGAGATGACCATCGGATCGACTGGGGGCAGTTCTATCTGGCGGTGGGCAAGTCGCCGGCTGTCCGAACGTATATCGGCCCGGCCGACATCCGGAAGCAGTTCGTGCGCAGCGGGGAAATCGACGGCGCATCCTGCCGGATGGAGATGCCGCAGGCGGTGCGGGACCGGCAGCCGGTGCTCGCCTTCACGTGGGATTGCGGCGAGGTCGGGGCGGAGGCCGTGTCGAACACGGCGGTGCTGGCGTACGACGACATCTATGCGATCGAATATTTCGGCGAGAAGCTCAAGGCTTACTGGAAGCGGAACGGGATGAGCGCGTTCGAGATGATCGCCGCCGCCTTCGACCAATACGAAGGCATTATGGCGCGGTGCGACGCGTTCGACCGGCGGCTGCTGGAAGACGGCGCCCGGGCGGGGGGCGGCAAGTACGCCGACCTGCTCGCCCTGGCGTACCGGCAGGCGATTGCCGCGCACAAGCTGGTGCTGGACCCGGAAGGACGCGTCCTGTTCATGTCCAAGGAATGCTTCAGCAACGGCTGCATCGCCACGGTGGACGTGAGCTATCCGTCCACGCCGCTGTTCCTGCTGTACAACCCCGAACTGGTCAAAGGGATGATGCGGCCGATCTTCAAGTACGCGGCAAGCGAGGCGTGGCCGTTCGATTTCGCGCCGCATGACGTCGGGCAATATCCGCTCGCGGGCGGGCAGGTGTACGGGGACAACAAGCTCGAAGGGCAGATGCCGGTGGAGGAATGCGGCAACATGCTGATCATGGCCGCGGCGGTTACGCTGGCGGAAGGGGATGCGCGCTTCGCCGAGGAGCACTGGGGGCTGCTGTCGAAGTGGGCGGAATATTTGCTCAAGCACGGTCTGGACCCCGAAAACCAATTGTGCACGGACGATTTCGCGGGGCACCTCGCGCGCAACGCCAATCTGTCGGTCAAGGCGATCATGGGGCTCGCCGGCTACGCGCTGATGCTGGAGCGGATGGGCCGCGCCATTGACGCGGAGCGCTGGCGCCTGGCGGCCGGCAGCATGGTTGAACGTTGGAAGCAAATGGCGGTCGAAGACGACCACACCCGGCTGGCGTTCGGGGCGGACAACACCTGGAGCCTGAAATACAATCTGGTGTGGGACCAGATCTTCGGCACCCGCCTGTTCGGCGATGCATTGCCGCGGACGGAGACCGCTTGGTATGAAGCCCGGCGCAACCGGTACGGCACGCCGCTCGACAACCGGGCAACGTATACGAAGGCCGACTGGCTGGTGTGGGCGGCGTCCCTGTCGTCCGACCCTTCGGTGTTCGCCCGGTTGATCGAACCGCTGTGGCATATGCTGCACGAGACGCCCGACCGCGTCCCGTTCACGGACTGGTACGACACGGTGACGGCGCGTCAGGTCGGCTTCCAGCACCGCAGCGTCGTCGGCGGCATCTTCATTCAGCTGCTCAAGGCCAAAGGGCTCGGGTAACGAACGGACCGAACACATGGGGGATCCCCTGCCGAGGAGGCGGGGGATTTTTTTCGGCGGGGAAGACCGTTGGCGGATCGGCTGCTCCGAAAGCATCATTTTTTTGGCTAAAACTGTCGAACACCTTGAAAAATATAATTGATATTATCAATATAACAAATAGGGGCAATATGCTGCGGTGAGGAAACGGAATGGTTGTAACCGCTTCCGAACGTAAGCCCGAGCGGGAGGTGACACGGGAACAGGGCGCACCTCGACGGCTCCAACCGATTTCATGGGGAAAAGGGGATGGCGTGATGTATCGCAGACTCGCTTCCGTCCTGTTGGCAACCGTTCTGGTGCTGACGCTTGCCGTCGGAGGTCCGGCAGCGGCTGCCGGCGCGCCGAACGGTCCGGATGCCATGCCGGGCTCCATCGTCTGGCCGAAATCGCAGGCGCTTCCGAGCTTTGCGAAAGTGAAGCGGCTCGACGTGGCGGACGTCTTCGATGCACCGGGCGACGCCAAGCTGGTCCTGTCCACGCTGCAAGGGATCGTCAACCGCAAGCAGCCGCGCATTTATTTGATCGAAAGCGAAGAGGAAGGCAAATACACTTGGTTGAACGATCTGAACGTGCCCTACACCGTACATGAAGACTATTGGGAGATCGTCAGAAAGTACAAGAACGAAGTGAAAGGCGTCATCGTGTACGATCCCGCCGTGCCGGATTCGATCAACGTCGCGACGACGCTGGCGGGGATCCGGGACGCGGTGGCGGCAAGCCCGGATTATGCCGAGATGCTGGCCGCCGCGCCCTACAATCTGCCGGTGCTGGAAGACTTGCGGGGAAGATTCGCGAATCGCCTCGACGCTTACACCTGGCAGTTTGAAAATCTGTGGAGCCAGACGACGCACCGCATGCTCATCGGTCTGAGCCCCGACAAGCAGATCCGGATTCCGCCGGGGCTGCCGGAAGGCTTCCGGGTCATCGCCGAAGAGCCGACGCAGGAGCGCGGCGCGGCCAACCGCCAGGTGTACGCGCTCGACCTGACCGAGTTTCTGGGAGAAGAATCCGTCTACCTTCGCTTTGACGACGCGTTCCCGCAGGACGGTTGGGGCCCCGCCGTCCATGAAGTGAGGGTGGAAGCGGACGGGCAGGTGATCGCCCATTTCATCGCCGGCACGCCGGAAGAAGAGCTGTTCCTGTACGACCGCAACAACTCCCAGCTTTCGCCCGGCTCCGGCGGTCACCGGTTCGCCGACAACGGCCGCTACTTCGTCTACCGGTTCACGCCGCCGGAAGGCACGCAGCAGCTGGTCGCCCATGTGGACATGTGGAACCAGTTCAAAGTGTCCGCCGGCAACAAGCAGCCGCTGAATTCGGAGCAGAAAGAGCCGTACGGCTTCCTGCGCGACTACGCGGTGGCGAACCGGGCGATGGTCTTCTGGCTCGAATCGAACGTAACGGAAGAGCGGGCGCTGTTCGAGCGGATTCTGGCCGCGGTCGAACCGGGAACGCCTTACCTTGGGTGGTTCAGCAATGACGTGGCCGGGGAATTTACCGGCGTCGAGATTACGTCCAGCTACGGCGTGTATGTGCTGGCCGCCGACTGGTTCAGCAACATGACGGTGTTCTCCGGCACGAAGCTCACCGCGCCCGCGCCGAAGCAAAAAGCGAAGGCGCCCGAGCTGGAAAACAAAATCTATGTGACCTACGTGTACAGCGAAGGCGACAACCTGCAGTACAACCAGCACCGGATGCGCGTCCTGTGGGACGATCCGAACCGCGGCAAAGTGCCGATCAACTGGACGTCGAATCCGCTGCTGTACGACGCGGCGCCGGCATTTCTGGACTACTATTTCCGCACGGCGACGCCGAACGACCAGATCATCGCCGGGCCGTCCGGTGCGGGATACTTCTATCCCAACGTATGGCCGGACAACTCGTTCCCGACGTTCCTGAGAGAAACGTACCCGTACCTGCAGAAGACGGGGATGACGATTCCGTACGTGCTGAACCGCATCAGCGGCGACAACGTCCCGCTCAGCGATCGGAAAGCGGACGCCTACAAGGAGAAGTATCATGTCCCGGGGCTGTTCCTCAGCTGGGAAGGCCGGCACGGCGTGGAAGTACTCGATAACGGCATGCCGGTATCGATCGTTCACGGCATCAGCACGGTGCAGGACGGCAAGAACGTGCTGGAAGCGGCCAAGGCGAACTGGGACGGACAGTCCCCGCTGTTCGTGTCGCTCGGCATTCTGGCGTGGAGCATGACGCCGACGGATATACTCGAGCTGAACCGTTCGCTCGGGCCGGAATTCGAAACCGTGCGGGCCGATCAATATTTCGAGCTGGTCCGGAAAGCGTACGGGCTTCGTCCGTAAAGACCTGAAGCTGTGCTATAATGAGGGAACTCGCTTGTTCGGTTGCGGGTTCCCTTTTCCCATGACGACTGTTGAAGGAGAGAGGCGGGGCATGCACTTGATCGAACAATGGAAAGCGAAGGCGGACGGCGCCGTCCGGGTCATCGCTTTCGGCTCCAGCAACACGGAGGTGACCCTGGAGAACGCGGGTCGGCACAATTGGGTCGACTGGCTGAGCATTCAACTGCGGCTGCATGTCGGCCGGCACGTGCATGTGATCAACCAGGGCATCAGCGGCGACACGGCGGCGATGCTGCTTGCGCGGATCGACCGGGACGTCGTCTCGTACCGGCCCGATGCCGTCATCGTCACGATCGGCGGCAACGACGCGGGTCAAGGCGTGCCGCCTGCGGTCTATGCCGGCCAAATTCGCGAGATCTGCCGGATCTTGCAGGCAAGCGGGGCGGTGCCGATATTGCAAACCTATTACTGCCCGCTGTATCACGAAGCCGGCGACGGCTACGCCGCCCTGTTCGAGGCGAATATGCAGGCGAAGCGCGAGATTGCGGAAGAACTGGGGCTCGTGCTGATCGACCAGTACCGCCGGTTCGAACCGCTGTACCGCCGGTATCCGGACGATTACGCGAAGCTGATGCGCGACTGGCTCCATCTGAACCCGCTGGGCAACCTGCTGATGGCGCAGAACCTTTGCGACCGGCTCGGCCTGCCGCCGATTCCGGCGCCGCAGGATCTGTCCCGGGAAGCCGAAGCGATGCTCGCCCGAATGGACGAATGCGCGCCGCGGCTCCGTCCGTGACCCGGGCCGCGCAAGCAGCGTCCCGTAACGGCGGGTCCGGCGCGCTTCCTCCGGCCGCCGGGGGCGGCTGCGGGGGCTGTGGTGCAAAAATGCACCACACAGGGTCCGGTCGGCATGCTGCACATGGGGGCCGTACCCTTTGATCTCGAAGGCGAATCGCAGCTGTCCCCGAATCCGGACAAAGTCGACGAAATAGGGATGTCCTCTCCAATCGATGACCTCATATTCAGGATGCAGATCGTCGAAATGTCCGAAAAGCGGCCACCATACGCGTTCCAGAAACAGACGTTCGCCGTGGCCATGCCCCCGCTGCAGGCGGCTTCTTCTCTCCCCGGTTCTCCGTTTCAAATGAGCATTCAACCATTGCGCATGCATGTCTTCGAATCCCATCCAGACTCCCCCGTCACCGCGGCTTGCAAAAAGCAAAACCCCGAACTCCCTGATCGGCAGGGGAGTTCGGGGCGTGCTTCGCCGCAATTTTCCTTTATCTTACAAACAGGCTCAAGTTTCGTCAAGAGCACCTGGTCACGCCCGGGCCATTGCCTTCGCTTTGTTCGTCAAGAGCAAGGCGGGTACGGCCATCGCCGCGGTCAGCACGGTGGCGACAAGAAAGCCGGTGTGATAGGCGGCGGCTTCATGCGGGAGATCGGGAACGGCTTGCCGCAACTGCAGCGCCACGACCGTTGCCAGTACGGCGGAACCGAAGGCGCCGCCGATATTCTGGATAATGCGTGTGGCGACGCTCGCTTGCGGGACCTGATGGCCGGCGAGCCCCGTATAGGAATCCGTCATCACCGGAATCGTGATGCCGCCGACGCCGATTCCCCGAATGAACAGCGCAAGGCCGATCTGCCAATAAGGAACGTCCGGCGGGAAAAGAATGAACGGAACGGTTCCCGCGACCGTAATCGCCGTGGCGGCCAGGACGATAATCCGGGCTCCGATTCTGTCGGTGAGCGTCCCGATCACGGGTCTTGCGAGCAGCATGCCCGCGCCTTGCGGAATGAGCGATAGCGCGGCGAGAATGACGGAGTCATGCCGTACATTTTGAAAGTACAAAGGCAGCAGCAGCATGGCGCCGTTCGTCCCGAAGCCGGCCAGGAACAAGGCGATGACGGACCCGATGAAGCTTCTGTATCGGAACAGGCCGAGGGGCACGATGACGGCCGAGGAACGGACTTGGGCGTAGACGACATAGGCGATCGTCAAGATAACGCCCAGCGCGATAAAGCCGATCGAAGCTCCGCCGCCAAAACCGTCGCCTTCCGTCCCCCGCGAGATCCCGTAGACGAAACTGGCGGAAAGTCCGCCCAGCAGCAGAATGCCGATCCAATCCAGCGCAGCGCGTCTGTTGGTGGCGGGAAATCGCGGCATTTTCATGTAAATCAAAGCCAGGGCGATGATTCCGATCGGGACATTGATGTAGAAAATCCAGCGCCACGAGACATACTCCACGAGCAGACCGCCGGCGACCGGACCGAGGATGGGACCGAGAATGATGGGCAGGCCCACAATGGCCATCAAACGCCCCATTTGATCCTGTCCCGCGGCTTGAACAAGCAGTGTGGTCAGCAGAGGGATGATCAGCCCCGCGGCGAACCCTTGCACAATGCGGAACGCAATCAGGCTTTCGATGTTCCAGGCCAACCCCGCCAGCAGGGAACTGAGCAGGAACAGCAGCTCCGCGATGAAATATACGGCTTTGCCCTCAAACCGCTGGACCAGCCAGCCGGAGAAAGGGACGGCGATGGCCAGGGCCAGCACATAGCCGGTCATGACCCATTGCACCGTCTCCAGCGAAGCATGAAAATCCCGGCTGAAATGATTCACCGCGATGTTTCACCATGGTGGTGTCCAGCATGGGGGCGACCGCTCCAAACACCAGCACCAGCGCGACGCGGACCAGTTCTTTCGGCAGTGTTCCGTCGGTTTGCTTCACTTGCGTCCACTCCTCAATTAAGGTACATGATGTATCTTATTTCCGGAATAAAGTATACACGCTTTTCGAATAAGGTGCAACATGTATCTTATATGTTGTATAATGATTGCAGCATCTTTCGGGAGGAAAAGCCTTTGAAATCGGAACGCAGGCGGGGAGAGGAACTGGAAAAGGCGATTCTGGACGCTGCGTACGAAATCATCGAAACATCGGGGTACGAGGAAATGACCTTTCAACGCGTTGCCCGACAGGCGCAAACCAGCCGAACGGTCATTTACCGTCGGTACGAAACACCCGTTGATTTGCTGCATGCCCTGGTCCTGTACAGGTCCACCCGGGCGATGGGCGGCAGAATGATCGACTTGTTCCGGGACCAGGGAAGTCTTCGCGCCGATTTGCTTGAGGTCGTCGGCATTTACCAACGGTTTTTCGACGCGGTCGGGCAGAAGCTGATGAGCGCCGTGATGACCGAATTCAGCCGAAATTATGAACGGTTCCGGGACTGGTTCGAACGGGCGCGCGACAGCAATGTGAGGATGATGAAGATCGTGGAAGCAAATGCCAAGCGGCGCGGAGAAATTACCCATGATTTTACCGAGATGCAAATGCGTCTCCCCTTCGATCTTTTGCGTATCGAAAATGTGATCCGCCACGAGAGAGTCACTGCGGCGTATTTGACCCGTCTGGTGGATGAGGTGCTGCTGCCGGTGTTCTCCAAGAAACATTAAGCTGCCCGACGGAGGTGAAGGCGGATGGACAACCTGGTTGAACTGGCGACACCGTTTGTCATGTCGGTCTGCATCTTCTGTTCCATTGTGATGCTGACATTCGCAAGGCCGCATTCCGTTCCGGAGCTGTACGCCTGCCGCCGTGAGGCTGACGCCGGTGCAACCCTGTTGTCCGTCTGCCGCAACACCGCGATCAACCCGATCCGGCGGTGGATTGCGGGTAAAGCGCAGCGGAAGGAAGCGCCGGGTGATGAAGAAGACACGGGTTGTCCGCTCCTGCACATCACCAAGAAACGAATTCGGGAGGGCAACCGTGAAAAAAAAATCGAAGCATCCTTGGCTCAAGCCGGCCGTCATCGCGCTCTTTGCCGCAGTGCTGCCCTTTGCGCTCGGCGGGTGTTCGGCGTCGGGATACAACGCGCCGATTGACGCGAATACCCCGGGCGTGTGGAACCATTATTTCGTCTATCCCTTCTCGTTCCTGATCATCTATTTCGCCAACCTGTTCAACGGCGATTACGGGCTGTCGATCATCTTGATGACGTTCATCATCCGCACGGCGATCATGCCCCTGATGCTGAACCAGACGAAGAAGCAGCTCGCGATGCGCAAGAAGATGGAGGCCATCCAGCCGGAGCTGCAGGCGCTGAAGGACAAGTACAAGAACGACAAGAGCCCCGAGGCGGCGAAAAAGATGCAGCTGGAAACGATGCAGATTTATCAGAAGCACCAGTTCAATCCGCTCAACATCGGCTGCCTGCCGCTGCTCTTGCAGTTGCCCATTACGCTCGGCTTTTATTACGCGATCCGCCGCACGCCGGAAATCGCCGAACATGATTTTCTGTGGTTCAGCCTGGGGAAACCCGACATGATCCTGCCGGTGATTGCCGCTGCCGTGTATTATGTCCAGTTCCGCGTGTCTCAATCGTTCAGCATGTCGGCGCAGCAGGGAGAGAACAAGCCATTTGCCGTGCTCGGGCTTCTGTCGCCGATCATGATGGGGATATTTTCGTTTGCGATGCCCGCGGCGCTGCCTTTATACTGGGCGGTCGGCGGCATCTACATCATTCTGCAGACGCTCGTGTTCAAAAAAATGTTCGCTTCTGACCGAAAGTCCGCGTGACAACGCAAAAACGGATGCAACCTCCGCTGATGGAAGGTGCATCCGTTTTGGCGTCGACTGCCCGGAAGGGAGGTTATGGACAAACGGCAAAAAAAGGTTGTTCCCCGATGAGACTTGAGGGGGAACAACCCTTTCATCACTTCAGTTGGTCAAGCCCAAAGCGCCTTCCGCCTTCAGACGAACGCCCCGGTATTCGAGCACGACGTAGACATGGTAGGTGCCCGGTGTCCAACCTTTCTTATCCACCCGAATCTGATCGGAAGTGCCGCTCCAGTGTTTCGTGCCTCTAGCTATCACTTGAGCCGGAACATCATCGGGAACGTCCGGTTCCGTTGCGATCCGGACAAGATCGTCCTCCGAAGCGTCGTGGATCGGATTGTCGCTGATGATGTAATACACCGTTCCCTCGGCGTCGATCGGCGTATGGGACAGGCAGATCCTCCAATAATCATCGTCCGGATTGGTCGCGTCGACGACCGCATCCAGCCTGAACACTTTGGAAATGTCCGTATCAATCTCTACGGTCAACAGATTGGACACCAGCGAACCGCTGTCGTCGGTGCCGACGATGTAAAGGTTGAATTTCAGATCCACAGGCGTCTCGAATTCCAGCTTCACCTTGCCGTCGGTCGAGACTTTGCCGGAATCCATGGTACCGCTGGGAAGCCGGTCATGAATCAAGTCGTCCGCGGTCGGGACTTCCGGGTCGGATTCGATGACCAGCGCATAGTACAGCGTGGTCACATTGGTGGATGTGACGTACACGGAGGTGGTCACATTGAAGTAATCTTTATCCAATGTGACAATCGAGTCCGGATCAACGGATATGGTCGCTTCCGGTGTCGGCTCCGGCTCCGGCTCAGGTGTCGGCGTCGGCGCCGGTGTCGGCTCCGGCTCCGGCTCAGGCTCAGGTGTCGGCGTCGGCGCCGGTGTCGGTGCCGGCGGCACGTAGAACTCCGGATCGGATTCCACCGCAATCGAGGCTTGCGCCAGTACTTCATCCGACAGCGAGCGAATGGTGACGGTGAGCGTCGTGTTCGCCAGATGCGAGCCTGCCGTTACGCGGACGGCGGCTGCGCCGACCGGTCTCGGCGCCAGTTCCTTCGCCGACTGCCGACCGCTCACCGACTCTTCCGCCTTCAGATTCTCGTTCAACCAATCGACATCCGTGATGAGATTGCCGTATTGATCATAAGGCCGCAGCAGCAGCCAAGCGGATTCGCCTTTTTTCAGACGGTCGACGGGCGATCCTGCTTCGTTGACAAAACCGTCCGTCTCGACGGACTCGATAACCGGTTTGTCGCCGACCTGGTAGGTGCGGTTCGTGTAATTTTTTTCATTCACCAGAAGGTGGATATCGACCCGGTTCTCGTTCCAGCCGGCCAGATTCACCAGCAAGGCTTGGCGGTCGGGGTGCGGCTTGACATCGGCGGACGACGCGACATCTACCTTCAGGTCTGCGGGCGGTTCGGACATCGGTTCGCCGTATTGGTTGTACAGGATGTACGGCACTTCGACGTTGTCCGCGCGGGGAAGCTGATCGGCCCCGCCGAGCTCGACCCGGGACACTTGTTCGGGCTCTACCGTGTAGCTAAACGTATAGACGGCTGTTTCTCCGTCCTGCTCGACGGTGAGCTTGGCTTCATATTTGCCGGCTTCGGCAACATCGCTCAGGACGACCGTGACCGCGCTGCCGCCGTCCCATTCCAGCGATTCGATGCCGACGGCCGTTCGATCGCCGACTTCGCCGATCCGTTCGATCGCGACGGACGTCGCGTCCGGATCGAATGATCCCTGGAGATCGATGCTCACCGTGCGAACACCGGTCTGTTTCGCGGACTTGATCCACTTTTCATTCGAGACCGATTCATATGCGAAGTACGAGGCCTCAACCAGCAGTTGCCGGGATGCGGATATGGTGTAATCCGACTGCTCCGGAATCAGCCCGGCCGCCACGGCGGCCGCGACATACGAACCGGCCCATTCGTCGGCGCCTTCCACCGTGGCGTCCTCGCTGACTTCGATTCCCAGCGCCTCCACCATGATCTTTGCCAGTTCCTGGATGGTGACGTCTGCCGACGGGTCGAAAATGCCGCCGCCCCGTCCTTCCAGAATGCCCGCCTCGGTCGCCGCGCCGATGAAGCCCTCGGCCCATTTCGCTTCGTCGAGATCCTTGTAAATGTCGGCTGCGCCGGCATTTTCGTCCAAACCCAAAATCAACGCAATGATCTTGGCGGCCTGAGCCCGCGTCATATTTTGATCGAGGTGAGCCTGGCCGTCCGGAAATCCGTCGAAGATGCCCTTCTCAACGAGCGATTGGTACTTCTCCTCGGCGGTCGAATCTGCCGCAAGGACCGCCGCCGGATTCGCGATCGCGGCGATCAACAGCAATGCGGTGAATACGTGGATCATCCTTCTCCACAAGTTCGGATCACTCCTTTCATGCTCATCCATTCACAAACGTCCATTTTACAACCATGCCGGATGGCCGGCGTGTCTTCAATCGGTTCGAATCCGCAGGTTCACCCCTCCCACAGCGTATTCATGATCCTGGATGTCTGGCGTTCTCCATTGCTGTCTAATTTTATATCGGATTATGGATAGGAATCGATAACATTATATCAATTCACACGAAATAGAAAGTAGACAAATTTTTGGGCGTTGGTTTTCACAGTAGACGCTTTTTTCCTCGTATGGCATAATCATGATAATTTGCGGTCAAATTTCTTAAGGCGGGTGCGCAGATGACGAGCGGTCAAATCAAGTACGTTCACACCAACCTGGTCGCGAAAGATTGGAGGAAGCTGGCGGACTTCTATATCAACGTTTTCGGGTGCAAGCCCCTGTATCCGGAGAGGGATCTGTACGGGGCATGGATCGACAAGGTCACCGGCATCGAAAACGTGAGAATCCGCGGGATGCATTTGGCGCTGCCCGGGTACGAAGAAGGCGGGCCGACGCTCGAAATTTTCGAATATGAACCGGACAGCCTCAGAGATCTGCCGAACAAGATCAACCATCAGGGGTTCGGGCACATCGCCTTCCACGCGGATTCGGTGGAAGACGTGTTGAACCGACTGATCGAGCACGGCGGGAAGCCGCTCGGGGAAGTCGTCACCCGGAAATACGAAGGGATCGGGACGTTGACCGTCGTGTACGCGGCCGATCCGGAAGGCAATTTCATCGAAATCCAGAACTGGAGCTGAAGGCGCGAAGGCCCGCCCCGCGGCAATAACCGCAGGCGGGTCTTCGTCCGCTTACTTGCGGCAGCAAAGCTTCCGATACGCCCGCGGGGACCGGCCCGTGAACCGGCGGAATACCCGGTTAAACGGAGTAAGTCCGGGAAAGCCGACGGCGAAACAGATTTCGGTAATCGTCTGACCGCTGTCCGCCAGCAGACGCTTCGCCTCTTCCACGCGAATCCGGTTCAGATACTGTTTCGGACTCATTCCCGTGTATTTCTTGAACATCCGCTGCAGATGAAAGGCGCTCATGCCCACGCGTCTGGACAGCCTGTCGAGCGTCCACATGATGTGGTACTCCTTTTCCAGCAGTTCACGGACCTCCCGAACCCATGGTTCATGGGGATCGTACACCGCTTCCAGCAGGTCGGGGCGGCATCGTTTGCACGGGCGGTATCCTTTCTCCATCGCTTCCCGGGCATTGATGAAGAAATCCACATTTTCCCGTTTCGGTGTTTTCGATTTGCAGGATGGACGGCAGAAAATCCTCGTTGTCTTCACGCCGTAGTAGAAGATCCCGTCATATTCCGCGCGGCACGCGATCACCGCGTCCCACAGATTTTCAGGTTGCATCCGCATGCCCGTCGCCTCTCCTCGTCCCGTTGCGCCGGATTGCGATTGTTCGTGTCATGCTTTTTCTCTTATACAAAATATACAAGATTGAAACCAGGATGGGCAGCATCACGTGAATGCCCAGAAAAGGGATGAACGCACACAGCATGACAAGGGAAACCAGTCCGCTCAGCCAAGGCAGCGATAATCTTCTGTAGATTTTCACAGCCGCGGCCATCGACAACACATAGACGACCATCCCCAGCGCGTTCGGAATAAACAACAATTGCGTGAAATGAACATGAAACAGCGTGGAGACCGCAATGCCGGCGCACGCAAAGAGAATGACCAGCCAGACCACCCGGGTCGGCGTCCCGGTGCGCGGATGTTGGTATTGAAGCCAGGCGGGAAAAGCCTGATCCCGGCTCAAGGCATATCCGAGCTGCGCCAGACTGGCGACATACGCGTTCACGGTGCCCGTGCAGATGATGAACGCCAGAACGGTCGTGGCGTATTGCGCGGCGAGACCGAGAGAGCGGCCCAGCATGATGCCGAGGGGCGCGGAATCGGTTTCCGGACTTCCGTAGGTTCCGCTGCCGATGGTCACGAAGCTCAGTGCCAGGAATACCGCTCCCGTGATCGCCGCGCTGATCATGGCGCTCCGGACCATGTCCTTCTCCGGGCGAGCGAATCGGTCCGCCAAGCTGCAGATCGCCTCCCAGCCGAAAAAAGACCAGAAAATGAGGACAATCGCCTCGCCGACCGCCTGCGGCCCATTTGCAAAGAACGGACTGAACTGGTCCGGCCGAACGTGGGGGATCGTCGTTACGACGGCGATGAGCAGGATGCCCAGAAGCAGCGAGCTGAAGAGCAGGGACACCTTCCCGCTGATCCGGATGCCGAAATGGTTGGATACGCCGCCGAGAAGCAGGATCAAACAGGCAAGCAGCGAAGTTTCTCCTGCGGACAGCCCGAAGGCGGAAGCCGTATAGTAAGCTCCCGTCTGGGCCACGATCATCTGTCCGACCGATGCGGTCAGAAAATAAAACCAGCCGACCAGATTGCCCGGATGTTCGCCGAAAGCGATCCGGACGAAGGTGGCGGCTCCGCCGGCATCGGGAAAGGCGCGGGACAGCGAAGCGAAGGTGTACGCAAGCGGAAAACTGAACAGGATCATGATGATCCAGGAGAGGAGCGAGGCGGGACCGGCGACGGTTGCCGCGCCGGAAGACACAAACAGAATGCCCGACCCGAGAATGGCCGCGATGTACAGCGCGATCGCCTGCGGCAGGGTGATCTGTGCGTTCATGGCAGATGGCCTCCTTCAGACCGCAAAACTGGTTGATGGACGCGCGCCTGCCAAACACTTTACCGGTTGGCGAACCGGAAATCATCGCGGATTGTTGCGATTCAATTCCTGCCGGGCCGCTTGATACAGCGGTCCTGTTGCGCGTATTCTTAATGCACGACGAAGCCCCGATCATAGAAGGAGAAGTTTGCATGTTTTCCGATCTCGTTACCGGCGATGGATTGCTGGACAAAACAAAAGTGCCGGAGTGGGAAGCCCTTTACAAAGGCATGGGCGGAAAGACGGTTGAACGGTTTACAATCCGCACCGATAAGGGCGTCGCATCCTATATTTTCAAGCCGTTGAACAACCGGGAAGCGGTCGGCCGGGAAGCGTGGGTGCACCGCAGCCTTCTGCCGCATTTGCCGCGGATTGCCGTGCCGAAACTGCTCGCCTCAGCCCCTCACCATGATCCTGACCGCTATTGGACCATTTTCGAAGATTTGGGGCCGCTCGAGCATCAATTGTCCGAAAATGAAGTGGTGCAGGCTGCCTCGCTCATTCCTTGCTGGCATCAGCTGCCGCTGTCCCTCATTCCCCGCAGTTTGAGAGGAAACAAACCGCTGTACCGCGATATTTTGCGCCATGTTCACCGGAACCGGGAACAGGCGGAGAGCCTTTTGCTTCGCCTCGGCATGCCGCCAAAATGGATCAGCCCGCTGCGACAGATCATTCTTGGAGCGGAACAGACGGTTGATTCCGAAACGGTCGTCTCGCACGGCGATTTCCATCGCGGGAACATCGCCGTTGCCGGCGGCGAAATTGTCATTTTGGACTGGGAACACGCCCATCGAAATTCGCCGTTTTGGGACCTGTACAATCTGCTCGATTTGACCCATCCGGTCTTTCGCAGACAAACGAGCGACGCGCTCAGACAATCCGCGCTGAACGCCTACATCGCATCAAGGCGCCGTCTTGGTTGGGAAGAACCGCCCGGCTTTATCCGATCCTATTACGAATATGCCGCCGTCCACTCCGTCTGGATGCTGCTGCTGATTCAAGACGATCTGCAACGGGATGTCTGGCTCGATTACGTTCGGCGGCGATTCCGCCATCCCGCCCGGCGGCTACGCGGCGCGGACGGCGAAATTGCTGGGCGCCGATCTGATCAACCTCGACATGGCGGGCGGCTGTCATCTTGAGCCGGAGATGGCCGATTATATCGCGGAGCGGACGGATTGGGATTTTGCCATTCTGGAGCTCGGCATCAATGTCGTCGGCTTCATGGAGGAGGACGAATTCGAGCGCAGGGTCGGGTACCTGCTGGAGCGGATGGCCGGGCAACACCGGGACAAATGGGTGTTCTGCATCGACATGTTCACGTTCCACGAGGATCGCGATGGCGACAACGGCGGCAAGATCCGGCGTTTTCGGGAAATTGTGCGGGAGAAGGCGAACAGCCTGAATGCCTCCCGGCTG
>ERZ795043.568-NODE-568-length-27836-cov-134.243332_pt1 | contig 27836 bp, 24 predicted proteins | sample MGYA00375127_ERZ795043 | MGnify/ENA primary metagenome ERZ795043 (study PRJEB30172, sample SAMN05518447) | compost metagenome | isolation source: Feedstock adapted compost from Newby Island compost facility, Milpitas, CA | place: USA:Newby Island compost... | reverse complement strand
AAATTAGGTGTACGTCTCTATAGCGGAATTTCCACCACTTGACGGGACACTATCGTGACATTTTCACAGAAGAATTACATAGTGACAATATCACAGAACAATAACAATTTCGAAAAGAAGATTGAAATGATTGTCCGAATATGTTATTTTTTAGAAAAAGGGCGGATGGGGAAGCACCCCTCGATGTGCAATCGAGGGGTGCTTTTTTCGTCCGCCCGAATCTTTCCGGAGGTGGGAGCATGAATCTGGTGTTCGTCAACAGCTTCGAGAAGCGGAAGGAGGACGGGCTCATCCTGCATGCGCGGGTCACCATCGCGGAGCAGAACGGCAACTGGCAGGTGGTGTGGAGCGGCGCCGGCGGGGACGGGCCGCAGCGGGAAGTCTGGTACGAAGGCGGCGCGTGGCAGGACATGCTGACGGCGTTCCGGCTGCACCTGGCGGAGAAAGCCGCGGACGGCTACCTGCCGCTCATCGACGGACACGCCGACGAAGAGCGGATGGCGGGCAGGGGCGGTTTTGTCAGAATGCTGCAATATTACGGGGAACGCCACGCCGACGCCGCCCTGTACGAGAAATTGCGCAAATGGCGAAGGGAGCGGGCGGCCCGGGAGAAAAAACCGTCGTACTTGTATGCCACCAACCGCGTGCTGCGGATGATCGCCTGCTATGTGCCGCGGACGATGGAGGAACTGGCGCAGATTCCCGGTTTCGGCGAACAGAAGCGAAACCTGTACGGCAGGGAGCTTCTCGCCATCACGGCAGGTCACGGGCGCAAGACGGATTTCCCGCTGGATTGGGTGCCCGCGAAGGTGGACCTGCACGAGTTCCGGTTGTGGCTGCACCGGCAGCGGGAATATCGCACGCGCACGCTCCTGGAACGGCGGGAGACGAAACGGCGGCTGCTCGGCCTGATCGCCGCGGGCCGGCAGCTGGCCGACATCGCCGAAACGCTGAAACTGTCCCGGCGGGAGACGGTGCTTTTCGCCGAGGAACTGGCGGCGGAAGGGCACGAATTCGGGGACTGGCTGGAAGAAACGCTCAAGGACATGCCCGCCGCGGAGCGGGAGAAGGCCTGGGCGGCCATGCAGGCAGACGGCGGGCGCTACCTGAAACCGGTCCTGCAGCAAACGTACGGCGAAGAAGAACTGAAAGACAAGGACCTGGAGCAGCTGTACGAGTGGCTCCGCCTTTTGCGGCTGCTTTTGCGCAGCCGGCGGCGGTCGGCGGAGAAAGGGGCGGACCGGCCGGCGGTGTGAACGGCGCCCGGAACGAGCGTTCCCGGGCCGGCCGGGGCGCCGGCATGCGGGGGGGAGGAAGACGCGCGGTCGGGCAGGGACAAACCGGCCGCTTGTCCGCCGCGTTCCGACAAACCGGGGGGAAGGGGGGAAGATGCAAAACGGGCGATCCGGCCGTCGGCGGACGGCCGGATCGCCCGTTGCGCGATAACGGCGGAGACGTTCGTTTTGCGGAGCGGCCAGGGCCGGCGGGCCGCACGCGCGTCCGGCCGCGGCTCACGACCGGCGGCGGGTCATCTGCTGCCAGACGGTTCCCGCGGCTTCCTCGCCGCCTTCGATGCGGGCGATGGCGTATTGGACCTGCATGCGCACTTCGAATTCCGGATCATCGGCGGCCTTCCGCAGCGCGTCGAGCGCCGTTTCGTCCCCGACTTCGTACAGGAAGCGGGCCGCCCGCCAGCGGACGATTTTGGACGGGTCGGACAGGGCTTCGCACATCGGTCCGATGGCGTCCGGGTCGCCGATGTCGGACAGGCAGTCGCCCGCCGTGCGGCGGACGGCCGGCGACGGATCCTTCAGCAGCCGGTACAGGTGGGGATACACCGCGGGATCCTTGATGTCGCCCAGATAGACGGCGGCCAGCCGGCGGACGGAGAAATGATCGTCCGAGGCGGCCTTCACGACGACCGGCAGGCTGGCGAGGTCCGGCTTCAGCCGCTCCAGCGCGGCGTAACGGACTTTCCAGTCCGGGTCGGACAGCCTTTCGGCCACCTCTTCCGGGGGAAGCGGGCTGCGCTCCGGGACGTCCCCGGCATCCTTGTTCTGCAGCGCCAGCTCCGTCAGCCGGGCGAGCCGCTCGTCGTCATAGGCGGCATCCAGTTCCTGCAGCACCTGCTCGGCGATTTCCTTCGGTTCGCCGTACCGGACGCCATAATCGTGCAGCACCCGTTCCCGGATCAGGTTCGGCGACCCGTACTGGGCTTTCATCGCCGCGTCGATGAAGCGGTCGGGCGCGTTGACGCGCACTTCTTCCAGATCGGTCCGGACGCGGATCTGCAGCGGGATGCCGCGGAATTTCTGCACGTAGACGCGCACTTCGCCGAAATGGTCGGCCGCGGCGGGGCCGGCCGCCGTCCCGCCGGCGTCTTCGCCGAACGCCTGGCGGACGGCGGCGAGAATCGTTTCCCAGTCCGCCCCCGGTTTCCGCTCCACCGACATGAAATCCGCCGTGTGGAACACTTCGGCGACGCCGGGGATGTCCAGCAGTTTGCGGATGAGTTCGGGCGCCTGCGCCTTGTTCGCCGCCGTCCAGGTGTAGCGCCGGTTGGCGGGCAGCCGCTCGTCCAGCGTGATTTTCATGGCGTTCGGACTCGGGGTCGGTTCGATTTGCACGATCCGCATGCCGCCACCTCCTTCACAGCCAGTCTTTCTTCCGGAACAGGAAAGCCATGAACGACGCGATCGCGAACATGATGCCGAGCACGACGAAATACCCGTACCGGGTGTGAAGCTCCGGCATGTGATCGAAGTTCATGCCGTAAATGCCGGTAATCACCGTCAGGGGCATGAAGATGACCGTCATGGCCGTGAAAATGCGCATGATTTCGTTGGCCCGGTTGGCCAGGGAAAGCTGCAGCGCCTCCCGCAGGTGGCCGACCAGTTCGCGGAACGTTTCGAACGATTCGTAGATCTTCAGGGCATCTTCGTAAATGTCGCTGAAATATTTCTGCAGCCGGTCGTCGATCAGGCGCAGCTCTTTCCGGTTCAGCATGCCGATCAGGTCTTTCTGCGGGCCGAGGGTTTTCCGGAGCCACATGATTTCCCCGCGCAGATTGACGATTTCGTTCATGTAGGATTTCTTGGCATCCACCATGACCAGTTTGTCCAACTGCTCGATGCGCTCTTCGATCCGGTCGATGACGTTGAAATAGTTGTTCACGACCAGTTCCATCAAATAATAAAGGAACCAGTCCGGCGAATGCACCTTCTCTTCCAGCAGCACCGGTTTCACTTTGCGGATTTCGTGGATTTTCTGGCGGGTCACCGTGATGATGAAATGCTTGCCGAGAAAAATGTTGAGCGCCCGCAGGAAAAACTCCTCGTTGTCGAAGCGGATGCTGTTGATGACGATGAAATAGTGGCCGTCGTACACTTCCAGCTTGGGCCGCTGTTCTTCTTCCGAAAGGCAGTCTTCCACGGCCAGTTCGTGAAGATGGAACAGGGGCTGCAGCTCCACCAGTTCGTCGACGGTGGCGTCAATCCAGTAAAACCCGTCTTCCGGCGGGCTGACCGCCGCGGCGGGAGAATCCATCAGCGTGAATTTGCCGTGCTGCACCAAACGGACTTTCATGAAACGTTCACATCCTTCCCGTTTCGGTTTGCGGAGGGAACGCCCATGGACGCCGGTGCAAGGCGGCTTTTCCCCGTCCGTCAGCGGGGGGTGCCGGCTGGCGTCGGATCCGGCGGCCGTACGGATCCCTCCCGGAACAACGCGATGCGATTCGGTTTTCGACTGCTCGGGTCGCTTTCCATACGGTCCACCTCCTCTTTTCCGTCGCCGAAAAGCGCCGCCGTCCGGATTGTCCCGTCCGGCGCCATGTCGTTAGTATAAACCTCCCTCCGGGCCGATTCAAGGGATTCCCGCGTCCGGCGAAAAAGTGTTGACGCGGAGGAATAATTCCGCTAAAGTATGGATATCCAACTGAATATTGACGCGTTACTCTTATCAAGAGCAGGTGGAGGGACGAGCCCGATGAAACCCGGCAACCGGCAACCGCGATGAGCGGTTGCAGCGGTGCTAATTCTTGCGAAAGCGTCAAGGCGTTTTCGGGAGATGAGAGAGGCCGCGCGATTGCATATCAAGTGGACCTTTCTGCATCAGAAAGGTTTTTTTATTTCCTTTTTCGCAAAACGCTCCGTGACGCAGATCACCATTCAGACGGGAGTGAGGAGCATGCCCATCAAAATTCCGGATGCCCTTCCGGCCAAAGAAGTGCTTGAAAGGGAAAACATCTTCACGATGGATGAAACGCGGGCGTACCACCAGGACATCCGTCCGCTTCGCATCGCCATTTTGAATCTGATGCCGACGAAGGAAACGACGGAAACGCAGATTCTCCGTCTTCTGGCCAACACGCCGCTGCAGGTGGAGTTCGTGCTCCTGCACCCGAAGACGCACACGTCGAAAAACACGTCCCCGGAGCATTTGCGGATGTTCTACAAGACGTTCGACGACGTGCAAAACAGCCATTTTGACGGCATGATCATCACCGGCGCGCCGGTGGAGCATCTGCCGTTCGAACAGGTCAACTATTGGGAAGAACTGAAGGCCATCATGGACTGGGCCAAAGAATCGGTCACGAGCACCCTGTATATCTGCTGGGCTTCCCAGGCCGGCCTGTACCACCATTTCGGCATCCCGAAATACCCGCTGCCGCAAAAGCTGTTCGGCGTGTTCCCGCACTACGTGACGAAACCGAACGTCAATCTGGTGCGCGGGTTCGACGACGTGTTCCATGTGCCGCAGTCGCGCCATACGGAAGTGCGGAAAGAGGACATTTTGCAGGTGCCGGAGCTGGAAATTTTGTCGGAGTCCGACGAAGCCGGCATCTACATCGTGGCCACGAAGGACGGCCGGCACATTTTCGTCACGGGCCATTCCGAATACGACCCGCTGACGTTGAAATGGGAATACGACCGGGACCTGGCCAAAGGGCTTGCGGTCCCCCTGCCCAAAAATTATTTTCCCGGGGACGACCCGACCAAAACGCCGATTTCCACCTGGCGGAGCCACGCCAACCTGCTGTTTTCCAACTGGCTGAACTACTACGTGTATCAGGAAACGCCCTATGAATGGGTGTTTGCAAAGCCGGCCGGCGCAAAACCGGATGAAGGCTTGTGATGAAAACCAAGGAGCGGAGGGCTTGTCCATGAAAATGGAGACCCGTCTGGCGCAGATCGGTTCCCGGTCCGATCCGGGAACGGGCGCCGTCAGCTTTCCGGTGTACCATGCCACCGTATACCGGCATCCCGCGCTGGGGCAAAGCACGGGATTCGACTATTCGCGGACGAAAAACCCGACCCGGTGCGTGCTGGAAGAAGCGTTTGCCGAGCTGGAATCGGCCGACGCCGCCTTCGCCTTCAGTTCCGGCATGGCGGCGCTGCAAACCGTGCTGGCGCTGTTCGGGCAGGGCGACCACCTGCTCGTGTCGCTGGATCTGTACGGCGGCACGTATCGTCTGATCGAGCAGGTGCTCGTCCGCTTCGGGCTCGAGGCGGATTACGCGGACACGAATGACATCCAGGCGCTGGAAGCCCTCCGCAAGCCGAATACGAAAGCGGTCATCATCGAGACGCCCACCAATCCGCTGATGATGGTGACCGACATCGCCCGCGTCAGCGCCTGGGCCAAAGAACGCGGCATCATGACCATCGTGGACAACACGCTGCTGACGCCGTATTACCAGCGGCCGCTCGAGCTCGGGGCCGACGTGGTGCTGCACAGCGCCTCCAAATACCTGGGGGGCCACAACGACGTTCTGGCCGGACTCGTGGCCGTCAAGGGCGCGGATCTGGCCGAGCGCGTCGGTTTCCTGCAAAATTCCATCGGTGCGGTGCTGGGGCCGCAGGACGCCTGGCTGCTCATGCGCGGGATGAAGACGCTGGCGCTGCGCATGGAGCGGCATCAGGAAAACGCGATCCGCATCGCCAACTATCTGAAGGAGCATCCGCTCGTCGAAAAGGTGTATTACCCCGCGCTTTCCGACCATCCGGGCCACGAGGTGCAGCGCCGGCAGGCCTCCGGCAATTCGGGGCTTCTGTCCTTCCGCGTCAGGGACGCAAGGCTCGTGCCTCCCCTGCTGAAAAACATCCGGCTGATCGCGTTCGCGGAAAGCATGGGCGGCACCGAATCGCTCATGACGTTCCCCGCCGTGCAAACCCACGCGGACATTCCGGAAGAGATCCGCAGGCGGATCGGCGTGGACGAACGGCTGCTCAGGCTGTCCGTCGGCATCGAGCATCCCGACGACCTGATCGCCGACCTGGACCGGGCGTTCCATCTGGCGGAAGCCGAAGCGGCGAAAATAACGGTATAGACGGCTGACCGAAAGGGCGCGAATCCGTCCGGGAGAAGAAACGGGCGGATTCGCGCCTTTCCTTTTTGTCGTGACAAAATTGTGATACAAAACAAAGAAACTGATACGGCGGATGCCGCAAAATGATTTATAATCTTGAAGACGAAAAAATGAAACGCTTACAATGCCAAAAAGGGGTCATTCGCCGTGCATCTGTTGATTGTCGATGACGAGGTGCGCCAGGTCAAATCGTTGTCCGCAATCATCCGCAAAATGAAGCCCCACTATACGATTACGGAAGCATTTGACGGCGAGTCCGCGTGGAACGAAATCCGGCAAAAACCGATCCAGGCCGTGATCACGGACATCCGCATGCCGAACATGGACGGGATGGAGCTGATCGACCGGATCCGGTCCGTTTCCGACGAAATCAAAATTGCCCTGTTCAGCGGCTACAGCGAGTTTGATTACGCCAAGCGGGCCATTCGCATGGGCGTCGTCGATTACATCGTGAAACCCGTCAGCTACCAAAACATCCGGGAAGTGTTGAACCGCTTCGAAGTGTTGCTGGAAAAAGACCGGGAACGGAAAAAACAGCGCGAAACATACGAAACCCGGCTATGGAGCAAAGTGGTCCGGGAATCGGCCACGTGGGAGGAACGGGCGGAACTTGAAGGGATGAAAATGGCCCGAGAAGCCGGCATGGTCATCGTTGCCGAAACGGGCGGACAATCCGGTTTGCAGGACATCCCCGCCCTGATGGCCGATGCGCTGTCGGGCGTCGGAGAAACGGTCGCCTTTGCCGAAGAAGGGCATGCCGGGCGGTATGTCATTTTGCTCGGTTTTGACCCCCGGAGATGGAGAAAGGCGGAACTCGAAGTGATGGTCGCCAGAAGGCTGGAAGAAAAACTGGCGCCCGCCTTTCCCGGGCTTGTCGCAGGCGTCAGCTCACCGGACGAACCGCTTTTGGAGAAAGCGGAAGGATTGTACCGGCAGGCCGTTTCGGCCCTGCGGCACAAATTTTACGTGGAAAACGCGTCCGTCATTTTCCATGACCGGGTTCGTCCCTTTGTTCCTGCCGCCGGGAACGCGCGTCCGGATTGCAAGTCGTTCGTCCGCTCTGTCCTGAACCAGGACCGCGCGGCCGTTTCCGACGCTGTCCGGCTTTTGGCCGGGTACGGCAAAACCGCTCCGGAAGCCTGCGTGGACCCGGAAGAATGCAAGCGGTACGCCGGCCTTTTTGTTGCCATCGTTTCCGAGCAGCTGAAACCCTTTGTCGGTGAAAACGGTTACGAATCTTGGCTGTCCCGCCACCTGGCGACGGTGAAACAGGCGGCGACCCGCTCCGAGCTGCGCTCCCGGCTCATGCGGTGGTCGGAGGAAAGCTTCCAATTCGTCCAATCCGTCCAACGGGACAAAAACGCCCGGATCGTCCGCGATTGCCTCGATTTTCTCCGGCAGCGCTACATGGACGACATTTCGCTGGACCAGGTGGCAGAACGGTATTCGTTCAATCCGACGTATTTCAGCAAGCTGTTCAAGGAAAAGACGGGTACAAATTTTTCGGATTATCTGCTGGACATCCGGTTGGAAAATGCCGGCCGTCTGCTGCGCGACACCGATGACAAAGTCGCCGACATTGCTTGCCGGGTCGGTTTTCACAACACGGCCTATTTCATCAAAATGTTCAAGCGAAAGACGGGGTTGTCGCCAAACCGGTTTCGGCAAGTGGTGGGAAGAAGGCACCCATGATCCGGAAACTGCTGGACAAAATCGAAAGCAGCCGATTGCACACGAAATTGATGGCCACCTTCATTTTCCTTCTCGTCATCCAGCTGATTTTCCTCAGCATCAGCCATTACCGGCTGAAAAGGCAAACCGTGCTGGAACTGGGCCAGAACGACATGTACACGATCGTGCAAAAGAACAACGAACTCCTCGACGCCAAACTGACGCGGGTCAGGGAAATGATCCAGGAATTCATGATGGACATGGATGCCTATGACATATTGTCCAAAGTGGACAAGACCGACAAAGTTGCCATCCTGACTGCGGACATGCAGCTGAGGGAGATCCTGGAAAAATATTTTGCGCAGTCGAACGACGTCTATTCCGTCATGCTCGTCACTTCCTACTTCACTTTCGGAACGGCTTCGTCCGCCAACAGCGAGCACGCCAAAGATTTCATTCCGTTCAAGGCGTTTCCCCGCACCGAGTTGTACAGGGTGGCCATGGAAGGGGAAGGGAAAACCCGGTGGATTCCGACCTATTCGTTTGCCGAGATGTTTGACATCGACTACCTGAAGGACAAGGCGTTCGGTTACAGCCGGCTTTTTTCGGCGGTCACACTGATGAACGGCTTCTATACCCAGGATGCCGTTTTTCGCCAATTGGACGAAAAACCGGTCCTGGTGGTCAATTTCAAGGCGTCGCTGTTTGGCGACGTGTTCGAGGGCAGCCTTCCGACCGATGATGCCGTTTACTTCGTGGTCGACCGGAACGGCAACGTCATTTATCATCCGGAAGAGAGCCTGATCACGTCCCGCGTCGATTTGCCTGGTCTGGACGGGCTGTTTGAAAAACAGCGCGGGGTTGAAATGCTGGAGGCGGACCAGGAAACCTACCTGGCCGCCTTCGCGCTGTCCGGCATCACGGACTGGCTTTCCGTCGCCCTGATTCCGCCCAAATCGCTGCTCAGCACCATGCTTGCCCGCTCCATTACGAACGCCGTCATTTTGGCGGCGGGCATATCGGTTGTGTGCATCGGCATGTCCGTCATCTTGTCCCGCATGATCACGGAGCCGTTCCGTGCCATGATCCGGGCCATCAACAACACCGGCGAAGGGCGGTTCCAGATCCGGTTCGAAGAGAAGGGCAGCTACGAGTTCAAGGTCGTCATGCGCAAATTCACGGAAATGAACGAAAACATCCACCGGCTGATCCAGGAAAATTACCAGCGCGAAATCCGGGAAAAGGAAGCCCAGATCAGGGCGCTCAACCTGCAGCTGGATCCCCATTTCATGTACAACACGCTGAACATGGTCAGTTTGATGGCGCTGGAAAAGGAAGAGTACGAAATCAGCGACATTGTCGTCAGCCTGTCCAACATGATGAAGTATCTCATCCGCAACGACACGCCCCTCGTTCCGTTCGAAACCGATCTGATGTATTTGAAAAGCTACATCAAAATTATGACCATGCGTTTTGAAAACGCTTTTGAAGTCGAGTACGACATCGACGAAATCCTGCTGCCGCTTCCGGTTCCCAAGTTTTTCCTCCAGCCGCTGGTGGAAAACGCCTTCGTCCACGGGTTCGAACAGGGAAAAAGGCGCGGCAGGGTCCGCATCGCCTGTTCCTTGAGCGACGGGTACGCCCTGTTTGCCGTGGAAGACAATGGATGCGGCATCAGCGAAGAAAAGCTGGAGATGATCCGGCGGGGGGACGCCAACGTCGGTTTGATGAACGTCAATGAACGCATCAAGGCGTATTTCGGGGATCCCTTCGGACTGTCCATCGATTCGAAACCGGGGGAAGGCACGCGGGTGACGATTTGTTTGCCCGGTCCGGAAAAGGAAGGGGGCAAGCGCCATGCCACGTAGAATTCCGGCCATCCTTGCGGGAGCGGTCGCTTTTGCGGTCCTTGCGTTTGTTCTGTTTTTCGTTTCGGACGGGCATGACACGCCGACGGCCCGTTCGCAGACGAGCGTTCGCCTGCGGTTTACCTATTGGGGGAGCATCGAGGAAAAGCGGGCCATCGAAACGGCCATGGCCAAATTCATGGAGCGTTACCCCTGGATTTCCGTCGAAGCGATCCAGATTCCGAAATCGGACTACAACACGAGGATCCTGGCGATGTCTTCGGCCAACGAGGAACCGGATCTCGGCTACATGACGACCGAATTGGGGGAACTTCTGGCCAAACAGGGAAATTTTTTGAATCTGTTCGATTTCATTGAAGAAGACGCGGATTTGTCGAAGGACGAATTCCTTGATTTTGTCTGGCACCAAGTGGAGCCCGGAGAAGCCTGGGGAGCAAGCATTGCCGTCGAATGTTACGGGCTGTTCTACCGCAGGGACCTGTTCGAGCTGGCCGGCATCGATCCGCCCCCCGCCAGGGCGGAAGAGGCCTGGAGCTGGGAACAGTTCGTGGACGCCGCCAAACGCCTGACGCTGGACAACATGGGCCGCAACGCGTTCCATCCCGAGTTCGACAAAGACAACATCGTCCAATACGGCGTCATGTTCGAAACGTGGAGCGAGCCGATCAGCAATTTCGTGTTCGCCAACGGCGGGCGCTGGGTGGACGATGACGGGAAACGGTTTCTGCTCAACGAACCGGAGGCCGCTCAGGCGATCCAGATGCTGGCCGACCTGACCAATGTCCACCATGTGGCGCCTTCGCTATTCGAATCGAAGTCGCTGCCGGCCATGAACGTCGCACTCCAGGCCGGTCTGGCGGCGATGATCATCGACGGCCAATGGATCAACCTGGATCTGGGAAAGGCGGGCGTCGACTACGACATCGGCGTGCTGCCCAAGCTGAAAAGGAGCGTAACCGTCAGCACGTCGGGTGCCAACGTCATTTTTGCGTCGACCGAACATCCGGAGGAAGCGTGGTTGCTGATCAAATGGCTGTTGGATCCGAATGAAGCCATCGATCTGTATGCCGACGGCCTGTGGATGCCGACGCTGAAAGCCTGGTACACCGATCCGGAACTGATCGACCGGTGGGTCAGCGTCAATCCCGTGGCGCACCCGCCCGGATTCGTCGACGCGATGATGAACCAGCTGCTGGACAACGGCGTGAAAGGGATCGGATATTATCTGAAACATCAGGGAGAAATTTTTCCCGTCGTCAACCGGGAATTGATTCCGGTCTGGCTCGGCCGCAAATCGGCACAGGAAGCCCTGGACGACCTCAAGGTGCTGGTGGATCCCTATTTTCCGCAATGAAATGCAATTTTCCAAAAAGGTTGCAATTTAGGCCCTCCGTGAACGCGCTATCATGATGTTGCCGCGGATGCAATCGCTGCAAAGGTTGCCCGCGGACGCCATCATCGCAAGAAACGGAGGGTTTGTGCATGAAAAGGAAAGTCGTCATCATGCTGTCATGCCTGTTGACGCTGTTTTTGCTCCTGGCGGCTTGCGGGGGCAACAACGCCGGGCAGGAAAGCGGGAACGACACCGGAGCGGAAACGGACCGTTCCGGCCAATCCCCGGCGTCGGAGGAAGTGGTCACCCTGAAATTCGTGGGATGGGAAGTGAGCCCCCTGGAGTCGGAAAGTGTGAAGAAGGGGCTGGAGATGTTCATGGAGCAAAATCCGAACATCAGGGTGGAATACACGACGCTTCCCTCGGGTACCCAGTACGTGGCCAAGATGCAGGCCATGTTCCTCGGCGGCGAAGAGCCGGACGTGTTCTTCCTGCAAAGCGATTATTACCGGGATTTTGTGAAGCGGGGATACCTCCTCAACCTTGACGAGTACATTGCCAACGATTTCTCCACGGATGACCTGATCGATTCGGCCATTTTGCTGAGCACCGTCGACGGCAGCTTCTATGGCATTGAATCGTGCATCGTCGCACCCGTGCTTTTTTACAACAAATCCATTTTCGACAAAGCCGGCCTGCCGTACCCTCCCAGCGATCCGAATGAAGCGTGGACGTGGGAAGAGTTCGTCGACGTGGCCAAGAAGCTGACGATCAAAAACGGCGACAAGGTGGAACAGTACGGCGCGTACGGATTGGAGGATTATTACCAGACGATTGCGCTCATCATGTCGAACGGCGGCAACTGGTTCAACGAGGATTATACCGCCTCCGCCGTCAACACGCCGGAAGTCCGGGAAGTGTTGCAGGCGATTTACGACTTGCGGGTCGTCGAAGGGGCAAGCCCGGAGACCAAATTGCTGCAAAACGCCGGCATGAGCGCATCCCAGATGCTGCAAACCGGCAAAATCGCCATGCTGGCGGCGGGTTCCTGGTCGCTGCAGGAGCTGGCCAACATGGATTTCGAAGTCGGGGTCGGCGTCCTTCCCAAATTCAAGGAAGCCGTCACCCACGGCCAGGCTCATCTGCACGTGGCTTCGAAAAACACCAAGCATCCGGATGAAGCCTGGAAACTCATCAAATTCCTGTCTTCGGAAGATTACCAGCTGCAGAACGTGCGCGCCGGCCTGTGGCTGCCAAACCGGAAATCGCTGTACTCCGAGGAAGGCATCCAAAAATGGATGACGGACAGCGTCTATCCGGAAGGTTTCGAACAGCTCATTCCGTACTTGCTGAATTCCAAAGTTTATCCCTATGCCATGCTGCCCAGCCAAAAAATTCAGGAAGAAACGACCGCCCAGCTTGACGCCTTCTTCTACGGCACCCTGGATCTTGACACGGCGCTCGCCAACATCGAGCGGTCCGTCAACCGATTGCTGGCCGAAATGCAGTAACCGATCGCGGCAAATCCATTTCGGGAGCCCGGAAATCATGGCCCGATTCCTCCGGGCTCCTTTCTCGGGGTGATAGAATGAATGGGTTCAAAAGGCTGCTGCACAAAGACGGCGCATGGGCATTCGTCATGCTGCTGCCCAATTTGCTCGGCTTTCTGATCTTCGTGGTGTTCCCCGTCTTCGCAACGTTTGCCATCAGCTTCGTCGAATGGGATTTGGCCGACCATCTGGAATTTGTCGGCCTGGGCAATTACGAGCGGTTGTTTAGCGACGAAGTTTTCGCCAAGGTGTTTTGGAACACGGTCTATTTCACCGCCGTCACCGTGCCGGTCGGCATCGTCCTGTCCCTGTTTTTGGCCATCCTGCTGGACCAGAAATTGCGTTTCGTCCGCTTTTACCGCGCCGCTTTTTTTATTCCGGTCATTTCGTCCATGGTGTCCGTTGCGATCATCTGGCAATGGATCTACAACCCGGAATACGGATTGCTCAACTACGTGCTGAGCTGGTTCGGCATCAAGGGGCCGGCCTGGCTGACCAGCACCAGGTGGGCCATGATTGCGGTCATGATCACGGCGGTGTGGAAAAACCTCGGCTTCAACATGCTGATTTTTCTGGCCGGGTTGCAATCCATTCCGGAAAGCTATTATGAAGCCGCGGAAATCGACGGCGTGAAGTGGTTTGCCAAATTCCGCCACATCACCGTTCCGCTGCTGTCGCCGACCACCTTTTTTGTCACCGTCATGGCCGTCATCAATTCCTTCCAGTCGTTTGACATCGTCTATCTGATGACGCAGGGCGGGCCGGCCCGATCGACATCGGTGCTGGTCTACTACATTTTCCAAAATGCCTTCCAGTTCTTTGACATGGGCTATGCCAGCGCGATCGCCTACATCCTGTTCTTCGTCGTGCTGTTCCTGACCATGCTGCAATTCATGCGGCAACGGAAAACCGCCATTTATTGAGGGGAGGTTCGCGCTGAATGAAACGCAAGAAGACCCTGCTGCACATTCTGGCGCACGTGGTGCTCATATTCGGATCGTTCATCATGCTGTTTCCGTTCATCTGGATGATCGCCACCTCCCTGAAGGATCTGAGTGAAGTGTTCACGTATCCGCCGCGCTTTTTCGGCGAACGGTTCAAATTTGAAAATTATCTGACCATGACCGACCGGTTTCCCTTCTTCCGGTTTTTCCTGAACACGCTGAAGGTCACCACCATCGTGACCATCGTCCAGCTCGTGACGAGTTCGATGGCCGGCTACGTGTTCGCCCGGCTCCGCTTTCCGATGCGCGACGGGTTGTTCGGCGTTTATTTGGCGACCCTGATGATTCCTCCGCAAGTGACGATGATTCCCAACTTTCTGCTCATGAAATACTACGGGTTGATCGACACGCATGCGGCCCTGATCCTGCCTGCACTCGTTTCGGCGTTCGGCACGTTCCTGCTCCGGCAGTTTTTCAGCACGATTCCGCCGGCGTTGGAGGAAGCGGCAAAAATCGACGGCTGCACCCCCTTCGGCATCTACTGGCGGATCTTCGTGCCGCTTTCCAAACCCGCCATGGCGACGTTGGGCATTTTCGTCCTCATGGGAACCTGGAACGATTTCATCAACCCGCTGATCTATTTGAATTCAATGAACAAAATGACGCTGACCCTGGGGCTCGCCAACATGCAGGGGCTGTATTCGACGGACTGGCCGGCCCTCATGGCCGCGACGACGCTCAGCATCCTGCCGATCATCATGGCGTTCCTGTTGGCGCAGGATCTGTTCGTCAAAGGTGTCACCCTGTCCGGGCTGAAAGGAGAATGATCGGGAATGAACGTGACGTTTGAAGACGGTTTCTGGGCTCCCCGCCGGAAAATGATCGCCGAAGAGGTGATCCCCTACCAATGGAAGGCGCTGAACGACCAGATCCCGGGGGCCGAACCGAGCCGCGCCGTGGAAAATTTCCGGATCGCCGCGGGAGAGTCGGACGGGGAATTTCACGGCATGGTGTTCCAAGACAGCGACGTTGCCAAATGGCTGGAAGCCGCCAGCTACAGTTTGCAGTATGCCCCCAATCCGGAGCTGGAGAGCCTGATCGATTCCGTCGTCGATCTCATCGGCCGCGCCCAGAGGGAAGATGGGTATCTGAACACATATTTCTCGATTGCGGCGCCGGAGCGGCGATGGAAGGACATGTCCTTCGGTCACGAGCTGTATTGCGCGGGACATCTGATGGAAGCGGCCGTCGTTCCTGCTGGATGAGCCCACCTTCGGCGGAGAGGCGAAGGACCATTGGTTTCATCTCGACTACCATCAGGCGCATGCGCCGGTGCGCGAACAGCGGACGGCGGAAGGACACGCGGTCAGGGCGATGTACCTGTATTCCGCCATGGCCGACCTGACCCGCCTGACCGGTGACGAAGGTCTAAGGGAAGCGCTCCTTGCCCTTTGGCACAACGTGACGGCAAAACGGATGTACATCACCGGCGGCATCGGTTCGCAGGCGCACGGCGAACGGTTCACCGTTGACTATGATTTGCCGAACGACACGGCCTACGCGGAAACGTGCGCGGCCATCGGGCTCGTGTTCTGGGCTTCGCGCATGCTGCGCCTCGATCCGGACGCCAAATACGCGGACGTGATGGAACGGGCGCTTTACAACGGCGTCCTCGGCGGCATCTCGCTGGACGGAAAGCGGTATTTTTACGTCAATCCGCTGGAGGTGCATCCGCGGACGGCGCAGTTCCGGTATGACATGCAGCACGTGAAGTCGGAGCGCGTTCCCTGGTTCGGCTGCGCCTGCTGCCCGCCCAACATCGCCCGGTTGATCGCTTCTTTGGACCGCTACGTGTATACCGTGGAAGACGAAAACGTGTATTGCCACCTGTACGCGGGCCACAGGAGCACCTTTGCCGTAAACGGCAGGGAAGTGCGTCTGATCATGGAAACGGACTATCCGTGGGACGGAAACATCGCCGTCACGGTCGAATGCGAAGAACCGGTCTTCTTCCGGCTGTTCTTCCGCCGGCCCGGCTGGGCGGAGGAGGCCGAAGCGGCCGTCAACGGCGAGAGGGTGGATGTCCGCGGTGCGCTGCAAAAAGGGTACATCCGGCTGGAAAGAACGTGGCGGAGCGGCGACCGGATTTCGCTTGGTTTCCCGATGCGGGTCAAAAAGATGGCCGCCCATCCCCTCGTCCGCGAGAATGCCGGAAAGGCGGCCGTCCAGCGCGGCCCGCTGGTCTATTGCCTGGAGGAAATCGACAACGGTCCGAATTTGGCCGACATCCGGCTGCCCGCCGATGAGGCGCTTGAAACCGGGTACCGGCGGGATCTCATGGGCGGGGTTGTGGTCCTTCGCGCGGAAGGGTTCCGCTCCGATTTGGACGAATGGGGAGAAGCGCTGTACCGGGAGTATTCCGGCAGGCAAAGGAAATCGGCCGTCACCTTCGTGCCGTATGCATACTGGGGAAACCGCAAACCGGGGGAAATGCTGGTCTGGGTCCGGCTTCTGTAGCCGGACCTTTTTCCAGGATGGGTCATCACGGTTGATCCCGGTTTTTCAGGGCCGGGGATCGGCAGCCCGCCGGTCGGCGGGCAATGCCGCAGGCGGGCCATGCCGACGGAGAAAGCCCAGCCGGCCGGGTGCCGGCAGGGAACGGGAGCGCTCGCCGCATCCGGTTACAGCGCCAGCATGTCCGCCAGCTTCTGCGGGGTGAGCAGGTTGCCGACGAAAAACGGGCCGAATTCGCCGTAGCGGGCGCTCACTTCGTCAAAGCGCATTTCGTAGACCAGTTTCTTGAACTGCAGGGCATCATCCGAAAACAGGGTGACGCCCCATTCCCAGTCGTCGAGACCGACGGAGCCGCTGATGATCTGCTTCACGGTCCCGGCGTACTTCCGGCCGATCTCGCCGTGGCTCCTCATCATCCGGCGCCGGTCTTCCATGGCCAGCATGTACCAGTTGTCGGCGCCTTCCCGCTTTTTGTTCATCGGGTAGAAGCAGATATGGCGGGTTTTCGGCAGCGCCGGGTAGAGCCTGGCGGCAATTTCCGGCATGTTGCGGGCTTCTTCACCCGCCCGGCCCGTGTAGTTGGACAGTTCCACCACGGAAACATACGAATGCGCCGGCAGCGCGTAGTCGGCAAACGGCAGCTTGTTGAACCGCGTCTCCAGTTCGTTCAGCTCGTCCAGCGTCTCCCGCATGTGCAGCATCAGGAAATCCGCTTTCTGGCCGACGATGGCGTAGAGCGCAAAGGCGCCCCGGCGCGCCCCGCCGCTTTCCCCGTTGACGGCTTCGCACCGCATCAGCCATTCCTTCAGCTCCTGCACCGCATCGTGCCGGTCCGCTTCGGGCAGCGCCCGCCATGCCGCCCAGTGGATCGAGCGGAAATCGTGCAGGACATACCATCCTTCCAGCGTGGTCAAAGCCTCACTCATCCGTCAAGCACTCCTTCCGAAATTCGCGTTCCGGCCTGTCCGGGCAGCGGAACGCCATGCGGCGTTTTTCGATAATGAGCCTTACCTGAGAAAAAGTCCAATCTTCCGCTTCTCCCATGATAGCACAAGTTGACGGATTTCAAACCGTTCCGGTAAACTGAATTTCGGACAATCTTGTGACGATTCCGACGGAGTGAAACGGCCATGATCCAAACGGCGATCGCCGCCTTGCTCATTTTCGTCCTCATTTTCGGCATCGGCTTCATTTTGAACATGCTGATCAAAACGACCTGGCTGCCGCTGTACGGCTATCTTTTGCTTCTCGCGGGAACCGTCGTCTGGTTTTGGCGCAAGGACGGCCTGCCGTTTGCCGCCACGCTGGCGGGGTTCGGCATCCCCGACTACGCCGCCATGGCCGGCGGGCTGCTCGGCGCGTGGCTGTCGGGGTACACGATCAGAATGCTGCGGGCCAAAGGATACAAAATGTTTTGACGGATCACGGGCATCCCGTGCCGGGCAAAACGGGGCTTCGGCCGCCGGCGGGCCGACACCCCGTTTATTTTTTTTTGGCCAAGCCGGTTTTGGCCATACTGGGAGCGGGAGAAAGCGAACGGCAAAGGAGGGACGCATCATGCCCGTGGCCGACATCGACGGCCTGCGGTTGCATTATCATGAGGCGGGGGACGGTCCGGCGATCGTTTTCGTCACGCCGCCGCTGTTGACCCGGGCGATTTTTCGCTACCAGACGGAAGGGCTGGCGGACGCCTTCCGGGTGGTGACGTTCGACGTCAGGGGCCACGGCTTGTCCGGCCGGTCGGCGGTGCCGGTCACCCTGCCGCTCATCGGCCGCGACGTTCTGCGGCTGATGGACGCCCTCGGCATCCGCCGGGCGTTCGTCGGCGGCTACTCCACCGGCGCCGCCGCGGCGCTGGACGCGCTGCTGGCGGCTCCGGACCGGTTTTGCGGCGGGATCCTCATTTCCGGCATGTCCGAATTCAGCGACTGGTACAACCGGGCGCGGCTCCGGGCGGCGCAGGCGCTGTGCGGCGTGTTCCGCGGCCGGCTGCTCGCCTGGGCGGTCTGCCGGGGAAACGCCGACGGGAAGGCCGCGTTCGGGCGCCTGTACCGGGAAGCGATGCTCGGCCATCCCGAAAATTGGCGGCAATACTACAAAGCGAGCGCCGATTACCGGTGCACCGGGAAGCTTGCCGCCATCCGCCACCCGATTCTCCTCGTCTACGGCGGCAAAGACCGGCCGTTCCGCCGTTATGCCCGCATCCTTCAGCGGGAACTGGTCCGCGCCGACATGAGAACGGTGGAGGGCGCGCCCCACCAGCTGCCCATGAAAGCCCCGGACGCGGTCAACCGGTTCATCCGGGAGTTTGCGTCCGGCGTGCTGGAGGCCGAAAAACGTGTCCGCACCGCCCCGCAACTTGTGATAGAATAGGAGCAGCTAGCGACTGGAACGGACGGTGCCGGACAAGGTGAGACTGGGCAACCCCCTGTTTTTTACGGAAAACCATCGTTTCGCGGTTTACCGGGATTTTTCCCTGGGCCCGGCGGAAAGCCGGATGCTGGCCGCCGCCTACCAGCCCATGGTCGGTGCGGCGGCGGTCGGCCTGTACATGCTGCTGTTGCATCAGCTGCCCGCCGACCGCACGGGCTGGTCCGGCCTCGACCTGCAGCGGAAGCTGTTTGCGGGCATGGCCCTGGAACCGAATCCGGAAGGACGGGCCGCGCTCGCCCGCCATTGCTCCCTGCTGGAAGCCGTCGGCCTCATGCGCACGGAAATCGCCGAGCAGCCGGATACGGAAGAATGGATGTACATATACCGGCTCTACCCGCCGCTGAAGCCCGCCGAATTTTTTGCCACGGCGCATCTGCGGCTGCTTCTGCGCGACAAGATCGGCGAGCGGGCGGCGGAAGCCCTGGCGCGGGAACTCGTGGCGGACAAGCCGGAGGCGCTTGGCGATCCGTACCTCGTCCGCAGGGATGTGACGGTGCCTTTCCACGACATGTTTTCCCTGGCCGCGGCGGCGGATGAAGCGGGGCCGGCGGACGGGAACGGGCCGGCGGGCGGCGTCGGCAGCGAAGCCGCCGCGCCGCCGCTGCCGCCGCTTCGCTTCACCCCCGGCCAGATCATCAGCCGCGTGCCGAAAACGTCGCTGAACCGCCGGCACGTGGAGCGCCTGGCGGAAGACCCGGCATCCGTCGGCAAAATCAACTATTACGCGGACAAATACGGCCTGACGCTGACGAACGTCGCCGAACTGCTCGACCTGGACGGCGTATTTGACGCGTCCGGCCGATGGGACGAGCGGGCCTTCGAACGGCAGGCGGAGCTCATTTTTCTGCAGCGGTACAAGCACGAGGAACAGCTTGCCGCCCGCCTTCCGGCGATGGAAGAGACGGCCGCCTCCGCCGCGCCCGATGACGGCCGGTTTCCGCCTGTTTCCCGCGGCGCCGGCCGGCCGGCGGCCGGCGGAGAGGCGGCGGATCCCGACGCTCTCCTGGCCGTGCCGGAGCGGCTCCGGGACAAGCTGGACATCGTCGCCTACAACGACTTTTTGAAGCGGAGCCCGTATACGAAGGTGCTGGAGCTGTTCATCGGGACGCCCCAGGTGATGGGCGAAACGAAGGAGATGTTCCGCAAGCTGAACATTCTGTACCGCTTTCCCGACGAAGTGCTGAACGCGCTGATCCATTACCTGCAGACGAAAGAAAAGCCGTGGAACGAATCATACATCAACAAGGTGGCCGCCAGTCTCCAGGCCCGGCAAATCCGCACCTTCGAGCAGGCCGCCAGGTACTTCAACGCGGAAGAGCGGGCGCTCGCCAGACGGCAGGAAGCCGCCGGCAGGGGCGGCGCCCGGGCGGGTGCGGCCGGACGCACGGGAGGCGGCCGGGCGAAGCCGCGCCTTCCCGTCTACCAGGCGCCGTCGGGCAAACTGCCCGAGGAGGCGCGGCGCGAACTGGATGAAATCGTGAAATATCTGGAAGGCCAAACGTGAGAGAGGGGGTGCCCGCATGGAATCCCTGCCGGACGTGCTGAAAACTTTGCCCTTTCCCGTGGACAAAGCGCGGGCGGAACAGCGGCGCCGCCAAATTTTGCAGCATCCCGAGGTGCGGAAACTGCTGGAGGCGCATCCGGAGCTGACGGAAGAGGCGATCCGCCTGAACATGCCGCGGCTGTACCAGTTCGCCGCCGAGTGCGACAACTGCGCCGCCTGCCCCGGCCTCGACCGGTGCCCCAACGATTTCGCCGGACATTTCACGCGGCTGTCGGTGGAGACGCTCGGCGGCGTGCCGCTCGTCGTCGACCGGAAAGTCCCGTGCCGCCTGTGGATCGCCAGGCGGTCGGAGATGGAACTCAGGCGAAAGATCAAAAGCTTCTACGTGGACGAGCAGCTGCTGCGGCGCACCTACCAGCCGAGCGAAATCGCCGGGCTCGACCCCGAGCGGGAAAGCGCCGTGCTCAAGGTCGGTTCCTACATCCGCCGGACGCGGGAGCACGGGCTGCAGCCGAAGGGGCTGTATCTTGTCGGTCACTTCGGCACGGGCAAAACGTTCCTGATGGGCTACATGCTCAGCGAACTGGCCAAATCCGGCTACACGGGCGTCATCGTCTACATGCCGGATTTCGTGGAAGAACTCAAGGGCCTGTTCGGGCAGCCGGAGCGGCTCAAGGAAACGATCGATCTGATGAAGGAAACGGACCTGCTCGTGTTCGACGACATCGGGGCGGAAAACATGAATCCGTGGTTTCGCGACCACGTGCTCGGTTCGATTTTGAATTACCGGATGAACCGCAAACCGACCTTCTATACGTCCAATCACGATCTGGACCGGCTGCAGGAGCATTTCAGCTTCACGGCCCGGGAAGGGGAGGAGGCGGAACGGGGCGAGCGTCTGATGCAGCGCATCCGGCCCTTCGTGGAAGTGGTGGAAGTCGGGGGCGTGAACAAACGGGGCCTGTTCGGCGGCTGAGGACCGGCGGCCCCGGGAAAACGGACGGCAAAAAGCCCCTGCCGGCGGCAAGCCGCCGGTTCAGGGGCTCTGGCGGTTTTCCGTTCTCACTTCAAGGCGAATTCGATGGCCGCAAAGACGGCCGCCACGACGAGAAACGCAACGAACGTGCCGGCAAATCCGACGGCCAGGTCCATGAAGTCGTTGCGGGATTCCTCGACGACGTGCTCTTCGGGATGATAGCCCTTTTCCATCGAAACGGTCCTCCTGTCGGTTCCTGCAATCGTGCAAAAACGCACACGCTTCGGATTGTCACCTGTCAGTATACCAAACTTGCGCCGTTTGCGCAAAGAACCGGCTTTCCGCCGGATTATGTTTTTTTCCGTTTTTGTGCTATACTCATTGTTGCATGCATGATGCCTTTCCAATGATTACAAGAACGGGAGCGTGTGACGATGGCCATCGTGAACATTACCGACCAGACGTTTCAAAGCGAAGTGGAGAGCCAGAAAACGGTCATTGTGGATTTCTGGGCGCCCTGGTGCGGCCCTTGCAAGATGATTGCGCCGGTTCTGGAAGAACTGGATGCGGAAATCGGTTCCCAGGTCAAGATTGCCAAGCTGAACGTGGACGAAAATCCGGACGCGCCGGCCCGTTTCGGCGTCATGAGCATTCCGACGCTGATCATTTTCAAGGACGGGCAGCCCGTGGACAAAATCATCGGCTTCCAGCCGAAGGACGCGCTCAAGAACGTGATCAGCCGCCATCTGAACTGACGGCCGCCCGTTTTGCCCGGCGAATCGGCCAGCTTCCTTCTTTGGACCGGACGGAGACATCCGTCCGCTTCGTTTTTTCGGGCGGATTTCCGCCGGTGGCCGCGCCTTGTGCCCCGTCCCCGTTCCTTTACGTGTTTTCCCGGAATCGTCTACAATAGGAAGCGGGTCAAAACGGGCCCGGACGGACAGGAGAGGGGAGTGAGCCGGAATTGACCGAAGGGGGCGTGAGGGAACATCTCCGGGCCAAGCTGGCGCTGGTGCCGGAACAGCCGGGCTGCTACCTGATGAAAGACCGGAACGGAAAAATCATTTACGTCGGCAAGGCGAAAGTGCTCCGGAACCGGGTGCGTTCCTATTTCACCGGCAGCCACGACACGAAAACGCAGATGCTCGTCTCGGAGATCGCCGATTTCGAATACATCGTGGTCAAGAGCAACCTGGAAGCGCTCATCCTGGAAAGCAATCTGATCAAGCAGCACCGTCCCCGCTTCAACGTGAAGCTCCGGGACGACAAGTCCTACCCGTACATCAAGATCACGTCCGAACGCCACCCCCGGCTCGAGGTGACGCGCCGGTACACGAAAGGCAGCGGCAAATATTTCGGGCCGTATCCGAACGCGTTTGCCGCCCAGCAGACGAAACGGCTGCTCGACCGGCTGTACCCGCTTCGCAAATGCAAGACGCTGCCGGACAAGGTGTGCCTGTACTACCACATCGGGCAGTGCCTGGCGCCCTGCGTCCATGAAGTGGACGCGAAGGAATACGAACGGATGGTGGGCGAAATCACCCGTTTTTTGAGCGGCGGGCACGGTGACGTCGTCAAAAGGCTGGAGCGGCAGATGGCCGAAGCGGCGGAGAAGCTGGAATTCGAGCGGGCGAAGGAGTACCGCGACCTGATCCAGGCGATCGACGCGGTGATGGAGAAACAGACGATCACCGTGCACGACATGGTGGACCGGGACATTTTCGGGTATGCGACGGACAAGGGATGGATGGGCGTGCAGGTGCTGCACATGAGGGCCGGCAAGCTGATCGAGCGGCACGCGTTTCTGTTTCCGTATTACGGGGACGAACAGGACGATTTTCTGTCGTTCGTCACCCAGTTTTACACCGACCATCCGGCGCTGCCGAAAGAAGTGCTGCTTCCCGTGAGCGGCGCCGACGAAGAGCTCGCCGCCCTTTCGCGGTGGCTCGGCGTGAAGGTGCTGGCACCGAAAAGGGGCGCCAAGCGCGACATGGTGGAAGGCGCGGTGAAGAACGCCCGCGTCGCCCTGGAAGAAAAATTCCGGCTGATGGAGAAGGACGAGGAGCGCAGCGTCCGGGCCGCCGAAAACCTGGCCGCCGCCCTCGGCATCCGGTCCGCCCGCCGCATCGAGGCGTTCGACAACTCCAACATCCAGGGGACGAACCCCGTTTCGGCGATGGTGGTGTTCATTGACGGCAAGCCGGCCAAAAGCGAATACCGCAAATACAAAATCCGCTCCGTCACCGGACCGGACGACTACGAATCGATGCGGGAAGTGGTGCGGCGCCGCTACGAACGGGCGCTGAAGGAAGGGCTGGAGCTGCCCGACCTGATCGTCATCGACGGCGGCAAGGGACACATCGCCGCGGCGGCCGACGTGCTGGAAAACGAGCTCGGGCTGTTCATTCCGGTGTGCGGGCTGGCGAAGGACGACCGGCACCGGACCGCGCAGCTTCTCATGGGCGACCCGCCGGAACCGGTGCCGCTTCCCCGGGACAGCCAGGAATTTTATCTCCTGCAGCGCATCCAGGAAGAAGTGCACCGGTTCGCCGTCTCGTTCCACCGGCAGGTGCGCTCGAAGTCGATGACCGCGTCGCGGCTGGACGCCATTCCCGGCGTCGGGCCGAAACGCCGCCGGAAACTGCTTGCCCATTTCGGCTCCCTGAAAAAAATCAGAGAGGCCCGCATCGAAGATTTCAGGCCTCTCGGCATCGGCGACAAGCTGGCGAAGACGATTCTCGACGCCCTGAACGAACCGGACCCGTCCTGAAACGGACGACGCCGGTTTTCTTTATTTCATTTCTTCATTTTTTATCAGGGTTTATTGTCCGGCCATGGCGGTCCGTTCCGCGCGGGGGTTCAGCCAGGCGGCGAGCCGGGCGGCGGCATGGCCGGCCAAAATCGGCGTGGCCAGATAAACGAAGGCGAAGACCGGATGCAGAGCATTGCGGCTCGCAAGATCGAGGACCATCAGGATAAGGTCCACGGCGGCGTGGGCGAAGACGGCGGCCATCAGGCCGTGCCGCACGAGCAGCCAGGAGAAGACGAGCCCGAGCAGCGTCACTTCGACGAGCCGGACCGGGACGGGATACACCGCGTACCCGACGTGCGCGGCGCCCCACAGGATGCTGGCCAGAAACGCCGCGGGGGCGACGGCAAACAGCGGATTGAGAAAGACCGGCCGGTTCGTCAGGCGGTGCATCCAGCGCCAGAAGGGCCTGAGCGCCGCGGCGAAGGCGGCGACGGCAAACAGCCGGAAAATGGCTTCCTCCGAGATGGCGGCCATCCACGCCAGCAGCGGGTACAGGCCCGGGCTCAGCATGTTGCGCGGATCGACCGACGGATCGGCGGTCGTCCAGACGCCGAAAAACGCAAAGCCGGCGTGGAGCACGACGGCCTGCACGCCGAGGACGATGAAGGCGTACAGGTAGCCCAGCCAGACGGACCGTTTCGCCTCCGCCGGAAAGCCCGGGTCCCGCATGGCCGGCCACGGCCGGAAGCCCATGCTGCGCCAAAGGGCATCGCCGGCCACCAGGCTGAGCCAGACGCCGGCGGCCATCAGCATGTTCACGCCCTGGCCGAACAGGCCGGCGAAGACGGCGGCGAACGGGTCGTCGATCTGCAGGCGCTGGGCGGGGTACTGGTTCACCAGATGGACGGCGAGAAGGACGAAGCAGATCAGGGCCATGAGCACGCCGCGGCCGAAAGCCGCCTGCTTCCGCAGCACGGCGGCGGCGACGATGGCGGCGACAAACAGCAGAAACTCCGCGAGCACCATCAGAAGGGCGAATGCCGCAGCCTTGCCGTCGTAGTCGTCGAGCAGCCGCTCCAGGGCATCGGGCGCTTCCACCGCGGGCACGACGGCCAGCACCCGGTCTTCCGGCGCGAGAACGTCCACCCGGTACAGGAGATCGCCCAGCGTTTCCCGGTGGGTGTACGCCACCGTTTCGCCGTCGATACCCGTTTCGGCAAAATCGGCGGGATCGTAGCCGAGCGCTTCCATCGCTTCTTCGGCGGAAGCGAACGGAAGGCTTCCGGCTTGCCGGGCCAGGCGTTCCGCATTCCAGCCGATGACGCGGGAGTCGGACGCCGCCACGTAGACGGTCAGCTGTCCGTCCCCGGGGGTGCCCACGATCACGCGGAAAAATTCAAAGGGAGCCCACGGCCAGACGTCGGCCGGGTCCGCGTCGGGCCGTTCCCGGCTCAGATAGCCGGTGGCGGCGGCGTTGGCGTCGTACATGGAAAACGCCTCCCAGCCGCCGGGACCGAAGTGACGCTCGGCGAACGCCAGCGCCGCCCGTTCGGCGGATGCGCGCGTCGTGGCTTCGCCGGACGGCGCAAACTCGCCGGATTCGCCGGGAGAAAGCCAGTTCAGCAGGATGAACAGCAGAAGGCCGGTGAAGGCCGCGAGGATGAGCGCGGCCCTGCGCTGGTTGCGGGTCATGCCATCGATCCTTTCCGTCGTCGGTTTCCATTTTTTAAATGTACCACAAGTTGCGCGCCGGCGCGACGGATGGCCGGCGGCACGGAAGGCTTAAACGCGGGGAAAGCCGCAGCCTTCACGCGCCGGCGTGGTCGGCGTAGTGCCGCCTGGCCAGCTCGACGAACCGCGCCGCCGCATCCTTCAGGCCGGGGCCGTCCGGGTGGATGAGGGACGTCGTCCGCACGGTCCGGCTGAGCTCGTCCAGTTCGAGCCGGACGAGTTCGTTGTCTTCCAGCAGCACGGGCCGAAGGTAGGATTTCGGCAGCAGGGTGGCCGCCCGGCAGCCGTCGAGCAGACGCAGGATCGCCTCGAAGGAGTCGATTTCCATTTTGACCGACGGCTCGATGCCGTGCCGCTCGAACCATTCATCCGTCAGCGCCCGGTACCATGTGCCCTTGGAAAACAGGATCATCGGCAGGCCGCGCACGTCGTCCAGGCGGAGGGTTCCCCTGCCGGCAAGGGGATGGCGGCGGGGGACGACGAGACACAGATGGTCGTCGAACAGGGGCACGCACACGATGGACGGTTCGTCGATTCGCGAAGCGATGAGCCCGACGTCCACTTTCCGCTCCTTGACCATGGCCACGATTTCGTGGGTTTTGCCGGTGACGGCGCTGATGTCGGCGTCCGGCTCGGCGCCGGTGAAGGCGGCGATCAGATCGGGCAGGGTCGATTGCAGCGTGGTCAGGCTGGCGCCGATGGTCAGCGTCTTCCTGCCGGCGCCCCATTCGCTGAATGCCTGGCGGTACCGGCGCTCCAGCCGGCGTTCCTCCAGGGCGAATTTGTACAGCATGTCGCCGGCGGGCGTCATGACGAGCCGTTTGCCGACCCGCTCGAACAGCTTCCGGCCGACTTCGTCTTCCAGCGCGCGAAGGTGGCGGGACAGCGCCGGCTGCGACACGTTGAGGCGGCGCGCGGCGCGGTTGAGGCTTTGCTGTTCCACAATTTCGGCAAAATAGGCCAATTTGGTGAACATGGCGGGCCCTCCGGTTGGCATATGCAGAACCTTTATAAACAATTATAAGAGAATAGTACTTCCATTATAAGCGTTTCGGCGGTAATATGAGATATGTCATAGCCAATCGAATGTTCGGCGAAAGGTTACCACAATTCGGGAGGGTCAACAGGATGGCGGGCAAATCGTTCTATTACCGCAAGCTTCATTCCCTGCTCGGCGTCATTCCCGTCGGCGTTTTTCTGCTGGAGCATTTTCTGACCAACTGGCAGTCGACCCGCGGCCATGAAGCCTTCATCGGCGCCGTGGAGTGGCTGCACAACATTCCGTTTCTGCTGCTGCTCGAGATTTTCGGCATCTGGCTGCCGCTTCTGTATCACGGCGTATACGGCCTGTACCGGGTGTTCATCTCGAAGAACAACGTGGGCCGCTACAACTACGGCCGCAACTACATGTTCATGCTGCAGCGTGTAACCGGTGTCATCACGTTTGTGTTCATCGCCTGGCACACGTGGGAAACCCGCGTCCAGGTCGCCCTCGGGAACGTGGCCGTCACCGACCTTGGCGTCCTGATGCGCGACATTTTCCTGAATCCCGTCAACTTCGTCCTTTATGCCATCGGCATCGTGGCGGCATCGTTCCACCTGTGCAACGGCATGTGGGCGTTCCTGATCAACTGGGGCATCACCATCGGTCCCCGCGCCCAGCGCGTGTCTTCCTACGTATGGACCGCGGCTTTCTTCCTGGTGGCCGGCCTCGGCATCTGGGCGATGACCGGATTCATCAGCGACGATTTCTTCAGCAAGGGGGTTGAGGCACTTGGCTAATGAGAGAGTGATCGTGGTCGGCGGCGGGCTGGCCGGTTTGATGGCGACGATCAAGGTGGCGGAAGCCGGCGGCCGTGTCGACCTGTTTTCCATCGTTCCGGTCAAGCGCTCCCACTCGGTGTGCGCGCAGGGCGGCATCAACGGGGCCGTCAACACGAAGGGTGAAGGCGACTCGCCGTGGGAGCACTTTGACGACACGATCTACGGCGGCGATTTCCTGGCCAACCAGCCGCCGGTCAAGGCGATGTGCGAGGCCGCGCCGGGGATCATCCATCTGATGGACCGGATGGGCGTCATGTTCAACCGGACGCCGGAAGGGCTGCTCGATTTCCGCCGCTTCGGCGGCACGAAGCATCACCGCACCGCCTACGCCGGGGCGACGACGGGCCAGCAGCTGCTGTACGCGCT
>ERZ795043.563-NODE-563-length-28218-cov-13.438661_pt1 | contig 28218 bp, 33 predicted proteins | sample MGYA00375127_ERZ795043 | MGnify/ENA primary metagenome ERZ795043 (study PRJEB30172, sample SAMN05518447) | compost metagenome | isolation source: Feedstock adapted compost from Newby Island compost facility, Milpitas, CA | place: USA:Newby Island compost facility... | reverse complement strand
ACTTGAGCAGGTCGCGTCGGGTGGTGCGCATGGCATGGCTCCGGTCGGGTTCCAGCCGCAGTCTTGCACCCTCCCCGTCGCGGGCGCGCATGACGGAAGTCCCGTCCTCCGTCGGGCGCGCAGGGAGCCCGGATCAGCCGGCCGGCATCGCGGCCGTCACCACGATCTCCACCTTCCAGCCCGGATCGGCCAGCCGTGACTCGACCGTCGCGCGCGCCGGCGCCATGCCCGGCACCACCCAAGCATCCCAGGCGCGGTTCATGCCCTCGAAGTCGGCCATGTCGGCCAGGTAGACCTGGGCGCGGAGGATCCGGGTCTTGTCGGTACCACAGCGCGCCAGCAGCGCGTCGATCTCGGCCAGCACCTCGCGGGTCTGGGTCCCGATGTCGGCACCCGGCGTGAGCGGCACCTGGCCCGCGAGATACGCCACCCCGTTGTGGATGACGGCCTCGGACATGCGGTCGCCCGCGTCGATGCGCTGGATCATGCTGCGTTTCTCCGTGTTCCTGCGAAGGGGCGGGAACGATACGCCATCGGGCCCGCCGCGTGGAGCCGGGTCACGGCGTTTCCGGCTTCACCGGCCGTTCGATGCTGGTGAAGTGGCCGGCGGACATGGCATCGCGCACCGGCCAGGTCTTCAGGGCCACCAGCACGTGCCTGCGCATGCGGTCCTGCCCCGCGCGCGGAACGGAACGCGGCTACGCGAACACCGGCTCGAGCAGCCGGAAGCCGCCGGCGTCGGCATCCATCTCGACCAGGCCGCCCACCGGCACGATGAACTGCCGCGGGATGTGGCCGATCATCGCGCCAGTGTAGGCCGGGATGCCCAGCGGCCGGATGTAGTCCTCCACGACCTGGCGCACGGTCAGCGAACCGTAACCGTTGCCGGGATCGCAGTCCGTGCACTCGCCGAAGATGAAGCCGGCAAGGTGGTCGAGCGCGCCCATCAGCTTCAGCGTGCTGAACATGCGATCGATCCTGTAAGGCGCTTCCGACACGTCCTCGAGGAACAGGATCTTCCCGCGGAAATCCGGCAGGTACGGCGAGCCGGCCAGCGCGGTGAGCACGGTGAGGTTGCCCCCGACTAGCTCGCCGCGCGCCCTGCCGCCGGTGATGGTGATGGTGCGGTTGCGCCGCGGCACCAGGTCGTCGCCGCGCTCGGGCTGGTTGTGGTATTCCACCAGCTCCCGGTCCAGGAACACGCGCCGGAACTGGTCGGCGTTGAAGCTGTTCCAGCGGCTGGTGCCGGTCGGCCCGTGGAAGGTGACCAGGCCGGTCTTCGCGTGGATCGCGCAGTGCAGCGCGGTGATGTCGGAATAGCCGAGCAGTACCTTCGGGTCGCGCCGGATCGCGTCGTAGTCGATCAGCGGCAGCAGCCGCGCCGCCCCCGACCCGCCACGCGCGCAGACCACGGCGCGGACCTCCGGGTCCGCGAACGCGGCGTTGAGGTCCCCGGCGCGCGCCGCGTCGTCACCGGCCAGGTGGCCCCAGCGTCCGGCGGCATGGCGGCCGATCCGGACCCGGAAGCCGAGCGCCTCGAGCACTTCCCGCGCGATCTGCAGGTCGAACGGTTCCTCGAGCGCACCCGAGGGGCTGACCAGCGCCACCAGGTCGCCGCGCCCGAGTGGCGCCGGCAGCAGGCGTCCGCCGCGCCGGGCCGCCCCTCCCGGGAATGGCAGGCCTGCGGCGCAGGCCGCGAGCATCGAGCCGATGAGGAATTGCCGCCGGTCCATGTCTGCATCCGTCGCTGGGAACCGGCGCAGGTTACCCAAAACCGGCGGCATGGACACGGCAATCCGGCGCCGGCATCCCGGCCGGACGTGCAACCCCGGTCATTGCGCCCGCGCCACGCCCGCGCGAGCATGCCCGTCCGGCCATCTACAGCTCCGCCCGCCATGATCGCCGACCTGCTCCTCGCAGCCGCCCACCATGTCCTGGTCTTCGGCCTCGTCGCCATGCTGGTCGCGGAATCGGTGCTGCTGCACCAGCCGTTCGACGGCACCGTGGCGCGCCGCCTGGCCCGCATCGACGCCGGCTACGGCCTTTGCGCCGGGCTCCTGCTCGCCGTCGGCGCGCTGCGCGTGCTGTACGGCGTGAAGAGCTGGTACTTCTACCTGCACAACCCCTGGTTCCACGCCAAGCTCGGGCTGTTCCTGCTGGCCGGCCTGCTGTCGATCGTCCCCACCCTGCGCTACCTGCGCTGGCGCAGGGCCTGGCGGGAGGACCCGGGCTTCCTGCCCACCCCCGGGGAACTCGCCCGGGTGCGCGGCCTGGTGCGGCTGCAGCTGGTCCTGCTCGCCGCGGTCTTCGTGCTCGCCGCGGCCGTGGCCCGCTACGGCGGCTTCTGAAGCCCCGGGCGGCTCCCGGCATTCCGGCTATACTTCCCGCCCACGCCGAAGTGGCGGAACTGGTAGACGCAGCGGACTCAAAATCCGCCGATGGCGACATCGTGAGAGTTCGAGTCTCTCCTTCGGCACCAATGACTTAGCGGGTTTTCCTAGAATCGACTCTAGGACTTGGGATACCTCGGGGATACCTTCGGCATCCTCAGCATCCCGGCAGCGCTCGCCTCCCGGGCTGCTTGGCAGGCTTCTCCGCCAACGCGTCCAACCATGCCCGCTGGCGCGGGTGATGCAGCCCCTGCCACCGTTTGGGCGGGTGCTCGCCAAAGTAGATCAGGCCGATCAGGCGGTCCTTGTCCTCAGCCGCATCCGCAGGCGGCGGGGCGCCGTCGATCCATGCGGCGGTCAGGATGTCCGGCTTGGGCTGCCGGGAACGCTTCACGCGGCGCATTGCAACTCCTCCCGAAGCTCTAGGGCCTTGGCCCAGGTCCGGCCGCCAGCGGTTGACGGCGGCCACGGGCAGGCGCCCACGGCGTCCAGCGGCGACGTTTCCCACGGGCGCAGTTGCAGGGCCTTTCGCAGCCCTGCCACGTCACCGGCCTTGAATGCTTCCACAGCGGCCGGCGTGATTCGGGCTCGGTTGGGAATACGGGGTTTCCGCTTCATGTCATTCATACTCCAGGCGGGCGGCCCACGGGGCGCGCCGGCTCAACGTCAAGTTGCAGATCGCGCAGTGCGGCGCGGAAGGACGCCTCCGCATCCCGTGCGATGACGGCGGCGGGGTGTGGCTTCGGCTGCCCGAAGCGGTCCCGCGTCACCAGGCCATCCCTAGCCAGCAGCTCGCGCGCCTGGTCCGCGCGGTGCAGCGCGAGTGCCGCTTGCTCCAGTAGTGCCAGGCCGGGGGCATCCTCGATCCCATAGTCCATCCGCACACGGTCCCGCCACCGTGAGATATGCGGTGGCAGGGGGTCGTGGGGTTGTTTGGCCATGTTGACCTCCGAATTTTTCAAAGGAAGTTGGAATTTCGGCTGAGGGGAGGTCCGCGCGGCGGCTAACTCGGACCGCGAGAATTTTTCCCGGCAGCCCCCCCCTACCTGGACCAGTGGTCCCCAGGCTGCCGGCGCCTCTGCTCTCGGCTCAGCCTGCCCGACTCCTCCCTCTGCTTCACCGAGCTATGGCAGGTGTGGCACAGGCTCTGCAGCTCGCCACGGAAGAACTTCACCCGGTCGCCCTTGTGCGGCTCTATGTGATCCGCCACGTCAGCGGGCGTTATCCGCCCACGCTCGGCGCAGTAGCGGCATAGTGGCTCTTTGGCTAGTTGGGCAGCACGGCGGGCGCGCCAAGTCCGGTCCGCATACCAGTTCGCATATTTGCTCTTAGCCATGGTCAGAGATCCATCAGCACGCGCTGGATCAGGTCCATGCGCTCGGACTCGACCAGGACTCTCCCGAACCGCAGCAGGCGGAATTTTTCGCCTTCGACCTCGGGGCGCTCAACCCGGGCGCGCTTCGCCGCGGCCATCCTGACCAGCGATTGAAACCGCGCGTAGTCCGCCGGGCTCAGCCGGGCAACGGGCCCCCACCGCATCAGTGCACCTCCATGGACGGGCGCGGGATCATGCCAATGCCGCTGGCCTCGTCTCCCCGCTCGTTGCGGATGATGACGCGCAGGTACACCGCGCCCGGCTCCAAGTCGTCGACCTCGAACGTATGTTCCTCGCCGATGAAGTCCGCGCCCAGTTTCAGCGCCGCGGCGTAAGCTTCCTTGAAGGCGACCTCCAGGGCCGCCTCCAGCTGCTGCGTTGTGGTCTTGACCATCTCGGAACCCCACATCCAACAAACCTCTCCGGGTCCGCAGGACTTCACCAGCTCCACTTCAGCCGCGGTTAGCTCGTTCCAATCATTCATGCGTTTGTCTCCGTTCGTTTGGCCAGCAGCCGCCACGCCTTGCTCCCGCGCGCTGGGGTTTCTTCCGTAGTCTCGGTGGCCACCCACGTCCGGCCGTCGTGCACCACCAGCGCGCCTTTTCGATATTCCTTCCCCGCTGTGAAGTATCCAGCGTCAAAAAGCGCCGATTCCTCGAGGCGGTCCACCTTGTCGGCCACCTGGACGATGGCTTGCGCCAGTCGCTGGTCGGTCTCGTTGACTACCTTCCCGATTGCTACGCCAACGGACCTGGCGAGTTCCCCAAGCATCTGCTTGACCTGCGCCACCTGCGCGGGCGTGAGCCTGTCAGATGCCGCAGCCTCCTTTCGTTGCGGCTCCGGCTCGTCGCGGCGCACGGTGCCGTCGTCCTCGACGACCGCGACCAGGCGGCCCAGGCAGTCGCGCAGGGTCATCCGGCCCGCCTTGGCGTCCCACGTCGACCGCACCAGGTCGCACTTGGCCTGCTCCTCGGGCGGCAGCTGCTTGACCGCTGCGTCAAACGCGGCGGCCATAGCTTCATATTCGGCCCAGTTGCGATCCCTGGCGCTCCGCTGTGCGAACTCGGCCGCGTCGCTCAGGATCGCCCGCTTCACCTTGGCAGGCTCCGGCGCAATGCCTGGCGCGTAATCTTCCGCAGCGTAGGCAATCGCCTTGCCCACGTGGATGATGCGGGCGTTCGGGTTGGCAGGAACTGGCGTCAAGCTAAGTTCCAGCCAGCGCCAGGCTTCGAACAGCAGGCCGCCAGACGGCAGCGGCTTCGACTTCAACGCCTGGAAGCCGATGGAGACGGCGCCGACCGCGCCGTCTTTCACCAACTGCCACAGCTCATCCGCGAGCTGAACGCCCCTGGACAGCCTGGCGCGAATGCGGATGCCCCGCTCTGAAACGTGGGCCTCCGTCACTACGCCAACAGGCGCGTCGTGGCGGTGGTACGCCAAAAGCGGAATCGGTAGCTCGTACTGCGCGCCGGTCGGGAGCACCACGTCCCCGACCAGGTCTTCGTCCGCCGTGGTCGCCCAAGCGGTAATCCAGCGCTCGCCGTCGCTGGATTCCGCAGACTTCACCCGCAGAAAGGTTTCATGCGTGCGCGACATGTCAGCTCCCGAGTTCGACGATCGCCACGTTGTCCGCCTGCGCGAGAAGCCACTGGCGCTCCAGCAGCAGGCCAAGGCAGTTGGTCTGCCACAGCGAAACCGTATTCGCGGGCGATTCCGGCGCATCGCGCAAATCAACCGTGGCATGCTCGGCGCTGCTCACCCGCAGGCCGCCATCCCACAGTGCGATGCGGCTCGCGGGAATGACAGTGATTGCCGTGGCGTCATCGACGGCAACGATTTCGACACCGGGGACGAATGTCCCGCCGCGGACGCCCATGCCGGCTCGGTTCTCGACGCGGGTCGCCAGGTCAGCGACCAGTCCGGACGGCATGCCGACAACGTAACCGTTCGACGGTCCCGCCGCCCGTAGCCCCGCGCGCAGGTCGGCCAGCGCATCGCCCGTGCCCGGTACGGTGACCGCGTCCGAGTTCGCAAGTGCCGACAGGACCGACGCGTTCGACGCGCGCGTGACGGCAGCAGCCAGCTCGGCCTCGAAAAGTCGCCGCCCTTCAGGGCCAGCGGCGGTGGCCAGCTCCTCGGTCATGACGACCATGCCGACAGCCTTCGTCGGCTCCACGTCGGAGAGGGACAGTGACAACTTCTTCACCGGCTTCGGGAGCCCCTCGGCCACCACGTCGCCCACAGCGTCCGCAGCGATCATGACGCTGCGCGAGTTCACGGGCAGGACGCGCGCGTATTTCTTCATGGCATCGAGGATCGAAAACTCCGCGATGCTGGCCAGGTAGCTTTCGGCGAGGTCAGCGCCGCCGTTTTCCCATACCTCATCCGCCAAAGCATGCGCGGCAGCCCGCTGGACAAGCGCGTTGCCGCAGTTTTGCAGCGCCTTCAGGCTCGAACCAGGCTGCTTTGCGCGCAGCAGGGCCCAGGCCAGATCAGTGAACGCGGCGGCCTTCTCGGTTTGATTACCGATCAGGGCGTCGATGGAATTCCGCGCAAGGGTCAGCCGCGCGGCGTGGATTGGATCGTGCATCATGTTTTTCCTCCTTCTGGGAATGGCTGCCATCACGGCAGTCAGTGATGTATATGTTACGCGTCTCGGCCTAAATGGATCGAAGCGCGGCGATTTTCCGCAATCTCTCGACGGACTCTGGGATCGCGTCGGGATCGCTGACGTCGGCCCCGCACTCCCGGAGGTGGTCGAGCACCGCGGCCAAGGACAGCTGCCATGCAGCGCAGGCGGTCCACGCTGCACCACGCTTGTCCGGGGCAAGCCGGAACGCCTCAGCAGCCGCATCCGCCAACAGCTCGGGGATGCGCCCCGCCAGGGCGCGCAGCGCCGCCTCGACGTGCGCGTGGTCGGCGTCCTGCGCCTGTCGCCACGCGCGGATGGCCTCGGGGTCAATCAGCGTCCGACAGCCTCGACCACGACGACCTCGACGGGCCACGGGTGCGCCTTGCCCGATCCAGCGTTTGAGTGTCGGCACCGACACGCCCAGCGCGGCAGCAGCGGCGGGAATGGGGAGTGAGGTCATGATCGCACCCCCCAATCCGCGCAGCGGTGGCGCTGCATTGGCCAGCGTGACAGGTGCCCCAGGCCACAGCCGCCCATGCCAGCGGACGGGCTCACGGTGTCCGGGGTGAAGTGCCGGCAATCGCCGCAGGTCACCAGCGGGCGCGGGATCGCCTTCCCCGCCTTCCGCCGGAAACACCACGGGCACGCCTTTACCTTCGGCGGACAGCCCGGCCACAGCAGGACCGGGCCGCAGCCTTCGCAGGTGCACGCCACAGGCTCGCCCCATCCCGGCGGCACCTCGCCCGCGTCCATTCGCTGCCCGGCCTCCAGTGCGCGCAGGTACGCCCGCAGGGTGTCATCTGGCAAGCCGGCGCAGGCGGCGGCGTCCGCATCGGCCAAGCCATGCACCAGCTCGGGCAGCAGCCCTTCATCGTCGGCCAGGGCTAGCAGGCGCGCGCGCTGTTCCTTCGCTTTCTCAGCGTCGCCCCCTTGCGATTCTTGCGAATCTGCGAATATCGGCCCAGCCGGTGGCGCTAGATTCGCAGGATTCGCAGGATTCGCAGCGGGTGCGCTTTCCGTACTCGCCAGCAGGCGTGTGAGTAGTCCGGCCATGTCAGCACCCCCCCTGCGCCGGAACAATGCGCCAGACGTTGCGGCGGTGGCGGCCGTCTAGTTCCATGCCGCCTTCGACAGGCTCCGCCCATCCGGCCCGTTCAAGCTCGCCCATTGCCCGGGTGAACGCTCCGCGGTCCCGGATGCGGGCAGGGCCAAGCCTCAACGCTTCGGACGAATACAGCAGCGCCCGGCCCGTTTCGTGGCACCAGTTCAGCAGCGCTTCCGCGTCCCGCACTTCCGGCGACAATTCCGCCGTCCCGGCCAGCCTCACGGCCTCGTGCAGGTGCCACAGCGCCAGTTCCGCCGCCCGCGCCATCGTGTCGGCGGTGATCGTCTGCACCGCGTCCGACTCGAGCAAGGCCAGGACGCCCGCAATCCTCAACGCCTGTTCCGGCGCCTTAGAGGCCCACGGCTTCGCGGTCGCAAACTGCCCGCCCGGCCCCATGCCGGCCTCGACGGCATCATGGAACTGCACCCATACCGCCTTCGCGGCCGCGTCCAGGTGCAGCGCGCGTGGCCGCAGTTCCTGTCGCTCCCCTTCCGCCAACGGTAGCGGCTGCCGGTGCAGCTCCCCCAGGCGGTACGCCATGCGCGCCAGCGCCGCATCGTCGCGCAGGCTCTCCGCCCGATACGACCGCGTCCCGGCCGTCGACTCGGGCCACGCCAGCAGACAGCGTGCCAGGAACCCTTGCCCCGCCAGCACGTCATCCGACAATGCCCGCTCGGCAATGACGGGTTGCGCCATCAGGTGCAGCGCCAGCCGCCGGCCGTATAGCTTAGTGGCCCCATCCAGCGCGCGCACTCGGTCCAGGGTGCCGTTATCCCACAGCTTGCACAGCGTCCCCGCCGTTCGGGTGACGGTTTCCTTTGTCATGCCGTGCCCGCCGAATACCAGCGCAGCCTCATCCGTGAACGCGCCCACGCTCGGCCAGCCGCCCGCCAGCAGCTTTGCCAAGCCTTCGGCGGTGAAGTCCCCGACAATCAAGCGCGGAATCAACGGGGGCGGCGGGGCCGGGCCAATGGCCCTCAATGCGTCCGCCAGTCCCACGCCATGCCGCTTGCCGGCGGCTTTCTTGGCATCGGCACAGCGGGCTTCCCATTCGGCCAGCTCGGCCGCGTGCGCGCGCTGTTCCAGCTCATACGCTTTCGCCAGCTCCTTTTCGTAGTCCCGCGCAGCCCGCATCGCTTCGGCGTCAATCGCGCTTTTCCGCTCGCCGCTCTCGGCTACAGTCAGCAGCCACAGTGATAACGGGATTTCCCGGCCGTCAATCTCAACGTTAGCGAGCGCCTGCGTGGCCAGCGATGCCGCCGCCAGCACGGATGCTCCGCACACCGCATCCGGAGCCTGGATGACGCGCCGCAGGCTTTCTGCTGCCGGTTGAAGGATCGGGCCAAGCTCAGCCATGGGGTACGGCTCAGGCGGTGGCACGGGACGGCGCAACGGCTCAGGGGCGCTGCGAATCCTGCGATTCTGCGATTCCACCATCGGCAGCGTGTCCAGGTCGCCGTCGGTGCTCATGCCCAGCGCTTCCCGCGCCCGCTGTTCAATGGACGCGCTCATCGGCCAGCCTCCACCAGCACGGCGGCTGCCTTGTCGATACGTTCGCACGCCAGCGCAAGCCGCGCGTCGTCTTCCTCGCTCAGCGGCTGCCAGCGGGCCAGCTGCGCCGACGCCAGGCGGACAATCGTCGCCTCGACGGCCAGCACCTCCAGCGCGGCTGCCCATCCGGCCTCCCGGAGCGCCCGGCGTGCCCTGCGCTGTTCCTCGTGCGACATCGGCCAACTGCGCGGCGGATGCAGATCGGCCCAAGTCAGGCCGACGGCACCGATGACCTCATCACCGCGACAGCCACCAAAACAGTGGACAAGCACCTTGCCGCCGGATTCGGCAATGGACAGTTTCCGGGAGCGCCCTCCGCAGGACGGACAGCGCGCCCGCCAGCCGTTGCCGGACGGCTGGACGCCCTCGAGGCGTTGCAACAAGGGTTCTGCGGTGGCACAATCAACGTGGAAGCGGCGCCCGCCTGTTTCCTCCAGCCCCGGCCTGCCCGCCGGGGCTTTTTGTTGGATGGTCGTCATTCGGCCACCTCCCGGTCGCGGAGGCCTTCGGCGATGACGCGGTCGACGTCCGCCTCGCGATAGCGGACCAGGCCGCCACGACCTGCGCCCAACTTTACAAACGGAAGGTTCGGGCCGGTTCCCCGGCAACGCCACGCTTCAAGCGTGGAAAGAGTGACACCGAGTCGTTCGGCAACTTCGGACGGTTTCAACAGCTTCATTCGGCATTCCTCGTGCTGCATCGGCGCAGCGCGGGATTGCGCTAGCGCCAGCCTGATCTCTCAGGCCGGCGCAATAAATATCAGCGCCGATAGGCGCGCCCGAAAGCCTCCCCGAGTTAACGCACGTTTCGCGCGCGCAGAATCCGGCGAATCTGCCCCGGCGTCTTGTGGAATACCTTCGCAAGCTCTGCAGCCATGCGCCGGGGGGGTCCGACGTAGGCATCCGCGGCCGCATAAATTGCAGTGTTGTCGTTTGCCGGCCTGCCGCCGGACTTGCGCGCCGCCTTACGGGCAGCGGCGCGACGTGGACCGGCGTCGCGCAGGTGGCGGCTCAGGCCCGCGACCAAATCATCCCCGCCGCCTGCGCCGGCTACTCGGCGGATCGGAAACTCGGCGGCCAGCCGGTAGAACCATGCCATCCGTTCCTTCGCCTCCCGCCTTGCCCGCAGGCGGCTGCGCAGTTGTTCTGGATTGTCGTGATCCGAAAGTTCCCCCGACGCAGCCGCTTCCCATTCCAGCAGCACGTCGACGGTGATGGCGCCCACGTCGAACGGCTGCGGCGTCGCGTTGACCATATTCTCGCGGCGGCGTGCATTGCCCTGCGCGGCCCGGATGACAGTGCGAAGGAAAGCCTCGCTTTCGGCGTCCAGCGGCACCAGGCCGGAAATAGCACCCCGCAGCATCGGCCCGCACACGGTCGCGAGCATGTCCGCGAATTTTTGCTCGTGCTGCGCCTGCCCGAAGTTCCAGCGCATCCGCGGGTTCGGATAGCGGCGCGGGTGCGAGCCGGTGCGCCGCTTCTTCACGGCGCAACCTCGGCTGCAGCCTGCCGCAAAATTTCATCCTCGATCTTCTGCATCGCGTCGCGCAGGCGCTCCACGTCAAGCCCAATATAGCCCTCTGTCACGTCGCCGCGGCCGGTGCGGTGATTCAGCAGCCGCTTGACGGCGATCACGCTGATATCCAGCCCCTCGGCCACGGTGGCGAACGTGCGCCGGCAGTCGTGTGCGGTGACGGCCACGCCCGATTCCTCGGCCACGCGATCGAACCATCCGCGCAGAGTGTTGTAGTTGAAGGGCGCGTCGGGATCGCCCTTGGCCGGGAACACGTAGCGGCCCCGCCTGGCCCTGGCGCGATCCCGGATGATCCCGTGCAGCAGCGTCCCCAGCGGCAGCTCGTGCGGGTCGCGGTTCTTCGTGTCGGGGATCGTGATGATCCCGTCGCGCACGTTGACGTGCGCCCACTCGAGCCTGCAGGCCTCGCCTGCCCGCAGCCCGGTCAGCAGCAGCAGGCGCAGCAGGTCGGCCGCATCGGCGGCGCCAGAATCGCTGCGCAGCCCTTTCAGGTTCGACACCGCGCCCCACCACGCCGGCATATCGGCCTTGCGAATATAGGTGCGCTTGCGCCCCACGTTGAACATGAAGGACTTGGCGCCGTCGGCCGTGCGCTTCTTCGGGCTGCTCGCCGGGTTCGGGGTGATGCCAGCGAAGTTGAACAGCGCGCGCAGCACACGCACGGCGTTGTCGGCGCGGGCCTTCGACCGCTTCTTGCCGTGGTCGGCATGGCGCTTCTGCAGTGCCTCGCGGGTGATGCCCGTCAGCGGCCGGGGGAGCCAGTCCGGGCAAAACTCGTTCAGCACGGCGGCATAGTCCGCGCGGGTGCGATCCTTCAGGTTCGGCGATGCGGCCAGGTACGCATCCAGCGTTCCCTGCAGCGTGCGCCCGGCCTGCCGCGCCGCCCGTTTCTCCGCGTTGACATTGACGCCCTCGGCGACCTGCCCGTCGAGCTTGCGCGCCACCACCCGCGCACGGTCCACGGTCATCCGCGGCGCAGCGTCACCAGGTCGCTTGAAGGTGCCCACGGTGACACGCAGGAACCGCCCGTTGACCTTGCGCGCGATGGTGAACGTCTTACTGCCGCTCGCGGTCACGCGCAGCACCAGTGCGCTGTCGGTGTCGCGGTACTCAACCCGCCCAGCCTCCGGCAGCGGTAGCGCGTCAATCGCGGTGTTCGTGAAGCGGAAGCGGCGGTCATCCATGGCGGCGCTCGGCGGGGATACCGGGGATACCGTAGGCCCGCACACGGGTCCGAAAAAGTCCGCCGCGACCTCGGGGATACCGTGGGGATACCGATAGCATCAAAACCGCTCCAAAAAAATCCGGTGCGGCTAGCCTATAACACCCTAGTTTTTAACGCAATTTCCGGTTGTTCCCGGAACCTTGGGGATACCGCAAAACCCGCGAAAAACGGACTCAAAATCCGCCGCCCCCAAAGCGTGTGGGTTCGAGTCCCACCTTCGGCACCAGGATGCAACGCACCCGAAGCCGGGGCCCCATGGGGCCCCGGCTTCGTTTTGCGCCCGCTTTCCCTTCTCCGTGACATCCCTGTTCCGCGCGGTACAGCCCGGCAGGGAAGCCATGGCGACCGAAGGCTGGCGTGATGACGGCCCCGCCGTCGCGCGCGCCGTGTCCGGGGAATGCGACGGCGGCGTGGCCTTCGCGCCCGGCGATGCCACGCCTGCGGCGGCCACCCGCATCCCCCTCGTCGTCGAGGAGACCCGCTTCGGGAACGACGGCCTGTCGCTGCGAGGACGCCTGGTGCTGCCCGCGGATGCCACCACGGCCCCACCGCTCGCCGTGCTGGTGCATGGTTCGGAGAGATCGTCCGCCGTGGACGGCGATGCCATGCAGTACCTGCTCCCGGCGCAGGGCGTGGCCGTGTTCGTCTACGACAAGCGCGGCACCGGCGGCTCCAGTGGCGAGTACACGCAGGATTTCCACGCCCTCGCCGGCGACGCCGTCGCCGCGCTGCAAACCGCCCGCCGCATGCGCCCGGGCGGCTTCCCGCGCGCCGGTTACGTCGGTGCCAGCCAGGGCGGCTGGGTCGCGCCGCTGGCCGCGTCGCGCTCGGATGCGGACTACGTCGTGGCGTTGTACGGGCTTGCCGAAGGACCGCTGGCCGAGGACCGCGAGCAGGTTGCGGACGACCTCCGCGCCAGGGGACATGACGAAGCCGTTCTGGCGAAGGCACGGGAAGTCACCGATGCCACCGCGATGCTGATGGCCTCGGGCTTCACCCGCGGCTTCGACGAACTGGACGCCGTCCGCAGGAAATATGGGCACGAGCCATGGTTCGCCGACATCCGCGGCGAGTTCTCCGGCGAACTGCTCGGCATCCCGGCCTGGATGCCGCGCTGGCTGGTACGCAGGGTCGCGGCATCGCGCAGCGTCGGCACCAGCTGGGAACACGATCCCCTGCCCGTCCTGGAAGGCCTGGCCGTGCCGCAACTGTGGGTGATCGCCGAGGACGACCTGGAGGCTCCTCCCACGGAAACGCTGCGCCGCATCCGCGCGCTGCAGGCGCGTGGGCGACCGGTCGACCTTGCGGTGTTCCCCGGCACGGACCACGGCATGCGCGAATACGAACCGGCCGCGGACGGCTCGCGCATCCACCTGCGCCAGGCGGACGGCTACTACGCACTGGTCGCGGACTGGATCGCGCAACGCCCGCCCGCTGCCGCATATGGCGCCGCACGCGTCGAACGCGGTCGCACCGCAGGAACAATGGGCAGAACCGTGGAAACGGAAGAAAGCGGGCCCGTGGCCGGGGAGTGACCCGCGGGCGCGTCGGCCGGCCGCGGCGCGACATCACGCGCCAGCCGACGGACGGTCGATTTCTTGACGCGCGGGTAACAATGCCGGCAGTAGGCTGGACCTGTCGAAGGAAAAGCCGGAACGGCACAAGCCCGAAGGCGATCTCTTCGACAAGGAAGGCCCGGCCGGACGGGGAAACCCGTCAGACCGGGCTTTCCGTTCGCGCCGTCCGCACCGGATCCGGCCAGGGCCACCAGCCGCGCCCGGTCAGCGCGTAGCGGTCCGCAGCGCGCTCGAAGCGGTTGCGCACGCTGATGCCACCGCACAGGAAGTACAGCGGCAGGAACAGCGGCCCCAACACCATGTACTGGTAGACGTGCGCGCGCTCGTGGTCGCCGAGCACGATCTCGGGTTCCTCGCACAGGCCGGCCCGGTGCGCGTAGGTGCGGCATCCGGTCTGCAGCGACTCGCCGGTGTGCAGGATCACGTTGCCGAGCGTGAGCGCCCCGCCCGGCCCCCACGGGAAACGCCGGAACACCAGTGCAGGCGCTTCAGGGCCGACGCCCACCCGCGCGCCGAAGGCCAAGCCCGCCAGCCCCGCGACCAGGCCCGGCAGCGTGTTCGGCAGTGTCCAGACGATCCCTGCCAGCAACGCCAGCAATCGTACGGCTCGAGGTTGCGGCACGGCCTCCCCGCTCACTCGTCCCCTTCGGGCATCAGCAGCCAGAGCAGCAGGTAGAAAAGGATGCCGGGGAACGCCGCCGACAGCACCGACAACAGCACGTAGCCGACCCGGGTCCAGGTGGAGTTCCAGCCGAACCGCCGGGCGACGCCGCCGAGGACGCCGGCGAGGACGCGGTCGTTGATGCTCCGGGTCAGTGCGGGCCGGCTCATGTCGCTCGCTCCCTCGCGTCCATCTGCCCCCCGAGTCTAGCGCAACGCATGTCACGTACCACTGCGGATCCCGGCAAGCCGTGCGCGGAACCAGTCCGCTGCCGGCTCCGGCCGCAGGTCCGGCGGGCAGCGGACCCGGTACGCCCGGCCGCTCACGCTGCTGGACGTCGCCGCGCGCTCGATGAACAGCTCCGCGGTCGGCGCCAGGCCGCGCCTGCGCAGCCATTCATGCTTGCGGCGGAGGTGTTCCTGCGCGCGATCCGCGCCGTACCAGCGGCCGTTGCGCTCGAACTCGCATCCGGATCCGGCAAGCGTCGCGATCAGCGCCTCGATCTCGGCCTGCGCCTCCGGCGTCGCCGGCTGCGCCCACGCGCACGCCGCGGCCACGCATGCCGCGAGCAGGATCGCAGCAGGGCGGCCACGGGCAGCCATCAGCGGCTCCTTTTCGCCAGCCAGCCGTGGATCGCGGACGGCACTTCCTTCTGCGCGCGCCCGGAGACGTAGATGCCGATGTGGCCGCCGCGGAACGAGAGTTCGGAATAGTCCTCGCTGCCCACCAGGTCCTTCAGTGCCTTCGATGCGGCCGGTGGCACCAGGTGGTCCTGCTCGGCGTAGATGTTGAGCACCGGCATGTCCACGAAGCCGAGGTCCACCTCGCGCCCGCCGATCACGATGCCGCCGTTGACGAAGCCGTTGCCCTGGTAGAACTGCTTGATGAACTGGCGGAAGGCCTCGCCCGCCTGGTCCGGCGAGTCGAAGATCCATTTCTCCATGCGCAGGAAATCCTCGACCGCCTTGCGGTCGTCGAGGATATCCACCAGGCCGACGTACTTCTGTACGAACAGCCGCCACGGCTTCAGCGTGAGGTAGCAGAAGTTCATCATGTCCGCCGGCACGTTGCCGAGCGTGTCGACGAACAGGTCCACGTCCATCTCGCGCGTCCAGTTGGACAGCATGTTGTCGCCGGTGTGGAAGTCCACCGGCGTGACCATGGTGACCAGGTTGCGCACCCTGTCCGGGTTCAACGCGCTGTAGCACAGCGAGAACGCACCGCCCTGGCAGATGCCGAGCAGGTTGATCGCATCCAGCCCGTACGCCTCGCGCAGGTGGTCCACCACGCCGCCGAGGAAGCGCTCGATGTAATCCTCGAGGGTGAGGTAGCGGTCGGAGCGGTCCGGGTAGCCCCAGTCGATGATGTAGACGTCCTCGCCACGCTCCAGCAGTCCCTTCACGATCGAGCGGTCGGCCTGCAGGTCCACCATGTACGGCCGGTTGACCAGCGCGTAGCAGATCAGGAGCGGCACCTTCGCGGTCGGCGCGCGTTCCCCGATGAAGCGGTAGAGCACCACCTTGCCGTCGCGCCAGACCTCCTCGCGCGGGGTGGCGCCGAAGCCGACGTCGCCGATGCCACGCAGCGTGCGCAGGCCCGCCGCCAGCTTCTGCTGGAACCTGGCCACTTCGCCGGCGAGCTCGTCGGGCGTGATGTGGATCGGGTTCATGCCGCCACCTCCCTGCATAGCTGGTGCTTATGCCCGGCGCCTGCCCCTGGGCAGGGGTTTCGGCGCTTCCGGGATCGCATTGGCGAAACCGGGGACCGGCGTCCGCGCCACCCGCACCGCCCGGGAAGCACGGGCGCGCGACGCGCGTGGCGCAGGCTTCGACGCGGCCTTCGCCCGCTTCTCCTTCGATTCCGCCCTGGCCGGTGCCGGCCTGGGCTTCTTCGCGCCGGGCTTCCCGGCCCCGGGCACGGCAGCGCGCTTCGCAACCGGTTTCTTCCGTGCGCGTTTCGCGGCAGCGGGCGCGGGGCCGTCGACTGCGCGCCGCACAGGGTCGTCATCCCCCGGTGCACCGCGCATCCGCCGCAACGCGCGCTCGAGCCCTGCGATCTTGCGGTGCGCGGCGTCCATCTCGGTGCGCGTGGGCATGCCCAGCGTGGCGCAGGCCAGCTCGACCTCCTTCTGCACCCCGGCGCGCAGGCGCATCATCGCGTCCACGTACCTGCCGTAGGCCGTCCGGAACTCCTTCGACAGCGCGATTGCGGCATAAGCCTCCTCGGCGGCATCGACCCACAGATCGAACAGCTCGCGCGCGCTGGTCACCGGGCGGCCCTGCTCGCCGCGCGCCTCCAGCAGGCGCTCGAAGGCGGCGAATGCATCCTCGGAAGCCTTCGCCAGCAGCGCGTCGAAGGCGGCGGTCGCCTCCTGGCATTCCAGGTTCGCCGCCGCCAGCGCTTGCAGCCGTTCCTGGTGCTCGCGGGTGAAGCCGAAGGCCGGCATCCGCAGCCAGGCGCGGCCTTCGTCCAGCCAGGACTGCAGCCACGGCTTCGCCTCCTCGTACCAGCGTCCGAATCCCTGCAGCCCGCGGCCGTCCATGCCGCCCAGCAGGCCGGCGAACACGTTGCCGCCGGCACCGCCCAGCACTTCCTTCCAGGCCCGGGCCACCTCGGCCGCGCCGGCCTCGCGGCCGGCGAACTGCGCGGCGAGCTGCTGCATCCGCGCGTACCACTCGCCGGCCAGGCGATTGAAGCGCATGAGCACGTCGTCGCTCGAGGGATTGCCAGGTGCCTGTCGCGTCCACCAGCCGAGCATGTCCTGCCACGCCTGGGCGGCCATGCGCGCCGCATCACCGGGCTGCTCCGCGGCGGATCCCCGCAGCGCCTCGCCCCATGCTTCCCAGTACTGCCTCGCCAGTGTCCCGAAGTCCGCCGCCATGGCTCTCCTCCTGCCGCCGGATCATAGCAACCCGGCACGCCGTGTCCGGTTCAGGGTTTGGGGATGCGCAGCGTCTTGCTGATCATCAGCGAGCCCGACAGCGCGTACACCAGCACCAGCGGGTGCAGCAGCCACGGCCCGATCCGGACCGTGCCGAACCAGAGGTCCCCGCCGATCCGCCCCAGCCAGGCCGCGACCGCCAGCAGCACCACGATCAGCAGGCTGGTCGGGATCGGCGTGCCCTCGAAATACTTCACCTTGTCGCCACCCCCGGACAGGGCCTCGGCGGTCACGTTGTAGCGTGCCAGCCGGCTCACCCCGCAGGCGACGAAGTACGCCAGCACGGCGCAGTCCCAGCCGCCCTGCAGGCCGCAGGCGTAACCGAGCGCCGCCGGCGCCACGCCGAACGAGATCACGTCCGCCAGCGAGTCCAGCTCGCGCCCGAGGGTGGATGCCACCTTGCGCCAGCGCGCGACCCTGCCGTCGAGCGCGTCGAACACGAACGCCAGCGGGATCAGCGCCATGCCGAGCAGCAGGTCACGGACGACGCCATCCTGCAGGAACCGCATCGCCGCGAACACCGCGCCGGTGCCGCACACGGCATTGGCCAGGGTGAGCCAGTCCGCCAGCTGGAAATCGCGCAGCATCGAGAAATGGCGTGGGCGCGACATGGCGGGCTCCGGCAAGGGGATCCGAGACCAGAGTGCCAAAAGCCGCGCCGGGATGACAGCGGAAGAACCGCGGATCCCGGGATCCGCTCCCGCCCGCGCACCCGGCGGGACTCTCCCGCCGGCATTTCCCGCACGCCCCCTCGCTGCGGGGGTGGGACATCTGTCCGCCCCCGCGCGCACGCATCCGGGCGATCCACGTCCGGGGTGAAACTCCCCCGTGTTGACGGAGGAAGGCCGGGATGGGGGCAGGGCCGCTGCGAAGCCCGGCGCCGGGCCGCGCTTTGCCCCGCCCCACCCGTCTCACGGCATCGCCAGGTGCGAAGCCTCCAGCGGCCGACCCTGGCCGCGCGGGGTGGTGGCGATCTCGGCGTCGCCCGGCAGCGGCACGCCCTCCTCGAGGTGCGCGGCCACGCGGTCGAGCGCCGCGTACACGTACGGCAGCAGCGGCAGGTAGCGCGCACCGTAGTCCGGCAGGCCGAGGAAGCCGTCGAAGTGCTGGGCGTTGCGCACGCGCCAGAAGCGCACGTCGCGCCCCGCCTTCCGCGCCGCGGCGACGTAGGGTGCGCTGCTGAACGCCACGGGGATCAGGCCGTCGTCCACGCCATGGACGATGAACACCGGCAGGCCCTTGCGCGGCAGGCCCGCGCGCGTCGCGGCGACGCCCGCCTGCACGCGCCTCGCGTCCGCGTCGTCGCCGTCATGCAGCGCACGCAGGCACAGCAGGCCCGGCAAAGTGAAGTCCGGCGGCGCCAGCTTCGTGTCCACCACGCCCAGCGTCGGCGACGGCGGGATGCCGCTGCCGTCGCTCCACCACGACGCGCGTTCGGCCGCCGTCGCCGCCCGGGGCGTGAAATCCGCGTTGAGCGCGGCGAAGGCGTAGCCGCACGGATGCTCGCCGACACCGTAGCGGCCGTAGGCCGAGGCGTAGGTCGCCGCCACCGAACGCCACAGGTCGAAGCCGGTGGACAGCGCGCCGGCACGGATCGCGCCTTCGGTCCAGCCCGCGGCCAGCATGCGCCCGTAGGCGGACTTCGCCTGCGCAGCGGTGTCCGTGCCGTCGATCCAGCCGGCCTCCTTGAGCGAGGCGCAGCGCTGCGCCCAGAACGGGGCGACCTGGGCCATCAGCGGCGGCTGCGGCAGGCCCTCGAGGTGGAGCTGGGCGCAGGGCATCAGCAGCGCCGCCTCGGTGGCGTAGTCGTACAGGGACCGTGCGCCGGGCGCGTCCACGTACACGTTCGGCTCGCCGGCCACCACCGCGTCCAGCCAGTCACCCTCCAGCTCGGCCGCGCGCAGCACCGCGCCGCCGCCGTTGGAGATGCCGACGGCGATGATCCGGGTGTTGTCGAAGGTGAACGGCGCGGCCCGGGGCAGCGCCTCGTCGAGCATGCGCAGCGCGAACACGGCGGCCTGGTGCACGTGCAGGCCCCAGTCGGCCTCCGGGTTGTCGCGCGAGTGGGCGTGCTTGAAGGCGATGCCGGACGCGCCTTCGGGGATGCCATCGGGCACGAACGCGAGCCCATCCGTGCCCACGCCGCCACGGGTGCCGTCGGCGCGGGTGCCGGTCCCGGTGTCGAGGTCGAAATAGTCGGTGCCCGCGCCCTTGTCGGTGTAGGCGACGGCGCAGCCGCGCGGCAGGCCCCAGGCGCCGGCCACCGCGATCGCACCATAGACGCCGCGCGAGCCGGACGCGGGCGCCACCACCACGCAGCGGCGGGAAGTATCGAAGCCGTCCGGCAACTGCAGCAGGACGCGGTGCGGATGGCGCGCGCCCGGCACGGTCGCATAGGCGTGGAACTCGCGGCCCGGCACCTTCGCGGCGCTGCCGTACAACGTGCCGTAGCCGCCCTCCGGCGAGAGGTCGGCGATGCCACGCCAGTTGGACCAGATCGCGCGCCGGCGCAGTTCCGCCGGGGTCGGCGCCTCCGGGTCCGCGAACGGCGGCGGCACCATCGAGCGCAGACCCTCGAGGCCCAGACCTGCGGTCAGCAGGTCGTCGCCGTCGCGGTGCTCGGTGACACGGGGTTCCGTGAACACGGGGTCCTCCGGGGTGGAACGGGGTTCGCCCCCCGTGGCGCAGGCGGCGATGCCCGCCAGCGCGAGGGACGCGCACAGTCTGCCGATCTTGGATGTGTTCATGCCGGCAAGGTAGCAGCCGCCCGGAGCGGCATCATCGTACTTTGGTACCACGCCCCCGCGGGCCGATCCTGCTACCGTTTCCCCTCTCCCCCGCAGGTCACGGATCCACGCGCATGAACGACCGTTTCCTCGAAGGCCGCACCGCCCTGGTCACGGGCAGCACCTCCGGCATCGGCCTGGCCATCGCCCGCGCCCTTGGCGCGCATGGCGCACGCGTCGCCGTCAACGGGCTGGGCACGCCGGAACAGATCGCCGACGCCGTCCGCGCCGTGCGCGAGGCCGGCGCGCCCGATGCCCGCCACTTCGCCGCCGACCTGCGCGACCCCGCGCAGATCGAGGCGATGATGGCCGAGGTCGCCGCGTGGGGCCCGCTCGACGTGCTGGTCAACAACGCCGGCATCCAGCACGCCGTGCCGCTGGCCGAGATGCCGGTGCAGAAGTGGAACGACATCATCGCCATCAACCTCAGCTCCGCCTTCCACACCATGCGCCTGGCCCTGCCCGGCATGGCCGAACGCGGCTACGGCCGGGTGGTGAACATCGCCTCGGTGCACGGCCTGGTGGCCTCGAAGGACAAGGCGCCCTACGTGGCCAGCAAGTTCGGCATCGTCGGCCTGAGCAAGGTCGCGGCGCTGGAATACGCCGCCGTGGGCTCGCGCGATACCGGCGGCGTGACCGTCAACTGCATCTGCCCGGGCTGGGTGGAGACGCCGCTGATCGAGCCGCAGATCGAAGCCCGCCGCAACGGCGGCAGCCGTGAGGACGGCGTGCGCTCGCTGCTGGCAGAGAAGCAGCCCAGCCTGCGCATGTCGCTGCCCGAGGACATCGGCGCGATGGCGGTGTGGCTGTGCCGCCGCGAGGCGCACAACATCACCGGCACCGCCCTGCCCATCGACGGCGGCTGGACCGCACAATAGGCCCTCCACCCGGCGGTGACGCCGGTCGCCACGGAAACGCAGCACCTGCCGCGATGCCGACCCTGCTGATCGCCGACGACCACCCGCTGTTCCGCGCCGCGCTGCGCAGCGCGGCCGCGGAGGTCGCCGCCGACATCGACACCTGCGAGGCCGACTCGCTGCAGGGCGTGCTGTCGCTGCTGGAGTCGCGCGACGACATCGACCTGGTGCTGCTCGACCTGCACATGCCCGGCAACCACGGCCTCGCCGGGCTGGCCGCGATCCGCGCCCAGTTCCCCGCGGTCGCGGTGGTGCTGGTCTCGGCCAACGAGGATCCGCAGACCGTGCGCCGCGCGCTCGACTACGGCGCCGCCGGCTACATTCCCAAGAGTGCCGGGCTCGACGAGCTGCGCGAGGCGATCCGCGCCGTGCTCGCCTGCGAGCAGTGGCTGCCGCCGGCCATGCGCGCCGCGGTGGCGCGCGCGCAGTCCTCGCCCGCCGACACCGAACTGGCCGCGCGCCTGGCCAGCCTCACCCCGCAGCAGTTCCGGGTGCTGGCGCTGGTCGCCGAAGGCCTGCTCAACAAGCAGATCGCCGACCGCCTCGGCATCCAGGAGCGCACGGTCAAGGCACACCTGTCGGTGATCTTCGAGAAGCTCGGCGCGCGCAACCGCACCCAGGCCAGCGTGATCCTGCGCGAGCTGGAGATCGGCGACCCGACGCGCCACGTCTCCGGCTGAGCGGAGCGGCATCCCGCCAACACGCGCAAGGCGCGGCCGGGAACCTCCGCCGTCCGGGCCCGGTCCATGGCACATCCCCCGCCGGAGACCCTGCCATGCACGCCTCCACCCGCATGTTCCGCCGGCATGCCGCCTGCGTCCTGATGCCGCTGCTGCTGGCGGCCGGGACCACCATCGCCGGCGATGCCGGCATGCCCACGCCGATCCATCAGCTGCGCATCTACGCGATCTTCGACGACACCCGCGACGCCTTCCACGAACGCTTCCGCGACCACGCGATGCGGATCATGGCCCGTCACGGTTTCGACGTCGTCGCGACCTGGGAAAGCCGCGACGCCGACGGCCGGCTGCGGTTCGTGTACCTGCTGCAGTGGCCCGACGAGGACACGATGCGCGAACGCTGGGCCGCGTTCATGGCCGACGCCGAGTGGGCGGAGATCAAGCGCCACACCGTGCGTGAGCACGGGCAGTTCGTCGGCGACATCGAGGAGCTCACCCTCGTCCCGACCGCCTACTCGCCGCACGCCGCGTTCACCGGGGATTGAGGTCCCGCCCGCGCGCGATCCGGGACACCGCCACCGTCACCCGTGCGCGGGACCCCGGAAACCCGCCGGCGAAAATTTCGCCAAACCACCGGCGGGCCGCGCCGTTGCCCGGACCGCGTGGCTTATCCACAGGATTGTGCGCAGGGCCATCCACACCATCTGTGGAAAACACCGGCCTCCCCCGGCCGGGCGCAAGCGCGTCCCGCGGCCGGCCATCTCCGGCCGGCCGCCGCATCGATGCAACCGGCGTGCTCAGCCCGCGACCGTGCCACGCACCTCGCCCAGGCCGATGCGCACCGCGCCCGGGCGCTCGCACCAGCCGCGCAGGATCACGGTGTCGCCGTCCTCGAGGAAGGTGCGGGTCTCGCCATTGGGCAGGACGATGGGCTTCTTCCCGCCCTCGGTCAGCTCCAGCAGCGAACCCGCCTGCTCCGGCAGCGGACCGGACAGGGTGCCGGAGCCGAGCAGGTCGCCGGGCTGCAGGTTGCAGCCGTTGACCGTGTGGTGCGCGACCAGCTGCGCCGGCGTCCAGTACGCGGCCTCGGCGGCATTGCCCAGGGTCAGCCGGTGCGGCGGCATGCCGGCCTCGGCCATGCGCCGGGTCAGGATCAGCGTCTCGAGGGTGATGTCCAGAGCGCCCTGCTCGCGGTTCTCCGGGCTGTCCAGGTACGGCAGCGGCGCGGGGTCGCCCTCCGGGCGCCGGAACGGGCGGCGGAACGGCGCCAGCGCCTCCATCGTCACCAGCCACGGCGAGACCGAAGTGACGAAGTTCTTGGCCAGGAACGGGCCGAGCGGCTGGTATTCCCAGGCCTGGATGTCGCGCGCCGACCAGTCGTTGAGCAGGGTCACGCCGAACAGGTGACGCTCGGCCCCGGCCATCGGGATGGGCTCGCCCAGCCGGTTGCCGCCGCCGACGAAGAAGCCCAGCTCCAGTTCGTAGTCCAGGCGGCGGCAGGGGCCGAACGAGGGCGTGGCCGCGTCCGGCGCCTTCGTCTGCCCGTGCGGCCGCGGGAACACGTGGCCGCTGGCGCGGATCGAGGACGAACGGCCGTGGTAGCCGATCGGCACCCACTTGTAGTTCGGCATCAGCGGGTTGTCCGGGCGGAACAGCCGGCCGACGGCGGTGGCGTGGTAGATGCCGGTGTAGAAGTCGGTGTAGTCGCCGATCCGGCACGGCACGTCCAGTTCCGCCCCGGATTGCGGCAGCAGCAGCCGGCTCCACTCCCGCTGGCGCGGGCTGCCCTCGGCCAGGCCGCGCGACAGCTCCGCGCGCAGCGCAGACCACTCCTCCGGCGTGCGCGCCATCAGCGCGTTCATGTCGTCGCCGGCGAACAGGCCGGTGCCTTCCAGGTCCAGGATCCGGTCGCCGATCGCCACGCCGATCCGGAACCCTTCATTGCTGCCGCGCCTGCGGTAGCGCCCGAACGGCAGGTTCTGGATCGGGAAGTTGCAGCCGGGCTCGTTCGCCGAGGCGACCCAGCTCCGCAGCGCCGGATCGTGGGTCGCGTTGGTCTTCAGCGTCATCGCGGTGCCTTTTCCGGGTTGAAGTGCTTCTTCAGCCCCTGCCAGCATCGGTAGTAGTCGCGCTGCAGCTGCGGCGACTCGAGGGCCTGGCGCGTGGGCTGGATGATGAACGGGCTTTCGAACATGAAGGCCATGGTATCGCCCACCTTGTTCGGACGGCTGGTGTCCATGGCGCTGGCCTTCTCGAAGGTCTCCGCGTCGGGGCCGTGGCCGCTCATGCAGTTGTGCAGCGACGCCCCGCCCGGCAGGAAGCCCTCTGTCTTGGCGTCGTACACGCCGTGGATCAGGCCCATGAACTCGCTGGCCACGTTGCGGTGGAACCATGGCGGGCGGAAGGTGTCCTCGCCGCACAGCCAGCGCGGCGGGAAGATCACGAAGTCGATGGTGTCCACGCCCGGGGTGTCGCTCGGCGCCTGCAGCACCAGGAAGATCGACGGATCGGGGTGGTCGTAGCTGATCGAACCGATGGTGTTGAAGCGGCGCAGGTCGTACTTGTACGGCGCGTAGTTGCCGTGCCAGGCGACCACGTCGAGCGGCGAGTGGTCGATGCGCGCCTTCCAGAAGTGGCCGTTGAACTTGGCCACCAGCTCGAAGTCGCCCTCCACGTCCTCCCACGCGGCCACCGGGGTCTGGAAATCGCGCGGGTTGGCCAGGCCGTTGGAGCCGATCACGCCCAGGTCCGGCAGCCTGAACAGCTGCAGGTAGTTCTCGCAGACGTAGCCGCGCGCGCGGCCATCGGGCAGCTCGACGCGGAAACGCACGCCGCGCGGGATCACCGCGATCTCCTGCGGCTCGACCTCGAGCACGCCCATCTCGGTGGCGAAGCGCAGGCGGCCTTCCTGCGGCACCACCAGCATCTCGCCGTCGGCGTTGTAGAAGAAGCGGCCTTCCATCGGGCGGTTGGCGGCGTACACGTGGATGCCCATGGCGTGGTTGCCGGCCAGGGTGGTCATGGCCTCGACGAAGTCGGCCGGTTCGTCGCCGTAGGGATGCGGGTTCCAGCGCAGCTGGTTGGGCGGGGTCGGCACGTCACCGAAGCGGCTCAGCCAGCGCGGCTGGCTGGCGGGCACGAAGGGCTCGTGCATCGCCGCCGGGCGGATGCGGTACAGCCACGAGCGGCGGTTGCTGGCGCGCGGCGCGGTGAACGCGGTACCCGAGATCTGCTCGGCATACAGGCCGTAGGGCGCCTTCTGCGGGGAATTGCGCCCCACCGGCAACGCGCCGGGCAGGGCCTCGGTCGCCCATTCGTTGGCGAAGCCGGTCATGTAGCCGGTGGCGGTCAGCGTGGACTGGGTCATGGCGGCTGCTCGCTGAGGTTGGACCGGCCCATTGTTGGCCGCCACATCCATCACGGCAAGCATATGAGGCAAATATATGTTATTCAATTCATGAATATTCCTGCCGGCCTGCCGGATGACCCGCCGCCTGCGCGAGCTCGACCTCAACCTGCTGGTGGTGTTCCGCGACCTGATGCAGACGCGGAGCATCTCCGCCACCGCGCTGCGCCTGGGCATGTCGCAGCCGGCGGCGAGCAACGCGCTGGCGCGGCTGCGCGCGGCGCTCGGCGACCCGCTGCTGGTGCGCGCCGGGAACCGGATGCAGCCGACGCGGCTGGCCGAGCGCATCGCCCGCGACGTGGACGAGGGCATCGCCCGGCTCGAGTCGGCGATCGGCCGCCACGACTCCTTCAACCCCGCGCGCGACGCGCGGCGCTTCGTCGTGGCCATGACCGACCTGGGCGAGGTGTATTTCCTGCCCCGCCTGCTCGAGCACTGCATGCGCCACGCGCCGGGCGTGCGCATCGAGGTCTCGCACGCCTCCGGCGCGGCACTGCGCGGTGGCCTGCAGGACGGGAGCATCGACCTGGCCCTGGGCCCCTACGTGGACCTGCCGGATGGCATCCAGCGCCGGCCGCTGTTCCGCCAGTCCTGGGTCACCCTGTTCCGCCGCGGCCACCCGTTCTCGCGCCGCCCGCCCGCGGGCCTGCCTGCCTGGCGCGCGGCGCGGCACCTGATGGTGCGCAACCTCGCCAGCCCCTACCTCGAGGCGCGTCAGCGCATGGAGAAGGCCGGCGTGCGGTTCTCGGAACACGACCAGGTCGCCAGCTTCCTCGCCGCGCCCTTCGCGGTGGCGGCTTCCGACTGCGTGGTCACCGTGCCCGGCAAGCTGGCCGCGCAGTTCGCCGGCCTGCTCGGGCTGGAAGGGATGCCGCCGCCGCTGCGCCTGCCGGAGCTGGTCACCCAGGTCTTCTGGCACCGGCGCAACCACGCCGAACCGGGGCTGGCCTGGCTGCGCGACGCGATGGGGGGACTGTTCGCGGAAACCGCCACGCCACGTGGCTGACGCGCCTGCCCGCGCCTACACGCGGGAATAGCGCCAGGACACCATCCGCCCGTCGCGGTACGGCATCACCCCGTGGAACGGGCGCGGATCGTCGTCGAACACCAGCGGCAGGAAGTTGCGGTCGCCTTCCCACAGCGGCAGGTCGAGGATGCGGTCCACGTCCACCCATTCCAGCGTGCCCTCTGGATTGGACGCGAACGGTTCGCCGCTGAACCGCGTGACCACGAACACGAAACCGAACCAGTCCTCGCCCTTCCGGCCGAAGCCGGGCCAGCTGATCGTGCCGCGCAGGACCATCTCCCCGCATTCGATGCCGGCCTCCTCGCGGATCTCGCGGCGCATGCCGGCGACGATGTCCTCGTCGGGCTCGAGCTTGCCGCCCAGGCCGTTGTACTTGCCGAGGTGCTGGTCACCGGGACGCGCGTTGCGGTGGATCATCAGCACCTGCCGCCGGTCGGGCGACAGCACGTAGCCGAGCGTGGCGACGATGGGCGTGTACGGCATGCGGGTCGGGCCGGGTGGAAAGCGCGGATTGTAGCGGGCCGCGGCCTAGGGCCGGCTGGCCAGCAGGCGGTCGAGCACCGACTTCAGCGCCAGCGGCCGCACCGGCTTCTGCAGCAGCGACAGTCCCTCGTCGAGCACCGCGCGCCGCACCTCGGCACCGACGTCGGCGCTGAGGATCAGCGTCGGCCGCGCCCCGAAGCGCGCGGCCAGCCGCGCGCGCAGCGCGACGCCCGTGTCGCCGCCGTCGAGGTGGTAGTCGAACAGCCACAGCGTGGCAGGCTGCCGCGCCAGCGCCGCCTCGGCGCCGGCGCCGTCCACCACCGCGTCCACCCGGCAGCCCCAGCCTTCCAGCAGCCTGCGCAGGGCCTCGAGCGCCCCCGGATCGTTGTCCACCAGCAGCACGCGCGCATGGTCCAGCGAGGGCTTGGCCTGCACACCCTCGCTGCGCACGGGCGGTGCCACGCGCGGCAGCCGCAACGAGAACACCGTGCCCCGCCCCGGCGTGCTGCGCAGCCCGAGCGGCGCGTCCATCAGCCTGGCGATGCGGTCGGCGATCGCGAGGCCCAGGCCCAGGCCCTGCCCCGGCGCGCCGTCGCCGCGCCGGAACTCCTCGAAGATCAGCGCCTGCTGTTCCGGTTCGATGCCCGGCCCGGTGTCGTGCACCTCGATGCGCACACCGTCGCCGCCGCGGCGTACCCCCAGCAGCACGCTGCCCCGCTGCGTGTAGCGCACCGCGTTGGCGAGGAAGTTCTGCAGCACGCGGCGCACCAGCTGCGGGTCGGCGTGGGTCCAGGCCGAGGTGGCGACGTGGCGGAACGCAAGGCCGCGGTCGCCCGCCAGCGCCGAGAACTCGGATGCCAGAGGCTCCAGCACCTCCGCCAGCGGGAAGTCGCGCGGCTGCGGCACCAGCCCGCCGGCCTCCAGCCGTGACATGTCGAACAGCCCGGTCAGCAGGTCGGTGGTGGAATCGAGCGCGCCGCGGATCTGCATCAGCGTCTCGCGCTCGGCACCCTCCAGGCGCTGCGCCAGCGAGTCGGTGAACAGCTGCGCGGCGTGCAGCGGCTGCAACAGGTCGTGGCCGACCGCGGCGAGGAAGCGGCTCTTGGCATCGTTCGCGCGCTCGGCCTCGCGCCGCGCCTGGTCGAGGCTGGCGGTGCGCTCGGCCACGCGCTGCTCCAGGGTCTCGTTGACCCGCTTGAGCTCGGCCTCGGCGTCGCGGAAGGCGGTGACGTCGGTGAAGGTCGCCACGAAGCCGCCGCCCGGCATCGGGTTGCCGCGGATCTCGACCACGCTGCCGTCCGGGAAGCGGCGCTCGGTGACGTAGGGGGTGCCGGCACGCATGTGGCGCACGCGCCTTGCGACCCGGGCCTCGACGTCGGTGCCCGGCGGCAGCTGGCGGCCGAGGTTGTAGCGCACCAGTTCCTCCACCGGCACGCCCACGCGCAGCAGCCCCGGCGGATAGTCGAACAACGCGGCGTAGCGCGAGTTCCACGCCACCAGGCGCAGCTCGCTGTCCACGACGCTGATGCCCTGGCTCATGTTCTCAAGCGCGGCTTCCAGCAGGCGCTGGTTGAAGCGCAGGTCCTGCGAGGCCTCGCCCACGATCGCGGCCACGGTCTCCAGGTCCGCGCCGGCCTCGCGCCGGGCCGCGTCCAGCAGCAGCCGCGCCGAGGCCGAGCCCAGCACCGCCGCCAGTTCGTGCTCGAGCCGGGCCTCGATCGCGGCGGGCACCGGTCCGGCCGCGGGGGCATCGCGCAGCAGCTCGTCCACGCGGTGCGCCGGCAGGAAGCGGCAGCCAGCGTTGCGCAGGGTCTGCCTGTCCGCGCCGCGCGCCTCGCTGCGCAGCGGCGCGTTGCGCATGCCCGAGACCAGCAGCGTGGCGGCGACGCCGGTGAACAGGCTGGCGCCGACCGCGCGGCCGAGCCGGCT